>LZQR01000014.1_pt1 | contig 51895 bp, 54 predicted proteins | sample 768601 | NCBI WGS metagenome assembly LZQR01 (sample SAMN05207299, study PRJNA324521) | oil field metagenome | isolation source: sample BH-FW-24 from oil reservoir | place: India: Bombay High | collected 2015-12-04
CTCGTCCTGGGCGCGTTTCGCCCAGGGCGGATATGGCGCGGCGCGGGTAGCGACGGGGTGCTCTCTCCAGCGGTGGTCGAGATCCTCGCGTCCCTGCGCGCTCCGGAGCGTTCCTCTTCCGAAAGATGAAACGGCGATAAGTCGCGCAACAGGTCGTTAACTTCTTGTTGAGACGCTAGAGGCGCGAACAGACCTAGAATGAGGCTTGTAGTGCCATGACTGTTCAGACCCTTCGTGCGCGACTGACCCGTGACGACATTCAGCGCCTGTCCAGTGCGACAGACTCTGAAGGCCGCGCGCTCGCCGCCCGCAAATTCTGCGCGCGCTTTGCGTCCGTGGACCTGAGTGACGACGAACGCGCCATTGGCGCCGAGGTGGTCCGCCTCCTCGCCGAAGACGCGGCTGAAATGGTGCGCCGTTCCTTGTCGGTGACCTTGCAGCGTTCCACGCATCTGCCCCGGATGTCGCGCGCAAGCTCGCCAAGGATGTGGATTCCATCGCCCTGCCGGTCATCGCCGGATCTCCGGTTCTGAGCGATGACGACCTTGTGGAGATCGTCCGCACCTCCTCGGCGCGACGTCAGGCGGCTGTGGCGGCCCGGTCCTCGGTGTCGGAAAGCGTGGTTCACGAGCTTGTGGAGCTGGGCGATCGCGAGGCGGTCAAGATCCTGGCGTCCAATAATGGCGCCCGGTTCGACGAGCGCGGCTATGCCTCAGCGCTCAACCGGTTTGATGGCGATGCGGATGTGCTGGACCAGTTCGTCCTGCGCAACGCGCTGCCCGTGAACATCACCGAGAAGCTCATCGCCCACATATCGGACGAGGCGATGCAGAAGCTGGTCAACCGGCATGCCTTGCCGGCCCAGCTGGCTGTCGAGCTGGCGGAAGGCGCGCGTGAACGGGCGACCGTGGATCTCGTCGAGCAGGCGGGCCTGTCGGACGAGCCGCGCCGCTTCGTGCAGCAATTGCAGATGAATGGCCGCTGACGCCGTCCCTGATCCTGCGCTCGCTCTTCCGCGGCCATATGAGTTTCTTCGAGCATTGCATGGCCGAACTGACCGGCCTGAGCCATGAGAAGGCCTGGCTTCTGGTTCATGACGCCGGCTCTCTGGGGCTTGAGACCCTCTTCAAACGCGCAGGCATGCCCGAACGGATCCTGCCGGTGGCGCGCGCCGCCGTGTCAGCCTGGCATTCGCTTGAAATCGGCCCGAACGGCACGCCGGACATTGTCCGTTTCCGCCGTTTGCTCGCCGAACGCATCCTGACCCAGTTCCAGGGCGTGCCTCAGGCCGAGCTGGATTACATCATGGATCGTCTGGATGCCGACGAGACCGAGCTGAGCCGTCGCCATCTCGCGGCGGCCAGCTAGCGTCCGTAAACCGGGACTTCGATTACAGAAACGATTGCGTCGCGCGGATCAATCCGCGCCGACAAGCGCCACAACCTGGGTTTCCAGCTCTTCAGCGAGCTGGCGACCGACCGGGTCTTCATCAGAACGGATATTCTGGATGAGCGCTGCGCGGATCGAGCTTGCATGGGCGCGAACCAGCGCGATCGGGGCGATCGACCGGCGTTGCTTGGTCTCGATCAGCTTGGCCAGAGAGCCTGAAATCCGCGAAATGATGGGAAATTCATAGGTGGAGCCGAGACCGCGCAGATCATGGGCGCAGGTGAAGAGCATTTCGCCGCTCTCGCCCAGCAGACCGTCCTGACTGACTGAATCCATCAGGGCTTCCATCTTGGTGACCTCTTCGGCCAGCCAGTCCTGGAATTGATGCTTGATCTGGCCCAGAGCCATTTCCGCGCGTTCGATCGCTGCCTGGTCAGCAGGCGGCAGTTTGCCGCCCACCTTGGCCTTGAGCATGTTCGGCGGATTGATGATCTCAACCGATTTGTCAGGTTTTGCCATGCTGAGGAGGCTCCGCTTCCCGATCTAACTCTTGACCCCTGAACGCACGCGTCGGTCATCGCCAATGCGCGAATCCATCTTACGGCGCCGATCAGGTCCGAAAAAGCTCTTCGAATCCACAAAACGCCTTGGTTTTCTAAACATCGACGAAATGTGTTGGTAAATGCTTTCCGGACTGAACGGTTTCACCATGAATTCAGTCACGCCAGCGTCTCGCGCGCGTTTCACGCGCTCGGCGTCAGCATAACAGGTCAGCATGAGAATGGGCAGGGTGGCGCACGGACTTTTCGCGGGATTGCGAACCCAGCGCACCAGCTCGATCCCGTCGACAGGCTTCATCTTCCAGTCACAGATGAGCAGGTCCAGATGCTCATGCTGGAGGATATCCATTGCAGCGGGGACATCGCTGGCTTCATAGATTCTTGCAGCGCCCATGGCGTGAAGGATCGTGCGCAATATCCCGCGCAGCGGCGCATTGTCGTCAACAATCAGCACCGTCATGCGATCCAGGGTCAGATAGCGTCGCTGGGCTTCAAGAGGGGCTCCCTGCCAGTGTGTCCCCACCCTAGCAATCAGTCTTTAATGCCCGGTAAGCCATGGGGTTAGGTGGCGAATTGTTCCAGAAGGATGCGCTCATCCAGAGCGCGGCCCTTGTCAAAGAGCATCGTCAGGGTGTGGCCCGGCGCCTGGCAGATCGTCACCGTTTCCGCGTCGCGGAACTCCTTGTTGTCCGCCACGACCGCCACCGGGCGTTTGCGCGGCTCGAGAATGTCGAAGCGCACCATCGAGGACTGACGCAGTAGCGCGCCGCGCCATCGTCGGGGGCGGAACGCGCTGATGGGGGTCAGCGCCAGCAAGGTGGCGTCCAGCGGCAGGATCGGTCCATGGGCGGAGAAGTTGTAGGCGGTTGATCCGGCGGGCGTGGCCACGAGGACGCCGTCCGCGGCGAGTTCCTCAAGGCGCGTCTTGCCGTCCACGCTGACCCGGATCTTGGCGGTCTGGCGGGTTTCACGCAGCAGCGAGACCTCATTGATCGCGAGAGCTTCAAAGGTCTGTCCGCGCGTGTCGCGCACAATGGCGCGCAGGGGGTGGATTTCAGCGCGCTCAGCCTGGCTCAGGCGCTCGATCAGCTCATCCATCCGCGGCTCGTTCATCAGAAAGCCGACAGAGCCGAAATTCATGCCGAAAACCGGTATCTTGCGTCCCATGACCGAATGCAGGGCGTCGAGCATGACGCCATCCCCGCCCAAGGCGATCAGCACGTCGCGTCCAGCAAATCCACTTCGCCATAGCGTTCAATCAGTTCCGCCTTCGCCGCTTGGGCGTCGTCACGATCGGAGGCGTGGTAAGCCAGGCGCATGTCGGCTCCAGTCAGCTCGCCCTGAAATTCGGGAAGGGGGAAGGGCTTAATGGATTGAACCGTCTGCACTCATCCGGTGCAAGGCCTGACGTGCGGCGTCGCGTGAGTATTGCTGATAAAGCTCCCCCACGGCGCGCTTTGCGGATTCAACGGGCAAGGGATGAGCGCGACCCTGCTCGCACAGGGCGGCATAGAACAGATGGGCGTGATCAATGCTCATCGCCATGGCGCGCGCCGCAAGAATCGCCACGCGCACGGGCGAACGTCGCAGTGTCTGGCGCCAGTCCGCCGGCTCCAGTCCGGTCAGGCGCGCCACCGCATGATCGGCGATGTCGGTGCGACCGTTCTGCGTGGCGCGAAGCACATCCTCGGCGTTCAGCGCCTCGATCTCGTGAAGCTGGTGGCTCAGTGTCTCGCCCAGGGCGTCGAGATCGACTGCGTCCGGCCTCGCATCCAGCCCCGCCAGTCGGGGCAGGGCCTGGGGCAGATGTCGTCCAGCAGCGCGTAGACGGCGTCTCCCGCGATCTCATACAGGCTGCGGGCGAACTCGACCTCAAGCGCTCCACGCCCGGACAGGGCCTCCCGCAGCAGGCAATCCGCCTTGATCAGATCGGCGGTCTGTTCTGCACACCGGGCATTGAGCCTGGCGCCCAGATTGCGGAAGAGCTTTTCAAGGCAATCTCGCTCGCCGAAGGAACACAGGCGTTCCGCCAGCTTTTCGCTGATCGTGTTGCGCCGAGCGAGTGCAAGGCGTTGCTGCGGTCCCAAGGCGGCGAGCGCCAACAGATCCTGTTCCTTGAGCCTTTCGGAATGCTGAAGGACGGGCGAGGCGATTTCAAAGGCGTCAAACGCCAACGAGCGGATCGCCTCTACCGGCGCCACGGGCACTCGGCCAGCCGAATGGCGGCCCGGGCCCGGACGCGCGCTTCCGCTGCGCGTAAAAACCCTGTGAGATGCGCGTCAATCTCGGACAGCACCGGTTCAGGCAGCGCTCGAAGCGTGCAAAGATCGGCCAGAGCCAACGCCTTTCGCCCCGCGCGCTCCGAGGGCGGCGGGCGTCCAGCCAGCGGGTCTGAGGTCGAACGCAGCATTAACCCCTCATGCGAAATCGGCCTGACCATGCGATTCGTAGGAAACAAACTGACTGAATCTTAGTTAGTGAATCATTAGCAACGGCGGAGATTGCAGTGCCTAAAGACATGAATGCAGGTGCTTTTACTGATCTCAAGGCCCGCTTTAATGCGGTTCGGTCGCGAACGGAGGCCCTGGCTGCAGTCTTTACTGCTGAAGATCTTTGCGTGCAGACCATGCCGGACGTGTCGCCGGGCAAATGGCATCTCGCCCACGTCACCTGGTTCTGGGAGACCTTTCTCCTCAAGCCGGCCCAGGCTGCTATACGCCGTTCGATCCGCGCTTCAATTATCTGTTCAATTCCTATTATGAAGCTGTCGGAGAACGCCATGCCCGCCCGGAGCGGGGCTTCCTGACGCGGCCGGGACTGAACGAGGTGCTGGATTATCGCGCTCATGTGGACCGGGCGGTCAGCGCCTGGTTCGATCAGGCGGACGCTGAAGCGGTCCAGGGCTTCCGGACGGTGATTGAAACCGGCTTCGCGCATGAAGAGCAGCATCAGGAACTGTTCCTGACCGACATCAAGCATGTCTTGTCCCGAAACAGCTTTCCTGAAGCCGGATATCCGCGCCAGATGCAGACGTCGCCTCAACTGGCCGGCGCGCGTCCGGATCCGGTCTGGATCGGGTTCGAGGGCGGCTTGATCGAATTCGGGCATGAAGGCGCTGAATTCGCCTTTGACAATGAAGGTCCGCGCCACAAGGCGTGGCTGGAGCCGTTCGCCCTGGCGAGCCGGCCTGTCACCAATGCCGAGTTTCTCGCCTTTATCGAGGATGGCGGTTACCAGCAAGCCGAACACTGGCTGTCTGAAGGCTGGGCGCGCATGCAGGAGGAAGGCCGTTCCCATCCCTACTACTGGCGTCGTCAGGATGGGCGGTGGACGCACTTCACCCTGCATGGCGAACAGATGCTGCACCCGGACGCCCCGGTCAGTCATGTCGATTATTTCGAGGCCAGCGCGTTCGCCAGCTGGGCCGGGTGTCGTCTGCCTGAAGAGCGCGAATGGGAATGCGCCGCGCGGGATATGGACCTTCACAGGGGCGTTGGGCGGACCCTGACGGGCTGCTCGAGCCTCAGCCCCTGAAACAGGGGTCAAGTTTTCAGGCCCTGTATGGCGAGGTCTGGGAATGGACCCGTTCGGCCTATTCCGCCTATCCCGGCTATCAGCCGGCGGAAGGGGCGATCGGCGAATACAATGGCAAGTTCATGTGCGGGCAGTTCGTGCTGCGCGGCGGCTCCTGTCTGACCCCGCCGGATCACGCCCGGCCGACCTATCGCAATTTCTTTCCGCCGGACGCTCAATGGCAGATGACGGGCCTGCGCCTGGCGAAGGACCTTTAGCCGCGCCCTCAGGCCTGCAGAGGCATGGGCAGGGGCGCGAAAATGCGGTAAACAGTGTTTACAAAGCCGCCGCAGAGCGGGGATCGCACGCCGCATCAAGAGGGAGGAGCGTTATGGACGACGCCAGCCAAATCTCAGTCAAGGACCAGGTCACCGAGGAAGAATGGAAGGCGCGCTGTGATCTCGCTGCGCTTTACCGCCTTGTCCGGATGCATAAATGGGATGATCTGTTCTTCACCCATATCTCCATGCGGGTGCCGGGACCGGATGAGCATTTCCTGATCAATCCCTTCGGCTTGCTGTTCGAGGATGTCACAGCGTCCAATCTGGTGAAGGTTGATATCGACGGAAATGTGCTGCCGCCATCTCGCTATGGCATCAATCCGGCAGGCTTCACCATCCACTCCGCCATTCATCATGCGCGACCGGACGTGAAAGTGGCCATGCACCTTCATACCGACCAGGGAGTTGCGGTCTCCGCACAGAAGCGCGGTCTGCTGCCGATCTCCCAGCTCGCGATGAATGTGATGAAGGATGTCACCTATCACGACTATGAAGGCATCGCGCTCGACGCCGACGAGAAAGAGCGTCTGGTCGGGGATCTGGGCAAGAACAACCTGATGATCCTGCGCAATCACGGCACGCTCACGGTCGGGGACCATCCCTTCAACTGCTATCTGCGCATGTATCTTCTGGAGCGGGCCTGCTCGATCCAGACACTGGCGCAGGGCGCCGGGGCGGAGCTGATCGAATGGGATGACGCCATGCAGACCCGCGTCTTCAAGCAGGGCGAGGAAGGGGTGACCAATGAACTCTTCCTTGAAATCGCCTGGCACGCATTGCGCGGCCGCGTGGATCGTGAAAGCCCGGGCTACGACGCGTAGAAATCCCCCATAAGGGGAATTTTCTGGACGGATCGCCACCCTTGCGTTGTATCCTCAGGGAGAGGCGCGATGTGTGGCGGCGTCCAGCACTTTCGGAGAACTGGCGGCCTCTTGCCCGGGGCCGCCTTTCTTGTGGCCGCCCTGCTTTCGATCATCTCCACCCCTGCGTTTGCAGGGGCCTGGACCCGGCCGGCCGGAGACGGACTGCTCATCACCTCGTTCGGGCATCATCGGTTTGACCTGGGGGCGGAGGGATTTGGCTATTCCAAGTTTGAAACCGCGCTCTATGCCGAGTACGGCCTGACCGACCGTTTCACGCTGACCGGACGTTTGTCGCAGGAGACACGACAGCGCCGGTTCCAAGTTGAACAACGCCAGGGCGGCGCCCCGACCCTTCGATCCCTCAGTTCCGTCAGTCAGGCTTTGGGGGAGAGCGAGATCGGATTGCGGGCCAATCTCCTGACTTCCGGCTACTGGGTGGTGAGCGCCCAGACGTCCCTGGTGCGGTTCAGCGCGGATCCGAACCCCTGCTGGGCGGCAAAGCGGTTTGGGGCGCAGACGCTCGTCTCCAGATCGGGCGGTCCGTGGGAGAGGCGGTCTCATGGAGGCCCAGCTCGGACGCCGATCAGGTTGGGACGGAGCACGGGCCGAGACGCGTCTGGACCTCACGCTGGGCGTCCGTCCGGCTGAAGGCTGGCGCGTCTGGCCCAAGGTTATTCGGCATGGGGCCAGAACGGTTGGGGCGGCTATCACAGCCGCTTTGAGAGCCATCGCCTTCACCTTTCCGTGATTGCGCCCCTGTGTGAGAGGCTTTCCTTACAGATTGGCGTGATTAATTCAGTGCACAGCGACAGATTGGCGCCCGAGCAGGCGTACATGCTGTCGTTTTGGCGTGAATTCTAAATGCAATGAAATGTGCGATTTTTGATTTTCGCATTAAACGGCGCATATCGGGCATGTGAAATTCTTCAGGAGACGGGGTTATGCAGCGTTGGCTTTTTCTGGCCGCTACGGGGGTGATCTTTGCGATCATGGCGCTTGCAGTGGCCGTTCGCGCCTTATCCGGTGGTGGTGAACAGGCAGGCGGATGGCGCGGTGAGGAGACCCTGGTCTCGGCGTACACCGTCCAGCCGGAAGTCTTTGCGGACGTCGTTGAAGCGCTGGGCACGGCCGGAGCGAACGAATCCGTCAACCTCACCGCCAAGGTGTCTGACATTATTGCCCGGCTCGATTTTGATTCCGGCGCCCGGGTCGAGGAAGGCGATATCCTGGTCGAGCTTCTGGATACCGAAGAAGCGGCGGGGCTGAACGAAGCCCGCGCCACCTTGCGGGAAACCCAGCGTGACATCTCCCGGATCCAGGACCTGACGGATCGGGGCGTGGCCTCGCGCACCCGGCTTGATGAAGCGCAGGCGGCCTATGACCGCGCTCGCGCCCGGGTCGAGGCCATCGAGGCCCGCATGGCCGACCGCATCATTCGCGCGCCCTTCTCGGGCGTCATCGGTCTTCGCAATGTCAGCGTGGGCGAGCTGGTTGGCCCGGGGGACGTGATTGCGCAGCTCGACGACACCTCGGTCATCAAGCTCGACTTCACTGTCCCCGAACGTTTCCTTTCGGTCATCGAGCGGGGGCAGACGGTGCGGGCGCGCAGCTCGGCCTTTCCCGACCAGGTCTTCGCCGGGCAGGTAGATCAGGTGGACAGCCGGATTGATCCCGCCACACGCACGGTCACGGTGCGCGCCCTGATCGACAATGAGGCCGGCCGCCTGCGTCCGGGCATGCTGATGACGGTCGAGCTGCGTCGTGATGAACGCACCAGCCCGGCCATCCCGGGCTCTTCCATCGTAAGGTTTGACGAACAGACCTTTGTCTACGTCATCGCCGAAGGGGAAAACGCGCCGATCGCCGTGCGCCGAGATATCGAGCTCGGATTGCGGATCGCCGGCATGGTGGAGGTGACCAGTGGTCTTGAGGTCGGCGAACGCATCGTGGCCGAAGGCGTTCACCGCGTACGAGAGGGCGGCGCCCTGCGTATAGCGAATGCGCCCGCCCAGGGCGGCGGCCGCGGCCTTGAAATCCAGACCGGGGAGGCTGCGCAATGACCCTGACCGATGTTGCTGTCCGCAGGCCGGTTCTCGCTTTTGTCGCGACGCCTGATCATTGTTTTCGGCTTCATGGGGCTGCGTGACCTGCCCCTGAGGGAAATGCCGGATGTGGACCGTCCCGTGGTTTCGGTGAGCGCGGACTATCCCGGCGCCAATGCCGAAGTGATGGAAAACCGCGTTACCCAGGTCATTGAGGACAGCCTGTCGGGCATTGAGGGCGTGGACACGATCAGCTCGTCCTCCCGCGATGGATCGTCCCGGGTCACCATCACATTCACGCTGGAACGCGATATCGAAGCGGCGGCGAACGATGTGCGGGATGCGGTGTCGCGTATTCGAGACCGCATGCCCGATGACGTGCAGGACCTGGAAGTGTCCAAGCAGGACAGCGATGCGCGGCCCTTCCTGTGGTATATGCTCGGTTCGGACCGGATGACCTCCGAAGAGCTCACCGACTATGCCGACCGCTATATCGTGGACCGGTTCACGGTGCTCGACGGCGTTGCGAACGTTCGTATCGGCGGTCAGCGCCGCTACGCCATGCGCATCTGGCTTGATCCTTATGAAATGGCGGCCCGGTCGATCACGGTCGCTGATATCGAGAATGCGCTGCGCTCGGAGAATGTCGAGCGCCCGGCGGCGCGTGGAGACCACTGACACCCAGCTTTTCGTGCGCGTCGAGCGTCTCTTCGCCAATGAGGAGGCCTTTGCCCGCATGCCGATCCGCGTTTCCGAGGACGGTCATGTCATCCGTCTGGGAGAAGTGGCGGATGTCGAACTGGCGGCGGAAGAGCATCGTGCGATGTTCCGCGGCAATGGCCAGAACATGGTGGGCCTGGGCTTTGTGCGTCAGAGCAAGGCGAACTCCGTCGCCGTCGCCGAGCAGATCAACGCCGCCATCGACCGGCTCCAGCCTCAATTGCCTGAAGGCATGGAGATCATTCGCGGTTCCGACGACACCGTTTTCATCAAGGAATCCATCAAGGAAGTGTGGCGCACCTTTGCGGTCGCCGCGACACTGGTGGTTCTGGTGATCTACCTGTTCCTGGGCAGTTTCCGCGCCGCCATCGTGCCCGCCGCGGTGGTTCCGGTCTGCATGGTCGGCACCTTTGCGATTCTTGCGGCCGGGGGCTTTTCCATCAACATCCTGACCCTGCTGGCGCTGGTGCTGGCCATTGGTCTGGTCGTGGACGATTCCATTGTGGTGCTCGAGAACATCCAGCGTCGGGTGGATCTGGGCGAGCCGCCCATGCTCGCGAGTGAGCGCGGCGGTCGTCAGGTCTTCTTTGCGGTGATCGCGACCACGGCGACGCTGGTCGCCGTGTTCATGCCGCTGATCTTCCTGCCGGGGCTGATTGGTCGCATTTTTGCGGAACTGGCTGTGACGATCACCGGCGCGGTGGTGCTGTCGAGCTTTGTCGCTCTGACCCTGTCTCCGATGATGACCTCCAAGCTCCTCAAACCCAGCACGGAGCTGCGTGGTCCTGCGAAATGGGTCAATGACGGCCTGGACAAGGTTCAGAATTCCTACCGTCAGAGCCTGAAGCTGATCCTGGGCGTGCCGTGGATCGTGGCGCCGCTCATTCTCGTCGCTGTGGCGGGCTCGGCCTTCATGTTCTCAAAGCTGCCGGGCGAGCTGACCCCGCCTTCGGATCGCGGAAGCTTCTTCGGTTTCGTTCAGGCGCATCAGGGCGCCAGCTTTGATTACATGACCGGCCAGATGATGCAGGCCGAAGAGGTCGTGAACAGCTATCTCGAGACTGGCGAGCTGCGCCGGGTGCTGGTTGTGTCTCCGGGATGGGGCGGATCGGGCTATAATTCCGGGATCGTCATCGGCAGCATGGCGGACTGGGACGAGCGTCGTCCGGGTGATGAGATCGTCAACGAGATCAATGCGCGTCTCGGGCAATTGCCGGGCGTGCGGGCCTTCGTCTCCATGCGCTCGCCCCTGGGCGGCGGCGGGGGCGGCGACGACATCCAGTTCGTCCTGCAGGGCCCCGACTACGACATGCTCAACCGAGAGGCGGATCGCCTTATCGCCGATATCTCCGAACGCAATCCGAACCTGATCCGGGCGCGCAAGGACTATCAGCCCACCGCGCCGCGTCTTCTGGTGGATATTGATCGGGAACGCGCCGCGGCGCTGGGCGTGTCGGTCTCCGACATCAGCCGCACGCTGCAGACGCATCTGGGTTCGCGTCGCGTGGGCCAGTTCATCGACCGGGGCGAGGCCTACAACGTCATCCTTGAGAACCGTCAGGCGGACCGCTCCAGCCAGAACGATCTTGAGACCCTGTTTGTCAGGGCCGAGTCCGGCGATCTCATTCCGCTCTCCAGCCTCGTGAACCTGCGTGAAGTGGGCGAGGCGCCCAGCCGCGCCCGCATTGATCGTCAGCGCGCGGTGACGGTGTCGGCCACCATCCAGGGCGATTACACCATCGGTCAGGCCGTGGAATGGCTCGACCAGTGGGCGGCGGACACCCTGCCTCCGGAAGTGGGCACCACCTATGTGGGCGAGGTGCGTGAATTCCTGCGATCCAACAATGCGATCTACTTCGCCTTCGGGCTCGCCCTGCTGATCGTCTTCCTGGTGCTGGCGGCCCAGTTCGAGAGCTTCATCCAGCCTGCCGTGATCATGCTGACCGTGCCGCTGGCGGTCGCGGGCGGTCTGTTCGGCCTCTATATGGGCGGATCGAGCCTGAACATCTTCTCCCAGATCGGCCTGATCATCCTGATCGGGCTCGCGGCGAAGAACGGCATCCTGATCGTGGAGTTCGCCAACCAGCTGCGTGAAGAGGGGCTCAGCCTCGCTGAAGCGACGCTGGAAGCCTCGGTCACACGGCTGCGTCCGATCCTGATGACCGGCGTCTCCACCGCCATCGGCGCCTTTCCGCTGGTCATCGCCACGGGCCCGGGTTCGGAGACGCGGGTGACGATCGGTCTGGTGATTTTCACCGGCGTGATGGTGGCGACGCTCTTCACCCTGTTCGTGGTGCCCGCCGTGTATGGCGTGTTGGGGCGGTACACGAAGACGCCGAACTGGGTGTCACGGCAGCTGGAGAAGGAAGCCGCGATGTGCGCGGCGCCGATCCGGTCGATCCGCCTGCGGCCCCGGCCGAGTAAGGAAAAACCCCGGAGCGAGGCTCCGGGGTTTTTTGTTTTGGCGACAGGCCGCCTAGTGCGTGTTGATCGCCAGCCAGGCGATGAGGTCGTGGCGATCCTGTTCATCGCGCAGACCCGCAAAGCTCATCCGGTTGCCGCGGATATATTCACGCGGATTGGTCAGATAGGCGTCCAGCGTCTCGGCGGACCAGACCACTTCGGACTCAGACATGGCCGGGGAATAGCGGAAGTCGTCCTTGTGACCGGACTCGCGGCCGAAAACCCCGTGAAGGTTCGGGCCGACCATGTTGCGTCCGCCTTCTTCCACCGTGTGGCAGGCCTGGCAGCGACGGAAAATCCGTGCGCCATTGTCCACATTGGCGCTCACATAGGGCTCACCCAGCTCGGACAGGATGGCGGACTCGGCATCATCCTGCGCGTGCGCGGCTGTGGTCAGGGCGAGGGCGGCGAAACCGGCGAAAATCATACGCATGGGCGCTTACTCCTGTTGCACTCAGGTTCGGGCATGCATCTAGCGCGCAGGCCGACAGGCGGCAAACGCGCCAAGAGTCGCAGGCGCCTGCGGCATACCCTTTCAGGCGCTACAGATAGAGCACAATGTGACGGAAATCAGGTCGGCAGCGCAGCGATGGCCCGGCGTGAACCCGGCGACGCCGAAGGCTCGAGCGCGCGACTGCGCGTGAACAGGCAGGGGGAATTCGGGAGATCTGGCGCCGGCTGAGGGACTCGAACCCCCGACCTTCGGTTTACAAAACCGCTGCTCTACCAGCTGAGCTAAGCCGGCGCGTCAGCGCTTTCTACGCGGGAGACGACCGGTTCGGCAAGCAGGCTTGCAGGCCTGATTGCACAGAGAGAGGCGCCGGGGTGAAGCTTGCGTTCCTAGCCATTTGGGGGAATTCTGAAGCGACGGCAATCAGAGGGTGTCGATAGATGTCGGGTCGATTAAGGCGGGCGCTTGGCTGGGTCGTGCTGACAGCGTGCCTGTTCGGGGCCTTCCCTCCGTCAGCCCGGGCGCAGGTCTTGCGCGTGGAAGCGTTGGACGGTGCGCAGCCTATCGTGGAGGCGACGCTCTCAGGAGAGCCGGTGCGTTTGATTGTTGCCCTGGATGCTCCGGCCTTCTTGCTGGTCAACGCCAGTACGGCCGAACGCGCCGGTTTGCGCGCCACGCCGCTTTTGTCGCGTGGGGTCTCCATTCGGATCCGGGACGAAGCGACATTGCGTGGCCGGACGGGGAGGCCCCGCCTGTCTGTTGGGTCCGCAGCCGGAAGTCGCCGGCGAGCGATCTGGATTCCTGACTATGAGTTCACCCCGCTTGCAGACGGCTATGTCGGACTTGGCGCGCTGGAGGCGTTCGATCAGATCGAACTGATTATGGACGCGTCCGCCCCCGAAACCGCTGCAACTGTGCTCCCGGGAAAGAGGGGGCTGCTGGAGTGGCGATTCGAAGCCTCCTCCACGCTGGGGGCTGTCGATCTGGGGCTCAGCCTGATCCAGCGGACGCATCTGGACAGACGCATATTCCGACAGGCTGAGCAAACCGGGCTGGTTGATGAGCCTCTCCCCGACGCTGTTGACGAACCTATCGGCATGTTCGCCATGGGGCAGGCCTTGCTGCACCCCAATCACGGGCTGCTGATCGCCGGATATTTCCCACAGATGCTCGCCTACCAGCTCAGTAACGCCGAACTGGCCATGCATGAAGCGCAGACAGGCTCGGGTCACGCAGAGCGTATTGATGTCATCACCATCACCGAGCGTTCGGGCGCAAACCGTGTCCCACGCGCCAGCCTGGGACGAGATGTCCTGAGACAATGCGCCCGGCTGGTGTTCGATCTGCAAGATGACAGCGTTACCCTTTGGTGCCCTGAGGGTTTGCACGGGGACGGGCCGACTGAGTGAAGGGGCCGGTTCCCCTTTGCGCCCTGCAGCGCTATGTGTGCGCGCATACTCTGTCATCAGTTGGACGTGACCGCCCATGGCCCGCATTCTCATCACCAGCGCCCTGCCGTACATCAACGGCGTCAAGCACCTCGGCAATCTGGCCGGATCCATGCTGCCGGCGGATGTGTATGCGCGCTTCATGCGCCTGCAAGGTCATGATGTGCTCGCGATCTGCGCTACCGATGAGCACGGCACGCCCGCTGAACTGGCCGCCGCCGCCGCCGGTCAGGATGTGCGCGCCTATTGCGATGAACAGCACGAGATCCAGAAGTCCATTGGCGAGCAGTTCGGATTGAGCTGGGATTATTTCGGACGCACCTCCTCGCCGCAGAACGCCGAACTGACCCAGCATTTCGCCGAAACGCTCGAGAAGAATGGTCTGATCGCCGAAGTCGTCGAACAGCAGGTCTATTCCATCGACGATGGCCGCTTCCTGCCGGATCGCTATGTGGAGGGGACCTGTCCCAATTGCGGGTTCGAGAAAGCGCGCGGCGACCAGTGCGATAATTGCGGCAAGCTCTTGGACCCGATCGAGCTGATCGAACCCTATTCGGCGGTGTCAGGCTCGAAAAACCTTGAAGTGCGCGACACCAAGCATCTCCAGCTCAAGCAGACGGTGATGGAGGAGCGCATTCGCGCCTGGGTGGATGCGGCTGACGGTTGGCCGAGCTTCGCCAAGTCCATCGCCTACAAATGGTTGATGAGGGGCTGCGTGACCGCACCATCACGCGCGACCTGAAATGGGGCGTGCCGGTCACCAAGAACGGCCAGCCGCGCGAAGGCTTTGAAGACAAGGTCTTCTATGTCTGGTTCGACGCGCCCATCGGCTACATCTCCGCAACCCGGGAATGGGCGGAGCAAAATGGCGGCGACTGGGAAAGCTGGTGGCGCACCGACAAGGGCGCTGATGACGTCCGCTATGTGGAATTCATGGGCAAGGACAATGTGGCCTTCCACACCGTCAGCTTCCCCGCGACGCTTCTGGCTCTGAAGAGCCGTGGAAGACGGTGGATGCGCTGAAAGCCTTCAACTGGCTGACCTGGTATGGCGGCAAGTTCTCCACCTCCAACAAGCGCGGCGTCTTCATGGATCAGGCGCTCGAATTGCTGCCGGCCGATTACTGGCGCTGGTATCTCACGGCCTATGGCCCCGAGGCTCTGACGCCCAGTTCACCTGGGATCATTTCCAGTCGAGCGTGAACAAGGATCTGGCTGACGTTCTGGGCAATTTCGTGAACCGGATTCTCAAATTCGGCGCTTCGCGATTTGAAGGCGTCATCCCCGAGGGCGGAACGCCGGGCGAGGCGGAAGCCTGGCTTGAGACCGAAGTCGCAACGCGCCTTGCCAACATCGCCAGCCATTACGAGGCGATGGAGTTCCGCAAGGCCGCAGCCGAGACCCGCGCCCTGTGGGCGGCGGGCAATGAATACCTGACCAGGGCCGAGCCCTGGGTGCATTTCAAGACCGACAAGGACCAGGCCGCGCTGGGCGTGCGCATGGGCATCAATCTGGTGCGTCTGTGCGCCATCGCGGCGCAACCGATCATTCCTCAGGCCGCAGGCAAGATCCTGGCGGCGCTGGGTCTTGAGGGCGCGCAGGACTGGCCCACGGGCGACGCAAAGGCGATGCTGTCCGCGCTGGAGCCGGGGCGCAGCTTTGAACCGGCCGATATCCTGTTCGCCAAGATCGAGGATGATCAGGTGGCCGAATGGTCAGAGCGCTTTGGCGGCGCCAGCTAGAGGCGAACTGCGACGCTGAATTCCCACATTACGGTTAGTCTTTCGTTTAGGCTGACTTGGCATTGTCATCGCCTGACTGGACGATGGGGCTAGCCATGAGCGAAGCGGCGACCTTGGGCGAGGGGGTGCTGTCAGCGGACGCGCTGAAAGCCGCCAACGTGCATCCCGACACCGGGCTCGCGACCGACTATCTCAACCATTTCAATGAAGTGGTCATGCTTCTTGAAATGCTGCCCGATATGCCCGATTTCGCCGAAGACGTGCTGGCCTGGGAGCCTGTGGGCTATGAGGAGCATTTCGAGCGCACCAATTATGTGGGCAAGGAAACGGTGATCGCGGCCTATGCAGCGGTCGACTACGCGCTCAAGGCGCATCTGGAAACCATAGTTGCGGCCGTGAATGTCGAGTTGCAACGCGCGCAGGACAAGGTCCGGGACGGCGATTTCGCAGGCGCATCCGCCATGGCGGGAAGCGAGATCGAATCCCTGCTGGCGGCGGCGCGAGCCGCGGTGCAGGGTCGTATCGAGGGCGAGGGCATTGATGACAGCGCCGCCGCCCAGGCCGCGGCGGACGCCCTGTTCGACTAGGCGGTCGCAAGCAGCCTTACCTTTATGCGTTGACCTCTCCGGGCTGGCGGTCTGCAATGCCGCCCAGATAATCGGGGAGTCGCACAATGCGTCATTTGTTCATGGCCGCCGCCGCTGGGCTGGCGCTGACCGCACCGTCCCTTGCGCAGGATGATCTGCGCACCGCCATCAGCGCGGATTGGGACAATCATCTGCAATCGCTCTACGAGCATTTCCACGAAAACCCGGAACTCTCCTTCATGGAGACCGAAACCGCCGCGCGTCTGGCGCAGGAGCTGCGCGACGCCGGGTTCGAGGTGACCGAAGGCGTGGGTCGCACAGGCGTCGTCGCCGTGATGGAAAACGGCGAGGGGCCGACCATCATGCTGCGCGCCGATATGGACGGTCTGCCTGTTCGAGAGGACACGCCGGTCGATTATGCGTCTGAAGTGATGGGCGAGGACCGGATGGGCAACACCTTCCCGGTCATGCATGCCTGCGCGCACGACACCCATATGACCTCCCTGGTCGCGGCGGCTCGCTATATGAGCCAGAACCGCGATGACTGGTCCGGCACGCTGGTGCTGATCGGCCAGCCAGCCGAGGAAGTGGGGCTGGGCGCCCTCGCCATGCTGTCAGATGGCCTGTACGAGCGCTTTCCCACGCCGGACGCCGTCGTCTCCTATCATACCTGGGGCTATATGCCGGCGGGCGTGATCCGCTATGCGCCGGGCTGGGCCATGGCGAATGTGGACTCGGTCGATCTGTATGTGCGCGGAGTGGGCGCCCATGGCGCGTCGCCGCATCTGGGCAAGGACCCGGTGGTGCTGGCCAGCCAGATCGTGACCAACCTGCAGACGCTGGTCAGCCGCGAATTGTCGCCGTTTGAAACCGGGGTCGTCACGGTCGGCGCCTTCAATGCGGGGACCAAGCACAACATCATCTCCGATGAAGCCCATCTTCAGATCACCGTGCGCTCCTATACCGATGAGGTGCGCGAGCGTCTGATCAGCGGGATCGAGCGCATTGCGCGCGGTCAGGCGATGGCCGCAGGCCTGCCGGAGGAGCTGATGCCGGTGATGGAGGTCGAGGAGACCTATACGCCGGCGCTCTACAATGACCCGGCCCTGTCTGATCAGGCCGGCGCCGTCCTGGCCGCCCGGTTCGGCGAGGACGCTGTCGCGACGGCGGATCCGGTGACCGGGGGCGAGGACTTTTCCCGCTATGGCCGCACCGATGAGGACGTGCCGATCTTCATGTTCTGGGTCGGCGGCGCTCCGCAGACCGTGTGGGACGAGTATCAGGCGCGCGGCGAGACCCCGCCGGCCAACCACTCGCCCTTCTTCTATCCCGATGGCGAAGGCGCCGTGACGGTATCCTCTGAAGGCATGGTCGCGATTGCGCTCGACCTGTTCGCCCATGGCGTGCCGCAGGGCGAGGAGGGATGAGCGAGGCGGGGCGGGACCGTCTGCGCGTCACCACGGGCGCGCCCTGGGAAGACCTGGTCGCCTATCGACGCGCTGTGCGTGTGGGCGATCAGGTGTTCGTGGCGGGCACGGTCGCCGTGGATGACGCCGGTCAGCCCTTCGCCCCGGGAGACGCCGGGGCCCAGACCTCACGATGTCTTGAAATCATCGCGCAAGCGCTGGAGAAGGCGGGCTCCGATATCAGCCACGTGGTGCGAACGCGCCTGTTCGTGATCGATATGAGCCTTGAAACGCAGAGGGCGGTCGGGCAGGCGCACCGCAAGGTGTTCGCCGACTTTCCGCCGGCCTGTTCCATGATCGGGGTCGCGGCGCTGGCCGGCCCTGATTTCATCATTGAAATTGAAGCCGACGCGGTGATCCCGCCCGGCGCCTAAAACCCCAGGACTCCATCATGGACGCATCCCTGATCCCCGCAGACAACAATCTCGCGGTCATGGCGGGCCTGACCGCCATCGCCGCGGCCGGCTTCCTTCTGGAAAAGACGAAGTTCGGCGCGCTATTGACCGGCACGGTCTGGACGATCCTCCTGGCGATTCTGGCGTCCAATCTGCGCCTTCTGCCCTTTGATGCGCCCGCCTACGGTTTTGTATTCACCTATGCCGTCCCGGTGCTGATCCCGCTGTTCCTGATGAAGGCGGACCTCAAGCGCATCTTCTTTGAAACGACCCGCATGACAGGCGCCTTCCTGATCGCGGCGTTCGCGACGCTGGTGGGCGCTCTGGTCGCCGCTTTCGTCTTGCCGCTCGGCGAGCATGAGGTCGGCATCGCGTCCTCTTTGACCGCCTCCTATGTGGGCGGCTCGGTGAACTTCGCCGCGTTGACGGATGTGACAGGCCTCGCCGAGACGGCGCCCGGCATCGTTTCAGCCATGCTGGCCGCTGACAATATGGCCAGCGCCGCCTATCTGGGATTGCTCGCCATCCTTCCCGGTTTCACCTTCATCGCCAGGCGCTTCGTCAAGCGTGATCATACGGCGGGTGAAGTCGAGGAATCCGGTGAGGCCAGCGAGGGTCGCGCAACGCCTCTGAGCCTCGGACTGACTCTGGCCTATGCGCTGATCGTCGTGGCGGTTGGCGATTTCCTGACCCGGCTGAGCGGTCAGCCGCAATTGCGCTATGTGATCATCACGGTGCTGGCCTTGGTTCTGCCCACCGCAATCCCGAACCGGATGGCGAAACTTCATGGCGGGTTTGAACTCGGCGTGGTGTTCGCCTTCCTGTTCTTCGCCGCCATCGCGGCGGGCGCTAACGTCGTCCAGCTCGTCACCAATGCGCCGATGATCATCGCCTATATCGCGATCCTTCTGTCCATCCACGCCGTGATAGCCTTTACCCTGGCGAAGTTCTGCAAGCTGTCGCTGCCCGAGATCATCATCGCGTCGAACGCCGCCATTCTGGGCGCCACCACGGCTCCGGCGCTCGCGGCGGCGAAAGGCTGGCGCGATCTCGTGACGCCGGGCGTTCTCGTGGGCGTTCTCGGCTATGCGCTGGGCACAGTGCTTGGCACTTTGGTGTTCAGCATTCTGGGCTAGGCCCGATCTCCTGGGACAAAGCGACGGGGCGGACACAGTCCGCCCCGTCGTCTATTCGGCGCTTGCAGCCGCTGTGCCTGGCGCCAGAAAGCGACGCAGAGATAGGCGATGGCGGCCATCGTGATCGACAGCAGAAACCCGCCGGGGATGACGAGAACAAAGTCCGCAAGCCAGATCGTCACCAAGCCAGCGGCCAGCGCGGCGAGGGCGCTCCATTCGCCGCCGAAGCGGAAATGCAAACCGATCAGGAGCGACACGAACAGGCCTGCGGATCCCAGCGAACTGGCCAGCTCTACCAGCCCGTAAATGCTGTCCCCGGAAAAGGCGACGATCAGGGCGGCGAGACCGGCGACAACGGTCAGTGCGCGTGCGGCGATCAACTTTTCCTGCGGATTTGCGTTGGGGCGCAGCCGCCCATAGAGGTTTTCACTGGCCAGGCCGGAAACCGCGAGAAGCGCGGAATCCACAGTGGACAGAACGGCGGAGAACAGCGCGCCGACGAACACCACAAACAGGGCGCTGGGCATCAGCTCAGCCGCCATGAGCGGCAGGTAGAGATCGCCTGCTGCGGGGTCAAATCCGGCCCCTGCGCCGATGAGGCCGAAGACCAGCGGGAAGGCGCCGAACAACAGATACAGGCCGCCGGCCAGAAGACCGCCGCGAACGGCTGTCTTCGCGGTTCTGGCCCCTAAAAAGCGTGCAATCATCTCCTGGGCGACAATGGAGCTAGGATCGGGATAGCGAAGGCGTCGATGCGTTCGATCAAGCTTTCTCCGGGCGGCACGAGGACATACTGGGCAGGGTCGATCAGGGCTAAGCCATTGGCGAGCCCATCCGTGCGCTGCAGCAGCAGCACCATCATGATCAGAAGCCCCGCCAGAACCACGATCGTCTGGACGAGATCGGTGACCACATCCCCCAACAGACCGCCCATCAATGTGTAGGCGATCACCAGCGTTCCGGCGCCCAGCAGCGTGGCCGTCACTGCCAGGTCGGTCACTGCGCTCAGAAGGGCGGAGAGAGCGATGAGCTGGGCGGCGGCCCAGATGATGGAAGTCGGGATGGCGACCAGCGCTGCTGTGACCTCGGCGCGCTTGCCGAAGCGGTCTCGGAAGAAGTCCGCCAGGGTCATATAGCCCTTGGCGCGCATGGCGCCGGCCACGAAGAGGGCGGACGCGACCAGACACAGCGCGTATCCAACCGGTTCGGCGCGCGCGCCGGCCAAACCTTCATTGGCGATGGCGGCGCTGGCCCCCATCACGGTCTCTCCGCCAAACCAGGTGGCGAACAGCGAGACCCCAAGCGTGAAAACGCCGAGGCGCCGGCCCGCGACCAGATAGTCGGAATCCCCGGCGATCTTGCGCGACGCCCAATAGGCGATGCCCATTTGCAGGATAATGTAGGCGATCAGCCCGATCGTCAGCGCCGACATGCCGTCTCCCCCTCCAGTTGTTCAACAGGGCGGTTAGCCGATCTCCATGCGCACAGGCAAGTCGCGTTCGCTCGCGCGTCCGGGACGCGGCCTTTCGAGGTGAAGAGCGAATGGTCTTGCTCTTTTATTCTGGGTTGTAAATACTTCTCATATCGGGTGGCTGGGGGCGCACATGGTTGATTATTCTCTACCGCAATCGAATGGCTCCGGGGGCGGGAACCGCCTCTGGATGGACAAGGGCGGAGATGACGAGTTCGAGATGCGTCTCGAGCTTGAGGTGCGTCTCGATGCGCAAACCGATGATCCGCAAGCTTATGCAGAAACGTTCCGTCAGATGATCAGGCCCCGCCTTGAGGCCTGGCTGCATGAGGCGCTGAGCACTCAAGATGAGCGGTGGTCCGGCGCTTCCGCGCTCGAATTTGATAGCCAGCATGAGCTGAGCGTGGAGCTGCTGGAGGCGCGCGCCGGCAGCGTCATCATGCGGATCGGGATCAGGCTCAAGGCTGTCGGCAAGGCCGTGGTACAGGTCGTCAATGTTCTGGCGGCGGCTGTCACCTTGATGGGAGCCGCAGCGGATCGTCTCCCGGATTCCGACCGGGAGAAAGCGGCTGCCGGATTTGAGATCGTGGTGATTGAGCAGTGTGAGGCGCTGGGCGAAACCCTCACCGGCAAGAAGCCGCAGATCACGTCTGTCGGGCCTTCAGATACCAAACCGGTGATCAAATCCTGATCTAGACGGCAAGCCGGGCGCGATTGATCAGCCATTCATGATCAATGGCCGCTTCGCCAGCGCCGAGCGAAGTCGGGTTTTCCGCAATGCGGCGACCGATATAGGCGTCCGCCGCAGGGTCCAGCCCGGCCCGTATCAGGGTGCTGGCGGTCAGCGCGGTGGCGGCCCATTCCGCAAACCGGCGGGCGTCCGCTTCGCCAATCCCTCCGGCCGCCATTCTTGTCAGGGCGTTCAGGCGCGCATCAAGCGCGGGGTGACGGCCATAGGCGGGCGCCAGTTCGGCGGTCAGCGCATCGCGCGCGGCTTCGTCGCGCGCCAGGGCGCGCAGCACATCGAGCGCAATGACATTGCCCGACCCTTCCCAGATCGCATTGAGCGGGCTCTGGCGGAACATGCGGGGCAGGGGGTGCTCTTCCACATAGCCGGCGCCGCCATGAGCTTCCATCGCCTCATAGGTCAGATAGGGCGCCCGCTTGCAGATCCAGTATTTTGCGATAGGCGTGAGAAGCCGCGCCAACGCCGCTTCTTTGGGATCGCTGTCCGCCTTGTCAAAGCTCTCGGCGACTCGGAAGGCGAGGGCGAGCGCGGCTTCGGCCTCCATGGCCATTTCGGCCAGAACTTCTCGCATGAGCGGCTGGTCGATCAGGCGCCGCTGGAACGCGCTGCGACGATCCGCATGCCAGACGGCATAGGCGGCGCCATTTCGAATAAGGCCCGCCGATCCCGCCAGACAGTCCAGGCGCGTATGGTTGACCATCTCGATGATAGTGCGGACGCCGCAGCCGGGTTCGCCCACCCGACGGGCCCAGGCCTGCTTGTATTCAATCTCCGAGCTGGCGTTGGACTTGTCGCCGAGCTTGTCTTTCAGGCGCTGAATCTCGATCGTGTTGCGCTCGCCGTCCGGGGTCCAGCGCGGCACGAGAAAGCAGCTGAGCTGGGCGTCATCCCCATCCCCTTCATAGGCGAGGGTCAGGAACCCGTCGCTCATGGGCGCCGAGCAGAACCATTTATGACCGGTCAGGGTGACGATGTCGCCGTCCGCACTTTCCGCCCGAGTGGCGTTGGCGCGCACGTCGGACCCGCCCTGTTTCTCGGTCATGGCCATGCCCAGCGTAAGCCCGACCTTCTCTTCCGGCGGCAGGAAGCGTGGATCATACCGCCCCGCCGTGACGCCCTTGATCCACGGGCCAGTCCAGTCAGACTTCCTCAGGGCGGGAACGCACGCATAGGTCATCGATTGCGGGCAGCACACGCCGGCGTCAGCCGTGCCCATCAGCATCAACAGGGCCGCATGCAGGGAATGCGGCGCCTGTTCCACCGTCCAGGCGACGGAGGACACGCCATGCCCCAGCCCCAGCTCCATCAGCGCGTGATAGGCGGGATGGAACTCCACTTCGTCAATTCGGTGACCGAACCGGTCGAAGGGTTTGAATCTGGGCGGGTTTTCATTGGCCATCCGGGCCAGGTCCTGCACGCCGTCCGATCCGATCTCGGCGCCCATGGACGACAGCCGCTCGGCATGCACATCCGCGCCATTGCGCGACAGCGCGCTCTTGAGCATGGCGTCATCCGCATACCAGTTCACGCCGACAAGCGGCTCGGACTGATTGGCGACAGTATGGGTGGAAAGGTCGGAGCGGGGGGCGTGATGTCTCATGACGCGCATCAAAGCGCGATGCGCGGTGTCTGTCGACAGGAGCGACATGGCGAAAAGTTTAGACTGCCGCAATGTTGTCGTGGGGTGTGTTCGTTCAGCATGCAGGCAGGGTCGGTGATCGGGGGGACATCCGGAGCCGGTCTGACAATAAAACTCAACGAATGAGGGTCGATATGACGGTCATGGTTCTGGCGCTGGCGACGGCGATGCAAGCGGGCGGTGCTCCGGTTGTCGAGATTGAAAATTTCATCGGTACGGTTCGCGTGGTTGAAGGCGCCACGCTGGACGCCCGCATTGAAAACTCCGGGGAAACCCGGGCGGATATTCGCAATTCGGGCGGTGAGCTCGCGATTGACGGCGGCGTGAGCATGCGTCGCGTGCAGTGCTATGGCGGCTGGCGCGAGCAGCGTGTCGGACGCAGCCGGCGGACGCGAAATCCTTTGATGATCTGCCGGTCCTGATCATCACCACCCCCGCGCCGGCGGCCATTGAACTGGGTGAGTCCATTGTGCGGGCTGAAATGGGGGATTCATCCCGTCTCGATATCGAACTCTCGCATTGCTCGTCACTGTCTGCCGGTGATGTGGACAATGACGCCCGTCTCGCCATTCGCGGCTCGGGCAATGCCCGCATCGGCGAAGTTGGCGGCGCCTTGCAGGCCGCGCTGTCGGGCTCCGGCGCCCTGACGGCTCGTGATATCGGCGAAACGGCGGAGCTTGCGGTTTCGGGCTCCGGCGATGTTGAGCTTGGGGATGTGGGCAGCGATATGGAGATCGGCATTTCCGGGTCCGGCCATGTGCGCGCCGGCCATGTGGCCAGCCTGGACGCCAGCGTGTCCGGCTCCGGCAATGTCGAGATCGGCAATGCTCCGTCCGGCGTGCATTACGCAGCATCCGGCAGCGGCGATCTCAGCGTCGGCGCAACGTCCGACGTTCATGTGCGCAGCTCTGGCTCGTCCAACCTGACGGTCGCCAGCATGGATGGCGTGCTCAACGTCTCCAGCGGCGGGTCCGGTGATATCCGAATCGAGCAGGGCCGCGCGATCAGTGTGGAAGCCGTCCTCGCCGGATCCTCCGATCTGTGGCTCGGCGGCACGGCCGAGGATGTGGATCTGCGCATCAGCGGCGGGTCGGACGCCTATATCCGTACGGTGACCGGCGAGCGCCGCATCCATACCTCGGGCGGCGGCGATTTCACCACCGGCCGCTAAGGTCATTCCGGTTTCGGATTGATCCGGGGATCAAAGCGGGACGCCTCATACAATGCGATCGCCGCCGCGTTCGACACATTGAGGCTTTCCGCCTTGGGACCCATGGGAATACGCGCCAGTGAAGAGCAATGCTCGGCCACACGCGGGCGCAGACCCGACCCTTCAGCGCCCAGAACCAGCACCAGACCCGGTCCGGCATGGGCGGCGATCTCGTCGCCCAGCCGCGCCTCGGCCTCGCCAGCCAGCCCGATGACATGACGTCCGGCCTCCTGCAGCGCGATCAGCGTGTCAGCGATGTTGGTCACCTGGACCTGCGGGATCGTCTCCGCAGTGCCGACCGCCGTCTTGCACAGCGCGCCGAAGAAGGGCGGGGATTTGCGGTCCTGACAGATGACGGCGCGCACGCCGAAGGCCGCGCAGGAGCGCAGGATGGCCCCCACATTGTGCGGATCGGTGATCTGGTCGAGCACCACCAGAAGACCGTGGGTCGGCTCCAGCACGGCGTTGAGTGATTCCGCGGGCGGCGCGCTGGTCTTCAGGGCAAAGCCCTGGTGCACCGCGCCGTCGGGCAGGCGGGACGTGATCTGACCGGGTAATTCGATGTCCGCAAGCTTCCTGAACGTGTCGTCCAGCTCGGTCGCGGCGTTGCGCGTCACATGCAAAGAGATGTGTTTTCGCTTGGGGTTAGCCAGGGCGGCCAGGACCGCATGGCGGCCCCAGATCCAGCCCTGATCGGGGCTGTCTCGCCGGGCTGCATTTCGCGCTGCAGAACCCTTTTTATCGGTGTTGCGCCGTTGAAAAGCCATGACTATAGTCCGCGCTCCAAATCGGGGAGCGGCCTCGTTAAAGCCCTTGGCGCTCCGGCGCAATCGGTTGATGCGGTAGATCCTCGAAATGGCCCGGCGGCTGAGCTCCCAATCAGTCGTCGCCGCGGATGCGGACCCTGTGGAGGGGTGGGAGAGTGGTTAAATCCAGCAGACTGTAATCTGCCCGCTTCGGCGTACGCTGGTTCGAATCCAGCCCCCTCCACCATCCTTCGCTCGCTGCGCGAGCTTCTGCTGGGCAAGCCTAAATCTTCCCCCTCACTTCCATCTGCAACTCAGCCGCCTGTGCCGTCTCGACAAGGGCAGGCGGGCCGCGCTATCAAGTCGGTCCCGGCGCGGGTGTAGTTCAATGGTAGAACGGCAGCCTTCCAAGCTGCATACGTGGGTTCGATTCCCATCACCCGCTCCAGCGCCCTCCCGAAAAGCATTGATTTATTAGAGCTTTGTTTGGGCTCGGCCGAGGTTCTACTCACATTTCTACTCACAATAGCAACCGCTGAGTTTGATGGTGAGCATGCTCCTTGATTTCACATGAGCTGTTAAGGGGGGCGGTTAAGGGTTGCCCGTAAATTTGAACCCATAGCGATCTTCGATCAGTTGAAGCGCTCCTTTTGCAGTCAGTTGAGCGCTGAGCGTCTCCTTTTCGATATCGTGATATTGAGCTAGGCAAGAGTCGTAATTTTCAGCCCAGTCCCATTCCTCAGATGTGACGGGATGGGCTCTGAGGCCATAGAGCTGTTCCTGTTTCAGACCATCGACCGCCCCGTTCTTAAGCGCGTCCGAGCTTGAAGCAGGAAAGCTCACTTTGCTGAATTCGAAGTCATGAATGACGAGCGCGTAGTCTCGTGGGGATACACCGGCCCGTTCCAATATTGCCCGCCGGTATAACAAGCTCTGTATATTCGCGATTGTCCGTGTAGGGGGCTCCATTGCGAACTCAAGCACGCCAGGAGCTACCGCATGGGTTAAGGCAAGCGGCACCGCTTCTTGTTCACACGTGGAAGCTGCCCCAGCCTCCTGACGCGCAGATAGTGCAGCATGATACTTGTCTGGATCTGGTTGCTGGATCTGTCCGGTTAACGCTTCTCGTGCTTCTTCGAGTGGAAGCCTTAGAAACCGAGTAATGGACGATAGAAAAGCTTGCTCAATAGCGATTATTCGCGCTGCAGGGCTTTCACCTTCCATCTGAGAGCTTATCAGCTGGGCCATTGCCCCAAGATGGTCAAGAAAAGCCGCGATTTCCCGCCCCCCTCGTCCTACATCTTGATCGACCGACCGGGTAAGCCTGACTTCTATTTCACGCGTGATCGTTCGCTGGTTTCTCTCGGCGGAAGCGCTCAACTCATCATAAAGAGGGCTCGGGAAGCGGAATGTAATACCTTTTCGCGGTTCGTTTTTTTGCGTCTTACCGTCGGCATCTGTGTCTTTGAAAGCGGGCATGGCGTTTGCTCTTCAGTAACCTTGGAACGCAAGCTGACTTCGGTCTAGGAGGTCTGGGGTGCAGAATTGCACCAGGTCTGTAAAGCAATCTCAAACAAGGGGATCGAAACTCATGACTTCTGAACCGGACGCCACCGAGCAAATGCTGAAAATCAAAGAGGTGACAAAACTCACCTCGCTTAGCCGATCTACGATCTATGCGTTGGTGGATGCGGGAAGGTTTCCAAGGCCTCGACGTTTGGCGGCAAGGCGGGTGGCGTGGAGTCGGGAAGATGTCCGGCAATGGATGAACGCTTGTACTGCCGCTAAATGACAGCACTGCTTTTGCTATCTCTGAAACATACGCGTCCACAGGTTTCGTGGATCAGAGCTTCCCTTATTGGTTGATTGTCGGCTTGGTTTTCTCCGATAATGTCTCCTGACCGCTTTTATCGGGCGGCAGGGGAATACTGCATACAATGTCGAAGCTTGGCGAAATTGCCGTTGTCGGAGCGGTGTGTCTGATGGCGTGCCTGTGGGTTGAATTCGCCTCCGCGCAGGTCCAACAAGCCGTCGGGGATGAGCCGGTGCCACAGCATGAGGCGCCTGTGCATGAGATTGGCCGCGGAGAATTCTTCAAACCATTTGATCAGGCGGGGGTGGGGGGCGCAGATACCTTGCCGGGCGGTCCGTTTTCCCTTGTGTATCGAAATGCCGACATCGCCACCGTGATCAATCAGGTGTTGGGTGAGCATCTACAGACTGACTTTACGATCGCGCCGGACGTTCAGGGCCAAGTGACCTTGCGCATGCAGGATGTTGCGACCCGCGGCGATGCGTTGCAGAATCTCCGCGATGTATTGGCCCCTCTATCGATCTCATTGATTGATCGAGGCGACTTTATCGCCGTGGTCAGAGGCGGAGGTCAGCAACAAGGGGCTTCTGTCATTCTGACGCCAGGGCAGGCCGCGCCGGCCGGGGCCGGCGTTGCCATGCTGAGTTTGGAGCAGGCCCATCCCTCTGATGTGGAGACGCTTTTGAACGCCCTTGGAACAGGCGCTCAGGTCGTATTGGCTGATGATCAAAGGCAAGTGATTGTCGTCAGAGGGGAAGCTGCGGCGCTCACCGCCGCATCGGAAGCGCTAGCTCTGATGGATGTGGACTGGCTTGATGAGATTTCGACAAGTCTCATCCCGCTTCAGTCAACGGCGCCGTCTGACCTGATCCAGGACATTGAACCGCTACTCGGGCCGTACGCATCAACGATTGAACTGATTGCGTTGGACAGGATCAGCGCTCTCGCGGTGCTTTCGGCAAGACCTAATGGCATCGCTCTGGTCGAGCGCTGGGTTCGGGAACTTGATCAGCCGCGCCGCGCGTCCAGTAATCCGCGCCAGCTTGTGTATACGGTCCGTCATGCCGACCCTGAGGAGCTTGTCTCGGCGGTTCGGGAGCTGTTGGGATACGGGCAGTATGGCGGGGTCTATGGTGGAAATGCTTCAGGCGTGAACACGGGCTCAGCCTCACGTTCGAGCCAGAGCTCTTCCCAGTCCTACAATGACGAGGACCGCCTGCAGATCAGCGCCGTGCCGAGCCAAAACAAGATCATTGCGCGCGGTCCAGAGGCACGCATTTCTGAAGTGCGCGACCTTGTGGAGCTGCTGGATCAGCCGCGAGCGCAAGTCTCGATTGAAGCGGCGATCATCTCGGTCAGCCTGCAGGATGAGTTTCGGTTTGGCGTGAACTGGGGCGCGGCACCCAGCGAGCAGATTGACGTGCGTTTCGCCGACAATGCAGACGGGACCGCCGCGTCTGTCTTTCCCGGTTTCTCCGCGACCTATCTCAACACAGATATTGAAGCGACGCTGAACATGCTCGACGCAGTCACGGAGATCGAGGTCATCTCTCGGCCGAATGTGATGGCGCTGCATAACCAGCAAGCCGAGTTGCAAGTGGGCGACCAGGTGCCGGTCATCACCCAGAGCGCCGTCTCTGTGACCAATCCGGACGCGCCTATTGTCAATCAGACCGCCTATCGCGATACCGGCGTCATTCTGAGCGTGACGCCCCATGTACGTGCTGGCGGGATTGTCGAGATCGACATCACTCAGGAAGTCTCGTCTGTGGTGCAGACCAGCAGTTCTGGGATCGACTCGCCCACCATTCGCCAGCGCCGGATCACGTCGACACTCCTCGTGCCGTCAGGGCAGTCGGTGGCGCTGGGCGGTCTGATTGCGACCACACGCACGACCAATGAGCGCGGGGTGCCAGTTCTGCGGGAGCTTCCGGTTGTTGGCCGCGTCTTCGGATCCGACAGCGAGAGCGTTGATCGCACAGAGTTGGTCATTCTGCTCAAGCCGACTGTTATCACGGATCCGAGCCAACCCTCGGATGTCTGGCTGGCTTTGCCGGCCGCCCTTGAGCGTCTGCGCCTCCGACTTGAAGAGTTCCAATGAGCCGGTCAGGCGAAGACGGATATATCCTCGCCAGCGCGACCATTTCTATGATCATACTGGGGGCGCTTGCGACAGGTATTTTGATGATCGCAGTCGGGGAGCTTCGCCGAGTCCGTGCGGAAGAAGAGCGTGTCCAGATGATGCTGCTCTATGAATCCGTGGCTGTCCTAACAGCCGCAGAGCTAACCAAGGAGCCCGACGCACGGACTTTGCGCTTTGATGATGCCCGGCAGACGCTGTCGATTGAGGGCGTGAGTTTTGATGTGTCGCTTGAGTGGGAGAGCGAGAAGCTCGATCTCAATTACGCCGAGCTCGACATGATCGAGACCCAGGCTCAAGACCTGCTGAGCCACACTTCTCATGTCCAGGCACTGATGAGTCAGGTCGAAACGGCCCGTGAGAGCGGGACGCCAATACGCCTGATTGGGGATTTGTCATTTGAAGATGCCCGTGTCACAGAATGTCTGAGGCTGGTTTCACTGTGTTCGGCGGTCGCCGCAGATTCGGCGAAGGGGTTGATCGCGAGGGCGTGTTTGACAGGCCGACGCCGGGTACGCGGATCAGGCTCCTGGCTGTGGAGCAGGGGCAGGATCAGATGGCGGACATGGTTCTGTTGATGACTGGGGACCGCTTTGATCCGTCGCGGATGATGGATTGGCGCTTGATTGATCGCGGGCAATTAAACGCTTGCGGATAGGAGGGGTGAGGGATGAGCATTCAAGAGACACGGCAAGAAGCGAAACCGTCGAAAGAGGCTGGGTACACACTGACCGAACTGGTCATCGTCATTGCGGTGCTGGGCATTCTGGCGGCTGCGATCACGCCCGCTGTACTAGGCCGTTTTAATACGAGCCAGGAGCGTTCAGCAGCCCTTCAAGCCGGAACGCTTGCAGCTGCGATGGATGAGTTTTTTGTGGATGTTGGCCGCTACCCCACTGTGGAAGAGGGAATTGAAGCGCTTCTTACGGCGCCGTCTGATATCGAGGGCTGGAGCGGCCCTTATGTCCGCTCTGAGCGCACACTCAATGACCCGTGGGGCAATCCTTATGTCATTGTGCCCTCTGACTCTGACAACGTTCCGCCGTCTATTGTGTCCTACGGCGCCGACGGCGCTGCCGGCGGAGAAGGCCGGGCGACAGACATCAGCTATCCTTGATGGCGGGGCGGATGGGCTCCGCCCATGGGTGATCACCTTACATACGATGCGGTTTGCAGCTGGCTGAGCGAGCGCGGTCTGGTAAGTGCTATATCCGAAGATATGGTCGCAAAGGCCATGGCGACGCGCGGCGAGCCCAGACCTTTGGTGCTCAACAGGCTCGGCGCGCTTGATGACGGTGAGCTCCAGTCGCATTCTCAACGCTCACAGGATTGCCTCTGGCCAAGCCACAGGTGAGTGAGAGTGCATTGGCGCTGGTAGAGGAGCGGCGGGTTTCCAAAGCTTTTCTGCGCGCGCGACGCGCTTTGCTCCTCGATTGTGATGAAGACTGGGCCGAGATCGGGCTTGTTGATCCGCTCGATGACGCAGCGATTTCCGGTTTGCGTTTTGCTTTGGGCCGCGAGATGCGGATCGGGGTTCTAAAAGCGGGCGATCAGCGACGTCTTCACAGCCAGCTCTTTGAAGAGGGCGGCGAGGGGTGGCAGCTGGAGAACAGCGACCGCGCAGATGATGCGCTGAGGAATGCCCTTGAGTTTGATCGCGACGCCCCGGTCGCGCGCCGCGTCGCAGACTGGTTGATGCGCGCTGTCGAAGCGCGAGCGTCAGACGTTCATATTGAACCCAGACCCAATGCGCTGACCGTGCGTTATCGCATTGATGGCGTGCTCCACACGGTCGCTATGGAACGCCTGGAAGCCGCCAATGCCGTCATGGCGCGTGTGAAGGTCCTTGCGGATCTTGATCTAGGTGAGCGTCGCGCGCCACAGGATGGCAGGACGACGGTCGTCGTTGCGGGACGGCCTATTGATATCCGCGTCTCCATTGTGCCGTCCGTTCATGGTGAAGCGGCCGTGATGCGGATCCTGGACCGGGGCGGGGTCGAGCTCGATTTTAACAAGCTCGGCTTTTCGCCACGTCAGCTTGATCTGCTGAACGGCGCAATTGAATGGCCGCATGGCCTGTTTCTTGTGACCGGCCCAACCGGGTCGGGAAAGACGACCACCCTCTACGCCGCCCTTGAGGCGCTGCACAGGGATGATCGCAAGATCATCACGGTCGAGGATCCGGTGGAGTTCCATTTCGAGCACGTCACACAGGTCCAGACCGCCCCGAAAGCAGGAGTGACGTTCGCCTCGGCTATTCGTGCTTTCTTGCGGCAGGATCCGGACGTCATTCTGGTGGGAGAAATTCGCGATGGCGAGACCGCAGCGACGGCCATCCAGGCTGCACTGACAGGGCATCTGGTGCTCGCGACGCTTCACACGATCGATGCGAGCAGGGCAGTGCCGCGCCTTCTTGATATGGGCGTTGAGGCGTTTCAGTTGTCGGCCTGTCTGCGGGGCGTTGTCGCCCAGCGTCTGGTCAGACGGCTTTGCCCGGAGTGCAAGACCGAGAGTCAGGCCACAGCAAGCGAGGCCGCAGCTCTGGGGCTCGAAGCAGGGGAGGCGGTGTTCGAGGGCAAGGGCTGCGCCTATTGCTCTGAGACCGGCTATCAAGGGCGAATCGTGATTGCGGAAGCCTTTCAGGCCAATGAGGACTTCGCCCAATCGATCAGGCAACACGAAGATCTCTCGGCCCACGCCAAGCGGTTGATGCCGAACTCCCTCATAGAGGATGGCGTGCTGAAGGTCAGGACGGGGCAGACGTCGCCGACTGAACTGATGCGGGTTCTGAGCTCATGACCCGATATCGCTATAGCGCTCTGACACGCTCGGGACAGGCCCGCAAAGGCTCGTTGAAGCCGCATCTCCAGAGGACGCCGCGCGCATTCTCGAAGGCCGCGGCGAGCTCGCGGTTCGGATTGCGGATGCTAGAGGCTTGCTGCGCTTTCTGGATTCCGCGCGTCCCGGCCGCTTGGAGCTTGCGGACTTCATGGATGATCTCGCCGCGCTTCATAAGGCCGGCGTGCCTTTGCGCCGAGCGCTCGATGTCTTGTCCGGTGAGGCGGTGACGCCGCGAGTTGCAAGGCTGGCGCGCCTCATGGCGGATCGTCTGGACGCCGGGGCTGAATTGAGCGCAGCCGCCCGTGTGGACGACGCGAATGATATCCAGCTCGCCGCCGAGCTCGCCAAGCTGGTGAGCTGTCAGGTGAGCTTGAGTTGACCCTGAGGGCAGGCGCGAAAGTGCTGCGCAGTCAGGCGGAATTCGTCAAACGCCTGCGATCCGCGATGGCTATCCGAGCTTCCTGCTTGTGCTCTCGCTTTTTGCCGTGATCGCCTTGTCTCTCGTCGCAGGCCCGGCTCTGGAGCCGTTATTGGCCGAGACGACCAACGGCAAGGCAGATGGCTTGCGCATGGTGCTGGGCTTCGGGGCTTTTGTGCGTGAGCAGGCGGTCGTTGTCGTTCTGGCGCTCATCGCTGTCAGCGCGGGTCTTGTCTGGGTGTTCCAAAGACCGGCGGTCAAGTTTGCGCTGGCGGTCCTGCGGGCGCGTATCCCCTTGGTCAAAGGTGTTGTCAGGGACCTCAATATCGGCGCTTTCGCCCAGACGCTAGGCGCGTTGCTCGCAGGGGGAACGCCGGCGGCGAAAGCTGTGGATCTCGCGCGCGCGACCGTGGCCAACGCATATTGGCGCAAGAAACTTGAGGTCTGCGGCGAGGCGCTGCGCGATGGCGCCAGCATGGCGGGAGCCCTGATGGCGGTCAAAGACGCGCCCCATGAAATCAGCCACCTCGCGATGGTCGGCGAAGAGACGGGCACGCTCGGGCCCATGGTCGTGCGCGCCAGCGAAATCATGTTGGGGCGTGCGCTTCGACGTCTCGACCGCCTGGCTGCGGCAGCAGGACCAGCGCTGATCGTGGCTATGGGCGGATTTCTTGCGTGGGTGATGACCAGCTTCCTGGGCGGGCTCGCGAGTATTGGCGATGGGGTGATCTGATGAGAACACAGCCATCGAAAGAAGACGGGTTTTCTCTGGTCGAGACCGTTGTCGCGTTTGTCGTGGTCGCCACCGCGGCAGTCGGCGTCCTGGCGGGCGTGCGAACGGCTGTTCGCGCCAGCACCGAAGCGCAAGAGCGTTTCTTTGCGCTCCAGATGGCGGAGACGCTGTTTTGGAGCGCGCGAACCGGCGACCCGGCGGAGCTGGCGACGGAAGGCCCCTATGGTGAGGACGGTCTGGTCTGGACGCGCACTATTTCGCCTCTGGCGATTGGCGATGATGTCTTTGAGGTCCGCATCGAAGTCCCATGGCGTGTGGGGCAGGACATCAGGAGCGTCTCCCTGGTCGGGTATCGTCGGGGGTTTGAAGATGAAGAAGACTGACCAAAACCAGGCAGGTTTCACGCTTACGGAAATGCTTGTGGCGCTGGCTGTGGCCAGCACTTTGATCGTCTCGGTCGGTCAGCTTCTGTCGCTTACCGCGCGCGCCTATCACCGCGTAACGGGCTCAGTCGAAACCTTGCGTGAGTATCGCAGCCTTGACCGGTTCCTGAGCCTTTTGGAAGCAGCAGATAGCGATGCCGGGAGCTTGGCTCCTGACGCGCTTGAACTGCGAAGAGGGGATTACTCAGTGCTCCAGGTCGCGCTTCAGCCGGAGGGCGCCGCCTCACTAAGCCTGACGCATAATGGCGTCAGTCTTGAACGCGATCTTGTTCAGATCGTTGCGGCGGACTGGAGCTTTAACGATCATGTCATGACGCTTGCATCCGCTCAGAACAATCAGCTGCTTATCGCTTTTCCAAGGACGCGAGAGATTCCTTTCAACTGCCGCTATGACAGCGTCGCGAAACGGTGTCGCTGATGAGATTTGAGTATCAGCCCACCCCCTACGCCAAAGTCAGCTTCCATGAACGGGCCTTGCGGTGGTGGCTTCGGGAAGTCCGTGCGCTTCTGGAGCCGGCACAACAACGCATAGGCTGGCGTGAACGCCATCAGGTGTCCGTTCAGGGGCGGGATGTTCTCTGCCTGATGCCAGATCATCTTGGTTTTCGCACTCGCATGACCTTGCCGCAGGGCGAAGCCGATCAGCACAAGCGGGGCTTGGCGCTTAAGCTGGACTCCCTGTTGCCGCTTCCGCCCCGTCAGCTGACTGTGGTGATGGGAGAAACTCCAGAGCAAAAGGAAGAGAGCGCCCGTTATGCCATTGTCGCGTTCCGCAATTCCGATCTTCAGGCCTGGACCGAGGAGCTTCTGAAAGGGGGCGCTCGCTCGGTCAGTTTTGCGCTTGAGAGCGAACCGGAACTAAAGGTCCTGAGCGAGGCCGGTTATAAACGCCATATTCGCCAACTGGGGCTGAGTTACGGGAGCTGGGCGGCTCTTACGGGCGCCCTCTGGCTGGCCCTGGTCAGCTGGAACAGCGCGCTTGAGCGTGAAAGCGACCTCTTGACCCAGCGTGAAGCTAAAGCCCGAACTCACCTTGTGGAGTTACGGGACGCTTTATCCCAGGCTGAGCTGAATAGCGCCCTCGGGGCGGGTTTGGACTATAGCTCGATTTCGACCCTTCGGTCTGATTTGACCGCGATCATGCAAGACCTTCCCCCGGCTGCCGCTCTGAGAAGTCTGACCTGGTCCCCAGACCATTTGGGAATGGTGTTTCGCGAGGAGGCGCCCGAAAGCGTTGATGTTCAGATCGGGGGCTGGTGGCGCTCCACTGAGGTCACAGGCAGCGCCGAGAGCGCCGGGCTGCAGTTTCAACGTCTCTCTGAGGAGGCGTCGGAATGACCCCATCTGTCTCCAAAGCCGCTGCTGGTTTGATACTGCTAACGCTGTTCGTTTTCGTTTTTCTACAACCCGCTTCCACGCTGTTCGACCGGTTTGCCTCCGTACAGTCGCAGAAAGACAGGCTGGAACGCCTAAAAGACCAATCCTCAGAGCTGGCGAGACGCTTTCCTGAAGTGCGCGATATTGAGTTTGCGTCTGTCTCGGGGGACCCGTCGTTTGTCCTTTCCCGACTAGACCAAGGCGTAAGGCGAGCTTTTGAGGGCTTTGAGGGAGCGCGATACGCTTCGCAGATTGAGACTGAAGAGAGCGGCTTTAGCTGGGCTGTTGTTCGCGTAGAGGGGCGAGGTGATCTCATTGACCTGGATGAGGCGCTCAACCGTCTCAGTGAAGACCTGCAGCCTGTTCAAGTCCGGTCGCTCTCTGTCGAGGTCATAGGTTTGCGTCGCCCGGAAGATACGCTCGCGCTTGTTGCGGAGTTCGTGGTTCTCGTTGACCGGGAGGGGGCGGAATGATGCGCCATTTTCGCGCAGAGATTTACCCAGGTTTGGCGGCTGTGGCGCTTTTGGCTGTGGCCGTTTCGGGCGTGTTCGCGCCATTTTCGCCTGAAGATTTGTCTGAAAATACGTGGGCTGCGGAGCGCATTCCGGTCCCTGTCCAGAATCGGGCTGAGCCAGACCCGGTCGCTCTGTCTCTAGGCTCGCCCTTTTCGCCTGACCGCGAGCCTTATGCACGTCCGGTGATTGCCCCAGAGCCTGCTCCGACGCCGCCCAGAAGAGATGTCGTCATCGATCTGATCGGTATTGTTGTCGAAAATGGCGAGCGATCTGCGGTTGTGCTGCTGGATGGCGTTGAAAGCACACTCCAGGTCGGGAGCGAGACCGAAGCGGGACGTGTCGCCTTTATAGGGCTGGACTCTGTGCGATTTGAAGGCGAGCAGACACAGACTATCAGCTTGTTTGATTGATGAAACCTCGGGTCGATTAATCCGGAAGACTGCGAGCTTGCGCGCCGCAGGTGATAAATTTTTTGTTAGTCGCCCCTTGCGCGATGCGCCTCAATCGGTGTTTTCTGCCTCACAAATCTCTTTTTACGGGATTTGAGGGGGAATCTCATGATTGTTCGGTCGCTTGCCTTATGGGCGCTTTTTGTCGTTTGCGCCTCTCATGCGGCCGCCCAATCTTATCAATATGACGAACGAGGCCGGCTCATCCGTGCAAGCTATAGCGATTGCTCCACTATCCGGTATTTCTATGACGCTGCGGGGAACCGCACCGAGCGGATCGTGCTTGCGGGCGATGGGAGTTGCGCCGGCAATCAGCCTCCGGTAGCTGCCAGTGACACGATTGTCCTTGCTCCTGGGGCGACCGGGCTCTTTGACTTGCTCGCCGTTCACGGGAGCGGAAGCGCAGATGATGACCCCAATGGCGATCCCATCCGCATTGTCTCTGTCACTCAGGCTCTGTGCCTGCCGCCTCCTCGGGCGCTCTAGGCGTGCAGCTTCAAGATGATCGTCGGCAGGTTCGGATCACGGCGCCTGGAGTAAACGGAAACTATGGGTTCTCTTATCGCATTGAGGATGCGTTCGGCCTGACAGATGAGGCCCAAGTTCAACTCACGGTTCAGACAAGCGGCGATCCCGATCCCGATCCCGATCCCGATCCTGACCCTGATCCCGGTCCTGACCCAGATCCCACACCGGGCGATTTCGCGACGGGTGATACGGGTTTCATGGTTGTCGGCGAGACCAAGAGCTTTGATGTCCTGGCGAATGATGCGGGACGGGTTTGACCTTGATTTCGGTTGAGCGAGTATCTGGCAATAGTACGGCATCTGTCGTGAACAACCGTGTTCGCATCATAGCCAATGGGAGCTATCCGACCTCGGGAGCCTATCAAGCCGAGGTGTACCGCTACACTGTTGAAAACGCTTCCGGTCAGCAGGATGCGGCCCAGCTGACCCTGACGGTCAACCGCAAACCTGTTCTGACCTCCCCAATGCCACCTTCGATTGAAATGGCTCCCGGTGAGGAACTTGATCTGACCTTGGTGGACCTCGGCGCGTCTGATCCGGATGGGGATCAGCTGCAGTTTGAAAATGTGTACGTGCTCTTGCTGGCTTTCGATCGAGCGAGATCAGCCAGGACGGTCAGACGATTCATCTCAAGGCCCCGTCCTCCACGGGGCAGGCGATCCTGAACTGCCGAATTAATGACGGACGTTGGGGTACGGTGAATTGTGGCTTCAACATCAACGTGGTCGCACCGCCGAACCAGGCGCCGATAGCCTTCGATAACAGCTATACGGTGGCGTCCGGCTCTACGACGAACTTCAGCGTTCTGGGCAATGACAGTGATCCGGATGGCGACAGCCTCTCGCTTGCAAGCGTGTCAAGCGTTTCGGGTGGGGGTTCTGTGAGCAGGAATGGCAACCAGGCGCGATTTGTCGCGCCGATGGGTCCCGCGAGCTCGACCTTTACCTATACGGTGTCTGATGGTCGCGGGGGCAGCGATACGGCGACCGTGACTGTGACCACGAGCGCACCGCCGAACCAGGCCCCGAACGCGGTCAATGACACATATTCCATGACCGCGGGTGAGATCCTGGTGTTGCCTGTTCTCAGCAACGATACCGATCTCAATGATGATGATCTCTTGGTGACAGGCGTTAGCGCTGTGAGCGGAGGGGCGAGCGCCAGGTGATGCCGGACCAGAAAGCGGTGAGTTACTTCGCACCGCAGCAGGCTGGCTCATACACTTTCAACTACACCATCAGTGACGGGCAAGGCGGTACAGATACGGCGACCGTGACCGTGAATGTAACAGGTGGCTGCGGCGGATTTATCTGCCTGCCAGGCTTCTAACCGGGGGCGGTCATGCGGATCAGAATACTGGAACAGTCCATGCTTCAATCTTGTGTCAGCACCCTGGCGTGCGTGCTCGCCGCTTGCGCATTGGGCGCGTCCAACGCTCAGGCGCAGGGCGGCGGAGAGGAGGAGGCGCCGCCCGCCACGATTGCGGTCGAGCATATCAAGCGGGCCAATGTTGAAGACCGCCTCCAGATGCATTCAGATGGTCTGTTGGGGGATAGCGTTGATCTGAACACCGGGTCGGTCAGCTTTGAACATGTGGATGTTTCAATACCCGGGAACTCCGGGCTCGAGGTCGCCTTGCGTCGATCAAGGGGCCAGGATTTCCCGTTTCCTCACCTTGATGCGCTGACCTTTGGCGGAACGATCTCGAACGATTTCTCGGACTGGACTCTCGAGCTGCCCAGAATCGAGCTGACCGAGTTGTCGCGCCATTATACCGCCGCCAGCACAGGGCCGGACATGTGTGCGTTGCCGCTGCCTGCAGGCGCGTTCTACACATTTCCGGGCGATGCGCCGTCGCTCGAGGACCCCTTCTTCGAGGGGTACCAGATCTCCAATGGCATGACGATGACCGTGCCGGGTCGCGGGTCCCAGCGCTTGCTGGCCTCTCCTTCCGGGGTGAGCTGGCCCAGCGGAGCCGTCGCGGTGACACGCGATTTCTGGTGGTTCGAGTGCGCCACAGCCACAGGCGCGCAAAGCGGCATGATCGCCCACGCGCCCAATGGCGACCAATACCGTTTTGATCTGTTTGACTGGGCGCCGCAGACGGCCATTCCCGTCACCCAGGGTGAGAAGAGCAGCGCGCTTGGCCGGGTGGATGCCGTGTTGCTGGCCACCGAGGTCACCGATGTGAACGGCAACTGGGTGCGCTACCAGTATGACGCCCAGAACCGCCTGACGCGGATTCATTCCAATGACGGACGCGAGATCACGCTCACCCGACGCTCGGACGGTCTTGTAACCACCGTCAGCGTCAACGGTCGGGACTGGGTGTACGATTATACGCTGGTGAACGGGCGCTCCCTGCTTGAAACGGTCACGCTGCCCGATAACCGGTCCTGGTCGTTCAGCATGAACGCATTCGGATCAGGCGCGCGCTCGGAACATGATTGCGCAGCGCCCGATTACACCATCTCGGTCACCCATCCCGATGGCGTGACAGGCAGTTTCACCTTCCGTGAAACCCGTCATCTGAAAGGGGATGTGATCAATGACAGCATGACCGCGAGCTGCATTTCCGATCATCTGGCCGATGACAAACCCTATTACGACCACATGTCGCTGATCTCACGCAGCCTGAGCGATCGCGGCGCCAGTCCCGTCACGTGGACCTATGCCTATTCGGGTTATACCTCAGGGGCGATTCCGGCCACGAAATGGGGCGAGGTGACGCTGCGACGGGTGAGCGTTTGCGCACGCATTATCACCGCGGCGGCCTGTTTGAAGGCATGCAGTCACGCACGGAAACCTATGCTGACGGCGTGCTGGTCCGCTCCGTGGACTACACGATGACTGCAGAGGCTTCGCTGGGCTCCCAGCTCTTGCTCAACGAGAACGCCGCGAAGTTCGACCGTCCGCGCCATGTCACGACCGAGGTCCTGTCCCAGGACGGGGATTCCTACACCACGCTGCGAGCGTTCAACACGACGCAAACCGCCTCGAACTACAGTTTCGGCAACCCGGTGAGCGTCACCCGGTCGAGCTCTGTTCAATCGGGCTCCCGGATCATCGCCACCACTTACGCCCACAATCTCAACCACTGGATTCTGGGTCTCACGGACACCGTGACGCGCAACGGGATCCTGTGGAAGGATTTCACTTATGATGCGCTCGGCCGTGTTACGCGCGAGGACCGTTACGGTTCGCTTTACGCCACCTTCGGCTATCACACGACGAGCGGCCAGCAAGGCGCGCTCGCCTGGGTGCGCGATGCGCTGAACCAGCAGGTCAGTCTGGATGACTGGCGGCGCGGTCAGGCCGAGACGATCACCCGGCCTGATGGCGTGGTTCTCACCCAGACGATTGACGATAATGGTTGGGTCAGCACGCGCACCAATGCCAATGGCTTCACGACGAGCTACAGTTATACCGCGACCGGTTGGCTTAGCGGGGTCACCCCGCCCAATGTCTCCGGCCAGTATTCCGCTCCGACCACGATCAGTTATGTGCCGGGCGCGAGCCAGGGGCTGGTTCAGACCATCACGCGCGGCGATCTTCAGACGGTCATCCGGTATGATGGTTTCCTCCGTCCGGTGCAGGACGAAATCTCCGACACCAGCACGGGGCAGACCCGCATCAGCCGGCGCACCTATGACGCGCTGAATCGGGTGACGTTTGAATCCCTGCCGTCAAACAGCGCATCCACCGCGATTGTCGGCACGCTGACCGAATATGATGGCCTGGGCCGCGTCATCGCCGCGCGTCTCACGGCCAACGGTTTTGACGCCAGCGTCCAGCCTTATTCCAGCGTCACGACCGCCTATCTGTCGGGCAATCGTCGCCGGGTCACGGATCCGCGCGGTAATGTCACCACAACGACCTATCTGGGCTTTGGCGGGCCGGATGACGGCGCACTGCAAGCCGATGGCTCCTACGCCGCTGCGCCGGTCTTTATTGATGCGCCCCTCGGGGCGGATGTGCGCCACACCTATAACAGTCACGGCCTGCTGGATCTGACCGAGCAGCTGGTGGGCGCCACCGTGATCGCCAGCACGGATTATACCTATGATGCGCGCCAGCGTCTTTACTCGGTGCGCGACCCTGACAATCACACCAGCTACACCTGGTATGATGCGCTGGACCGGCCCATCGTCACCCAGGATGGCGAAGGGCGCCGCACGCGCCAAGTCTACACCGCCCTCAATCAGATCGAGACAGTCATTCAGGCCTGGGCGGGCAATGATAATGGCACGGGCTCAACGCTTGACTGCGCCCAGATGCGAACGCTCGCCGCCCAGGGCCAGCAACAGGTGTGCTACAGCCACACCACCTACACCTCCACCGGCCAGATCGACACGATCATGGATGCGGGCGGCAATGTCACCAAATACGCCTATGACGCCCATGACCGCCTGACGCAGGTGAACTTCCCCTCGCCGACGACGCCGGGCACCTGGTCCAGCTCTGATTACGAGGCCTATGGCTATGACGGGCTTGATTTCATGGCCAGCAAGCGCACCCGTCGTGGCGATGTGATCGATTACAACTATAACGCCCTGGGTCAGCTTCTGGACCGGCATGTCCCCGGCGCGCCGACCCACTCGGCCAACGGCCGCACCGTCACCCATTCCTATGCCTATGCCCATCCGATGGGCTTGCGCACAACGGCGGTGCATGACGGGCTGACGCTGGGCTATCAGTACGACACGTTCGGGCGGATCACATCCCAAACCCATCAGAACGGGCTTGCGGTGTCTTACGCCTATGACGTGGCGAACAATCTTGTTGAGCTCACCTATCCTGACGCCAGCCGGGTGGCCTATGGCTATGACGCGCTGAACCGGGTGGTCTGCGCCGAAGAGGGCGCAGCGAATTTTAACGATCCCTGCGCGTCTGCGGGGCGGCGCCTCGCCAGTATCGCCTATGACGCCCAGTCGCGCCGGCAGAGCGTCAGCTACGCCAATGGTTCAACGGCGCTGTTTGGCTATTCCGCGCGCGGGGATATCCGCTGTCATGACATCAATCTGAGCGGCGCTGCGGCCTCGGCGTGTACTGGCGCGGGGGCGGAGATCGCCTATGACTTCACGTCGAACGGCGTGGGGCAGATCCTCAGTGAAAGCCTTGTGAGCACGCTCAGCGGTGAGGATCTGGTCTGGCGACCGTCCTTCTCGGCCAATGATAATTACGCCGTAAACGGCCTGAACCAGTACACGACTGTCGCGGGGACGACGCTCAGCTATGACGCAATGGCAATCTCACCTCGGATGGGCGGGCCGGTCTTATGTCTTCGACGCCGAGAATGTGCTGCGTACGGCGACGGTCTCGGGCACGGGGCACGACCGATTACCGCTATTACGCGGACGGCACGCGGGGCAGAGAAGATCGCGCCCGGCAATCTGACCAGCCAGTTCTATTATATGGGCGCCTCGGCTATCTCGACGCCGGGGACACTGAGTTCGCCGCCAATCAGGAGATCGCCGAATATGACGGCGCGACCCTGCTCCGGCGCTATGTGCGCCTGCCAGGCTCGGTCGATGAAGCGGTCCTGATGATCGATCAGAGCCTGCCTGCGGGCGACCGCGAACGCTGGGCGCATCCCAACCGTCTGGGCTCCACGATTGTGATCAGCGATAGTGCGGGCGCGGTGATCGACACGCACACCTACTCCCCCTTCGGCCAGGCGGGCGAGGGCGATGGCGGCTTCCCGTTCCGGTTTACGGGGCAGAAACTCGATCCGGAAACCGGGCTCTATTACTACAAGGCGCGGTATTACGATCCGGAGTTGGGGCGCTTTCTGCAGACCGATCCCATCGGCTATGCCGACCAGATGAATCTCTACGCCTATGTGGGCAATGATCCGGTGAACCTGCGAGACTCAAGCGGCTTGTGCGGAACACGGATCAAGGATGAGAATGGAGACAATCGGGAAGGCGCGAATTGCAGCGGAAAATTGAATCTGGGCAGCTTATCTGATCAAAGGGGTCATAGTGATCCAGAGGCATCGGCGCGTTCACTTCCTACAATTCAAGGTGTGTCATCCCAAATTAGCGCCCGTGCTGCGAGCTTCGAGATGCCCGCTGACGTTTCAGGTATGATGGTTACTGTCTGGCCTTATGGGGACGCTGTGGATATTCGAGGGGCCGCAGCCTACGGGCGAGTGCTTATTCGAAATGTTGATGAAGCCGCTGAAATGTTGGAGCGTCGAAGTGTTGAAACATTTCTTGCTGACCAGTTCTTGCCTGATACAACAGTAACCTTTAATCTTTCAGTCTCTAGGGTCGTGATGGGGGAGAAAATAGGGACCTTTAGAAGTAGGCGATATGTTGGTTTTGAGACTCCAGGTAGTATTTGGATTGATAACAAGAACTACAATAATTATAGGGTGCATGTTGAAATGGATGCAGGGCTTAATCAGGTCTTGTGGTATCGTATTACGCCCTATCGAGGTATCCCGCGTGAAGTCCTGAACGGTACAATACCTACACTAAGTCCGGAGTACTAAAATGATTAAAGGCTTTTGGATTTTTGTCCTGCTTGTATTCACTGCATCATGTGGCAATGGCAGTGCGGTTTCTCGTCTTAATGGTGAAGACTATTGCATATACACTATTCAAAAATTTGGCTTCTCAAAAGATACATTTAATTCTGTGGAGGTTGAATCAATAGTATCCAATATTGAGAGCTTTGAGGGTAGTGTCATATATACGGGGGGTGAGCAAATTCAAGCAAGAGCCAGATGCGGTTTAAATTCTTATGATATTGGAGGTGGTGATATCCCAATATTAGTTTCTTTTGTAGACGAATAGTGTTTAGGGTTTGCAATCTAATATTCTGGCTTTTTGCTGCGCTCATTGTTTGGGTGGTCAATGGAAGTTAATTGACGTACGCCCAGTCGCGCCGGCAGAGCGTCAGCTACGCCAATGGCGGGGCGGCGCTCTTTGGCTATTCCGCGCGCGGGGATATCCGCTGTCATGACATCAATCTGACCGGCGCTGCGGCCTCGGCGTGTAATGGCGCGGGGGCGGAGGTCGCGTATGACTTCACGTCGAACGACGTGGGTCAGACCCTCAGTGAAAGCCTCGGCAGCACGCTCAGCGGCGAGGATCTGGTCTGGCGGCCGTCTTTCTCGGCGAATGAGACTTGCGCGGTGAGACGGCGGTTCAGGCGAAGCGCGTCTGGCCTGCCCGAGTGGGCTCAAATCTCCCGCCGCAAGCGGCTCTCGACGCTTTCTCGCTGCGCCTGCCGTTCATAGTCCTCGGCCACAGAGTTGAGCGCGCCCGCCAGTCTGGGCCAGTCCAGCATCAAGGCATCCGCATGGGCGCGATAGCGGGCGGCCAGCGCGCGCTCTTCCGCGCCGTCTGTGGCGGAATGCACGCCCCTGTTGTTGTGGATTTGAATGACGAAACCTAGTCGCAGGTCCTCAAACGCTTCACGATCCAGCAGCGCTCTGGCGCCCTCATGCGGCCAGACGCCGTCTGATCCGTCCGAAACGTGAGACAGCATCTGGCCGATGATCTGTTCCGTTATCTCGCGCCGGTCACACGCCTCCGCCAGAGCCAGGGATTCGTCGACAAATCGATCCAGAATGTCGGGGCGGATCGTTCCGGTCTCATCCAGTCCTGGATAGGCTTTGCCATCCATCAGGATATCAAGTGCGTTTTCGGCGTTGAACACCTCCTGATCCGTCATGTCTCTGGCTTCAGCGGAGCGTTCCTTGAAGGCCATCTTGATAAGCTCGATCAGATGAGCGGGTTGGGTCGTGATCGCACGGTAGAGGGATTTGGCCTCACTCCACCGGCCAAAGCTCAAGGCTCTGAAAAGAGAAACTCGAGTTGGACGATGCGATGTTCGGCAACGCCGTCGCCGTTCTCAATCGCCTTGATCGCTTCTGTCACGCTATAGCTATCAAGGGGCCAGCGTTCCTCATCGTCTTGAGACTGGGCGATGGCCTCCAGAATTCTGGCCAGCGTGTCAGCTGAGACAGTATCAAATTGTCCCTTGAGGGCATTCAAGGCGGTGTAAGGCCGTTTCGCATCGAGCAAGCAATTGATGATTGTCTCTGCGCGGTCTGAACCGGCGTCTTGAAGAAAGTAAGGCGTCGCAGAGCGCCAATAGCTGGCCTGAACGTCGGCCGGTTGGCTCTCCAGAAAATCCCATACGAATGCGCGCTGTGGCGCGCAGCTCAGCAGACGTCCAAGCCTGTCTGCATCGTGACCCGCCTCGCGCGCGAGGAGCAGGACGCGTTCAAGGGGCTCAGCCTCGCCTGACTTCAGGATGTGGTTGAGATACCCTGAGGTCAGCTGGCCTATCGGGTCCTGTCTCAGATACCCGTTCTGTCGAGACACGAGAAAGGTCACGACTTCATCGAGGGGAGGAGCGGCGTCCAGTTGACCCAGAGTGCAGCCAATCAGATAGGCATCGGTCTTGTGCGCAGCGAGGGTAAGCAAGCCAGCCAGGCCGGAATGGTCCAGAATCTCCTGAAGGGCCTGTTTGCGGTGCTCAGTTCTCAGAGCGTCTTCCGCCTTGTAGTCTTCAAGACGCTTAAAGGCGGGCAGATCGACCCAGCTGTTCTCGAACAGCCAGGCATGACGCCAACTCAGATCATCCGGCTCGGTGAGCGCGTAAAGTTCTTGCAGTTGTTCGATCAGGATCGAGGCGCCGGCGTCACTTTCATCGCGATAGTTCAGGAGCCTGTGCAGCTTTTTGCGTATAGCGTCACGCAAGAGGGCGAGGGCGTCATCACCGGGCTTTTCGCTCCCGATGTCGCGAATAGCGGCGAGGATCGGATCCGCCCATCGATCCGACAGATTGTCGATCTTGTCTAAAAGGGCTGCCAGTCGCTCCGGGACGCCATGAGCCATGCTGACCTCTCGGTCTGCGAAGGCGCACAGGGCATCATTTCGCTCTTTAGGGGACACGCCGCGCCCGGCGCCGGCGTCCTCCTCCCGCCAGACTGGGCGAGATGAGGGTGTGGCGTAATCGTGACCTGTATATAGGAGCTTATTGATAAGCTCGTATCCAAGGTCAGGATGCTTCGCGATGAGGCGGTCGAGTACCTTCAGGCGCTGTTCAAGCGTTGCCGCGGTTTGAGGCATCCACGATCTGAAAACGCTGATGAGCGAGTTAAAAGGGCGATTGGAGAGGTTGTCTGGTAGTTTGAAACTCGACAGTTGGCACAGCGCGTCGCAGACACGCTCCAGCCGTTGGGGCGCCCAGGCCAGCAGTTCCAGCGCCCAGAGAAGGTCCACATGCCATCTCCTGCCCCAGAGCGGATCGCTATCGGACTCGCTGAAGAATGCTTTGATAGCGGGTCCGGGACGGCGAAGATCGCTCAGGACGGCGTCCAGGAACGCGTCGGGCGCCGCTTCCGCCAGACTGCGCAAGTCTGAGGTGCGGGAGAGCCATTGTTCTGGGCTGGCGTCTATCAGTGCGTCTCGGACAACCCTCTGAACTCTGCCCTCAACATCAAGGGAGGCAAGGGGTTCAAGCTCCCGCCCGCGGACCGCAAGCATGGGCAAAGCGCCCAGCAAGGACCGCCGCAACAAGGGCGATTCAGGGCGCGTCTTGCCATAGATCTGGGCAGCGTGACGCTTGTCTGCGGGGAGTTCGAGCGTGGGATCCAGATCGCTGAGAAGCTCGGCCGCCTGGGTGAAATAACGCTCAAGCTGGCCGCGCGTCAGTTGGGGCCCGTACAGCAAGAGGAGCTCTAGCCGGGATCGCACTTTCCAGACCTTCCCGATCCGCATGATCGGGGCGTCGTCCCAGCGTGCGATACCCGCGAGTTCTCGCTCAATCGTTTCAATATCAAGGCCTGTGATGTCAGAAACGATCGCCTCGTCAGTCAGATTGCCTGCGACCCATCCGTCTATAAGGCTGAGCGCCGGGAGCAGGGCGGTCGGGGCGCGGAGGGGCCATTTGGGCTGAGTGATGGCCGTATTGGTGGCTCGCAGGCGCCTGTAGATCGACCAGGACCGGCTTGTTGAGTTGGCCAGCTTTTCTGCGTCGCTGTTCTCAACCCCCATTGCGATGAGTGTGTCGCGAAACTGGTGGTGTTCCACCCGGTCAAGTTTGATCCGGCTGGGGGCGTCGGGCGAGTCATCCACCTGCCGCGCATTCAAGCTCTCACCCGAAGCATGTGGGACCACGATTACAAGGCCGCGCCTTTGCGGCGGCGCCTCACAAAATTCGGGCCGTGTTGCAATGGCGATTTTGATGGTCTCGTTCGTCTCTACAAACCGCCAGCCTTCCTCGCTGGTCACGACTACCGCCTCGCGAGAGAGCGGCAGGTCATCAAGCAGAGACGCGCAGGCGAAAGCCGCGCCTTCTCCCGCGCTGTCCGCCCATATCGGGATCGGGGAGACCGGCGAGGGCTTGGCCAGTTCTGATGTTATCGTCTGCAGCAGAAGTCCTTTGGTGGCTTCCCGATGATCCAGAAGGGCTGGTCTGGAAATAGCCGGGGCGCACTGATCCGCCCAGCCTGACCAGAAGCGTTCAAGGGGTGCGACTCCGGGCCCCGCCAGACCGAGTTGACTGGCGAGATACAGACTGACGGCGGGTCTGTGTTCGAGCCAGGCTTCAAGGTCGTCGGCGTCATAGCCGCGGACATCCGCCCAAAGACCCTGTTGGCGTTGTTCAGTGACCCATTTCGCCTTCGTCGACCAGTGTCGCGCGGTGACAAATATGAACGTTGAGTTCTGTCGAACCGAGGCAGGCGTTTCCTCCATTCGCTTCGAATAATCGCGGTTGGCTTTTCGGGTTATTGCGCCAGCGGAACTGCCTTCACAACTCAGCTCCCAGAACGATCGCCCACACGGCACCCAGGGATCTCCCTCTGTGCTCAGAAGCTCTCCATCCCAGCCCGGCGCTTGCACGGAGGCGCCTGCCGGCATGCTGAGTGCGGTGACCGATCCGGCGCTGGCCGAGAGGCGACGGATAATACGTGGAAGCTCTGAGCGGGCCTGCGGCGTGCTCGCCCAATCAGCGAGTTGTCGGGCAGAAATGTGCATGGAAGAATCGCCTAGCAGTTGCGCTCAATTGCGAGCGTATGGTTGCGACGAGACGCGAACAAGTTTCGCCGTGTAAGAGCGATGATTTCCCTGAGGCTGCCGTACATGTTCTGAGACGTACCCGACAACGCTTTTGCGGAGTGTGTCAGGAGTAATTTGGAAGCCGAAGGTCGCCACCGCATGAGCGGCGTACTTGATCACACAATATGCACGGTGCGCTCAAGGGTTGAGCCTTGCGTCAACCTTTTGAAATAAATGAAATTTAAGGCTCGATTGGCGTTTGAATAGTGAGAATCGAATAAGGAACACCCTGTACCCAAATCGGGATGTGGCAGACTTATCAAAGCTCTATCCTGTCGCGGGAAGATTTGCGATGTGTACCTTATCTGTTCCCAGGTCCAAATCGGGCCCGGCGCTCGCGTTACACGTGTGACGGAGGCTGGTGCGGTTGGGCAGGCAAGGCTTCCAGAAAATCAGACCAGGTTTGCGACATTTCAAGCGCCTGTTCGTACTCATTTGAGCTTTCCAGCACATCAGGATTCAGGCCTGAAAGGCGCCGGTTGATCGCGGCTGGCGTATACCCAAAACGCTTCAGATGATGCCTTGCCGACTTGCGGAAACTGCTTCCGGAAAATGGCTTCTCGTCATGGGCGAGCGCACGCAGTGCGCTGGTATATGTCATGTCACTGACAGGGTAGTTGGGTTGGCGCAATGAGCTGAATATCCATTCGGAGCGAGGCGTTCGAAACCGTGCGGTATCCACGAAAATTGAAGCGGCCTGTTCGGAGAGCCGAACTAACCGCTCAGGGCTCTTTCCGTGAGTGGGCAAGCGCCAGAGCCTTGCCTCAAGATCAAGGTCTTCCCAACGCGCAAATCGCACGCGCATGGGCATGACCAATGTATGTGCGAGCGCCATTAATCCCGCCCGCACAAGTAGATCTCCATGGTAGGTTTTGATGCTTGAAATCAGGTTGCCCAAAGCCTGCGAACTTCGGGCCGGACGCACGCCTTTCCTCTTCCGCTTGGGCAGATGGTAGAGGAGAAAATCACACTCATTGTCACCCTCAAACCGATCCGTCTCGATCGCATATTTGATGATCTGATTGGTCAGCTTGATGGCGTCTCTGACAGTGTCATGCCTGCCTCGTTTGACCTTCCATTTGAGCGCGACCAGCAGCCGTTTTGCGGTGAGCTCTGATATGTCCCAGGGCCCCAGGACTGGTAACAAAACGCGTAGCAGGCTCTCCATCTTTTTGAGCGTCGCGGGAGCGGCGCCCCGGAACTCGCAATCGATCAGATAGTCGATCGCGATGTTGCGAAAGCTGAGGTCTCTTTTGAAGTGCATTTGAGCTTACTCAGCCGCAGGAACAAGGTGGTTGGCCCGCGTGCCGTCATCTTTCAGACGGTCCAGATAATCGGACCATTCCTGCATCATGCGTGTTCGCCCTTGCAGATATTGGGCGGCGTTGTAGATGCCTCTGATGCGGTTTTGACTCACGTGGTCAAGCTGGCGTTCGATCCAGTCATAATTGTACTCCTGCTCATTGAGCATGGTGCTCGCGGACTTTCGAAATCCGTGAGCAACATGAACATCACCCATCACACCGAGGGAGCGCAGAGCTTTGTTGAACGTCATATCGCTGATGGGGTGGCCGGGTTTGACGCGGGAGCCCATTACCAGTGTGTCGTCTGCCTTGTTGCGGTGCATTTCCTTGATGAGACAGACGACTTGGCTGGAGAGCGGCGTGATATGAAAGCGGGACATTTTCGTACGGTCTGCAGGCGCACGCCATAGAGCCGCTTCAAGGTCAAAATCCTCCCATTGGGCCAAACGCAACTGGCCTGGCCGTACAAATGTATGGGCAAGCAGAAGGAGGCCATTCTTGATCAGAGTGTCGCCTTCGTAAGTCTCGATACGTGCGAGAAGAGCGCCAAAGGCTTCTGGCTCTCTGATGGCCGCGTAACCTTTGACCCTTGGCGTCACCAGTGCCTCACGGAGCATATAGCTGGGGTCTTGTTCACATCGTCCGGTCGCGATGGCGTAACGGAAGATGCGGCCTGCTAGGGCGCGCGCTTCGGTGGCGACGACATGCTTGCCGCGCGACTCTGTGGCTCTCAGAACCTGCAAGAGCTGCGGGGCAGTTATTTCCTGAATGGGTAGGGGCGCGAGATCAGGGAGAAGCAAACGAAGGAGCGCGCGTAGTTTCTTGAGCGTTGCAGGCGCCGCGCCTTCGGTCTCGCGTTTGCGCAAGAACTCCGTCGCTATCGAGCCGAAGGAGGATTGTTCAAGTTGCGCCAGTTCTTGTTGTCTTGTTTGCCGCTCTAAAGAAGGGTTCAGGCCTTCATCCAGCAGCTCTCTATAATGATCGCGCTTTGATCTGGCTTTCTTGAGGCTGACTGAAGGGTATCGTCCCAAGCCCATCATCTGGGCCTTGCCGTTGAAACGGTATCGGAAGCGCCAGTATCGGTCTCCTTTCGGAGTCACTTCAATCGAGAGTCCGTTGGAATCTGATACGCGGTATAGGGTGTCGGCAGGCTTGAGGGCCCGGATTTTGGCATCTGTCAGGGGCATGGCTGGCTCAGCTCTCTACTCACATTTCTACTCACAATCGGGCTGGAAACCCGTAGGCCTTCTGATATCGCCTTGGACAGGTGGGTCTGAATTGCTCAATAGAATCAGAGTGAAAACCGGGTACGTTGAACAGGCTTGGACATTGCTGGACAGGGTGCGGAAGCCCATCACCCGCTCCATTCTTCTTCTTCCTTTGACGGCCCTGGAACGCGCAGCGACTTTGCGCGCGAGCCTCATATTACCGATGCTTCACTAGGGTTTGCGGCCTGCCTCGGGTCTGCTGGGTCTTGCCTCAGCCAGACGGAGACCGCTCTGAATGCCCCTGACTATCTGCACGCTCGCCCTGACAGCCGTCCTCAATGCCTGCTCCGGAGCGGCGTGTCTGGAGGCGCGGACCTGGCCAGCGCCCATGCGCACGTCGACGGCGCCAGCCTGTCTTCGCCCTACCAGCCTGACGCCCGCATCAGCGTGCCGGACGAGGCGGTCCATGTCGGGGCGCAGCGCTGGGCGCTCCATGATGCGGTGGATGCGAGATGCATCTGTTTATGGAGGCAGGCGAGGATCGCATTGTCGACCGGCTCTACTGGATTCAGTTCGAGGCCTATCTGCCAAGCCTGCCCAATGCGGGGTATGACTTTCACCTGTCCGATCTGGAGCGGCGTCAGCTTGGAGAAGCCGAATTCTTCGTACGGGCGCGCTTTGGCGAAGGCGAGGGGGATACGCCCGAGCCCGGTTCCGACAACGCCATGATGCGGGCTGTCCTGGCCGATGCGGGCTATGCCCTGCCAGCGGAAACCATCAACGCGACCATGAAGCACGTCATCGATCCCAATGATCCGCGCGAAGAGCTGATGATCATCTACATCGAGGACCTCGAACCCACGGGCGCCACCATGGACGAGATCATCGAAACCCGCCTGCAAGGCCCGCTCTGGGCCGGCCTGTCCCAGGGCGTGCTTGATCGCGCGCAGCAGCGGATCAGCGTGGAGGTGGGGGAGTAGCGCCCAGCGCTCGTCCAGCCCGATTGCACTCGGCACCCGAAGCGCGGCATGCTGACTTGAACGGGTCATCCGGGGTGAGAGGGGCGAAGCATGTCACGCATACTGGTCTATTTCGCCCATCCCGGACGCCGCTATTCGCGAGCCAATCTGGGGATGGCGGAGACAGTCAGTCATCTGGCGGGCATCACCTATATCGACCTTTACGAGCATTATCCCCGCCACGATATCGAGATCGAAACCGAGCAGGACCGGTTGCTGGAGCATGACGTCATCGTCTTCCAGTTCCCGCTGTTCTGGTATTCCACGCCCTCGCTGCTGAAAGACTGGATCGATCTGGTGCTGGAGCATGGCTTCGCCTATGGCGAGGGCGGGGAGGCTCTGAAGGGCAAGGCGCTGCTGTGCGCCATCACGACCTCGTCGCCGGAAGACGCGTATTCATCCGAAGGCTTCCAGCACTATCCGCTGCGCACCTTCCTGACCCCGCTCGAGCAGACCGCACGATTGTGCCAGATGCGCTTCCTGCCGCCCTATGTGCTCTATGAGGCGCTGAAGGCGGCCGAGGATGAGCGGCTTCAGGTGCATGAAGACGGCTACAAGCGCCTGCTGATCGGTCTGCGTGAAGGTCATTACGACTATGAGCGGGCGCGGGAGGTCCACATTCTGCAAGCCGGAAGCTCGACGCGGTCCTGAATGACGGGGAGACGGGGCATGGGTGATTTCCTGTTGCTGACGACCCTGTTTCTGGGCGCCGGCGTTCTGGCCGTGCCCATCGCGTCGAAACTCGGCCTGGGGTCGGTGCTGGGCTATCTGCTGGCCGGAATTGTGCTGAGCCCGATCCTTGGGCTTTTGCATGTGGATGTGATCGCCATCCAGCATTTCGCCGAGTTCGGCGTGGTGATGATGCTGTTCATTGTCGGGCTGGAGCTGGAGCCGCGGCGCCTGTGGAGATGCGCGGACGTCTTCTGGGGCTGGGCGGTCTGCAGGTCGGGATCACGGCGCTTGTCGTGTTCGGCGTGTGCCTGTTCCTTGAACTGCCCTGGCGACAGGGGGTGGCGATCGGCTTCATCCTGGCGCTGTCCTCGACCGCCATTGTGCTGCAGACCCTGACCGAGCGCGGGCTGATGAGTTCGGATG
>LZQR01000015.1_pt1 | contig 47281 bp, 49 predicted proteins | sample 768601 | NCBI WGS metagenome assembly LZQR01 (sample SAMN05207299, study PRJNA324521) | oil field metagenome | isolation source: sample BH-FW-24 from oil reservoir | place: India: Bombay High | collected 2015-12-04
TGTGGCCGCGCTCGGGAATGGCGGCCGAGCTGAATCTCGTCGATCGCCAGGAAGGCGGGCCGCATGTTCAGCGGCATCGCCTCGACAGTGCACAGGAAACAGTGTTTCCTGAGTGCGCCGGGCGTGCAGCAGCCGTCGGTGAAGATGTGGCCGCGCTCGGGAATGGCGGCCGAGCTGAATCTCGTCGATCGCCAGGAAGGCGGGCCGCATGTTCAGCGGCATCGCCTCGACAGTGCACAGGAAATAGCGCGCCGTGGGCGGCACGATCTTCTCCTCGCCCGTGATCAGCGCCACCGACGCCGGCCCCTTGGCCTTGACCACCTTGTCGTAAAGCTCGCGCGCCAGGAGCCTCAGGGGCAGGCCGAACACGCCGGTCCCGTGCGCCATCATCCGCTCGAGCGCGAGATGGGTCTTGCCCGTATTGGTGGGGCCGAGGATCGCGGCGATACGATGATCGCCTGCGCGGGCGCGTGACATGACGCTCTCCAGCGAGATTGAGCCGGGACCTTAGAAGGGATGCGGCCTATTGCGTAGCGTCGCCTGCATAAAGCTGGGTGGCCTGGATGGTGATCGCGCCGATCCGGGTCTGGGCGCGGAAGCGCACCGGGACATGCACCCCGTCCACAGGGGCGAGCCAGATCGTCACCGGGCGGTTGGTTTCCTCTTCATCGGGGCGATCGCCCGGATCATAGCCGCTGATCGGTTCGATAAACGCCTGGCATCGAATGGCGTCCCCGGTCCAGGCGCGCGTGCGCACTTCATCCAGGCCCAGATTGTTGAGCCGCAGATCATAGCGCGCCTTGCCGTCAAACACTGGCAACCGGCCTTCGCAAACCCCGTTCTCGTCGGTCGGCAGGGCGGTCATCAGGCTCAGAAGGGTCGAGATGGGATCAAGCGCGCCCGTCCGGTCCGCGTCACTGGCCGGAGGCTCGCCCATGGATCCGAAGGGCGGCTGGACATCAGGCATCGCCACATTGTTCTCGAAATCGATGCCGACCACGCGTCCCTTGTCGCTGGCGTGATTGATATGCTCATAGCGATAGGGGTGAAGGGCGTCCGGCTGACGATAGCCGTTCGTGGTCGCCTCGATATTGGTGTCGTCAAACCAGCGCAGCAATCCACCGCTCTGAAAAGTGGCGCCGGCTGAATACACGCCATCATTGAAACCGGCGCTCAGGGAGATGTCCGCGACCTTCAGAATCAGCACCGAGCCGGAATAGCGCACATAGACCTGCTCGGGCGGTTCGACGGTCTGCGCCTGGGCCGCCGCGGGCAGTGAGGCCATCGCCAGTGCGGCGAAAGCGGTGCGGGCGTGTTTGGACACTGTCAGCATGAAACTCTTATTCCTCTGGCCCCAGCCGGTCGGCTCAGCTATCTAACGCAGTCTGGCTGCAAGATGAACGCCAGTTTCTGTGCGGCTGCGCCTTGACGCAGGCCGTCCGGACCGGTACATCGCCCGCTCTCGCGCCGCACCTTGGGTTTTCCCTCTCGCGGTCGCATATAATTTTACGACTGTTGTGGAACAAGGTGGAAGCCATGTCGCGCCGCTGCGAACTTACTGGGACGGGTCCGGTTTCGGGCAACAACGTGTCTCACGCCAACAACAAGACCAAGCGTCGCTTCCTGCCGAATCTGTGTCAGGTGACGCTCGCGTCTGAGGCCCTGGGCCGTTCCTTCCGTCTGCGCATCGCCGCCAAGGCCCTGCGCAGCGTCGACCATGTTGGTGGTCTTGACCAATTCCTGCTGAAAGCTCGTGATGAGCAGCTTTCCGGCAACGCGCTGAAAATCAAGCGCGAGCTGAAAAAAGCTGCGGCGGCCGCCTAAGCCGCTCACGTCTTGACGCGAGAAACAACGCCCGCCGGAAACGGCGGGCGTTTTTCGTTGCGTCTGTCGCCAGGATCACTGACGCGGTTCGAGGACGAAGCTGAACAGCAGCGTGCGCTGGCTGTCGTTGTAATTATCGTCCGAGATCAGGAAGAGGCGTGTCTGGCCCTCGCGCTCGATAACCGCCATGCCCTCGAAATTGTCCACGCTCATCTCATCAGGCTCGATGGCGGCCAGCAATGTGGGGTGGAGTTCCGTGACATTGGGCGCCTCCGCGATCTGATCGGCGGTCAGGTGCAGGATGTGGATGCGATTGCCCACATCGCGTGACCAGAAACGCTGCAGGATGTAGAGCCCGTCCGCGCCGTCTGATTCCAGTTCGGTGACGCCGAATTCAGGCTCCATCGCCACCAGATAGGAATTCCCGGTCTGCTCCGGCTCGAACAGGTGCGTGCGGGAGAAGATGTGCACCGGGGCATTGCCCGTCGTGTGCTCCTGCGCGGACCAGAGCCAGTCGCCGATCACCGCGAGCCCCTCCATGCCGGCGTTATTGGGCAGGGCTTCGGTTCCGAGCGGATTGGCGAGCGGCGTCGGTAGGGCGTCGTCCACACCGCTCCAGTCTTCACCCAGTTCATACCGCCAGATGCGGTGCTCGCGTTCAAAGCTGACGGCATAGGCGCCATCGCCCAGATCCACGAGGCCCTCGGAGTCAGCGAAGTCGTCGGATACCGGCTCGCCGGCCTCGTCGAGGATCACCGTGATATGCGGTTCACTGAGGCCGACGAGCGCATCGCCGTCATATTGCAGCGAGGCGGTCATCCAGTAGCCGCTGTCTGAGACCGCGAGCAAACGTCCGCCGTCTGGTGAAATATCGAGGGCGGACCAGCCGCCAAAGCGCTCATCGTCGAGATCAAGCGCGACCCCGCCCAGATAGCGCAGATCGCCCAGCCGCGTCCGCCCGGGATCGTCCGGGAAAAGCGGCACGGGCGTCAAAGACAAGCTGGCGGATTCGGACGCAGTCTGCGCCTCGCCCCCTCCGCCACACGCGATCAAAAACGGGCACAGACAGACAGACAGGCCTAGACGGACAAGCATGCGAACCCCCAGTTCAAGCTCTCGGACTGGTTGTGGATTATGCACGCCCTAGCGGCGTTTGTCCTCTTCAAACAGGGCCGCCAGCTGGTCGGTCATGGCGCCGGCGAGCTGCTCCACATCCACAATCGTCACGGCCTTGCGGTAATACCGCGTCACATCATGGCCAATGCCGATGGCGAGAAGCTCAACATCGGACTTTGTCTCGATCATGGTGATGACTTCGCGCAAATGCTTTTCGAGATAGGCGGGCGAGTTCGCCGACTGGGTGCCGTCATCCACCGGCGCGCGTCCGAGATCACCATCATGATGCGGCGCTGTTCGGGCCGGGCCAGCAGACGCTTGTGCGCCCAGAGCAGGGCTTCGCCATCGATGTTTTCCTTCAGAAGGCCGTCTCGCAGCATCAGCCCCAGATTGGACCGGGATCTGCGCCAGGGGGCGTCCGCCGCCTTGTAGATGATATGGCGCAAATCGTTCAGACGGCTGGATGGGGCGGCTTGCCCTGAGACAGCCATTCCTCCTTGGAGCGCCCGCCCTTCCAGGCGCGGGTGGTGAAGCCCAGGATCTCGGTCTTCACGCCGCACCGCTCCAGCGTCCGCGCCAGTATGTCGGCGCAGGCGGCGGCCACCAGGATCGGACGACCGCGCATGGAGCCGGAATTGTCCAGAAGCAGCGTAACGACCGTATCGCGGAAGTCGGTGTCCTTCTCCATCTTGAAGCTCAATGGCATCATCGGGTCCATGATGATGCGGGGCAGGCGCGCCGGATCGAGCTGGCCTTCCTCGAGATCGAAGGACCAGGAGCGTTGTTGCTGCGCCATCAGGCGGCGCTGCAGGCGATTGGCGAGACGCCCCACCGCGCTTTCAAGCCCCTTGAGATGCTGGTCGAGGGTGCGGCGCAGACGATTGAGTTCGCTGACATCGCACAGGTCCGACGCCTGGATCACCTCGTCGAACTTGGTGGTGAACACCTTGTAGGCGTTGGGATCCTCGCCTGGCGGGCTGACCCAGTTGGGCTTGGCCGATTGCTGGGTCTCGCTGGGCTCGTCATCGGCCTCGACGCGGGTCTGGCTGTCCTCGGCGAAATGGATGTCGTCGGTATCGGCCGCGGTGCCCTTGGCGTCCGCCGCGTCGTCCTCGTCCTCGCCCTGATCCGGGTCGCTGTCAGTATCGTCCTCGCCCGCTTCGGGCTCCTGCTCGACGCCGGCGTCGTCCTCGCTGTCGTCGGTGTCGTCCTCGTCCTGATCGTGCTCGCCCAGCTCGTCGGTCAGGTCGAGATCCCGGATCACCTGTCTGAGGGCCTCGGCATAGGCGCTTTGATCGTCCGCGGCTCCCGCCAGAGCATCGAGCGCGCCTCCGGCATGACTTTCCAGATCCTCGCGCCAGACCTGCATCAGGCCCTTGGCGTCGTCGGGGCCGGGCGCCCGGTAATGCGCTCGCGCACCAGCATGGAGATGGCGTCTTCCAGCGGCGCGGTCTGCCGGTCCTCGGCATGGTTCCAGCCTTCACGGCGGCATCGGTCGGCCAGAGCGGCGTCGAGATTGTCCGCCACCCCGCGCATGGCTCGCGCGCCCAGGGCCTCGACACGCGCCTGCTCGGCGGCGTCAAAGATCTTGCGCGCCTGGGCGCCTGGCGGCAGGGCGGACTGGTGGGATTTGGAATTGTGAAGCTGCAGTCTGAGCGCCAGCGCGTCCGCCTTGCCGCGCAGACGCGCCGCATCCTCCGCCGTCATCTTCTCGGGCGGGTTGGCAGCACGACCTTGCCGCGCGCCAGAGCCGCGTCGCCGCCGAACTTCACGTCCAGCTCGCGATCATGAGAGATCGCGCGCGTGGCTGCGCTCAGCGCACGCCGGAACTGATCTGCAGAAGAGGCGTCAGACATGCCGTGCCCTTAGGCCGCAGCGCCGGACGACAGCGCGCTCTCCGGCAGGTCCTCGCCAAAGACGCGCTGGTAGAATTCCGACACGATCGGGCGTTCCAGCTCATCGCACTTGTTCAGGAAGGTCAGGCGGAAGGCCACGCCCGGATTACCGAAGATCTGGGTGTTCTCCGCCCAGGTGAGCACGGTGCGCGGGCTCATCACGGTGGACAGATCGCCATTGATGAAGCTTCGCGGGTGAGATCCGCGACGGCCACCATATCCGCAATCATCTTTGCGCCGGCTTCGGTCTTGCCGTACTCGCCCAGCTTGGCGGCGACGATGGCGCGCTCGGTCTCGGCGGGCAGATAGTTGAGGGTGGAGACGATCGACCAGCGGTCCATCTGACCCTGGTTGATCTGCTGGGTGCCATGATAGAGGCCCGTCGTGTCCCCGAGGCCCACCGTGTTGGTGGTGGCGAACAGGCGGAAGTTCGGGTTCGGGCGGATGACGCGGTTCTGGTCCAGCAGCGTCAGCGAGCCCGAGGCTTCCAGAACGCGCTGGATCACGAACATCACGTCCGGGCGGCCTGCATCGTATTCGTCAAACAGGAGCGCGACCGGGCGCTGCACGGCCCAGGGCAGGATGCCTTCCTGGAACTCGGTGATCTGCTGGCCGTCCTTCAGGACGATGGCGTCCTTGCCGACCATGTCGATCCGGCTGACATGGCTGTCGAGATTGACCCGGATCATGGGCCAGTTCAGCCGCGCGGCCACCTGCTCCACATGGGTGGACTTGCCCGTGCCGTGATAGCCCTGGACCATGACGCGCCGGTTGAAGGCGAAGCCCGCCAGAATGGCGCGTGTGGTGGCCGGATCAAACACATAGGTCGGGTCGATGTCCGGCACATGGGCGTCGCGCTGGGAAAAGGCGGCGACCTCGAACCCCGGGTCAAATCCGAACAGGGTCTGGCAATCGGCTTTGGCGTCGGGGGTGAGGCTGATCAGGGTATCGTCGGTCATACGCGGAAAGGCTCTTTGCTGCAGCGCGACAGGGTCGGGACAAACCATAAGCCTCAGACATAGCCCGTCCAAGCCCTGTCGCCACTCCAGCTCAGCACACAATGTCGCGTCTGCGTGATCAGACCTCGCAGGTCCGCACCACCTGATCGGACAGCGCTCCAATCAGGGCGTCGCGGCTTTCGGGAAGATCCGCCTCGTTCGACGACAGCCAGCCGTCAAGGGACTGCCCGGACGATAAGGCTTCGGCCATGTCATTGAAGACGGCCTCGGAGCCGGTCTCGGCGGTCAGATAGTCAATCAGCGCCCGGGTCAGGCTGTAGAACTGCTCGGCCCCGATCATGTCGGCGCCTGGGCCGTCAGCGCTTCTCCAGACATCACCATGATGCGCGGACCGTCCGTGGTGTCGCCGGCCGCGGCTGCCGCCGCCGCCGCGCGATCGGCCGCCAGCGAGGCGAGCTGCAACAGCGGTGCTCCATGCTGAATAGCGCTCGAACTGGTCCGGCAGATCATCCGAGGCGGTTTCGCACAGGGCTTCGCGCCGGCTCTGTGTCAGGGCGTTGCTTTCCATCAGCACGGCGGCGGTTTCATCAAACCAGTCCGGCGCGGCGGCTGCGCCATAGGCGCGGGCGTCGCCCGTATCGACTTGCGGCCAGTCATAGAGGTCCTTCACCCACATATGCCCCAGCTCGTGGGCAATGATCGCATCGGCGTGGCGGACCTTGTCGTTGTTCTCGACCCGGCCAGAGAGGGCCGCCTCGATCGTGGCGTCGATCACCGCTTGCGGAGAGCCCGCCATCTGGGCCTCGACCGCCGGGCGCACCTGAGCTTCCAGCTGGGCGCGCATGGCTTGAGGGGAGACCCAGGGTTTGACGACATAGCCGGCCTCATCCAGCTCACCGGTGAAGCCTGGAAACTCGGAACTGTCCTCAACAACGGCGGTCAGGCCCGGCATGCGATTGAAGACGTCAGCAAACCGCGTTTCCGCGTCCTGCATGGCGGACAGGATCAGCTCGGCGCGTTCCGCGCTCGTGGAAACGGCCAGAAGGTTGTCGTCTTCAAGGCAGTGGGCGTTTGCAGGGCAGCTTGATAAGGCCAGCGATAGCGCCAGTGATGATAGAAACATGTGGTCCTCCCCAGTATGGAGGAGGGAAGGTGACCGGGGTCATCTTTCTGGATTCTGTCTGAGGCATTAAACTTTGGACAAGCTAACCCATGCCGCAGCTTTTGAGGATCTGATAGGCCTCGACCACCTTCTGCAGCAGCTCTTCCATGGACCGGTCGCCGCCATTGGAGTCCGGGTGGTATTGCCGGACCAGCTCGGCATAGCGACGGCGCACCATGGCCTTGTCGGCCTTGGGATCAAGATTGAGCGTGTCGAGGGCGCGTTTCTGCAAGCGGCCCATGCCGGCATTGGGGTCTTCATACTCGCGCTGGGCGCGTTCCTGGCCGGGGGGCGGGCGGTCGCCAAACAGATCGAACGGGTCGACAAAGCCTTCTTCAAAACTCTGGCTGGCGCGCTGGGCGGCCCGACGGGCGCTCGATCCGGCGCCGAAGCTCCAGGTGGGGCGGTGGCCGTAGAAGTCAGCGGCGGCGTGGGCCTTGGCCGCGTCCTCGCTCATGCCTTCAAAGAAGTTCCAGTCCTTGTTGTACTGCGCGGCGTGTGATTGGCAGAACCAGTAGAACTCGGTGCGGTTGGCGGGGCTTTTGGGGGCGCGGGCGTGGCCTTGGAGCGGCACTGGGGATGCTCGCACACCTTATCCTCTTGCCGCGCCTCGTTCTTGGGCGGCTTGATGCGGATGTCTTTAAACCGCGGTCGATATTTGTAAGCGCCATCCATGCGCCTAAGTATGGGGCGCACCGGGCTTAGGAACAATAAACAGAGGATGACAATGTCGAGCGTAAAGCAGCAGATCGAGGACCGCCTGACCGCCGCCCTGTCGCCTCAGAGCCTTGTCATCACAGATGACAGCGCGCTTCACGCCGGTCATTCCGAGCAGGCCCGGGCCGGAGAGAGTCATTTCACCGTCGAGATCGTCTCGTCCGCCTTTGAGGGCCAGGCCCGTGTTCAGCGCCACCGCCTGGTCAATCAGGCGCTGGGCGATCTGCTGAAGGCGCAAGTGCACGCGCTCGCCATCAAGCGAAAGCGCCCGGAGAAACCGTCTGATCAGTCGTTTGAGTCTTCCGCCTCGGGCTCCTTCTTGAGTCGCATGCGGGTGATCTGGTTTCGGCGACGTTCGAGAATCTCGAACTGCACGCCATGGAAGCGGAAGATCTGACCCGCCTCGGGTATGGTCTGGGCTTCGTGGATCACGAGCCCTGCAATCGTCACCGCCTCATCATCGGGCAGTTCCCAGTCGAGCGCGCGGTTCACATCGCGCACGGGCGCGCCGCCATCCACCAGAATGAAGCCGTCGGGCAGGGGCGTGACGCCCTCGACGGTGACATCGTGCTCATCCTCGATCTCGCCGACGATCTCCTCGATGATGTCCTCAAGCGTCACAACGCCCATCAGCGCGCCATACTCGTCCACCACGAGGGCGAAGTGTTCGCGCTTCTGGCGGAAGGCGGTGAGCTGTTCGAGCAGTTCGGTGGTTTCGGGAATGAACCAGGGCTCGCGCTTGATCGCCCCGATATCGAGCTTGCTGGCGTCCCCGCCCGCATTGTGCAGCTCGCGCGCCAGATCGCGCACATGCAGGATGCCGACAATGTTCTCGGTGTCCCCGCGATAGAGCGGCAGGCGGGTATGCGGACAGCTCAGCGCATCGGCGACCAGTTGCTCCACCGGCTGGTCGATGTCGAACATGATCAGGCTCTTGCGGTGGACCATCACGTCATCCACCGTCAGCTCGCGCAGGTCGAGCACGCCGCCCAGCATGTCGCGGTCGGTCTTCACCACGCCGCCTTCCTGGTGGTGCAGGTCGATCTGGCCGCGGATCTCGTCATGAGCCGACAGCACCGGTCCCTCGACCGACAGGCCCAGAATGCGCAGCGTCACCCGCACCAGCCATTGCACGGCGGCGACGACGGGCGCGAACACCAGCACGAAGATGCGGATGGGCAGTGAGACCGCCAACGCCATGCGATCCGGGTTCGACAGCGCATAGGTCTTGGGCAGCACTTCGGCGAAGATCAGCACCAGGAGCGTCATCACCAGCGTGGCGATGGGCACGCCCGCCTCGCCGAACATGGCGAGGAAAACCGCCGACGCCAGAGAAGCGGACAGGATGTTGACGAGGTTGTTGCCCAAGAGGATCGCGCCGATCAGGCTCTCGCGATCATCGATCAGACGGTTCACACGGCGGGCGCGATGATCCTTCTCCTTTTCAAGGGTCAGCATCCGCGCCTTGGAGGTGGCGGTCAGAGCGGTCTCCGAGCCTGAAAAGAACCCGGAAAAGGCCAGAAGGCACAGAATGCCCAGTCCGGTCCACGCCATCCACGGTTCAAAAGTCATCAGTCCTCAACCTCACTGGACAAAAACGCCGCCAGATCCGTCCGATCTGTCTCGCGGGTGATAAAGCGTCGCCAATCCCCCGCGCAAGGATCAGGGTGATCGCGCCGCCGGAATTCTTCTTGTCATCGCCCATACGCGACAGCAAGCGATCCGCATCATAAGGGCCGCCGGCAGATCGGAAATGTGGGCAGGAAGGCCGACCGCTTGCAGATGCGCTTCCACGCGCGCCGCATCCTCCGAACGGCACACGCCCAGACGCACGGAATAGCGGAATGCGAGGGCGAGGCCGCAAGCCACCGCCTCGCCGTGGATCAGCACGCCTTTCTCGCTTCCGCCTCGAACGCATGACCGAAGGTGTGACCCAGATTGAGCAGGGCCCGCAGGCCGCTTTCGCGCTCGTCCTCAGCAACGATGCGCGCCTTGAACGCCACTGCGTCTGCAATCGCCTGGACAAGCCCGTCGCCCGTCACCGCGTCAACGCCCTGCGCTTCAAGGCGTTCAAACAGCTCCGGGTCCTGAATCAATCCGGCTTTGACGATTTCAGCATAGCCCGCCAGCACTTCACGCTTGGGCAGGGTGTCGAGAAAGGCGGTGTCGGCGATCACCAGGTCCGGCTGGTGAAACGCGCCGATCAGGTTCTTGCCATGGCTTGTATTGATGCCGGTCTTGCCGCCCACCGAGCTGTCGACTTGCGCCAGCAGGGTGGTGGGGATCTGGATGAAGCGCGTGCCGCGCTTGAGGATCGCAGACGCGAACCCCGTCAGATCGCCGATCGTGCCGCCGCCAAAGGCGATGACGGGTTCCGAGCGCTCGACATTGAGCGCCAGCAGGCGGTCGCAAAGCGTCTCAAGGCTCGACCAGCTTTTCGCGCCTTCCCCGCCCTCGATCGCTATCAGCTCGATCTTCACGCCGGCAGCGTCGAACGCTTGCCTCAGCCGCGTCTCATGCTGGCTCAGGGCGGCAGCGTCCGCCACGATGACGGCGCGGCCGCGGGGGGCGCGTATGGCAAGGCGGTCCGCCCGGCTCGACAAAGCGTTCCGGCCGATCACAACTTCATAGCTTCGGGATGCGGCTTCGACCGCGATCACGCGTAAGACGCTCATCTGGCATACGAGTCCTGATACTGCGCCAGGCGTCCAGCACCTGGTCGGCGGATTGTTCATGGCTGCCCACAGAGGTGTCCACAACAATGTCGGCCTGGGCGTAGATGGGCGAGCGTTCGCGTTCAAGACGCGCCATGATCTCGGCGGGGTCGCCATGGGCCAGAAGGGGACGGGCTCCGGGCTTGCGGCTGACCCGCTCCACCAGCACTTCCAGATCGCTTTCAGCCAGACCGAGATCGCCTGCGCCTTGATGAGCGCGCGGGTCTCGTCATTGATGAAGGCGCCGCCGCCCAGCCCGATGATCATGGGGGCGGGTTCTTCCAGAAGCCGGGCGATCACCTTGCGCTCGCCATCGCGGAATGCCGCTTCGCCAAAATCGGCGAAGATTTCGCTCACACTGCGACTGGCCGCACGCTCGACCTCTTCGTCGGCGTCTGCAAAGTCGGCGTTCAGGCGCCGGGCGAGGCGGCGGCCAATGGTGGTTTTGCCAACGCCCATAAGGCCGACCAGCGTCACATGCCGGTTCAGTACAGGCGCATTGTCAGAATTTGTCATCACACTGTAAGGCTATACGCCAATGCTGCATTGGCGAGCAATCGCTGCTGACGTCTGGAAAACGCCGCAATCGGCTGCTTTAGTGTAGGTTCAGGGGCAAGCGAGACGGAAAAGGGACCATCATGAAATCCATTCTGATCGGTTTGGGCGTTGGGCTGGTGATCATTATTGCGGCTTCATCGCTCTTCTGGGCATGGCGGACGCCAATGCACCCGCACCTGAAGAAGTGCGTGTCGAGGTGACTGATGCGCTGCTCGATTAGGGCCGCTCTTCTGGCGGCCAGCGTCTTGGCGACCGGAACCGCTTTCGGCCAGTCCCAGGCTGCGCCGCGCCAGATTGAAGTGGCTGAGCTGGGCGCTGTTGATCCGTTCGAGGTGGGGGTGAGCCCCGTTCTGCCCGAAACGGTCTGGAGCACAGGTCATGCCGGCGCCCTGGATGGCGCGCTGTCTGTCTTGCCGGACCGGGCCAGCCCGGGATGGACCAGCCCTGCGGCCGCTCGCCTGGCGCTCAATGCCCTGCGGTCATCAGGCGAACCGCCCCAGGGCGGACGAGATGATTTCCGTCTGGCCGCCAAGCGCGCTGATCGGGCGCTGGCCGCAAGCCGCGCCCAACTCGTCTATGAGCTGCTGTCGCGCACGCCGCGGGTGAACGAATCAGACGCGCTTTCGCGGGTCTTCGCCGAAACCGCCCTGGCCATGGGGCGGACCCAGGAAGCCTGCCGGGCGGCGGATGCGCTGCTTGAAGGTCGGGATGCGGCCTACTGGCTGCGCCTGCGGGCCAGCTGTCTGGCGCTGGATGGCGCCATTCCGGCCGCCGAGCTGACCGCCGAGCTGGCGCGCGCCCAGGCCGAGAGCCCGAATTTCGACACCCTGTTTGATGCGCTGGTGCTGGATCGTCCTGCGCCGGAAGATTTCCGGCCCCGGACGGCCTTGCAGCTGACCTTGCTTGAAGCCCTGGCGCCGGGCGTGCGACTGACCCCGCACGAGGATGCGCTGGATGGCTGCATCTGGCGGCCGAGCGTACGGGGCCCGCGATCGCCCTGCCGGAAACCCTGCCCGAAGCATTGGAAACGGCCGTGACCCTTGAGGGCGCGGAGCGCGCCACGGCCCTGGGCGCGCTGATCGGTCAGGATCTGGATCGGGAGATTGCAGCGGAAGCGCTCGCGATCCGTCTGTCCGACGCCGCCCAGCAGGGATTGTTCATGGAAGCGGCGATCACCTTCGGACCGGAAGTGGCCAGCCTGCCGATTACCGTGAACACTCTGGCGCATGGCGTGCATTTCGTGCTGGCGGCTTTGGCGGCGGATGATCTGAACGCTGCAGAGCGCTGGCGCGAGGCCCTGCTGGAGGGGCCGCCCGCGCCGCTGCCCGCCGAGGATCTGTTGACGGAACCGGCGACGGATCTGGGATCGCTGCCCTCGCTGGACGGCGAAGCGGTCAAGCCGGCCAGCGTGGACGAGGACGCCGAACCGGAATGGCAACCGCCTGCGCCGGGCGTGCTCGTGGCGCTCGACTTCGCGCGCGCCATTGCGCTTGACCAGGTGCGCGATGACGCCTTCATGGCGTTGCTGGCGGCGCGACTGGAGACCGCGACGCCCGAGCGTCTGTGTCAGGCGGCGGGCCTTGTGTCGCTGGGTGCCGATGATCAGGGCGAACTGCAACAGGCCCTGTCCGGGCTCACCCGGCAAAGCGGGGTGACCCCTCCGGCCTTTGGCCCTCTGATCCTCGCAGCCGGGGCGGGCGCGCAAGGGGAGACGCAGCTTCACGCCGCCTCCCTGCTCGACCGGCACACGGATGACGCGGAGACTTGCGCCGCCACCATGCTGGCGCTCGATCATGCGGGTCTGAGGCGTCAGGCGCTGCAATACCTTCTGGCGCGGGTGATCGAGGACGCCGCGTGAGCGCACGCTCGATCGATCTGTTCCTGGACATGATGGCGGCCGAGCGCGGCGCCGCCCGCAATACGCTCGACGCTACCGCCGTGATCTCGAGGATGCGGCGCAGCGTCTGGGGGCGCACGGGACCGGTCTTGAAAGCGCACAGACGGCGGATGTGGAGCGGTTTCTCTCGGACCTCGCCTCGGATGGATTGTCGCCCGCCACGGCGGCCCGCCGCTTGTCGGCGCTCAAGCGCTATTATCGCTTCCTGCTCAAGGAGGGTTTGAGGGCCGATGACCCGGCGAAAACCTGTCCGGGCCGAAAAAGCCGCGCCCGCTGCCCAAGGTTCTCTCCGAAGGTCAGGTGGAAACCCTGTTTGACGCCGCCGACAGGATTGAGGGCGCGGACGGGTTCAGGCTGCGCGCGTTGTTGGAGTTGCTCTATGCAGGCGGTTTGCGCGTCAGCGAGCTGGTCACCTTGCCGCTTGCCGCGTTTGCGCGGTCTGAGCGCTGCCTTGTCGTGACCGGAAAGGGCGGCAAGGAACGCCTTGTGCCCCTGACCGACAGCGCCATCCGGGCGGTGGAGGCGTACAAGGCGGTGAGAGCGGACCATCTGCCTCCCGCGCCGCCGTCACGCACGCTGTGGCGTTGCGCTATCTCTTCCCGTCGCGCACGGCCCGGGACGGACATCTGACCCGGGAGCGCTTCGCACAACTGCTCAAGGCGTTGAGCCTCGCCGCCGGCCTGGATCCGCAACAGGTCAGCCCGCACGTCATGCGCCATGCCTTTGCGACTCACCTCTTGGCTAATGGCGCCGACTTGCGGAGTGTGCAGAGCCTTCTAGGCCATGCGGACGTGTCCACGACCGAGATCTACACCCATGTGCTGGAAGCGCGTCTGAAGGCGCTGGTGCATGATGCTCACCCGCTGGCGCAGTCTGGGACAGACGATTAAGGGTGAAACCGGCCCGGCATTTGCTCATAACAGTGCACAGATTGCGTCGCGCTTGAGCGCCCTTTAGTTTGCGGCCTCCAACAGGGGCCCATCCACCAGGACCTTCCATGTCTGATACCACGCGCACTTATCTCGATTTCGAACGGCCCATCGCCGAGCTTGACGCCAAGATTGAAGAACTTGAAAGCGTCCTGTCCCGGAATGGTGAGGACGCTCCCGATGCGGCGGAAGAGATCGCCAAGCTGCGGCAGAAATCGTCGGATCAGCTCAAATCGCTCTATTCCAAGCTCGACGCCTGGCGCAAGACCATGGTGGCGCGTCACCCCGAGCGGCCGCATCTGCGTGACTATATCGCGGGCCTGATGACCGATTTCGAAGAGCTGGCGGGTGACCGCCGCTTCGGCGAGGATCATGCGATCGTGGGCGGTCTGGGCCGTCTGAACGGGCGCCCTGTGGTGCTGATGGGCCATGAGAAGGGCCATGACACCCAGTCCCGTCTCAAGCACAATTTCGGCATGGCGCGCCCCGAGGGCTATCGCAAGGCCATGCGCCTGATGGATCTGGCCGAGCGCTTTGACCTGCCGGTCGTCACTCTGGTGGACACCGCCGGCGCCTATCCGGGCATTGGCGCGGAAGAGCGCGGCCAGGCGGAAGCCATCGCCCGCTCCACCGAACGCTGCCTGACGCTGGGCACGCCGCTCGTGAGCGTGATCACCGGTGAGGGCGGCTCGGGCGGCGCCGTGGCGCTCGCCTCGGCCAACACCGTCATGATGCTCGAGCACTCGATCTATTCGGTGATCTCGCCGGAGGCTGCGCCTCCATCCTGTGGCGCGATGGCGCTCGGGCCAAGGATGCGGCGCTCGCCATGAAGGTCAGCGCTCAGGACCTGATCGAGCTCAAGATCATCGACAACATCATTGAAGAGCCGGTGGGCGGCGCCCATCGCGACCGCGCGGGCACGATCCGCAAGGTGGGCGAGGCGATTGAAACCGCCCTGTCGAGCATGGACGGGCTGAGCCCGGCCGAGCTGAAACAGCGCCGCCGCGATCGCTTCCTCAATATCGGTCGGTCATTGCTGGAAGGCTGAGCTTACGCTCGGCCCCATCCGCTCCGGTCCGCATCGGCCCATCCCTGCATGGATTCGGGCCTGTAGTTCAGGTCCCCACGATCGAATCGCACCCAGACGCTGGGGTGAAAGAGCGCCAGCGTCTCCGCTGACGCTCCGGGGCCTGTCGCACCCGGTCGCCGAGGGCCGAGAGCAGCCCCTTGGGCGGCTTCAACTCAGCCAGCGGATCGGGCTCCAGCCGGGAATCAAGAACGGCATACTCGATGGCGAGACCTTTCTCGCGCGCCTCATCCGCCATCCATTTCAGGCAATGTCGGAGAAGGGGGTGTTGGCGGATTCCCCGCCTCCCACGCCGCCATGGGGGCCGATGAACCAGATCTGCTTGAGCGGGTCCCTGTCGTTCTTCGCGTCCCTGGACGCCTCCATCGGGGTCAGGGGGAAGGCCTTGCGGCTCTCGTCCAGCGCGCAGGCATGGCGCGCATGCAGCACCTTGCGGTTCAGCTGGGCGTCGTGGAATCGATACTCTTCATTCAGACGCTCATTGAGGTCGTGATCCTCGGACAGGTCGGGAATGCCCAGGGCGCCGACCGTGTCCCAGCACCCCAGAAAATGGATGTCCGGCTCGTAGCCGTTGCGCTCGCGAAACTCCCGGCACGTCCAGGAGGAGGGCTTGAGATCCTTGGAGCGGTAGAGCGCATAGGCGTCGGGCAGCTTGCCCAGATTGCGCCGGTGCAGGAGTCCTGAATTGTAGATCAGGCCCGCCAGTGACCGCACGGTGTAGGCGCCGCGGGAAAAGCCGAACAGCCAGATCTGGTCGCCCTCGCGATAGTTCAGCGACAGGAAGCGGTAGGCGTCATAGATTTTCTCTTCCAGTCCGCCGCCAAAGGCGCCCTGACGCTTCTTTTTCAGGGAAGAGACCAGACGGTTGAACCAGCTTGAATTGTTCTGGGTGAAGGGCGTCCCGACGCCGGAGTCGTAATAGACGATCTGCTCGACGGGGCCGTCAGGGGCGTTCGTGTCGCAGCCATCAAGAGAAAAGGCCAGCTTGGCCACATTCGTCGGCACTTTCTGGCTGATGGTTTGCCAGGTGCCGTCACAACACACGATCAGCCGCTTCATTGTCACCTCCCTGATCCGGTCTGAAACCATGACTCAGAGGTGAATTGTGCGCAATCGCTGATTTATCGTCTCAGGCGAGCCGGTGTTCCAGCCAGGGCAGAAACCGGTCGGGGACGAGCTTTGAGGGGCGGTCCTCGATGAAGCTGGCGCCCATGGCCGTGTAGAAGCCGCGGGCATTGGGGTCTGACAGGATATGCAGGCTGACTGCATCTGACATGCGGGCCTGATCGAGCGCCCAGTCATAGAGCTGTTTGCCCAGACCCGACCCTATTGCCTCTGGCGCAATGAACAGAAGGTCCAGCATGACGGCGAAGCCGCCCTCGGCCTCATAAGGCGCGCTGATCTGCGCCAGTCCCATCGGGGCGCCTGTCTGCCAGGCGGCGATGGCGCGGCCTTCCGCAGCGGCTGCAGGGTCGAGACGCAGCACCGTCTCCATCTTGGCCATCATGTCCGCATCATAGCCCCAGAACGCCTTGGAGCGCAGAATCATCGCATTCACAGCGTCAAACTGATCCGGCTCAAGATGTGTCAGGGTGGTTTCGGGCATGAAGCCTCTCTGGAGGCGTCAGGACGATCAGGCCTGACCAATCGCCCCGTGACAATGCTTGAACTTCTTGCCCGACCCGCACGGGCAGGCGGAATTGCGCGGCACGCGCCCCCAGGTGCCCGGATCGTTGGGATCCACATCCTGAGCGGCCACGCGGGTCGCGGACGGCGAGGGCGTGGTCTGCGGCGGACGGGAATCGCCATCCGCCATCTCGTTCCGACCGGTTTGCGGGTCGATATGCTGGGCCTGGATGTTCTTGGGCGCTTGCGGCGCTTCGGGAGCCGGGGCGCTCTGGGACATGCGCAGGGCGAACAGGACGCGTGTCGTCTCGTACCGCAGCTGATCAAGCAGGTGCTCGAACAGGGCGAAGGCCTCGGTCTTGAACTCGTTGAGCGGGTCGCGCTGGGCGTAGCCGCGCAGGCCGACAGCAGAGCGCAGGGCGTCGAGATTCTGCAGGTGATCACGCCAGTTCTGGTCGATGGTCTGCAGCAGGATCTGTTTCTCGATCCGGCGCATCAGGTCCGGGCCGATATTGGCGGCCTTCTCGGCATAGGTCTCGTCGACCACCTTCATCAGGCGCTCGCGCATTTCCTCGTCCGCGATGCCTTCCTCTGCGGCCCAGTCCTTGATCGGCAGTTCGAGGCTGAAATACTTGCGAACGTCCTCGTCCAGGCCCTCGACATTCCACTGGTCGGCATAGGCGCGCGCCGGGATGTGCTGGGTGACCAGATCCTCGACCGTGGTTTCGCGCATGTCCGAGATAACGTCGGAGACGTCCTTGGCGGTCATGAATTCGATGCGCTGCTCGAAGATCGCCTTGCGCTGATCATTCATCACATCATCGTATTTGAGGATGTTCTTGCGAATGTCGTAGTTGCGCTGCTCGACCTTCTTCTGGCTGGTCTCGACAGCCTTGGTCATCCAGGGGTGCTGAATGGCCTCACCCTCTTTCAGGCCCAGCGTGCGCATGATGCCGTCGAGGCGTTCGGGCGCGAAGATGCGCAGCAGGTCGTCTTCCACCGAGAGGTAGAAGGCCGAACGCCCCGGGTCGCCCTGACGGCCCGAGCGGCCGCGCAGCTGATTGTCGATGCGGCGGCTTTCATGGCGTTCGGTGCCGATCACGAACAGACCGCCCGCTTCCAGCGCCTGTGTCTTCTTGTCGGCGACTTCGGCCTCGAACTGTTCGCGCTTGGCCTTGAGCGCGGCGTCCTCAGGGTCGCGGCCGGCGGCTTTCTCGGCCTCGACCCATTCCTGAAGATTGTAGTCCACATTGCCGCCCAGCTGGATGTCGGTGCCGCGGCCGGCCATGTTGGTGGCGATGGTCACGGCGCCTGGCGCGCCCGCCTGGGCGATGATGCCGGCTTCCTGCTCGTGATAGCGCGCATTCAGCACCTGGTGCGGAATCTTCTTCTTCTTCAGGAAGTCCGACAGACGCTCGGATTTCTCGATCGAGACCGTGCCCACAAGGACCGGCTGGTTCTTGGCGTGGGCGTCCTCGATGGCCTTGAGGATCGCGTTGAACTTCTCGCCCTCCGTCCGGTAGAGCTCGTCTTCCTCGTCGATCCGCTGCACGGGGCGGTTGGTGGGGATTTCCACCACGCCGAGCGAGTAGATGTCGTGGAACTCGTCGGCTTCGGTCGCGGCGGTGCCGGTCATGCCGCCAAGCTTCTTGTACAGCCGGAAATAGTTCTGGAAGGTGATCGACGCCAGCGTCTGGTTCTCGGGCTGGATGTCGACCGTCTCCTTGGCCTCGATGGCCTGGTGCAGGCCGTCCGAAAGCCGGCGGCCCGGCATCATCCGGCCGGTGAATTCGTCGATCAGGACCACCTTGTCTTCGCGCACGATATAGTCCTTGTCGCGGACGAACAGCTTGTGCGCCTTCAGGCCCTGGTTCACATGGTGAACCACCGAAATGTTCTCGATGTCATAGAGGTCGGCGTCGGCATCGAGCAGGTCGCGTTCCTTCAGCAATTGCTCGATGTGCTCGTTGCCCTCCTCGGTGAAGGTGCAGGAGCGGGCCTTCTCGTCAATCGTGTAGTCTTCCTCGTCGAGCAGCGGGATGATCGCGTCGATGGTCTTGTAGAAGTCGGTGCGGTCCTCGGTCTGACCGGAAATGATCAGCGGCGTGCGGGCCTCGTCGATCAGGATGGAGTCAACCTCATCGACGATGGCGTAGTGATGCTCGGCCTTTTCCAGCGGGCGGCCGCCGAACTGCACCATGTCATTGAGCGCGTACTTCATGTTGTCGCGCAGATAGTCAAAGCCCAGCTCGTTATTGGTGCCGTAGGTGATATCGCAGCCATAGGCGGCGCGACGCTCTGGATCGCTCATGCCATGGATGATCACGCCGGTGGTCATGCCCAGCTTGGCGAAGACCCGGCCCATCCACTCGGAGTCGCGCTGGGCGAGATAGTCGTTCACCGTCACCACGTGAACGCCCTTGCCCGGCAGCGCGTTGAGATAGGCGGCGAGGGTGGAGACCAGCGTCTTGCCTTCACCGGTGCGCATCTCGGCGATATTGCCCCGGTGCAGCACGATGCCGCCCATCAGCTGGACGTCGTAATGTCGCTGGCCGAGCGCGCGCTTGGCGGCTTCGCGAACGGCGGCGAAAGCTTCGGGCAGCAGCTTGTCCAGGCTCTCGCCGTTTTCATGGCGTTCGCGGAATTCGACGGTCTTTTGCGCCAGCGCCGCGTCATCAAGCTCGACAAAGTCTGGCTCCAGCGCATTGATCTGGTCCACGATGGGACGCATGCGCTTGACCTCGCGGTCGTTGGAGGAACCGAAAAGCTTGCGGGCGATGTTGAGCATGACGTATCTGCCTTGACGGGCGAACAATGAATAAAAGACGGTCTGAACGCGCTCGGCGGAGCCGGGGCGCAATTCTGACGTCGTAGAAGGTCACTGGTGACTTAAGGAGGCCCTGATTGACTGTCAATCAAGCCCGCCGTCTGCTTGTAGCAGCTGCGGTGATCACGACTGCGTTCGCTGCGGGCTGCAGCCCGCAAGATGCTGAAGAATCACAGCCTCGCAACGCCAGCGCTTCCCAGGCCGGACTGCGCTTCATCGCGGAGCGTGATGTCGATCAGTCGCAGATTGCGGCCCGGGTGGGCGAGACGATCATCACTGTGGACGACGTGCGTCGCGAAGCCGTCTCGCTGGGGCTGACTGAGACCCCGCAGGCGCTCATGCCCTCCGATCAGGTGTTTCGCGACACCCTGTCAGACCTCATCGACCAGAGGCTTCTGGCGCTGGAAGCGGTTGCCCGCGATGTCCAGGACGACGAGGAAGCCCGATTGCGCCTGGCGGCGGCCGAAGAGCGGATCCTGGGCAATATCCTGGTTGAGAACGCCATCGCCTCCGCGGTGACCGATGAGGCGGTCGAGCTGGTCTATGAAGAGCAGAGCCGGCTTGCGCCGCGCACGGAGGAGATCCGGGCGCGACATATCCTTGTGGAGACCCGTGAGGAGGCCGACGAGGTCGCCCGGCTGCTGGCGGAGGGGAGTGATTTCGGACAATTGGCCGCACAGGTCAGCCGCGATCTCGCCACCCGGTTCAGCGGCGGTGATCTAGGGTACTTCACCCGCACGGGCATTCTGCCGGGCTTCGCCCAGGTGGCGTTCGCGACGGATGAGGGCGCGGTCAGCGCCCCCTTCGAGACCGAATATGGCTGGCATGTCCTGCAGGTCATGGACCGTCGTCTTCAACCGCGCGAGAGCCTTGAAGAGGTGCGCCCCAATATCGTCCGCTTCCTGACCCTGCAAGGTATTGACGATCTTCTCGAAGTGCTGCGCGAGCGCTATCCGGTGACCCGGGTTGCGGGCCGCGCCCCAAGCGCCTTGCGCACGACCGAGCCCAGCGCGGTCGCGCCAGAGGATATCGATACGCCTGAAGAGGCGCCGGGACAGGATGCGCCCTAGGCCTTAATGGCCCATATACCCTGTCTCCACACATCGCTTTAACCAGACTGGCTTACTGATATGAGTTCGAACCTGTTGCTTGTGGTGGCGTGCGCGCTGGTTGATCCGGATGGTCGCGTGCTGCTGGCCCGGCGCCCTGAAGGCAAACAGCATGCCGGGCTCTGGGAGTTTCCGGGCGGCAAGGTGGAACCGGGCGAAAGCCTGAGCAGGCTCTGGTGCGCGAACTGCGTGAGGAGCTGGGGATCGAGCCATGCGAGCAATGTCTGCAGCCTTTCGCCTTTGCGTCGGAAAAGCTCGAAACGGGCGGACATCTCCTGATGCCGCTTTTCCTGTGTCGACGCTGGGACGGGTTCATTCGCCCGACCGAAGGTCAGGCCATTGCCTGGGTTCGGACCGATCAGTTCCGCGAGTATCCGATGCCTCCGGCCGACAAGCCGCTCGCGGCGGAATTGCGCGACAGGCTGGTCGGTGCGCGCGTCGGCTGATCGCTGACGAAAGCGGCGCCACCGCCATCGAGTACGGTCTGCTGGTGGGGCTTCTCGGCGTGGTGGTGATCACCGCCGTCTCACTGCTCGGCAATCAGCTCTGGGCGCTCTTGCAGACGGTCGGCAATACGATCAGCACGGCCTCTGGCGGCGCGGGCGGCTAGCCCGCCTTGTCCCCGGTCTTGTGCTCAGCGACGCCGAGCGCGTCCGCCAGGCTGACCTGCGCCGAGCCGGGGCGTTTGGGCTTGGGCTGGTCCGGGTGCGGCGCCCATCCCGCGAAATGGATGATCTCGAAGGTCGCGGGGACTTTTCCATCCTCTTCCGCAAAGGCTTCGGCATAGGCCTGAGCGGTCTTCACGAACAGGCTCTTGGTGCCTGGTGTCCGTGGCCGGTCGTACAGCGCATTGGTTTCCCCCATGGCGCGCAGATCACGCATCAGGACGAAGGAATTGCCATAGCGCGCCTTCACCCGGTCCACGTCCGACACCGGCAGCGTGAAGCCGGCGCGGCTCAAAAGTCCCGCCATGTCCACCGTATCGGCGAAGGGGGAGACGCGTCGGGGCGCGGGGTCTTCATCGGTGACTTTCTGGAAGCTCTGGCGCAGTTCGGTCAGGGTCGCCCCGCCCAGCAGCGCGCCGGCGAAGAAGCCGTCAGGCTTGAGCGCATGATTGATCTGGATCAGGGCGCCGACGATGTCATTGGTCCAGTGAAGGTTGAGGCAGGATATCACCAGATCCACACTCTGCGGCGCGAGGGGCAGGCGTTCCTCATCCAGACACACGGCGGTCTGATCGCTCAACCGCGCCATCCTAGGCGACAGGTCAGTCTCGATCAGGTGATTGATCTTGCTGCGGCGCCGGGACGGTCTGCGAGCGCGCGTCCGATTGCGCCGCCGCCGCCCAGCACCAGACAGGTGTCGAAGTCGCGCGTTACGCTTTCCACGCGATCGAGAAGATCGTCTGCAGCGCGTGCGTGCAAAAAGTCGTAGTCTTGAAACGCGTGCGCGGCGCGATCCCGGCGACGGACAAGGAGCCGCCGGTCAAAGAGGGCGGGTGGTCCGCCCTCGGGTTGAGGGACGGGTTTGGATGAAATCAGCGTCACCGGGCTCATGCTCGAAATATGGACCCAATACGCTGAGAGGCAAAGCCCTGGCGCTGTGGCGGGTGTGTGCGGATCTGGTCTGGCCCCCGCTCTGCCCGGTGACGGGCGAGCCGGTCACTGCGCCGGGCGAGCTGTCGCCCGCGGCATGGCGTGAGGTCCGGTTTCTGGATGCGCCCTGGTGCGCGAGGTGCGGCCGGCCGTTTGACTATCCCATCGGGAAGGGCGCCGTGTGCGGGGCGTGCGCTGGACAAGACAATCCGCCCTGCCGGATCAGTCGCGCCGCCTTTGTCTATGACGAGAACAGCCGTCGTCTGGTGCTGATGCTCAAGCATGCCGGCCGCACGGACGGGGTGTCCGTCTTTGGCCGCTGGATGATGCGAGCGGGCGCTGACGCCCTGGAGGGCGCGGACGCGCTCATCCCCATCCCGCTTCATGCGCACCGTTTGCGCAAGCGGCGCTTCAACCAGTCTTTCCTGCTGGCGCGGGCCTTGTCGCACAGCTCTGGCCTGCCGGTGGAGCCGCATGTGCTGGCTCGAAGCCGTCCGACCCCGAGTCAGGGCGGGCTCAGCGCCAAGGCGCGGCGACGCAATGTGGCGGGCGCCTTCACGGTGCGTGAAGCGGCGAAACCTTTCGTGCAGGGGCGGCGTTTTGTCCTTGTGGACGACGTGCACACGACCGGCGCAACCTTGCAGGCGTGCGCAAGGGTTCTGAAACGCGCCGGCGCCGAAGATGTGACCGCGATCACGCTGGCGCGCGTTGTGAAACCCGTCGACCCGCTTAAATAGGGGGCGAATGCGGATGAACCGCTCCCCCCGAACGAACAGACAAGGAGGGCCTCATGGCCGCCGTCACGATCTATACCCGTCCGATGTGTCCGTACTGCGTGCGCGCCGTCTCGCTTCTGAAAAAGAAGGGCGTCGCCTTTGACGAGATTGACGCCGGCTTTGATGTGAAGAAGAAAAAGGAAATGGTGGATCGCGCCAATGGAGCCCGCACCTTCCCGCAGATCTTCATCGGCGACACCCATGTGGGCGGTTGCGACGAGATGATGGCGATGGAGAATGCGGGCAAGCTTGATGACCTGCTGCGGAATGAAGGAGCGCTATGAGCGCCGTTAAACTCGCCCTGATCCAGATGCGTTCCGGCGTCGACCCGGAACGCAATCTGGATGACGCCGAAGCCCTGATCCGCGAAGCGGCGGCTGCAGGCGCAAAATTCGTGCTGACCCCTGAGACCACCACTTTGGTCCAGAAGGACGCCGATCAGCTGTTTCAGCAGATCCACACCCCCGAGGTGGAGCCCGCGATTGTGCGCTTCGCCGATCTCGCGGACTCCCTCGGCATTGATCTTCTGATTGGCTCCATGGCGCTCAAGGGCGGCGCGTCTTCTGATGGACGCGAACGCGCGGTCAATCGTTCGCACCTGTTTGGCCCGGATGGGGCGCTCAAGGCGACCTATGACAAGATTCACATGTTCGATGTGGCGCTGGGCGGCGGCGAGACCTATTCGGAATCCACCAATTACGCCCCGGGCGACCGCGCCGTCCTGACCGAGGCGGCGGGCGGCCGGCTGGGTCTGACCATCTGCTACGATGTGCGCTTCGCCGCGCTCTATCGCCGTCTGGCCAAGGCGGGCGCGCAGATGATCTCTGTTCCGAGCGCCTTTACCCGTCCGACCGGGCGGGCTCATTGGGAAACCCTGCTGCGGGCCCGCGCCATCGAGACCGGCAGCTTCATCCTCGCCCCCGCCCAGGGCGGCAAGCATGAGGATGGCCGCAAGACCTGGGGGCGGTCGATGGTCATCGGTCCCTGGGGCGAGATCGTGGCGGCCTTTGATCATGACGAGCCGGGCGTTCTCCATGCCGAGATCGACCTTGATGAAGTCGAGGCGGCGCGCTCTCGTATTCCGTCGCTGAGCAATGATCGGGAGTTCACGGTCCATGATCCGCTACGCGCTGGCTTGCGCGGACGGGCATGAGTTCGAGGCCTGGTTCCGCAATTCAGACGATTATGACGTCCAGAAGGACCGCGGTCTGGTGGAGTGCCCCCATTGCGGCTCCACTGAAGTTTCAAAGCAGTTGATGGCGCCGTCGGTCAGGACCGCGCGCAAGACGGAGGCGACCGCCAACAGCGCGCCGGACTTTGAAACCCTGGCGCGTCAGGTGCAGGCCCATATCCGCTCCAATTTCGACTATGTGGGCGAGGATTTCGCCCGTGAGGCCCGCGCCATTCACAAGGGTGATGCGCCTGAGCGCCTCATCTATGGCGAAACAACCGCTGAAGAGCGTGAAAAGCTGAGCGAGGAGGGCGTGCCCTGCGCGCCGCTGCCTGCGCCCTTTGCACCGACCCCGCCAAAGAAGGCGAATTAGCCTAGAGGAAGATGTCGCCAGCGAGCCCGAGCGCGAAGCCAAGCACGGCGCCCAGGGGCGGCGCCCAGCTTTTCTCCAGCTTCACATCCGGCGCCACGTCCTGGAAGGTCAGGAACAGCACGCCCCCTGCCGCGAACACCATCAGCGCCCCCAGAACCATCTGATTGGGGGCGAAGAACATCACGCCCAGGGCCGCGGCGATCGGACCCAGAAGCGGCATGAGCGCAAAGGGGAGGTAGGTCTTCATGGCGCTTTCAGAGCTGCTGGCGGCGCGTTCCCGAAAGGCGTTGAAGGCTTCTGGGAAGTTCTGCAAGCCGATCAGCAATGCCAGCAGCAGCCCTGCTTCAGCTCCCGTCGCCAGCATGGCCCCAAGCGCGATCGCTTCGGGCAGGTAATCCACCAGCATGGCCATGAGCTGACCCATGGACTTGCCGCTGCGACCCAGCGTGCGGTCGATGAAGAAGAAACAGATTCCACCTGCAATAAAGGCCGCGAGCGCCATCCAGCCCGGCATCAGATCAACGCCTTCAGGCACCAGCACCAGCGCGACCGCCGCCACCAGCACTCCGCCGCCGAAGGCGATCACGCCATGGCGCAGCTCGCCCGACATCCAGTTGGGATGGACCTTGTCCCAAAGCGCCAGCGCCGCCCCCAGGGGGATGGTCGCCCCGGCGAGCAAGGCGAAGAGAATGGCCTGAGACAGCGGTTCGGTCGTCATGGTTATGACGTCGCCGGCTTCACCGATCCCATCAGATAGTTGACGCCGGAATCAGACGTGATGAAGAACACGTCCTTGAGCGGGTTATAGCTGACGCCCACGGGCTCCATGACGGTCAGACCTTCTGCCTTGAGCGCGGCCCGGACTTCCATGGGTTTGACGAGTTTGCTGAAGCGGTGGGTGCCGCGCGGTAGCCAGCCCAGCACGTATTCGGCGCGAAGATGGCGGTAGCGAAGGCGCGCGGCGTGCGGTTGATCGAGCCGACGATCATCATGCCGCCCGGCTTCACCATGCGCGCGCAATCGCGCAGGAACTGATCCGGATTGGCGACATGTTCGACCACTTCGAGATTGAGCACGACGTCGAATTGCTCCGGCCCGCCGTCTTCGAGTAATTGCTCGGCCGTGCCGTGACGATAGTCGATCGAAAGGCCGTTTTCCTCGGCATGCACGAGCGCGGTCTTGATGTTGGCTTCTGCGGCGTCGACGCCCGTGACGGAGGCGCCTAGACGGGCGATGGGTTCGGAGACCAGACCGCCGCCGCAGCCGATATCAAGCACCTTCAGGCCCGTGAGCGGCTCTGCCCCTTCGGTCTTGAAATGCCGGCTCAATATGTCGCGGATATAGGTCAGTCGCGCGGGGTTGAACTTGTGCAAGGGCGCGAATTTCGACTTCGGATCCCACCATTCCCCGGCGATACGGGAGAACTTCTCGACCTCTTCGGGATCGATCGACGGCGTGGACAAGGCAGTCGGGGCTTCGGCCTGGGCCATGACGGGCTCCTTACACATGCCGGCGCGTGAACGGTTCTGCGCATTTGCGCTGATATCGCCGGTTTTGTACCAATCGCGCCGCAATATGGTCCCATCGCTCGCGATTATCGACCCCGTTGCGCCGTTTGCCGCATTTGCCCTGCTGATTGTTTTGTCTTTGGAGGATGTTGATGACCGCTCCGCGTCTCGTGCTGAAATTCGGCGGAACCTCCATGGCCAATCCCGAACGCATCGCCCATTCCGCCTCCATCGTCGCGGCCGAAGCCCGCGCCGGCAAACAGGTCGCCGTGGTCGTCTCGGCGATGGCGGGCGAGACGGATCGCCTGCTGGGCGCAGCCGAAGCGCTGGGTGGGGGGCTGGGCGAAACTGAAACCGATACGGTCCTCGCGGCAGGTGAACAGGCGAGCGCGGCGCTGATGGCCCTGGCGCTCAAGCGCGAGGGCTTCCAGTCCCAAGCGTGATGGATGGAGCCTGCCCATCCTTGTCGAAGGCCCGCCCGGCGGCGCAAGATCACCGACATTCATGGCGAACAGCTCGACGCGATGTTGAGCGCGGGCGTGATTCCGGTGGTGGCGGGCTATCAGGGTTTGAACGCCGAAGGACGGCTCGCCACGCTGGGGCGCGGCGGCACTGATCTGAGCGCGGCGGCGGTTGCGGCGGCTGTGGGCGCGGAATGCGATATCTACACGGATGTGGACGGTGTCTTCACCACTGATCCGCGTATTGCGCCCGAGGCCGTGCGGGTCGAGCGCATCAGTCATGACGCATGCTGGAGCTGGCGGCCATGGGCGCGAAAGTGCTGCAGACACGGTCCGTGGAATACGCCAAGGCCAAGGGCGTCACCCTGCGCGTGAAATCGAGTTTCCTGCCAGCGGGGCAGAGCGCCGGCACCGAAGTGACGCCCGAAGCCGAGATCGGTGAAAAACGCATTGTCTCCGGCGTCGCCTATGTGCGCGACCAGGCGCGCCTGTCCATCCATGGCGGCGAAGGGCCGCAGGCCGCCGAGCTGTTGTTCGCCGCTCTGGGGGAAGCCGATGTGGATGTGGACATGATCGTCCAGGCCCGCGGCGCGCTCGGGCGGCTCCGTGGTGGAGTGCTCGGTGGCGGGGCGGGACTTGCCGCGCGCCCTGGCCGCGGCCGAAGCCGCGGCGCGTCCGAACGGTCTAGACGTTCGCTCTGAGACCGGGCTGGCGAAGGTGTCTGTTGTCGGGACCGGTCTGCGGGGGCGGGCGGATGTCGCTCGCACCCTTTACGGCGTTCTGGCGCGGGAAGGGATCGCGGTGCGCATGACCGCGACCAGCGAGATCAAGATCTCGGCCCTGGTGGACGCGGACCATCTTGAACACGCTGTGCGTGCGCTTCACGCCGCCTACAGGTTGGGTTCGGCGCCGTCCAAGGCTTGACGAACCCCCCTTTAACAAGGCCTCTATCGCCAGAATGCCAGACTCGACCGGGTGCGCCCCCGTTTGTGACGGCCCCAGACAGGATGCCTGACAGAACGCCATGACGCCCAAAAGCCTGTCCACCGCGCGCGGCCCGCGCCGCCTGCTCAGCCGTATCCGTGACCTGATGGCGGCCCAGGAAGATGCGCAAAAGCGCCTCGACCGTCTTACGGATATCATCGCGGAAGAGACCGGTGCGGATGTGTGCTCGATCTATCTGGTGCGCCCCTCGGGCGCCTTGGAGCTGTCCGCCACCCATGGTCTGGACGCCTCGGCGGTGCACCGGGTGCGGCTCCATGCCGGCGAGGGCCTTGTGGGCGAGGTGGCGCGCCGGGCGCGCCCCTTCGCCGTGGAGGACGCGCCGTCCCACCCCAGCTTCTCCTACAAGCCTGAAACCGGCGAAGAGCCGTTCAAGAGCTTTGTCGGCGTGCCGATCCTGCGCGGCGGTCGTCTGGTGGGCGTTCTGACCGCCCAGACTGGCGCCGTGCGTCCGACCACCGAAGAAGAGATCGAGACGCTTCAGACCGTCGCCATGCTGCTGGCGGAGATCGTCACCTCGGGCGAGCTGGTGCAGGCCGAAGCTTCGCCGAGCTTGAAGTGCGCCTGTCCAAGCCTGAACGCTTTCAGGGGCTGGCCCTGTCCGCGGGCGTGGTGCGCGGGGTGGCGGTCAAGCACGAGCCTCACGTCCTCTCGACGCGCCTTGTGGCCGATGACGCGGCAGCGGAAGAAGCGCGCCTGAACGAGGCGATCACCCGCCTGCGCCGGTCAGTGGATCAGCTGCTGGATTCAGGTCGCGTGCCGATCGGTACGCCCTCGCGCGAAGTGCTCGAGACCTATCGCATGTTCGCCCATGACCGGGGCTGGTTGAACCAGCTGGGCGAAGCGATCCGGGCCGGCCTGACCGCCGAGGCCGCTGTTGAACGGGTCCGCAACGAACACCGGGCGCGCCTGATGAAGGCGCGGGATGCGCACTTCCAGGAACGCCTTCACGATCTTGAAGATCTCGCCAATCGCCTGTTGCGCCATCTGGCGCGCACCGAGGAGGCGGAGGAAGACAGTCTTCCCGAGAACGCCGTCATCGTCGCGCGCTCGGTCGGTCCGGCGGAGCTGCTGGAGTTTGATCGCTCACGCCTGGCGGGCATCGCGGTTGAGGAAGGCTCGGTCACGGGCCATGCCGCCATCGTGGCCAAGGCGCTGGGCATCCCCATGGTGGGCCGACTCGATGGCGCGCTTGATCGTGTGGAGGAAGGCGATAGCGTCATTCTCGATGGTGAGTTCGGCCTGCTGCATGTGCGCCCCAATGAGGAAGTCCGAACGGCTTATGACGAGCGGATCGCCGCCCTGGTGGAGCGCCAGCGGGCCTTCGCGCATTTGCGCGACGCCCCCACCAGGACAAAAGATGGCCAGGAGCTCAGCCTGGGCATGAATGCGGGTCTTCTGGTGGAGATGAACCGGCTTGAGGATACCGGTGCTGCGGGCGTGGGCCTGTTCCGCACCGAGTTCCAGTTCATGGTGGCTGACACCCTGCCGCGCCTGAGCGCGCAGATCGAGCTCTACAAGGCCGTGTATGAGGCCGCGGGCGACAAGCCCGTGGTTTTCCGCACGCTGGACCTGGGCGGTGACAAGGTCACGCCCTTCATTCCATCCATGCGTGAACCCAATCCGGCTCTGGGCTGGCGGGCCTTGCGCATGGGGCTCGACCGCCCTGCGCTGACCCGCTACCAGCTGCGCGCCCTGGTACGGGCCTCCGGCGGGCGGACGCTCAATGTCCTGTTCCCGATGATTTCGGTGGCCGAAGAGCTGGCGGCGGCGCGTGACGTTCTTGAGCGTGAGCTCGATCTCGCGCAACGCCACGGGCATGATGCGCCGGAGAAATTGCGCGTCGGATTGATGCTGGAAACACCGGCTGTAGCGTTTGCGCCCGAAGCCTGTCTGGAACTGGCCGACTTCGTCTCGGTCGGCGCCAATGACCTGATGCAGTATTTTTTCGCGGCGGACCGTCAAAATCCCCGAGTCTCAGACCGTTACGACCCGATCAGCGCACCTGCGTTACGCTTGCTTAAAGATGTCAGGCAAGCGTGTGACGCCTCTGGCAAGCCCGTGAATGTGTGCGGCGAACTGGCGGGGCGTCCGCTGGAGGCGTGCGTGTTGGCGGCGCTGGGGTATCGCAGCCTCTCCATGGCGGCAGGATCGATCGGGCCGGTCAAGCAGGCGTTGGCGGGGTGTGACCTCAGCCTTCTGACGCCCTGGCTGGACGCTGAAATTCTGCAGGGCGCGACAATCGGGCCTGCTTCCTTGCGCGATCGCATGCTCCGCGCTGGAAAAGAAATCGGATTGCCGCGAGAAGTTGTTGATAAAAACTAAAGCATTTGGTTGAATAACCTTGTGTGAGGCTGGGGCGCCACACTAGAGGGAGCGTCCATTGTGACGCAGAAAATGGCGAACGCGAAGATGCGCGATTACGAACCGATGTCTGACGAGACAGGGTACGTCCCTGTTGACGCGGTGTTCAGCGCGCCGCGCCGGCGCTTGAAGCATCAGCCTGGGCGAACGCCTGCGCCTGAGCCGGACCCATGCCGGTCTGACCCTCGACAGCGCATCCGCCCGGACCCGCATCAAGCGCGATTATCTCGACGCCCTGGAGACGATGGACCCGCGCGGTCTGCGTCCAAAGCCTATGCTGTGGGCTATCTGCGCACCTATGCCGCTTTCCTCGGGCTCGACGTCGCGGACTGTGTGCGCCAGTTCAAGGCGGAAGTGGATTGCGACGCCGGCCGGGGCGAACCGACCGCGCCGCAGGAACGCCGCGAGATCAAGCTGCCGCGCGGACTTGTGGGCGCCGTACTCATTCTGGGCGGCGTTGTGGTCGCGGCCGGCTGGTATGGCAATTACGTCACCCGGGCTGAAGCCTTCGCCGGCGCCGCGGCGCCGATGGATGCGCTCATGCGCGCCGAAGCCCCGCTCGTCGAGCTGGAAGCCTCTGCGCCGAGCCGCGCCGCCATCTGGTCGGGCCTGCCGGACGCCAATGCCGGCAATACGCTGGTTCTGGAAGCGGGCGTCGGGTCGACATTGAAGTGCGGGACGCGTCTGGCCGCATCCTCGCCGCGCGCGAGCTGGAACCGGGCGAACTCTATCGTGCGCCTGATGAGCCGGGCCTTACGATTTCCACGAATGATGCGGGCGCCGTGCTGGTGCGCGCCGCCGGACGTCCGCTCGGCCCACTGGGCGAGCCGGGTCAGGCAGTCGACAATGTCTCGGCCGCCGAGTTCGTGCTGACCGCGCTTCGGGAAACGGAAGCAGGCTAACACTGCACTTGTGTGAGACGGCGGCAGGAACGGGGCTCGCGTGACCCCGCTTGAATGCTTATATCCCAGTGAGACTGAAACCCTCTGCCAAGCGAGGCGGCGACATGGCGGTTGAAGACCACACCAAGGTGCGGCCCTGGCGGATGATTGACCGCCGCAAGAGCCGTCAGATCCATGTGGGCAATGTGGCGGTGGGCGGCGATGCGCCGATTTCGGTGCAGTCCATGACCAACACGCCCACCTCGGACGCCAACGCCACGATCAACCAGATCCGTCAGCTGGAAGACGCGGGCGCGGACATTGTGCGCGTCTCCTGCCCGGACACGGACTCCACCGCCGCCTTCCGGACGATCGCGAAGGCCGCAAAGGTTCCGCTCGTCGCCGACATCCATTTTCACTACAAGCGCGGCATTGAGGCCGCCGAGGCGGGCGCGGCCTGCCTGCGGATCAATCCGGGCAATATCGGGTCCATGGATCGGGTGAAGGAAGTCGTCTCCGCCGCCCGCGATCATGGCTGCTCGATCCGGATCGGTGTCAATGCGGGTTCTCTGGAGCGCGAGCTTCTGGAGAAGTATGGCGAGCCTTGTCCCGAGGCCATGGTGGAAAGCGCGCTCAACCATGCGCGCATCCTCGAGGATCTCGATTTCCGCGAATACAAGATCTCGGTGAAGGCGTCCGACGTCTTCCTCACCGTGGCCGCCTATCAGGCGCTTGCCGAAGCCACCGATGCGCCGCTGCATCTGGGCGTCACCGAGGCGGGCGGCCTGCGCACGGGCGGGGTGAAAAGCTCGATCGGCATGGGATCGCTTCTGTGGGCCGGGATCGGGGACACCATCCGCGTCTCCCTGTCCGCCAACCCGGTCGAGGAGATCAAGGTCGGCTACGACATCCTCAAATCGCTGGGTTTGCGCACGCGCGGCGTGAACATCATCGCCTGTCCCAGCTGCGCGCGTCAGGGCTTTGACGTCATCAAGACGGTTGAGACGCTGGAACAGCGGCTCGAGCACATCTCCGAGCCGATCTCGCTGTCCATCATTGGGTGCGTGGTCAATGGACCGGGTGAGGCGGCCTATACCGATCTCGGCTTCACCGGCGGCGGCAAGGGTTCTGGCATGCTCTACTTCGCCGGACAGGCGGACGAGAAGGTCTCCAACGAGACCATGATCGAGCGCATCGTCGAAGCGGTCGAGGACAAGGCGGCGAAGATGCGGGCCGAACGTGAAGCGGCCGAAGCGGCCGCGCAATAGCGTCCAGTTTACGCTTTCCAGCAGGTCCGGCTTGCGCTTAGCTGCTCCCCGAGCCGCCATCAGAGCGGCCCTACAGGGGAGTAGACGATGTTTCAATCCATGATGACGCCAGTCCTGATGCTGGTGTGCTGGACGCTGATCATGTGGCTGTGGATGTACGCTACGCGCATTCCTGCCATGCAGAAGGCCGGGCTCAAGCCCGCCGAGCTCAAGGAAAAGTCCCAGCTCGACGTGCTGCCGCGTTCAGTGCGTCAGGTGGCCGACAACTACAACCACCTGCACGAACAGCCGGTCGTGTTCTACGCCCTGGCGATCTACAGCCATCTGGTGGGCGTTGCAGACCCGCTCAATATCGGACTGGCCTGGGCCTATGTGATCCTGCGCGTGGCGCACAGCATCTTCCAGGCGACGGTGAACTTCGTGCCCGTGCGGTTCGTGCTGTTCAGCCTCTCGAGCATCGTCCTGATCGTGATGGCCGTACGCAATCTGCTCGCCCTGATGGTCTAAACGGGCTGCCGGGCGCCTTAGGGCGTCCGGCCTGCCGCCTCGGCGAACAGGCGCGTGATCTCCGGCTCGACGCTGGAGAAATCACCGTACTCATCGGTCTCGGTATTGATGTTCAGCGCCACGGCCATGCCCAGCTCAGGGTAGAGGATGAGCCAGCTCATCGCGCCGCGGCTGACCCCGCCATGGTGGACGATGCGCACGGGTGCATCCTCGCCGAAGCGGGTGGTGTTTTGCGGGTTCACCCGCCAGCCGATCGCATAGCTTTGCTCATTCACTTCGCCGGAATTCAGACGCATGGGCGTCCAGAATTGTTCGCGAGTGGCTTCGGAGATGTAGGCGTCATCCAGCCAGGCGCTGGCGACGCGCACCAGATCGATCGAACGGCTGTAGAGCCCGCCGCTCGGCCAGCGCTGGCTGACATTCACCGCGCCGCGTGGGCGCACCTGGCGTTGATTGCGGCTCTCATAAAAGCGCGCCAGGGTGTCTGGCTCCGGGCCGGAATTGGCCAGGACCGGGGTTTGCAGATCCAGCGGCGCGCGCACTTCACGCTCCAGCAGGCTGGCATAGTCCTCGCCCGCGGCGCGCTCGGCCAAGACGGCTGCCAGAACGATATCGAACGAGCTGTAATAGAAGCTTTCGCCCGGCGCAGAGAGCAGGCGGGCGTCGTCCACCAGCATCAGGCTGTCTTCAACATGATCGAACTGGCGCTTCATGCGCAGGGTTTCATAGGCGTCAGGCCAGTCTGAATTGTTCTCATAGCCGGGAAAACCCGCCGTGTGCGACATCAGCTGATCGAGTCGGATCAGGTTCCAGTCCGGGTTCGGCGCGTCGGGCAGGTGATCGCTGACCGTGTCATCAAGCGCCAGAGCGCCCTGATCCACAAGCCGGGCGATCATTGTGGAGGTCATCGCCTTGGAGGTGGAGCCGATGCGGAAGAGGGTGTCGGGTGTGGCGGGGGTTTGCGTTTCCACATTCGACCAGCCCGAACCCGCCGCCCAGACCAGCTCGCCATCCACGGCGACCGCGGCTGTCATGGCGGGCACGCCCAGACGCTGACGCGCCGTTTCAAGCACATTGGCCGCTTCAAGTCCCGCCGCTTCAAACCGGGCGTCAAGGATCTCCACAGTGGGCGCGGGCGCATCGGGCAGCGCCTTCCAGCCCCATTGCGTGGCGATGAACGTCCAGCCTGCTGCGATCAGGGCGAGGCCCAGAACCAGCTTGAGCGCAAACTTGAGTGATGATGGCATGTCTTTTCCCAGCGATTGCCCTGCTGCAGGGCCAGCCTTGCCTGAAAGGCCCGACCCGGCGATGAACAGAGACGTATACGTTACAAGGGATGAGTCATGCCCCGGATTTACGGACTAAAAACTGCGATACCTGTAAAAAGGCTGTGAAGTCTCTGCGGGCTGCCGGTGTGGCCCATGACTTCATCGATATTCGCGCCGAGGCGGATCTGGCCGATCGGGTTCCGGTCTGGCTGGCGGCGGTTGGCGGCAAGGCGCTCATCAATACACGCTCCACCACCTGGCGCGGCCTGGATGAGACGCAGCGCCTTCGTGCAGACTCCGATCCGGCGGGCCTGCTGATCGAGACTCCGACTCTCATTAAGCGCCCGGTGATCGAGAATGATGACGCGGTCACCGTCGGCTGGTCGCAGGATGTGCTGAACGGGCTGACGTCAGACTGACGCCAGCCCGAGGCAGGATCAAAGCTGGGTGATGCAGCCGATCAGGGCGACCACGCCGCCGCGGGCGTCATTGACCGTGGATTCCAGCCGATAGCCCTTTTCCGTGCGGGCGATGTGAACGCCGCGATTGTTGTACATGTCGCGGAAAAGCGCATCCATGTCGGACGGGGCCTTGTCGAGCGTCTTGATGTTGGTGCCGTTATCCTTGGTGTAGGGAACAGCGAACTGAAGGGCGATCCTCAGATCGGTCGTCTCCTTGGAGGTGAAGACCATCACGCCTTCCGAACCGCGGAAACCGATATTGCGATCGGCGAAGAAGACGCCCACGCAAACCGAGTTGTCAGGGTCGCCCGGCGCGAAGAAGAAGCGTGACTTGAGCTGGACCTTGGGCGAATCCAGATCGCCGGTCTGGTTGTCCTGCATGAAGGACTTCATCTCGCCATGCGCCATGTAGAGATCGTATCCGCTCTCTCCATCCAGCCCTTTGCGCCAGTTGTTGACGACGAAGTTCTGATCGGTGTTGTTCATGACGATGCCGAGAATCTTCTTCGGGTTCTCGAGCAGCAGATACAACAGGAACGCCACCAGGATGATGATCACGGTCGCGACCGCCGTCTTCATGCCCAGCGAGGTCACGCCTGTTTTCACAGCACTGAGGAGAGCGGCGCCGCCGCGCAGCGCCTTGATCGTGTAGAACGCCATGGGCGTGCCGACAGACACAAGGCCGCCGGCGACGATCTCGATCGCCAGCTGTCCTTCGCTCTTGGCGGCGGACATGTTCTCGAAGCGCTTGGTGAGCGTGAAGACATAGTCATACACGTCCTGACCGCGATAGGTGGCGATGACCTCGGCATTGTGCTCTGAGACAATGTAGTTGGGCTCGATCTCGACGGCGTCGCCGTCGTCCTTGAGCATGGCTTCGAACTCCGGCGCCAGCTCTGAGGGATCGAGATTGCTTTCCGCCTCGGTGCGCGCGACCTGCTCCAGCGCCGCTTCCATCAGCATCATCTGGGCCTGACGGCGACGCTGGGACAGGCTGAGCGCCGGGTTCGTCAGGACGGAGTCCAGCCTGATGCCGTACCGCGCATTGAGCCGTTCAATGACCTGCATGGCGAATTCCGCCGGCGAGAGGCCTTCGTGGTGATCGATTTGCATGATGTATCTCCCTGTGCGCGTAAATCGCGCTACCCGGAGTCGTATATTCGGAGGCGATGAATCACAATCTAAAAGAGAAAAAATCTCTCATGAGGGGATTGTCCTGGCGCTGCTGTTCCTGCATCCCGGCCATGCGTACAAAAGACTTTCCGCCGTCAGACGACAGCGTTAAATCCTTGGGTATGAAAAATCCATCTGTGTGTATTGCGGCTCCAATCCGGGCGCCGCAGCTGAATACGCCCGCGCAGCGAAAGCGGTGGGCGTCAAACTGGCTCAAAACGATATCCGCCTGGTCTATGGCGGCGGACAGGTCGGACTGATGGGCCTTGTGGCGGACGCCTGCATTGATGCCGGCGGCGAGGTGTACGGGGTCATTCCCGACTTTCTCCACCAGAAGGAGATCGCTCATCCGCGCGTGCAGGACATGCACATCGTCACCTCCATGCACGAGCGCAAGCTGATGATGGCGGAAGCCTCTGACGCCTTCATCGCCATGCCCGGCGGCATCGGCACGATGGAGGAGCTGTTCGAGGTCTGGACCTGGTCCCAGCTGGGCCGGCACAAGAAGCCCGTCGGCGTTCTGAATGTCAGTGGCTATTACGACAAGCTCCTGGGCTTCATCGATCACATGACCGAGGAAGCTTCCTGCTCGACAAGCACCGCGCCATGCTGGTGCGGGGCGAGACCATTGAAGAGCTGCTTGAGAAGTTCGAAGCCTTCGAGCACCCCGGCATGATCGCCACGCTTGAGGCGGGGCAGGTCTGACTCGTCGTCAGACGGTTCCGGGGTCGGTGACATCCCTAGGGTGCGCCGACCACTTCGATGCCTGCGATATGGTAAGTGATCTCTCGCGCCAGTTTCGGGTCCGGCTCCAGTCCACGGCCCGCTTCGAGCCGGGTTACAATGTGCGCAATTGCCTGATCGTAGCACAATTCGGCGCTGCGCAGCTCCAGTTCCAGGCGTCGCTCGGCATACTCGTGCAGCTGTTCGCCCGGCTCTGGGGGCAGCAGGGCCAGGCTCAGCATGGCCATTGGATCCCCTGACTGCACCGCTTCGCTCAGGAAGCGCCGTGCGACCGCGTAATCTACATGCTGACCGAAATAGCCATACATATATGTCGCGCCGAGTTCTGTATTGGCGATCATATGGCCTTCGTCAGCGGCGCGATGCAGCCATTCCAGTCCGGCTTCCTCTTGAGCCAAACCCTGCAAATGACTGTGGCCGGATAAGTATCCGAATCCGAGATCGAACATTGTGTCGGCATCGCCACGTTCGGCGCGTTCGATCATGGTAGGGGGAGGGGGTGATCCCTCTTGCCAGTACAAGCTTTCCTGCGTGGGCCAGTCATAATTGCCCGCTTCGTATCTGGCCTCTTGTGTGCAATTGAGCAGGTTTCGAACTCTCTCCTGCCGGTGAGGGTCCGGGTCCGGTTCAGCCCAATGCTGGACGAGAAATCCCAAATCGCCGGGTCTGAGATTGGCCTGTTGTGCGTAGTACGGGCTCACAGCCTTGGCTTCGACGGAATAACATCCACCGGACAAGGCGCACATGAATTCCTCGACAAGGGATGGGGAGCCATCCGTGTCATCACTGAAAGTCGCGCGTTCACCGAAAATGCTTATCGCAATGATCAGAGCGAGCAGCAAGCCGCCCAGCGTTAGTGATAGTCTCATATCCGCCCCCCTCAGCCGGACTCCCTTTAGAGGAAGTCTCCAGATCATATAACGCCCATCAAGCGAAATCTGACTGCGGCTGCAGCCTCACCCCCTTTCCAAAACACGCGCCCGGGCGTAACTGATCGAGCATGAGTATTCAGGACGCAAAGCTGGACCAGGTCATTGACCGGTTCGATCAGGTCGAGGCGCGTTTGAGCGCTGCCGCGGACCCCGACGAGATTGTGAAGCTTTCCAAGGAGCACGCCGAGCTCAAGCTGGTGGCCGAAAAGGCGCGCGAGCTGAAAACCGCGCGTGAAAGCTTTGAAGAAGCCGAGGCCATCATCGAGGATGGCTCTGACCGGGATATGGTCGAGCTGGCCGAGGAAGAGCGCCAGGAGCTCAAGAAGCGACTGCCGGGCCTGGAACGCGAGCTGCAATTGCTGCTGATCCCCAAGGACCGCGATGACGACGCTTCCATCATGCTGGAGATCCGCGCCGGGACGGGCGGGGATGAAGCCGCGCTGTTCGCGGGCGACCTGTTCCGCATGTATGAGCGCTACGCCTCCAATCACGGCTGGAAGGTCGATGTGGTCGAGGCGTCCGAGGCGGAAGTCGGCGGTTACAAGGAGATCGTCGCCTCGGTCAGCGGCAAGGGCGTGTTCGGCAAGATGAAGTTTGAATCCGGCGTGCACCGGGTCCAGCGTGTCCCGGTCACCGAATCCGGAGGACGCATTCACACCTCCGCCGCAACGGTGGCGGTGCTGCCCGAGCCCGAGAATGTCGAGATCGACATCAAGGACGAGGATATCCGCATCGACACCATGCGCGCCTCCGGCGCGGGCGGTCAGCACGTGAACAAGACCGAATCCGCCGTGCGGATGACCCACATCCCCACCGGCATTGTCGTGGTGAGCTCGGAGAAGTCCCAGCACCAGAACCGCGCCATCGCCATGCAGGTGCTCAAGGCGCGCCTGTATGAGAAGGAACGCCGGGAGAAGGACGAGGCGCGCGCCGCCGAGCGCAAGGGCCAGGTCGGCTCGGGCGACCGGTCCGAACGCATCCGCACCTATAACTTCCCCCAGGGCCGGGTGTCGGATCACCGCATCAACCTGACCCTCTACAAGCTCGACGAAATCCTCTCCGGCGATGCGCTGGACGAGGTGATCGACGCGCTACTGTCCGAAGACCAGGCCGCCAAGCTCGCGGCGATGGAAGAGGCTTGAGCGGGCTGACCCGCTCAGACCGGCTGCGCCTCGCGGCAGAGCGTCTGAAAGCGGCGGGAATCGATGAGGCGGCTGATGACGCCCGCCGCCTTTTGCTGGCGGCGTTCGAGGGATCGCCCGCCCGGCTTCTGACCGAGATGGCGTCTGAAATGCCGGATGCAGAGCTTGAGCGCTTTGACGCACTCATCGGTCGTCGGGAACAGCGCGAGCCGCTGTCTCACATCCTCGGAACCCAGCCCTTCTGGACATTGGAGCTCAAGGTCACGCGCGACGTGCTGACCCCGCGCGCAGACACGGAAACCCTCATTGAAGCGGCGCTGGCGGCCTTTCCGGATCGCAGGGCGCCCTTGCGCATCCTCGACATCGCCACCGGGTCGGGCGCCATCATCCTGGCGCTTCTGAGTGAATTTCCGAACGCGACCGGCGCCGCCACCGATCTCAGCGAAGCGGCTCTGGCGGTGGCGCAGGAGAATGCGGATCTCACCGGGCTCGCCGACCGGGTGAGCTTCCAGCATCAAAGCTGGGCGGACGGGCTTGAAGGCCCGTTTGATCTGCTGGTCTCCAATCCTCCCTATATCGCGACCGCGGTGATTGATGAGCTGGAGCCTGAAGTGCGGGCCTATGAGCCGCGCATGGCGCTTGAGGGCGGGCGGACCGGGTTCGAGCCCTATCCGCATCTGTTCGCCGAAGCGTCGCGCCTTCTGGTTCCGGGCGGGCTCGCCCTGTTCGAGATCGGCTATGATCAGGGTGTGCGGGCGCGGAAGGCGGCGTCCGAAGCGGGCGCGAAAGAGACGCGCATCCTCAAGGATCTGGCGGGTCATGATCGGGTCGTGAGCCTGCGGTTTTCCGTCTGACCGCTTCTGCGTGCAGAAAAGTGTTGGAATCTCCCCGCAGCTGCGTCTAGGGTGCGGTCAAGTCCAGCGGGTGATGCAGGTCGGAGCAGGGGCTGTTCTGACGCGATTACCGGGCGCCCCGCTGACCCATTGGCCCATACGCTATCGAGTTCGACCGCAATCTTCTGTTTGCGTTCGCGCCGATAGACGCGGATTTCGCGGATCGTGTCGGCTGGAACGGTATCAACAACCCGAAAAGAGATCAGGTTCTTGAACATGAAGCGTCAACGCGGACGAGGCCGAAAGGCCGGATCGCCCAGTAACCGCTCGTATGAGAGCAACGGGCCGGACGTCAAAGTTCGGGGCGCCCCCTCTCATATCTATGACAAGTACATGCAGCTCGCGCGCGACGCCTCTTCCGCAGCGACCGGGTCATGGCTGAAAACTATTATCAGCACGCCGAGCACTATCTGCGCATCATGCAGGCGAACCAGCCCAAGCGCGATGAGCGTGACGACCAGAACAATTCTGGCGACGACTCGGATGCGAGCGATGACGCCGCGGACAGCGGCAATGAGAACAACGCTGACACTGCGGGTTCGGCTTCGTCGGAAGACGCGCCGCGCCAGCGCCGCCCGCGCGGCCGTCGCCGGCGTGAGGACAATTCCAGCGATGATCCTCTGCAGGTGGTCGAGCCTGAAGGCGCTGACGCCTCTTCGTCCTCGGATGCTGGCGACGACCAGCCCTCGGGCGAGGAGAAGCCCAAGAAGCGCACCCGCACACGGCGCACCAAAGCGGATATCGACGCCCAGAAGGCGCTCGACGCTGCGGAGGGGACTCCGAAAAAAGGATAAGGGCGAAGCAGCCTGACCGGCTGGTTCGCACCTGTTAAGGAAAAGGCTGGAGCCTCGCTCCAGCCTTTTTTGTTTCCGGTCCCGGTATGGGCGGTTAACCGCCGCGGCCAAGGCGACGCAGGCGTCGCCAGAACCGCCGCCGTTCCGGGCGGGGCTGGGGCTTGAGATTCTGGACGAACTCCTCGGCGCAGGCGCGCCAGGAATATTTCTCGGCATAGGCCCGGCAATCCTCGCGCTTCATCTCGAGCGCTTCCAGGCAGGCGGTCTTCAGGTCGTCATTGACCGAGCCCGCCTTGGAGCCGGGAATGATGTCCTTGGGGCCGTTCGCCACATAGGCGGCGACGGGCGTGCCGGTCGCCATGGATTCCAGGATCACGAGACCAAAGGTGTCGGTGAAGCTGGGAAAGACCATGACGTCCGCGTCCGCGAAATGGCGCGCCAGCTCGTCGCCCGACTTGTTTCCGGTGAAGATCACTTCGGGATAGTTTTCCTTCAGCTCCTCCAGTTGCGGGCCGGGGCCCACCACCACCTTTGTGCCGGGTAGGTCGAGGTCGAGGAAGGATTCGATGTTCTTCTCGACGGCGACGCGGCCGATATAGACGAAGATCGGACCTTCAACGCCTTCATAGACGCTCTTGCCGCCCATATGGCGCTTGTCGGGATGGAACAGCTCGGTGTCCACGCCGCGCGCCCAGGGGGTGATATTGTTGAAGCCGCGCTCGGAGAGGAGATCGCGCATGGAGGGGGTCGCCACCATCAGGCGGTTGCCCGAATTGTGGAAGCGCCGCATGAACCAATAACCGGCCGAGATCGGAATGAACGGGAAGCGCGCATTCACATATTCGGGGAATTTGGTGTGATAGCTCGTGGTGAAGGGCAGCTTCCACTTCAGACAGATGGCGCGCGCCGCCTGTCCCAGCGAGCCTTCGGTCGCGATATGGATGGCTTCGGGCTCGAACGCTTGAAACGGGCTTCAAGCTCCTTGCGGGCGCCGACCGCCATCTTGATCTCGGGATAGGTCGGCAGCGGGAAGGTCTTGAACCCGAGCCCGGGATGGATCACCTCCACCTCATGGCCCATGGCCCGGCACTCCTCGACCGTGCGCGACAGCGTACGCACGACGCCATTGACCTGCGGCTCCCACGCATCGGTGACCAGCATGATGCGCAGCGGCGCGCTTTCCTCCATGGGAAGGACCTCCAGAACCTGTCTCTCTTCAGGCCGGTTTAGCGCGTTTTCGCCATTTGTCGAAGGGCTGTCGGCGCCATTCACCGGAACCTCCGGCTCCGGCCTGACGACAGCGCGTCAGCTGTGGAACGCTTCCCTGACTGCGCCGTTGATATGGTGTCCAAGCTTTGTCTGCGCTCCCAGGGCGCAACATGGACGTCCGAGGCAATCTTCAGAGGAGGACCTGTCAGCAGGCAGGATCTCGCCAAAAAACCAGACTTGGCGGATTTCCCGCGCAGCAGGCGCGATATCCAGCGCATGCAGGTGTCCACAGAAATAGATTATCAAATCTATACAAGCACTAATGCGCTGTTCGAAATAGAAAATTTCAACTCGGAAATCTGCCCGGAATAGGATTGCTGCAATCAAAATCTGCGATGAAGTAAAGTTCAAAGGGCGTTGTCATGAGTCGATCTGTAATTGAATATGCTGAAGTTAATTTAGTTATTTTCAGCTCAAAATAAAATCTATGCAGTTATGCTGCATTGCGATGTTCTGCGGACTTGTACTGATTGTGAATAGCTGGGGTTGAATTCTATGACTTCAGCAAGCATTGTCCGCACTAACAGGGCCGGATGCGCCGGCGCTCCGGGTTCGAGAGGCTTTGGACCATGCGCGATTGGACAGACGTATCTATCGATTGGGATGCACTGGACGGCGAGAAGTTCGCTGATGAACGCCAGGCGGCCCGCAAGCTGGAAGACGCAGTCGGCTTGAGCCCTGAAGGGCGACAGGCGGCCAGCGACGCCGCGATCAAGCTCGTCGAGAAGGCGCGTGAGACGCGTCATGGCGGCGGCCTGATGGAGAGCTTCCTTCAGGAGTTCGGTCTGAGCAACAAGGAAGGCCTGGCCCTGATGTGTCTGGCCGAGGCGCTGCTGCGGGTTCCGGACGCGGAAACGGCCGATGATCTCATCGCCGAGAAGATCGGGTCCGGCTCCTGGGTCGAGCATGCCTGGAAATCGGACAACTGGCTGGTCAATGCGTCCACCATCGGCCTGATGATGACCGGTACGATCCTCAAGGTGGATTCTCGCGCCGAGAAGAATCCGGGCGAATACTTCAAGCAGATGGCCGGACGTCTGGGCGAACCCGTCATCCGGACCGCCGTCAAGCGCGCCATGCGAATCCTGGGCGAGCAGTTCGTTCTGGGCCGCGACATCGAGAGCGCGATCAAGCGCGGCCGTGGCTGGAAGACCTACGGCAAGGTCAAGCCGCTCTTCAGCTTTGACATGCTGGGCGAGGGCGCCCGCACGGAAAAGGACGCCAAGCGCTATCTCGACAAATACCGTCACGCATCCGCGTGGTGGCCGAGAAACGCCAGAAGGGCTCGATCGAGGATGTGGACGGCGTCAGCGTCAAGCTGACGCCCTTCATCCGCGCTATCAGGCCGTGCGTCAGGCGCAGGTGATGGAAGAGCTCTATCCGCGCGCGCTGGAGCTGGCCCAGATGGCCAAGGATGCGGATCTGGGCTTTAGCCTCGACGCCGAGGAAAGCGATCGCCTAGTCATTCAGCTGAAAATCTTTGACCGGCTCGCGCGCGAGCCCTCGCTGGCGGGCTGGGACGGCCTCGGGATCGTCATCCAGGCTTATCAGAAGCGCGCCATGAGCGTGCTCGAGAAGCTGATCGAGCTCGGCCAAGAAACCGGCCGTCGGTTCATGGTGCGCCTGGTGAAAGGCGCCTATTGGGATACCGAGATCAAGTTCGCCCAGATGAACGGTCAGACGGATTTCCCGGTCTGGACCACCAAGCCGGCGACCGATCTCAACTATCTGGCCTGTGCGCGACAGATGCTGGCCGCGCCGGACGCCATCTTCCCGCAATTTGCGACCCATAACGCCCACACCCTGTGCGCCGTGCGTCAGATTGCGGCCGAGACCGGCAATCCGCCCTATGAATTCCAGCGCCTGCACGGCATGGGGGAGCCGCTCTACGCCGCGGCGGCGCAAACCTATGCGGATCTGGGCGCGGTGCGCGTCTACGCTCCGGTGGGCAGCCATCAGGACTTGCTGCCTTATCTGGTGCGGCGTCTTCTGGAGAACGGCGCCAACACCTCTTTCGTGCACGCCTTCCTTGATGAGGATGTGCCCGCCGCCGATGTGGCCAGCGGTCCGTTCAAGGCGGCGGCGACGCTTGATCGTCACCCCTTCATCTCCATTCCGGCCAAGCTGTATGGCCCGGATCGTCTGAACTCCAAGGGCATGGACCTGACCCAGGCGCGTGTGCGCGAGCGGCTCGCTGAGGCCCAGAAGGCATTCGACGAGAACGCGCCCTATGCCTGTGGTCCGATCATCAATGGCGATGCCCGCACAGGCGACGGCCAGGCGATGCACAGTCCGGCGGACAGGGAGTTCACGGTCTCAACCCTTCACGAGGCCACCGAAGAGGACGTGAAGACGGCGTACAAGATCGCTCATGACTCCCAGAAGGACTGGAACGCCAAGGGCGGACCGCGCGCGCCAGGATCCTGCGCGACATGGCTGACGCGCTTGAAGCGAACACCGACCGGTTGATGGCGCTGATGGCGCGGGAAACCGGCAAGACCCTGCCGGACGGAATCGCCGAGGTGCGCGAGGCGGTCGATTTCCTGCGCTATTATGCGGTGGAAGCGGAAACCAAGTTCGGCGATCCGGTGCGTCTGCCCGGGCCGGCGGGCGAAACCAACCATCTGGGTCTGGCCGGACGCGGCGTGTTTGTCTGCATCAGTCCGTGGAACTTCCCGCTGGCGATCTTCACCGGTCAGGTGGCCGCCGCGCTGGCGGCCGGCAATTCCGTGCTGGCCAAGCCGGCCGAGCAAAGCCCGCTGATCGCCTATGAGGCCGTGAAGATCTATCTTGAGGCGGGCCTGCCCAAGGGCCTGCTCCATCTGTTGCCGGGCGACGGCAAGATCGGCGGCGCCCTGACAGAGCTGCCCGGCGTTGACGGCGTCGCGTTCACCGGGTCGACGGATGTCGCGCGGATCATCAACCGCACGCTCGCCGCCAAGGACGGCCCGATCGTGCCGCTGATCGCGGAGACGGGCGGCCTCAATGGCATGTTCGTGGATACCTCGGCCCTGCATGAGCAGGTGATCGATGACGCCATCAACTCCGCCTTCGGATCCGCCGGTCAGCGGTGCTCGGCGCTGCGTGTGCTTCTGATTCCCGAGGAGATCGGCGATCTGCTGATTGAGGGGCTCACCGGCGCCATGGACATGCTCACTCTCGGCGATCCGTCTGATCCGGCGACCGATATCGGCCCGGTCATCGACGCGGAAGCCCATGAGATGCTCCAGGAGCATGTCAAGGACATGGAGTCCCGCGCCAAGGTGCTCCATCGCGCGCCGTTGAGCGCCGAAATGGCGGCCAAGGGTGAGTATTTCGCGCCCACGCTGGTGGAGATCAGCTCTCTTGATCAGCTGACCGAGGAGAAGTTCGGCCCGATCATGCATGTGATGCGCTACAAGCGCGCCGACCTTCAGAAGGTCGCCGGTCAGCTGGCGGACAAGGGCTACGGCCTGACGCTCGGCGTTCACAGTCGTCTGGATCGATTCGCGGACATGGTTCGCGCGGCGGTCCCGGTGGGCAATTGCTATGTGAACCGCAACATCACCGGCGCGGTGGTCGGGGTTCAGCCGTTCGGCGGCGAGGGCCTGTCCGGCACCGGACCCAAGGCTGGCGGTCCGCACTATATCTACCGCTTCGCGGCGGAGCATACCGTGACCATCAATGTGGCCGCCCAGGGCGGGGACCCCGAGCTTCTGTCTCTGGGTTAACCGGACGCGGAATGCGGGCTTTGCGGCTCGCGCCAGATATCCACAAGAAACCGCATTTATCCCCGGGCCCGGACTCCTTAACGAGTCCGGGCCCGGAGCGTTTTCTGGTAGGACTTTGTTTACGAAAAAAGCGGCTGGGAGCCGGTTTGACCCGTTGACGGTCAGATGGGACCCAAGCACTATATGTTGCGGTTTCCGGGGGAAGCCGCACACCATGTATAGGTTTTTCTTAAGCAGCGCGCGGGAAACGGCCTCTCGCAGGCATAACGCGCGACGCTGAATTGGAGCGGGTAGAGATGACGCCTTTCGACCAAGCCCACGCTACCGGAGCCCGCACGCAGGAGTCCGCTTCGGCCCTGCGCGGCAAGCCCAAGGCTGTTCAGCTTCGACTGGTTGATAAGGTTAAGACCGATCCTTCGCGGGACGCGCTTCTGACCGATTTCGGCAAGAAGACCCTGGTCGACCGTTACCTGCTGCCGGGCGAATCCTATCAGGACATGTTCGCGCGGGTGTCAACGGCCTATGCCGACGATCTCGAGCATGCTCAGCGCCTTTATGACTACATGTCGAATCTGTGGTTCATGCCGGCGACGCCTGTCCTCTCCAATGGCGGCGCGGATCGCGGCCTGCCCATTTCCTGCTTCCTGAACTCGGTGGATGATTCGCTGGGCGACATCGTGTCGACCTGGACCGAGAATGTCTGGCTCGCCTCCAATGGCGGCGGCATCGGCACCTATTGGGGCAATGTGCGTTCGATCGGCGAGAAGGTCGGGCAGAACGGACAGACCTCCGGAATCATCCCGTTCATCCGCGTGATGGATTCGCTGACGCTGGCGATTTCCCAGGGGTCGCTGCGTCGCGGTTCGGCGGCTGTCTATCTCGACATTCACCACCCGGAAATCGAGGAATTCCTCGAAATCCGCAAACCGTCGGGCGACTTCAACCGCAAGAGTCTCAACCTTCACCACGGCCTCAACGTCTCTGACGCATTCATGGAGGCCGTCGCCAAGGATGAGGAGTTCGAGCTGATCTCCCCGCGGTCCGGCGAAGTGGTCAAAACCGTCAATGCCCGCAAGCTGTGGCAGAAGATCCTGGAAGTCCGCCTGCAGACCGGCGAGCCCTACATCCTGTTCTCCGACACGGTGAACAACAATCTGCCGGCTCACCAGCGCAAGCTTGGCCTGAAGGTGCGCCAGTCCAACCTGTGCTCGGAAATCACCCTGCGACGGGCGTGGACCATCTGGGCAATGACCGCACGGCGGTGTGCTGCCTGTCCTCTCTGAACGCCGAGAAATTCCTCGAGTGGAAGGATGACGAGCGCTTCCTCGAGGACATCTTCCGCTTTCTCGACAACATCCTGCAGGACTTCATCGAGCGTGCTCCTGATGAAATGGAGCGTGCGAAATATTCTGCGGCGCGTGAGCGGTCTGTGGGGCTGGGCCTGATGGGCTTCCACTCCTTCCTGCAAAGCATGAACGTGCCGTTTGAGTCCGCCATGGCGCAGTCCTGGAACAAGCGCATGTTCCAGCATATCCGCCAGGGCGCCGACAAAGCCTCGGTCAAGCTCGCCGAAGAGCGCGGCGCATGCCCGGACGCGGCGGACAACGGCGTGAAGGCGCGCTTCTCGCACAAGCTGGCGATCGCGCCGACCGCGTCGATCTCCATCATCTGCGGCGGCACCTCGGCGGGCATCGAGCCGATCCCGGCCAATGTCTACACGCACAAGACGCTCTCGGGCTCCTTTACCGTGAAGAACCCGTATCTTGAGAAGATCCTTGAGGAGAAGGGCAAGAACACCCCGGCGGTGTGGTCCTCCATCCTCGAGCACGAAGGCTCCGTGCAGCATCTGGATTGCCTGGACGAGCTGGAGAAGGACGTCTTCAAGACCGCCTTCGAGCTCGATCAGCGCTGGGTCATCGAGCACGCGGCTGACCGCTCGCCCTATATCTGCCAGGCGCAATCGCTGAACCTGTTCCTGCCGGGCGATGTGAACAAATGGGACCTGCACATGCTGCACTGGTCGGCGTGGGAGAAGGGCGTCAAATCGCTCTATTACTGCCGCTCGAAATCGGTGCAGCGCGCCGCCTATGCCGGCGCCGGCGAGAAGGACGAGATGTCCAAATCACTCAGCGATGCTGCGCCCAAGGACTATGACGAGTGCCTCGCCTGCCAGTAGGTCGAATTTTTTCGAATAAACGAAGAACCCCGGGCCCGTTCCGGGGTTCTTAGTATTTAATCCCATGAATTCTAAGCAGTATTAATTTTTATGAACTGTTAACCCTAAAGAAGGCTCCTTGATCAAAGAATGGCCATTGTTCATGGTATGATTTGAACAATGCAGGTTGAAGCCGATGGGGACCGGTATGACCACGCCGAATGTGAGCAAGGTGAGTAAATCCGCGCAGCACGCCAGCGTGCTGGCCGGCCTCCTTGCTGCGGCGTGTCTCACCTCGCTCGGCGGCCCGTGTGAGCGCGCTCAGGCGCAGCAGGGACAGGCCTCACAGGAAACACGCGCGATGATCCTCGGTCCGCTCCAGGCCGAGCTGGCGCCGGCGCGGCCCGCCCCGGA
>LZQR01000016.1_pt1 | contig 46443 bp, 48 predicted proteins | sample 768601 | NCBI WGS metagenome assembly LZQR01 (sample SAMN05207299, study PRJNA324521) | oil field metagenome | isolation source: sample BH-FW-24 from oil reservoir | place: India: Bombay High | collected 2015-12-04
AGAGCGCGCATCCGCCGCTTCACCGGGGCGAGGTGGATTCTCCCTCACGCATCTGGCGCGCTTCATTGACCGCACGGCGGATCAGTATGTGCCCAATCTGGATGTGATGATGGTCTATCGCCTCGACCGGTTTGGCCGCGGCGGCATCACCGCCCCTTCAACGAGGCGGGCATGCCGGGCGTGCGGATCATGGAGACCCATGAGGATTACAACCGCCAGCATCAGGATATCCGGGTCGAGGACGGCATCGAATATGGCGATGTGCTCGAAGCCGTCGACTTTGACTACGCCGCCAAGCTGACCGCCCTGAACATCGCCACGCTGGCGCAACTGGCCGGGGCGCCGCCCTTCCCGGCCGATGTCACGATCTCCGGCGCAGTCCGGCCATCCACGACGCTGAGCTGGGCGCGTCCTGAAGGCGAGCCGGCGGCGAACCTGATGGGCTATCGCGTCTACTGGCGTCTCACAGACGCGCCGCAATGGACCCACAGCCGCTATGTCGGCGATGTGACCGAGTTCACGCTCGAGAATGTCGTGATCGACAATTACTATTTCGGCGTCTCGTCGGTGGCGCCCGATGGCTCTGAAAGCCCGGTGGTCTTCCCCGGTCCGGCAGGCTCATTCGGCGGCTATTGACGCCGAGGGGGCAGACGCCTTCAGTCAGCAAAAAGCCCGCCGGATGAACCGGCGGGCTTTTTCGTCAGGCTGGGCCTGGCGTCAAGCGGCTTTCTTGAGCGCTTTTTTCGCCTTTTTCAGCTTGGTTTCCTGCTTTTCGATCTTTTGCTTGCGCGCTTTGATCTCTTTTTTCAGGTCTTTGACTTTCTTCGACGCCATGTCGGGTCTCCTTTTTAGGTGAGGCGCGTCTTTTGGGATCAGGCGGACACTTCAGGCTTGTGCCGGGCGATGAAGCCCTTGATGAAGAGGCGCAGCTCCCGGGCGGCGCTGGTATCCAGCTCATCGCATAGCTGAACGAACTGGTCGCGCTGATCCTTGTTCAGGCGGATGACAAGCTGGCTGTCCTTTTTCTTCTTGGCCTTCTTCTCGTCCGCCATGAGCGCACTCCGGTCCCGATCTGCTATGCAATGTCTATGCAGCGTATATACATTTTGACGCTTGTCCATGGTTCGCAACGAATTTGTGACAATGAACGCGTCTGTTGAATGAGGGCCGAATGCTGCAGGTGCAGCGTGTTTTCATTGCGTCTGGCGCTGTGACGGTTACACCGCCCCCATGCTTACGATCTCAAATCTCGACTACCGCATCGGCGCCCGCTCGCTGTTTGAAAACGCCTCGGCGCAAATCTCCAGCGGCTGGAAGGTCGGTCTGGTGGGGCGCAACGGCACGGGCAAGTCCACGCTTCTGCGGCTGATCCGGGAAGAGATCGACCAGCCGTCGCCGGACTCCCCGATCCGTTTGATCAAGGGCGCGCGCATGGGCTGGGTGGCTCAGGAGGTGGAAGCCTCTGACGACACCATTCTCGATGTGGTGCTGGCCACCGATGCCGAACGCCATGCCCTGATGCAGGAGGCGGAGACCGCGACCGACCCCGACCGGATCGGTGAGATCCATATGCGTCTTGCCGATATCGACGCCTGGTCTGCGGAATCACGCGCGGCGGAAGTCCTGATGGGTCTGGGGTTCAGCGACGCCGATCTCTATCGGCCGACGAAAGAGTTCTCCGGCGGCTGGCGCATGCGCGCCGCGATTGCGGGCGTCCTGTTCTCGGAACCTGATCTTCTGCTGCTCGACGAGCCGACCAACTATCTCGACCTTGAGGGCGCGGCCTGGCTTGAGAGCTATCTGAAGAAATACCCCCACACCGTGCTGATCGTCAGCCACGACCGGGAAATGCTCAATCGCTGCGTCACCCATACGCTGGCGCTCGAACACCAGCAGCTGTCGATCTCGCCGGGCGGTTATGACGCCTGGCTGAAGCTGCGCGCCGCCAAGACTGCGCTCCTTGAAAGCCAGCGCGCCAAGCAGGAAGCCGATCGCGCGCACCTGCAGGCCTTCATCGACCGCTTCGGCGCCAAGGCCTCCAAGGCCAGCCAGGCCCAGTCGCGGGTCAAGCGGCTCGAGAAGATGCAGGAAATCACCATCCCCATCGCCGAGCGCACGACCCCGTTTTCCTTCCCCAGCTCGGCCGACACGCTGTCGCCGCCGCTTCTGCAATTGCGCGACGCCAAGGTGGGGTATGGCGAGGATGCGGTGATCCTCAAGGGCGTCGATCTGCGCCTTGATCCCGAGGATCGCATCGCCATTGTCGGCGCCAATGGTCAGGGCAAGACCACGCTCGTCAAATCCATCGCAGAGCGCCTGCCGCTGATTGCGGGCGACCGCACCGCGCCGCGCTCGTTGCGGATCGGGTATTTCTCCCAGGACCAGATGGACGAGCTGCGCGAAGGCGAAACCGTGCTGCAGCACGTTCAGGACGCATTGCCCCAGGGATCGCCGGAATCCAAGCAGCGCGCCGCGGCCGCCGCCATGGGCTTTCCCCATGAGAAGGTCGGCACCAAGATCGAGAAGCTGTCAGGCGGCGAGAAGGTCCGCCTCCTCCTGGGCCTGATGGCGATGGAAAAGCCTCATGTGCTGATCCTCGACGAACCGACCTCGCACCTGGATATCGACAGCCGCGAAGCGCTGATCTACGCGCTCAACGACTATAAGGCGCGGTGATCCTCATCACCCACGATGTCTATCTGGCCGAAGGCACGGCGGATCAGCTCTGGCTGGTCAATAACGGTCGCGCCACCCGCTATGACGGCGACCTCAATGACTATCGCAAGCTGATCCTCCAGGCCGACAAGGGCACAATCAGGGTCTAGGGGCGTTGTCCCGCATGGCCTTGATCCTGGCATGCTTGCTGACCCGTCCGGACACGCGCTGGCGCCAGAGCCTGAAGCTTGATGGCTTCAGCGAGCTGCGCATGATCGCAATGACTTCCGGCTCGCTGAGCCCGGTCTCTGCTTTTATCGCCTCAAAGCTCACATCGTCAGCCCAGGCGAGCGCGATGACTTCGCTGATCTGTTCCGGACTCATGCGCCTTCATCCTCCTTGCGTCGCGCACAGGATCTAGGGCGTAACCCGCATCGGGACGAGGAGAGAACGACTGACGGACGGCTCAGTCGGCCTGCGCCACGCCAAGATAACGCACCAGGGCCCGCGCCGCGGTCTGCGACAGGGCGGTGATGCGGTCGCGATCGGTGTCATCGCCGTACTCTACGGTGACGCCGGGCGCGGCGTAAGTGTCCGCAAACCAGGTCTTGGAGGTGGGCATGCCCACATTGTGGCTGGGGCCGCGGTCAAAGGCCGGCTCGTCACCGGGCCAGGCCGCGGAGATCAGGGCGATCCAGTCCTCGCTGAACGCAAACGGCGTCAGTTCGGCTGCGTCCGGCGGGGTGTAGAGCACGTCACGACGGGTCGCGTGAAAGTCCAGAAGCAGGTAGGGCGCATGTCGGGTGCGCCAGTCAACCGCCTTAGTGCGTTGTTTTAAAACAAAATTCGGCAGACTTGTAGAAAGCGTTCCTACGATTGACCCCACACAATGTGCGGGCTTTTCCAGCACAATCTGGGGCTTTCCGGGACGCTTCTTGGTGCGTGAAGGCGATTTCCGGCGCGCTAGTCGTCTCCGTTTTGCGCCCGAATCTGGAGCGTGCAGGATACGTTCTTCCCGCTCGAATTCGCACGTTTCCTGCAATCTTCAATCTTGTCCCGGTTATCTCGCTGCATGTCAGCCGCCGCAACAAGGACATGCCACGCGAGAGGATCGGCACTCTGCATCATCCTGCTGCCCGCGTTCCACCGCGACGACTCTCCCAGAACTCGTTCCGCCATCCGTTCGGGCCACTGCCATCTTTCGGGCATGGCGCGGGCGATGGTACCGGGAAGTACTGACCAGAGCAGGATACCGGCAAGTAGGCCCGCGCCTGCCATGTGCTGCAACTTGCGGTTCTGTTCTTCGATGGTGCGGGCGCGCCCTACCAGTGTGTGCATCTCGGCAGTTGCCTCACGATGGAAGTTTTGGGCCTTCATGAGCTGGTTGCTGTCGTAACGACGCGAACCTTCGGAGGCGTGGGCAATCTGATCGGCAATCGTCTCGGGAGTGAGCTTCATTGCGGGTTTGCTGCCCATAACCCCCAGGATTTCGGACACCTCCTCTAGCTGAGTAGCGATCTGGCCGAGTGTGGCCGTGTAGTCCGGAATCACGATGTCGGCTCGTTCCCTGGCCATGTTCTGGACCGTATGTCTCACCATAGCCATTTCGCCTTCGAGACGGGCGAAGGCCTCTGTTGCCGGGTCGCTCTCCGTAACGGCTTCCCGTTCTGGGGTTGGTGGTTCCTCGACTTCGAGGTCCAGTTGCACTTCTTCGATGTGGTCTTCTTCCATTTCGGTTCTCCTAAATGCCCATGTCGAAAGAGCGGGTGCGCTCGCGGGTGAGGGTTGTGCTGAGTTCGTTTGCGATGCTGCGTTCGGGTTTCGGATCGATGCCAAGTTCGCGGCTCTTCCCGCGCAGAAGACCTTCGACCTGCGGATCGCGTTCAAGCGACTTCGCCAGCTCGTTCTGCTTTGCCGATACGCGGGCAGCGCCCGCACGGTCGCCCTGCTGCTCAAGCTGCTTGCGGGCCGTGCTGAGTCCCTGCCAATCGCTGACAAAGCGTTCGGTTCGAAGCGCCGGATCGGTGCGCACGGCAGCCTCATGCTGCATGGCGCGCATGGCTTCCTGGCTGCGCCCGCCAGCGGCCTCTGCAATCAGCTCGGGACGCCGATCCAGTGCCTTGGCGAGATCGGTGGCGGCATGGGGCCGGATCGCATCAAGCGCCTTTCCAGCCTTCTCCAGAGCGGCCTTTTGATGCGGGAGGACGGGCAAACCCTTCGTTTGCATCGTAGCGATATCGCCAAGCGCACGGGCGTAGCGTTCGACCGCGCGACGCTGGTCGTCTTGCATGTTCGCCAATGCCGGGATTGGCTCAAGCTGCCGTGCCTGCGGACGGAAGTTTCCGAAGATCGATTTGGCGCGTTCGGGCACCTGTCGAACCACCTCGATGATCCGCTCGCGGAAGCTGATTCCGCGCAGTTCGGCGAAAGCTGCTCGGGCTTGTAGTCGCCCGCCAAATCCTTCCCGCGCTCGCGGCTTAGCAATCGGACAAGCTTGGACTGGTCGGCAAAATCATTGCGCCCATAATGAAGCGCCAGCCCCTCGCGGTGGCGCGACATGGCAACATAGGCAGAATGGCTGTCCAAGCCCGGTGTGGCGAGCACATGGGCCCGGTCCACTGTCATGCCCTGCGCCTTGTGGATCGTGGCCGCGTAGCCATGATCGATGTGCGCATAATCCTTGGTGTCGAACGCAACCTCGCGGCCATCGTCGGTGCGCACGGCCATGCTTTGGTCATTGGCCATTGCGACCGTTCCGAGAGTTCCGTTCTTGACCCCAAGCCCGCGCTCGTTGCGCAGGAAGATGATGCGGTCGCCCGACGCGAACTGGCGTTCGCCGCGTGCTGCTTTGATGGTGGCATCGGCACCCAGTGCGCCAGCCTTGCGCATCTTTTCGCGCGCCATCCGGTTCAGCTCGCGGACCTCGTCATTGGTGTGCGTAAGGATGATCCGGCTGTCGCCGGGGCTGTCCTGTCGTTCCTGATTCCAACGCAGGATCAGGTCAGCGCGCGCAGTCTCGCGCGTATCGGCGGCATGGACCATCCCGCGCTCTTCATAGGTGCTGATAGCCTCGCCGGTGCGGCCCGTGGCGAGGTGCCTGGTCGCGTCTTGCTGCCATGCGGAAAGCTGGCGGCGGACTTCGCTGATCTCGACGCCGCCGTGGCGCTCGTGGATTGCCCGGAAGCTGCGCCTGCCTCGATGGCCTGCAACTGCTGCTGGTCGCCCACCAGAACAACATTCGCCCCGGCCTTCGCGGCATGGGACAGTACGCGCTCCATCTGGCGCGTGCCGACCATGCCCGCCTCGTCGATAACAAGCACATCGCGGGACGTGAGCTGTTCGCGTCCTTTGCCCCATTGATGCTCTAGGCTGGCGATGGTGCGCGATGCGATGCCAGAGCCGTTCTCCATCCCTTCGGCGGCAATACCGGAAAGCGCTGCGCCACGCACAGTGTTGCCAGCGCCTTCCCAAGCCTCGCGCGCAACGCCAAGCATCGCGCTTTTGCCGGTCCCGGCATAGCCAACGACAATAGTAAGGCCCTTGCTGTTGGTCACATGCTCGAAGGCGGACTTCTGCTCGCCGGAGAGTACTAAGCCGCGCTTCGCAGCATTGGCGAAAGCGGCGTTTCGCTGCACATCATTGACGGCGTGACCCTTGCGCTCTGCCATCGTGTCGGCGGCGCGATGCAGGCGCTGTTCGGCCTCGATCATCGCCCGCGAAGTGAAGCGATCCTGCCCGCGTCCGTCCGTGCCCAGGGCGATCATATCGGCGGAACTGCGCACGGCGTTGTAGGCCGCGTCGAACTGCTCCTTCCCGTCGCTATGCCGGTGAACAAAGGCAGCAAGGTCTCGCCGGGTGAAGGTCGCCTGCTGGTGCGTGATCGCATCCAATGCCAGCGCGGGATTGGCGATGATCCGCTCGCCATTGCGCTGGGCGATGGCGCGGTGCTCTTCGATCCGTTCGGCTTCCAACCCGCGTCCACCAATGCGCGAGGCGGCGGGGCCGATCTTGTCCTGCGGTTCGAGCGCAATGCCCTGCGCTTCCAGGCTGCGGTGGTCGATCCGCGCATCGATGTCGCGCTCCGCCAGCGCGCGGTTGACGTGATCGGCCCAGCGCTCGCGCCATTGTTCAATGAGCGCGGTCCTGTTCCAGTCGCGGACCTTTGCGCCAAAGCCGTCCTTGGTCACTTCGCGCATGGTTAGCATGGCGTGGGCGTGCGGCTTGGCCTTGCCGTCTTCGCCAATATCCCAATGGACATTGAGATCGGCGATCATGCCCTTCTCGACAAACTCGGCCTTCACGAACTCGCGGGTCAGCTTGATGTTGTCCTTCTTCGACAGCTCGCGGGGCAGGGCGAACTCAACCTCGCGGGCAAGCTGAGCATCCTTGCGTTTCTCGGCAGCCTCGACTGCATTCCAAAGCGTGGCCCGATCGGCGAAGGCTTCAGGCGCGCCTTTGGGCAGCATCACTTCGGAGTGGAGAACGCCTGCCTTGTTGGTGAAATCATGGGTTCGATCAATTCGCTGATCGTGGAGCTGTTCGCCAGCACGATAGGCCGCAGCCGCAACGGCACTGCGTCCGCTCGACCTTCCGATGACTTTTGCGCTGAAATGAAAGATTGCCATGGCGGCAATCCAGTTACACCGCAAACGCCACGTCGGCACGACGTATAAGCGCGCCCTCTCATGATAAAATCCTGATCGGGACTAGGCGGTATCACACTGTCCCGGCGACCCTACTGCATTGAGAAAGCTCACCGATTATCATGGCTTCATCACACCAACGATGGAGACAACAGATGCGCAAACCCCGCGATTTTGATTCGGAACTGAAAGCACTGGCCGATAAGGCCAAACAGTTGAAGGAGCGCCGCGTGCGCGACCTCGGCGTGCTGGTCACGGCAACCGGAGCCGATGTGCTCGATGCCGAGACCCTTGCAGGTGCGCTGCTCGATGCGGCTGCCAATACCGACAAGGCAATCGGGGAGGGCTGGCACAAGCGCGGCGCGGCCTTCTTTCAGGGCAAGTCACACGACACTTCGAGCGGACCTCGCCAGCAGCAGGAAGGCACTCTCCCGCTCGACGGCGGCGCGGCATCGGCTTGAGGCGGCAAAGGCACGAACTGACATGCGCGAATGGCAGGTCAAACGCCGCGAACGGACCCGGCAACTGATCGAGCTGGGCGGCCTTGTGGCCAAGGCCAATCTGGTCGAACTAACCGACGATGATCGGGCTGCACTTTATGGTGCGTTTCTCACCGTAGCCGCCAAGCTGCGCGGGCCGGATGGTGCACAGGCGCTGGTCCTGTTCAGGCGCAAGGGAAAGCGGGCGTTCGAGGCGGAGCAGCAGGGTTGAGATAGACGAGTGTCATGGAGAATTCTTATGGCTTTTCGTCTGCTGGCTAATGGCAGCTAAGCGCCTAATCCAAGACATGAGCTTCTGATTCTCTCGGTCCAAAAACGGACATTCGCTGGGGCTGCTTCTCACAAAGGAGCATCATGAGAACATATTATATCGATCACTAATGGACTGGGTATTCTCCTGCTTTGGAATCTTATTGGTTGGCTGGCTTTGGTAGCGCTCTGAGAGCAGAACTGCATCGAAGATTTGGATGCCGACTAGCGCATCGTGTGATCGAGTTTGCGACGGCTCCGCCCGCGCTGCAGTTGCGCGAGCGGGCCCACTGGACGCGATCAGAAGTTGAGTTGCAGCCGGACAAGACCGGATGTGAGATCGCGGTCCACATTCAGTTCGTCATTCCACCAGGCCTTGGTGCCGGTCAGCATCACGCGGGCGTACGGAGTGAGGTGAACCACACCAGAGATGTCGATCGCCTCGGCGGTCTGGCCACCAAGTGCAACATCGCCCGCATCCAGCCAACTGAACCGGCCAGCCAGTTCCAGCGCGATGCCATCCATGTTGCGCAGACGCGGCCCGCTGACCGTGCCGCCACCGCGCGAATAGCGATAGCGCTCGCCGGTGATCATCCAACTGCCCTGCGCATAACCGCCCGAAACCGACACGTCGGGCAGGAGGTCGCGATTGATTTCCTGGTGCACATACTGTCCCTGAAAGGCGAGGTTATGACTGATGAAGGCCAGTTCGCCGTTTATCGACTGCAGGGAATTAATGTCCCGGAGGCGCGTGGTGGTGAGAAAATCGGGCTCGATAGCGGTGCCTGCCGTCGCGGAATAACGCAGCGTTTCAGTGGCATCGAAATCGCGGGTTTCGAATCCCAGGCCGATATGCAACTTGGTGCGCCGGTGGTCGATGGGGAGGAAAGTCGCGCGTGCGCTGAAGCCTTCCCCGCGTTCGGGCGAGCGGCCGCGTTCGGTATCCAGCGCATCGTCGAAATAGCCGGCCTTCACGGTGAAGCGGCGGCCCGAATAACCGACCTGCCCCCCAAGGCCGAAGCCCGGAGTGATCGCTGACACCAGCGAGCGTTCGGCAAAGGGGATGCGTGCCGATGCCTGCACGTCTTCCATGCCGAAGGGAACGGTGAAATTGCCGCCGCGAATAGTCAGGTCCTCAATCGGCTCGAGCTGGGCATAGAGGTTGCGCCAGCCCTTGCTGCCGGCAAATTCCCACTCGGCACGCATTGAAAGGACATTGGCGACGCGGATACGCAGGTCCGGGCGCGCACGGCGGAAGTCGGCGGAAGTCGTATCGATGATCCCATCGTCATAGGTGTAGCCATCGAACTGGATCTTGCCGCCCAGCCTGATATCCAGCGCCTCGTCCCCGATTTCGATTTCGAGGCCACGGTCGCCGACGGTAACTTCGTCCTCGGCATATGCAGGCGTCGCAAAGGAAGCGACAGCTACCACCGCTCCCATGGCGGCCCCCATGTTGAATTTACGCATCTATTGTCTCCTTTGAACTACTCAGGCCGAAACTCTCGACGACACGCGCATCGAGCCGATTGCGTTCCATGGCCTTGGTGAAATCGTGCCCCAGTTGTTTAAGTCGGGTGAGGGTTACATCTGCGCCGCCGTGCTGTTTGCGATCCTGGCGCATGGCCTTGACCCAACGCTTGGCACGCATCAGCCGTCCCACGCCCTGGACGGCAATGACGTCGTCATCCATGTTCAGATAAGGTTCGACCCGGTCATCGCGGCTACCGACGAAAACATGCATCGGGACCTTGCGCGCCTGCGGATGGGGCGACATTCCAGCAGGGCCGGATTCGGGCGCTGTTCCGAGCGGATAGGGAGACGTGGCGTCAGGGAAAGTATACCAGCCGGCAGCGCAGGTGACGCAAGCGATCACCCGGTTGGCATGGAACATTGAAAAGCGGTGAGTGAACTGTCCGCCACCGGAAAACCCCGAGAGGTATACACGTGAGGTATCAACGCCAAAGCGCTCGCTCGCATCCTCAAGCATGTCAATCAGGGCGAGATCAGCGCGGGTTTCACCGTCGCGGCACAGCAGTTTTTGATAACCGCGGTAATGCGTGCGATCAAACCACGGCGCGATTATGACGGCGCCGATACGATCGGCTTCCTGGCGCATGCGCACCATGTGTTCGGCAGCGTTAAGTGAAATGCCGTGAACCGACACGATCACCGGACTGTCCGCTCTGACAACTGCCGGGACGTGATAGTAATAGCGCCGGGGCACGGCTGACCCGAAGGCGAAATAGCCGGATTGACCAAGGGCTGGATCAGTCACGACCTGCGTCCATTGAGGCATGGAGCGGCGTCACGCTGGCTGAGCTCTCCACTTCAACAATCCCGGTGTCGGCAATCCTCCAGCAGCGGTTGCACAGCGCGCGAATCTCGGGACTATCTGCCACCATCACCACAACACCGCGCCAACCAGCATGATCTCGGCAAGGCCGCGCAATTGCGCTTCCGTCAGATCATGCGTCGCCCGGTCGAGCAAGAGCAGGCGCGGAGAGCCAATCAACGCCCGAACAAGGCGGACTGCCGCCAGGTCCTGCGGGGACAGCTTGCTGCCTTCCTCACGCAGCGACAGCGCTATTGGCTGGCCATCCTGGCCACACAGGTGGGCAAGGCCCAGCTTGCGCATAAGCGGTTCGATCTCGTCCAGCCCGGCCCCGCGGCGCATGCGGTAAAACAGGTTCTCCGGCAGTTTTGCCCTGCAAAATCGGGGTCCATGCTGCCGCGATGCCAAGCCATTGGCGCCGCTGCCGCTGGCCAAGGCCGATGGCCTGGCGGCCGGAAACGGTCAGCTCCCCCTGAGCGGGTGGCTGCAGCCCGGCGATCGCCTCGATCATCCGCCCCGGATCGTCATCCGGCCCGCCTTCGAGCGCTATGATATCGCCCTTTCGCGCCTTCGCACTAAAGCCGGAGGCCTTGGGCGACAAGGCAAAGGCATCGAGTTGAAGGATTGCCTTGGTCGCCGCCTTGCCGGTTGCATTATCTGGCATGACCGGCTCGATCTCGCTCAGGCGACCGTGCAGGCGTCGGCCCGAAATACGGGCCGGGATCGCCAATTCGATGGCTCGTCCGATATCTGCCACGGACCCGGCCAGAATACCCATCAATGTCAGCAGCCCTGCTATTTCGTAGGGGGCAATCGCACCCGCCCGCGATCCGCTGGCAGCCAGTTGCAGCAGGATGAAGAACCCGGCCAAAGGAAAGGCCGCCGCCAGGCCGCGCATGCTGCCCGACCAGGTCGCCCGCTTCATCGAAGCGGCATTCATCCGCCCGATGCGCTTCTCGGTTCGATTGAGCTCGCGCCGCATCCCGCCCATGCCCATCACGCTGTGCGCCGCCGCAACGCGATCGGAAATCAGTGCTGTCATCGAACCGCGCAGGCGGCGCTGGCGGCTGGTGGCGCGGTGATAAGGTCGGGCAATCGCTACCATCAGCGCCAGAGTGGCACCGCTCCACGCCAGCACCCACCAGCCCAACGTGATATTTTTGAAAAACAGCCAGCCCAAAATGCCAGTGGCGATCAGTGCTGCAGAGCTGCCCCGGGCGATGCCGTCAGCCCACCACATTCGCAGAGCTGTCAGGTCACCGACGAAGGGTAGCAGTTGGCTTCCACGGCTGCGTGGCTTGGGGCCACGAACCGTGCGCCTCAGCAGCCGCTCGAGTAATACCATCCGGACGGAGAGGGCATAGTCGAGCCCGAGTGCCTCGGTCAGCCGACGCCGGGCGAACTCGGCAAGCACGGTGGCAAGAATGGCGCCACCCAGCAGCGGCAGATGAGCCTGCCCGACTGAGGCGTCTTCCAGTAGCTGGCGGAATAGTTCGCCCACCAGGCCTGCAACTGCTACCGCGATCGCCAACTGGATCAGTGAGACCAGCATCAGCAGCGCGAACAAACGTGCGCGCCGTGGAGAGAAAAAATCAGGCATAGCTGGCTAGTGAGTTCAGGCCACATCCCCGCAGGGCGGTGGCGAAGCAGAAGCTCGGTGCAAGCTCGCTGTCGGAGAGCTCGGCCAGTGTCGCCACCTTCAGCCCCGTCGCCGCTTCGGTCTCGCGGATGCTCAGCGGGGAGGAACTGACACGGCCTGCGATCAGCGAAACCGGCAGGCAGTTCTGGCGCAACCAAGAATGGCCATAGGCGGCCCCCATCGCGTCACCGGCGGCCAACACGACATGGTCGACAACCGAAGCGAAGCGCGCGACTTGAGCAGGCCTGCGGTTTCTTCCTGGAGCAGACCGTCTGCCACTTCGATCACGGCGACGTCGTTCTCCCGGCTGACGGTGGAGACCAACTTGAGGCTGTCCTCGACCAACTGGGGCAAAGGAACGCCTGCCGTGGTCGCATGGCCTAAATCGGTGAAGTCGAGCGCGGTCCGCGCACCGGCATCAATCATCGACCAGATGTCGCCGCCAGATCCTGTCCCGGTGACCTTGGCCGCGCCTACCCGAAGCCCCGCGCGTTTCAGGCCGTGAATCAGCTTGGCTGCGGTCGTCGTCTTGCCAGCGTTCATCGAGGTGCCGACAATCACTACGACCTTGCAAGCATTGGAGCGGGCGGAAACGCTTTCGACATCCTTCGTGAACCTGCGAAGGTTGAGCACATTGCCCTTCCAGTCGGCCAGCAGACCGATTGGCTGGATGCGCGTGGGATTGCGGGTACGGGCATGCTTGGCGAGCATGGACGACGCGACCCCTCCGCCTGCCACGAGATGGCATTCTTCCTGTGTCGCGGGAACTTCTGCCTCGAACTGGTCAGGGGCATAGCGATGGCCATAGGCGACCACGATCTCGTCACCGACATACATTTGCTGGCGGCGACCCTCGGGGCTTTCCAGCTTGGTATGGTGGCCGATGGCGACAACCCGAGCGAGGACAAGGTCACCGACTTCCGGCGAGGCCTTGCGATCCAGCTGAGCAGCGCAATCCATATTTACATTACGGGTCGTGAAGGCATGGCGCGCACCTGCAAGCCGACTGCGCAGCTGCGTGGCCCTTCCGTACTCAAAAGCGTTTTCGCACTCTAACTCATCACCGCTCTGCGCATCGATGCCCTTCATGTTTTCCATGAGCATTATATCTGCCTTTATCTATTTCGTCTGCCTGGAGAACGGTTCGCTGTGGCGTCTATTCCGTCCAATGGTATAATTCGGTGCTTTAAATTGGGTTAATCGTTCGTGGCACCCGGCTTGAGGTCGAAAATGAAATGGATGCGATCAGTGTCGGTGCCGTTGAATGCCTCGTGGATGGATTTGTTGTCGAACCACCAAAGCTCTCCCTCCTGCATGTGCACCGTTTCGTCGGCGGTTTTCAGCCACGATCCCGCTCCGGCCTGCAGCACGAGGTGATAGCGGTTGCGGAGCGCGTAATACTCACCCCGGTCGATATGCGGATAGACTCTGTGCCCGGGCGGGAGGCTGACCAGCTTCGCCCGGCTCAGCTCCCCTCCCTGCTCCTCGGCAAAGGCGCTCAGGAAGGACATCGTGTAGGGAAAGCGATGGGAAATCGTCGTGTAGCGCGTTTCGTGAACGTCACGTCGTTTGCGCCCCTGAATTGCAGACTTGCGAACTCCGCGCAGTGAGACCGCGCGCTTCCTGCTGAACCTTGATCTTGTCCTGCCGTCCAGTGTTGAGATCCCAAACGCCGTCAATCGCGGCTATTTCCGCGAGAAAAGGATCAGGGTCGACATCGGCCTTGAGTAGTTTGAACAGCTTGAGTTCGCTGGCTTCTTCAGCAGTTGCAGCAGCAACAATCTGGTTCACGACCTTCTCCCGTCTTCCTGCGCGGATATCATCTGAACTTCGGGGCGATTGCCCCGGACACTCTCAATAACGTGGCACGGCGCAACTTATTCCAACGGTGAAGAATTCTGTTCCAATGCCTGCCAAGCCGTTCATCCCACATCTCGTAACGATGGAACGAGCTTTGACTCTAGTCCTGATCCGAATGGTCCCTAACCGACCACAGGGTCCTAATGGTCAGTTTTCGGCGAAATGAATGGTATTTATGACTAGTGGACCTGACATAAGGCTGACAATGCAAATGCACCTCAGTTGCAGTGTAAGTTGTGCGTATTAAGCGACAATTTTCGAGATGGTCGCCGAAAGGCCGCTTTCTGCATGTTCGCTACTCAAACCAGAAGTTCCTCTTCCGTGAAGGGTTCCGGGCGCCGGAGGCGTACGGAAGTCTGCGAGGCCCGAACCCGCGGGCCGCACGCGGTGAGCTATGGGGATTTCGGATTTCGGTTAGACCTGGACTGACCAGCACTGCGGCAGAGATGTGCGCTGAAGTGATCGGGGACGAGCGTGTTCTGAAGCATTTTTTGCGGGCGGCGGTGCCGATCATGGTGTGATGCGCGTACAAGACCGTTCGACGACGACGTCAGGGCGAGCGCCGACATTACCGGAAGCCTGTCAGGGGCCCGGTGCGGTGAGATCGAGCCATGCCGGGTCATGGCGCGAGTTCCCGGATGGGCGGTGTGGCTGTCGGCGGCGCACGGGGTTGTTGCCGTCGCGTGAAGGTCTCGATGACGACCATGTCCCCACCACAGTGAGGGCATGGCGGATGGTACTGGGCCGGTTCCTCCAGTTCATCATCGTCCGGCGGTGATGCAACCGCGAGCAGCTTGCGGGCGAGCGCGATGTTGGCCTTGTGCGTGGCCCCGGCGAGCAGGCCGTAATGGCGGATGCGGTGGAAGCCGGTTGGCAGGACATGGAGCAGGAAGCGGCGGATGAACTCGTCGGCAGGAAGCGTCATCACCTGCTGGCGGTCGGCACCGGAGCGGCGATAATCCTTGTAGCGGAAGGTGACATTCTGACCGTTGAACCGGATCAGGCGGCTGTTCGAGATGGCAACCCGGTGCGTGTAGCGCGAGAGGCAGGCAAGCACCGCCTCAGGTCCGGCAAAGGGCGGCTTGGCATAAACCACCCAGCGCTTCTTGCGCACCGGTGAGAGGTGCTTGAGGAAGGTACGTCGATCAGTCAGCCCGGCCAGCTTGCCGAAGAAGGTTAGCTTTCCGGCATCGTGCAGTGCCATCAAGCGGGTCAGGAACACACGGCGGAACAATGCGCCGAGCACCCGGACGGGCAACAGGAATGCAGGGCGTGACGATATCCAGCGCTGACCATCAGGCGTGATGCCGCCGCCGGGCACGATCATGTGTACATGCGGGTGATGTGTCATGGCCGAGCCCCAGGTGTGGAGCACGGCGGTGATGCCGATGCGGGCACCCAGATGCCTGGGATCAGCAGCGATGGCCATCATCGTCTCGGCTGCTGCCTTGAACAGAAGATCATACACCAGCGCCTTGTTGGTAAAGGCAATGGCGGCAACCTCGGCCGGAAGCGTGAACACGACATGGAAGTAACCCACCGGCAGCAGGTCGCTTCCCGCGCCTCCAGCCATGTGCGTGCCGCCGCACCCTGGCACTTGGGACAGTGGCGGTTGCGGCACGAGTTGTAGGCGATCCGCCAGTGGCCGCAGTCGGTGCAGGCTTCGACATGGCCGAGCAATGCCTGGATGATGCGGATGTCGGTGCCATCCTCAAGCAGGTGGGTGGCGAAGCTGTGACGCAGCGTGTGCGGGCTGACGCGCTTGGTGATCCCTGCAGCTTGCGCCGCCTCGACGACGATGCGGTGCAGTTGCCTTGTGCTGATCGGCTTCATCGCATGCAGGCCGGGGAACAGCCAGCCATCATGGTGCATCACGCCCTGTTCGCGGCCCAGCTTCCACCATTGCCGCAACAGTGTGAGCAGGTCGGCAGGCAGCATGGCGTTGCGGTACTGGCCACCCTTGCCACGTTCGACACGCAGCAGCATGCGTTCGCTGTCCACGTCGCGGACCTTGAGCATCGCCACTTCACCGACGCGCAAACCCGCGCCATAGGCAACCGACAATGCAGCCTGATGCTTGAGGCAGGTGGTTGCACCCAGCAACCGGGCGACTTCATCCCGGCTCAGCACCACCGGCAGCTTGCGCATCTGCTTCATGCGCACGAGCCGTCGGGCAAGATCGGGACGGTCAAGTGTATGAGTGAAGAAGAACCGCAGCGCCGAGACCACGCTGTTCATGGTTGGTATGGGCATGCCTGCTTCACGCTGCTCGACCTGGAACCGGCGCAGATCCTCTGATGTCGCCGTATCGGGAGGACGCCCAAGGAAGGCGGCGAACCGCCCGACATCGCGGATATAGTTACGCTGCGTCTCGCGGCTGAAGTGCCGCATGTTCATATCGTCGATCAGCCGCTGACGCAGCGGGCTGACCGGAGTGGCTGAAATAACCGGTACAAGATCGTTCATCGTTCGACTCCTCAGTTGAAGGAGCCGGAATGTTCGGCCTTGCTCGATCTATGCGCTACGCCCGCTGCCTGGCGTCATCCTTGCCGCCAGAACCACTCCCGCGAAGCGGGTTCGTGCATTGGCCCAGTTTCAGCCATTTCGGGCGGTCAGGTTCGGCAGAAGACAAATCTCTCGCCGCGTGCAAATTGGGAAATCGTCAAGGAAATCGCATCAGGCTTCATCGGGCCACCATTAGCACTTTCTCCAATGCCGCAATGAGCTTCTGCCGTTTCTCAGGTAGCATCTTTCCCAGATTCCGCTGCTTCCACAACACCGCTGGCAAGTGCCTGGCTTCTGGTATGCCGAGAAGTTCCCAGTCCGGCTCACCGCGCTTGAAGCCGATCAGGAACTGGCGGTGCACGTCTGGCATCTCGCGAACCATTGTGGCGACGAGTGCCTCGCGCGTAGCCTCCAGATCGGCAAGCTCGACATTCTCTTGCGTCATACCGACAAATCCGCGCTCTAACTCCTCGTCCAGCGGCTTGCGGGTCGGAGCGAGCACTTCGGCCATCGGGCGATTGTGGCTGATAATGTAGACGAGGAATGCGCGCCGCAGTTCGTCGCTTATACCTTCATTCGCCAGCAGGTCACGCACGTCGAACAGGTCACGCGGGTGCTGGCGGTCCAGTGCCGCCACGATCTTTCCCGCATAGAGGTCGGCGAAGGAAACAACCTGTATTTCGGCGAAGCCGAACGTATCTTCGACTGAGGGCACGACGCTCATGACCACGGGATCGTAGACGGTGCCACGCAAGACAGGCGTGACCTCGATCTTGATCTGAACGCCTTCGGAACGGACGATGAGCTTGGTGATGATGTTGTCGCCTGCTGAACGCGATGGGGCGACTGCCGCGCCCGGTATCCCGCCTTCGATCCGCTCCTTGATCCGCACCATCGCCGCGTCGATAGCTGCGAGTGATGAAGCGCGATCCTCGACCGGCAAGTAGGTCAAGTCGATGTCCACCGAGAGGCGCGGCAAGTCGCGCACGAAGAGGTTGATCGCTGTGCCGCCCTTGAGCGCGAAACACTGCTCTTGCGCCACGAACGGATGGTGCGGATCAGGAGGGCAACCTGCTGCCGATAAGCGTCCTGGAAGGCCATTTCCTATTGCCCTCCAAGATCGGCGGGCACCGTGATGTCGTATTGCGGATCGAGCCTGCCCCCCTTCACCAGAACTCGTTTGCCTGAACCCAAATCGATCCTGGCCAGGTCGAGTTTCGGTCGCCAAGCATGGCGGTGCCGGTCGGCAAAGAACAGGAATAGCCGTTTTACCTTCACGCTGGAGCAGGCTTCGAGAAGAGTTTGCAGGCGACGAGGGCTGAGATCGCTCAAGCCTTCCATCAAGGCATCGACCTGATGAAAGCTCTCATGCTTGGGCAGTTCATCGAGCAATTCGAGAACGGCGCGTTCCTTGCTCGAATAGCGAACAGGCAATTGCGCGCCAGCAGCACTATATATGGTGGGGCTTGGCAATGGCGGCGTGTCGGCATCTGTCGGAAACAGGCGCAAGCTGTTGTGCCATGCGAATGTCACGTCGAGCGGCAAATCATCCAGCCAGGTTGGCGGTCGTGTCGGTCCGTAAAGGTGAACTGTCCGGACGTTTGCCGAAAGGTAGTGGGCATAGCCTTGCTGTTCGAGCGCGGTGCGACCGCCAACGGTCAGTGGAAGGTCAAGCATGGTCTGGAGCGAGATTACGACCTGCTGCCAGGTCATAGGCCCGCGTGAACGGCGATAGACCCGTCGCGCTGGGCTATCCAGCCAGCCGGAACTTACATACTGGCTACGCAGCGCGGACGAATAGCCATTGGCCTCCAGCCAGGCGGCATCGACCAGAAGTCCTTCCGGGAGCTCCTGCTGGAGTTGGTTTAGCTTGCTGTCCAAACGCGTAGCCATGCTTAGTGTTTTGCCATTTGTGTAAACTCGTGTCCAGTTTGAAATAACCTCAAAAGACTAAGCTTAACTTAGCGTTCTGGCAAAGAATCAAACCGCCTAACCAAGCCGACTGCGCGAAAGAAGACATGATTCGTGCGCGAAATCCGGCAACGCTGGCGCGGAAATCCGTCGCTGCCGTCGCAAATTCGCGCGTGCCAGCCGTAAATTCGCGTCGAACGAAAAAAATCTCAAAACCAAGGGCAACGGAGCGGTTTGTCCGTAAAGGTCTCGGACCGTCCATAGTCGGTTCAAATCGTGCAAATCGTTGAAGAATTGCCCGAATTCCAACTGAACCTCACCCTTGCACCTCCAAGAAAAGTTCTCATTATGTTCCGGCGAGGGGCTGCCGATACCAAAGAGAGAATGCCCTATGTCGAATACCGAACGCATCATCCGCCTCAAGACCGTGCTCGACCGCACCGGACTTTCCCGCTCCACCATTTATCGCAAAATCGCCGAGGGCACGTTCCCGTCGCAAGTGAAGATCAGCATCCACGGCGCGGGCTGGCACGAGTCAGCCATCAATCGCTGGATCGCCGATCCCGCTCACTATCGAGAAGAGGAACCGGCAGAATGAGCGGTGAGCAAACCGTCGAGCCGATCTGCGTCAGGATCAATGAGGCTGCCCGCATGATCGGCATCGGGCGCACGAAGCTGTACGAGCTGATTTCAACAGGAGAGCTCGAAACGGTAAAGATCGGAAAAGCAACGCGCGTTACCACTAGCAGCTTGCATGACCTAGTGAGGCGGCGGCGCGCGCGCGACCAACGCGCTTGATGCCGGTCATTCAGGAAGCTGGCCCAGCGCCGTTGCGGATTCTTCCAAACGGGACGGAACCTCATACATGGTAAGTGCTAAGTGGTTATCTTGAGATTCCGAAGGCTGCCTTCGTGCAACAAGCCAGCGCCTGCCATTCGCGGCAAGCCTGCATTGTGTAGACCAATTCGGCCAACCAATGCCGCAACTCCGCGCCGAAAATGGAAATTGCACAAGTTCCCCATTGCGCGGTGTGACCAATGCGCTTTGATCGTCGCCACGAGAGACAAGCAGGTTTCCATCCGAAGATCCAAGCCACGCGCCCTCATCCTCAGCGAGTGTGTAGGCGTCCCCATCCCGGGGACAGTGATTGTGCGCCACTCATCGCCAGTCTGAATCGTCAAACGAATCTCTGCCAGACCGCTCGGGGAGACAAAACCAGCAGTTCGATATCGTGTTGCTTGAAACTGGTGTAGCTCTCCTCCCTCCCGGAGGTTCCTGACGCTGCAAGGTTTGATATCGGGAAAGTAGGAGATTGTGCGACCGCAGATGACTGCGAAGTGGGTATCCCCGGCAGGAACGACCTCAATGCTTTCCTGGCCTGAGAAAACTCTGCCGAGATCGAAACTACTCCATTCTCCGGTTTCGATGCTCAAAACATGCACCGACTGACCTGGAATATCGCGCCAACTGCAATAGCGCTCGTTGATTGGCATGCACGATCTCTCGAGCGAAAGCTCGGTCGGCGTTCTGTCAGGACGATGTAGGGTAAAGGGGGCTTGTCTGCCGCTAACCCAATATCCTGGTCCAGACGCCTGAGGTCGTCGAGATTTTCGGCCTCACGCAGTTGGCCGTCCGGCAAAGAAAGCTCAGCAGCACGGCGACCATGCCAGTCCCACAGCCTGAAACCGACAAATGCGCTATTTGCAGTGCCCGGCCTCAGTTCGTCGATTAACATTGCGTCGGTTGCATTCTGAGCGAGTATTTCGCCACTGGCCAAATCCAGAACGACAATTTGGTTTTGATGGACGACTGCAATTGCGTACTGCCCGAAGATGAGCGTGCGGCCATCTGGATAACCGCTTGCTCCACCTGGCTGGTCGCTCCACACAACCTTGCGGATTTCCTCTCCGCGCTCATTCCATAGCTGGGTTGTCCCACGCGCGCTGACGGTCAAAACTCTGGTGCCATCGGGACTGACAGCGAAAGACTGGAACCCACATTCCCTCCAGGGGTCACCATCGGCGTGGACGCTGACACAATCATCATTCGACAGCGTGAAGGCTTCAACCGCCTGTGGTGTTGCAGGAGTTACAAGCGGGGATGCTGTTGGCGATGATTGCGCCACGATTGGTGCGGGCAGGAGGATCAGCTCAATCGCGTGGCCGTGTCGGTAGCCTCGCAAGCCTGCGTTGTACGCAACGGCAAAGCGCTGGATCGCGTGCAAGACCTCAGCAATTCCTGCATCAGGCAAACCGCCATCGCGGAGCGGATCAAAACCAGCAAAATCTGGAGCGTCTGGCGCAATGCGCGTCATCGCTTGTATGCGATACTCGGAGCAACTCTCGGAAGCGCCCTCTGCCAAGCCATCTAGCGCAGCATCGGTCGCAAGTTCACTCTCGTCTGCCATCCTAATGTGGCGATCAAGGCAATCCCAGTAGCGACCGAGAATATTCAGTGCCAGTTCTGCGCGACCTCGATCCGCTGTCGAGAAGTTAGGATCTATCTGAGGACGCACCTTCTGCTCGATCAAATAGCGGGCCAAGCCGTCTTGATAGCCATCAACGTATTCGTCGCCGCCATTGCCGATCCAACGTGCGCCATCAATTTCTTGTTGCAGCAACTGAGCCGGCCCTGAGGGGACGACACAAGGCTGCTGATTGGAGCAATCCGCATTCAGGCGGGCGACGGCCAGGATGGTTTTAAACTGTGGGCCGAAATCCAGCTGCTCAGTCTGGGCTGATGCTGGACTGCAGATAGTCAGCGAAAACGCGGCCAGCAGGAATGGGAAAGACTTCAATTTGCTGGCCCTGTCGTTGAAATTCGGTTGTGCGTCTAGGTGCATACAAGCGGTGTATGCATTCTGAATTTCGGAATTGCCACTGGCAACGGGCTGAACCAACAGCCCATCCAATTCAGCTGACTTTTCTTTTGGAAGGCGTGATTGGCTAATTTCTGTTGGGTGCTTCGTCCAAGAACGCCGCCCAAACCGCCATCAACTCGCGCCGTTTGTCGAAAAAGTCAGTGCGGCGATAGGCGGCTTCAACCTGGTTGCTCAGCTTGTGCGCCAAAGCCTTGTCCGCCACTTCCTTCGGAAAGTCGGTCTTTTCCGCTGCCCAATCGGTGAAAGCGGAGCGGAATCCGTGGACGGTTGCGCCCTTGATCCCTGCGTCGCGCAATAGCTTGGTCATTGTCATGTCGCTTATGGGATTCTCGCCATTGTTCGAGAAGACGAGGCCATCGTCGCTCGTGCGCAGTTTCCAGCGCCGCCGCAGGATGGAAACCGCTGCCTTGGAGAGCGGCACCACATGCGTTTCCTTTGCCTTCATCCGCTCGCCAGGGATGGTCCAGACCGCCTTGTCCAAGTCGATCTCGGTCCAGACGGCCTTGCGCGTCTCGCTCGACCGCACGGCGTTGTAGATGGTGAAACGCAGGGCATCGCGGCCCGTGGTGGGTGATGCGGTCGCCAGCTCCTTCATGAACGCCGGAATCTCTGCATAGGGCATGGCCTTGAAGTGCTCGACCTTGTCGGTCTGGCGCGGCAAGCCCTTGCGGACAGAGCGCAGCGCGGCCTCTTCTTCCCGCCATCCCTTGATATGCGCGAAGTCGAGCACGGCACCGATTCGCTGCAAAATCTTGCGGGCGGTGTCGGGGATTTCGAGCCAGATGGGCGTGAGCACCTCAACCACATGGGTGCTGTCCACCTGATCGACGGGCTTCCTGCCGATCAGCGGGAAGACGTGGTTTTCCATGCTGGAAATCCAGTTGCGATAGTTCTGGTTCTTCCACCCGTCCTTCAACGCCTCGTAGCATTCGCGCGCTGCGGTTTCGAAGCTCGGCACCACCTTGCGCGACTTCGCCGCTCCGCCACTGGATCGATCCTGCGCGAACCTGGCGGCGCAAGGCTGCCGCTGCGTCCCGCGCCTCGGTCAGCGTCACATCGAGTGCTGATCCCAATCCGTAGTCGCGCCGCCTGCCGTTATGCTGCATCCGCAAGACCCAGCTGCGCGAGCCACTTTCCTTTACGAACAGACACAAGCCACGGCCATCAACGTAGCGACCGGGCTTGGCGTTCTTCACCTTCAATGCTGTCAGTGCCATAGGTTATACACACCATAAAATTGTTCCAACTTTCGACCCCACATGGTGATCGAAATGCAGGCAAACGGGGGCGATCAACCGTGAACACGGTAGAAGACAAATCCCTGATTTTACAGAGTAGTTAGGGACGTCCCGACACTGCCTGCGACAGAAGTTTTAGCATTGTCCCTGCGCGATCTGCGCCTCGATGGCGGCGAAGGCGGCGCGGGTTTCGGGCTGGGTGAAGGGCCCCAGTCGCGGTTCAGATCCAGTCCGCCGGTATTGTGCCGCCAATGACCATGCTCGACCCCGTCTGGATTGAGATCGGGAATGATCAGCCATTGATATCGGTCAAGGACGGAGAGGTCGGTCTGCTCTCCGAACAGGGCGTCCAGAAACGCACGAAGACCCAGAACGCCCGGCACTTCCGGCGGATGCTGACCGCCAAGAATGATGATGAGCGGCGCACCAGACACGGCTGCGGGCCGGGTCAGGGCTTCGATGACGCGACCTTCGCGGCTCTCGCCGATGACGTTGCGCGTCATGCCGGTGCGGTCGCCGAAATCGGCGCGCCAGAGGGCGCGCTCTTCCAGCGTGATGACTTCCTGGGCGGCGATCCGGGTGGCGCCGGGAGCGATCTCGAGCGCCAGCACCGCACGCCGGCCGTCTTCGGACACGGATACGGCGTCTTCCGGCAGGGCGGCCCAGTGACCGCCTTCCAGCTCGATGCGCGGATGATAGCGATGGCGGTACTCGGGGTATTCCAGCGCGACTTGCGCCGCGCTCATGGCTTCCGCATGCAGGTCGAACGCATACCAGGGCTGGGATTGATGTCGGGATCTTCGGGCGTCACCGTCAGTGCAAAGGCCGCTTCGCCCGCGCGTTCACAGGCGTAATCGGGCGCGGTGGAGAAGTCCTGGGTCAGGCGTGTCGCGCCCGTTTCACACGTGGAGACAGGCTGGGGCGCCAAGGGCGTCTGCGTGGCGCAAGCCGGCAGGATCAGCGCGACGCCAAGCGCAACAAAGCGCACGAGAGCGGATGAGGTCATGGGGTCTCCGTTCGGACCGGGTCGGTCTCTCTGGCGGCGCGGGCCTGGGCGATGACGGCGTCGACAAGCGCGGCGTCGAGACCGAGATAGGTGCGCGGGTTGAGAAGCGCGTCCAGCTCCCCGGGCGCGAAAAGGGCGAGGAGGTCAGGATCGCTCTCAAGGGCTTCGCGCAAACTCACGCCGGTTTCACTGGCGTCGGCTGCGAGATCGCGCAGGCGGTGCTCGGCGCCCTCCCGGCCCAGATCATCCTGAATGGCGAAGACGATGCGCTGGGTCAGGATCCAGCCTTCGCTCAGCTCCAGCGTCTCGGCCATGCGCGCCTCGTTGACCCGCAGGCGCGAGATCAGACGCTCGCATCGCCCAGCATGTCTTCGGTCGCGATGGCGACATCCCCAACGGCCCTGTTGGGGCGGGATGTGTTGTCGCGCTCGAAGAAGTTGATCATGTCGTCCTGCACGATCTCGGCAAGGCGCGGGATGACCCGGCCATGCTGGATCAGCGCTTCAGAGAGCGACGGATTGACCTTGTGCGGCATGGTGCTGGAGCCGACGGCGCCGCCGGGGCGTTCCTCGACCACCGCGCCGATATCGGTCATCTGGAGCAGGAAGACCTCCTGCCCGAACCGGGCCCAGGTGTGCGCCATCATGGACTGGACCAGCGCGAACTCGGCGAACACGTCCCGGCTGGCGTGCCAGTCATCGGGATAGGGGGCGGGCAGGCCCAGCTCCTGCGCCATCCGCGCCTCGACGCGCTGGCCTTCGGGACCCAGCCCCAGATAGCTGCCCACTGCACCCTTCATGATGATGGACCGGTCGATCCGGTCCAGGAGGTCCGCCAGCCGGTCGATATGGCGGCGGTTCTCGCCGATATAGCCGCTGACAGACTTGCCGTAGGTCAGGGGCAGGGCGTGCTGGCCCAGCGTGCGGCCGATCATCGGCGTGGACTTGTAGCGCTCGGCCAGCTCGATAAGCTGCAGCTCGATCACCCGCAAATCCGCGATCAGCGCCAGGACCGCCTCGCGCATCTGCAACATGGCGGCGCTGTCATACAGGTCCACGGTCGTCGCGCCATAGTGCAGGTAATTGGCGCTGTCTTCATCGAGTGAGCGGCGCAGAACGTTGAGCAGAGCGACCATGCGGTGGCGCACCACATCGTATTCGGCGTCGAGCGCGTCCTGGGGAATGTTGTCCGGAATGGCGGCGGCCGTGATCGCGTCCGCAGCGGATTGCGGAATGACGCTTCCTGCGCCTGTGCGCGGGCCAGGGCCGCCTCAAGGCGCAGGACCTGGGCGTTGAGAGCCTGGGTCGAGAAGACCGCCTCGATCTCACGATTGGCGGAGAGGGTTGGGCTTTGCGGATCAAAGCGCGTGCGTTCGGCCTCGGAGGGGCCGGAGGTTGACGAGGCGGCTCCGGTCTCGCTCTCGGACCCGGTCGGTGCCGCATCGGGCTCCTGCGCCGAGCAGGCGGCGACGAGGATGCACAGCAGAAGCGTCAGTCTTGTGCTCATGGGCGCGCCGCCAGCCCGTACAACAGGACGTACAGGAAATCATTGGTCGCGGACTGGGGATTCTGGGACATGCGCCAGTCATTCATCGTGCTGCTGGCGGCGAGGGTGTAGCCGCTATTGATGAACGTCACCCCGGTCAGGATGGATTCCACGATCGAGGCCTCATGGGGCCGGGCTTCGCCGGCGCTGACCGCCGCGTCATGGCTGTCGCCCAGGCGACGGGTGATATTGCGCAGGCGCGCCTGATGCCGGTTGCGGCGGGCGGCCGGCAGGGCCGCCATCAGTTCCAGCCGGATGATCGGCGAGATTCCGCTGGCCTGCATGTAGATGAGGTCAAAGGCGGCGCGACGCAGGAAGGCCAGCCCGTCCAGACTGTCCGCAGCGGCGTCGAGCGTGGTTTCCACCATCTGCAGTGAGTGCTCCAGGCATTGGTCCAGGAAGCTCTCCTTGTCCGGGATGTGATAGTAGAATGCGCCCCGCGTCACGCCCAGGGATCCCGCCACCTCGGCCAGGGAGACGCCTTCAAAACCATACAGGTTGAAGAACCGGATTCCGGCCTTGAGAAAGGCGTCCCGCTTCATGCGATTGCGCGCTTCGCGATCAAAGATCTGCGGCAGCTCGTCATTGGAGACAAATTGCGGGGCGATCTCGTTGGAGACGGGCCCCGCCTCGGTCAGGCCTTGTCGGAGAATGTCGCGCAGGACGTTGGCGGAATCGGAGAATTGTGCAGCGGTCTCCTCGCCGGCGCGGACAGTGAGCCAGTCCAGCAAGCCGAACAGGCAATAGGTGACAGGTTCGGCCCGCCGCGCGCTGAGTCCCGCTTCTTCAAGCCAGTCGCAGGTCATCGCGTTGACGCGGTTGACGGCTTCGGAGAGCTGTCCGGTGATGCGGGTCTGGACCTCTTCAGACAGGGTGTCGAGTTCCTGCAGGCGGGCCGGGAAGGGACGCTGGCCTTCAATCGCCTCGCTCAGCTGTTCGCCATAGGCCTGAAACAGCGCCAGCACCTTGAGGCCCGGCGCGTCATTGGCCGCCTCGGCGCGGCTCACCGCCTCGATCAGGAACTCCACGGAAGACAGGAACGCCGCTTCCGCCAGCTCCTCCTTGGACGCGTAATAATACGCGATGCTGGTCTTGGTGAGGCCGAGATCGGCGGCGATGTCTTCCAGTCGCGCGCCCAGAACCCCCTGGGCGTTGAAGCGGCGCGAGGCGGCGGACCGGATGGCGGCGGTCTTCAGATCGCGCTCCTGGCGGCGGGAAAAGGGCGAGCCGTGATCGGGGAAGTCCGGTCTGAGTACGGTCATCGTCGGGGTCCCCTTCGTCTCCGCCCGTGTGTTGCGGGTGATGATAGTAGCTTCGGCGCCACGGCTGACAATTTACAGTCGGCAGTCCGTACGGAATTTGAACCGAGTGTATAATTTTCGTTGACAGTGTCCAGAAGCGTTGCTCTCGTCATGAAAACAACACGCATGGGAGGGACAAATGACACTCAAGATGATTCTGCGTTCCGGAATCGCCCTTGGCGCACTGGCGCTGGGTGAGGCCGCATTCGCGCAAGCGGTTGAAACGACGCAGTAAACCCCAGAAGCCGCGCCGCCGGCTTCGGAAGACGTGATCATCGTCACCGGCACCAATATCCAGGGCGCCCGCATCAATCAGGCGCTGCCGGTCACCATTGTCACGCAGGATGATCTCGCCACGATCGGCGGCGTGGACGGGGAAGACCTGATCCGCTCGCTGCCGGCCCAGGGCGGCGTGCAGTTCCGCACCGACAACAACACCACCAACAACAATGCGCGCGGTGACGTCGCTTCGATCAACCTGCGCTCTATCGGATCGAGCGGCACCCTGGTGCTGCTCAACGGCCGCCGCGTGGTCAACCACCCCTCGACCCAGGCCGAGCTGTCGACCCCGGTGACCACCACAAATGTGAACTCCCTTCCCGTCGCCGGCATCGCCCGCGTCGAGGTGCTCAATGACGGCGCCTCCGCCATCTATGGCACCGACGCGTCGCAGGCGTGTTCAACACCATCCTGGACGATGACTTCGTGGGCTTTGATGTTCGTGCGCGACATCTCTACGCCACGGGCAATGGCCTGAATGAGCAGACCCTGACCATCAAGGCGGGTCAGGACTTCAATGACGGTCGCACCAACGCCTCGCTGGCCGTGGAATATTCACGCCGTGACGGCCTGTTCGCCAATGAGGTGGATCGCGCGTCGAGCGAGGATCTGCGCCGCTTCCTCGTGGGCACCAGCTTTGAAGGCGACGTGTCCTTCGACAATCGCGCCACCCAGACCCCCTGGGGCCAGTGGACGCTGAACACCACATCCTCGACCCGGGTGCGCCAGAACGGCAATATCCTGACCACGACTTCGGGCGTTTTCCACTTCCAGCCTGACAGCTTCCCCGGATGCCGGGCCGACAGCCTGTCCACGCCGGGCCTGTGCATTGACGACGGCAGCCAGGACCGCGACCTGCGCTATGACGGCGCGTATGAGCGGTCGATCATTTCAGATCGCGACCGGTTCAACGCCTTCGGCTTCTTCAATCACGACCTCGACAATGGCGTGCATCTGTATGGCGAGCTGGGCGTCTATTACGCCGAGACGCGCTCCACGAACGAGCCGCGCAACGGCATCACGGCCACCGGCATCTCCGTGCCGGCGAGCTATTACTACAACCCGTTCGGGCCTGTGACCTTCTCGGACGGCTCCATCAACCCCAATCGCCTGCCGGGGCTGACCAATGTGCCGGCCGAAGGGCTGCCGGTGTTCACCGATGCGGGTCGCTACCGCTTCGTGGATGTGGGCTTCCGCGACATCGAGGTCGTCAACACACAGTACCGCATTCTGGGCGGTGCCCGCGGCGAGTTCGGCGATTCAGGCTGGGACTGGGATAGCGCGGCGCTGTACAACCGCGGCTATGCCGAGGATACGGCGAACAACTCGGTCTCCCGCACCCTGTTGCAGCAGGAGCTCTTCCGCGAAGGCCCGGACGTCTACAATCTGTTCAATGGCGGTAATCCGGCCAACCCCTCGGTCGGCGACGCCACGCCCAATCCGCGCAACCTGATCGAACCCTTCCTGATCGATGTGGTGCGCAAGAGCACTTCCGAGCTGGCATTGATCGATTTCAAGGTCAGCAATGGCGATGTGTTCACCCTGCCGGGCGGACCGATCGGCATCGCGGCCGGCGTTGAGGCCCGCTATGAGGCCTATGACGAGGATCGCGATTCCCGTCTGGACGGCACCATCACCTTCACCGACATGGTGACGGGCGAGGTCAGCGAGACCGATGTCTACGGCACCAGCCCGACGCCGGATTCCGGCGGGTCCCGCGAAGTCTTCGGCATCTTCGCCGAGGCGTCCGTGCCGATCGTCAGCCCCGAGATGAATATCCCGCTCGTCGAGACGTTCGACGTGCAGCTGGCTGCGCGCTACGAGGATTATTCCGACTTCGGCGGCAGCGGCGTGAAGCCGCGTGTGGCCGCGGCCTGGGTCCCCTTTGACGGCCTCAAGCTGCGCGGCGCGTATTCGGAGGGCTTCCGGGCGCCGAACCTGATCGTCGTCAATGAAGGCGTGGACCGCTCCAATGGGCGCGAAGACAGCTATGCCTGTGAGGCGGGCGTACGCAACGGCACGTTCGCGAGCTTTGCTGATTGCACCGGCTTCTCCGAAGGCCGCACCGAGCGGCGTTCGGTCGCTGATGACATCGGTCCGGAAGATGACACCAACATCACCTATGGCTTCGTGTTCGAGCCGCGGGGTCTGGACGGCGCGCTGCGCTTCCTGAACGGTCTGACGGTCACCGTGGACCGCTGGGAGATCGAACGCACCGACGTGGTCGGCGTGTTCGGCGCGGAGAACCATATCAGCCTCGACTACCTGCTGCGTCTGCAGGGCTCCTCGAACCCGAACGTGGTGCGGGCTGATCCCAACCAGGACCAGATCGACTATTTCAACGCGGCGGGCCTGACCCCGGCGGGCGATATCCTGTTTATCCGTGATACCTATGACAACAATGAGGATATCGATGTCGAGGGTATCGATTACGGAGTCTATTACTCACTCGATGACACCCCGATCGGCGACTTCGACTTCAAGGTCAACGCGTCCTATCTCGACACGTATTTCATCGCCCTGTCTCCTGGCGCCCAGCAGATCGCGGACGCGGTGGATAGCGGTCTGATCTCGGATGAGATCACGGTCTCCCAGGAAGGCGACATCATCCTCCAGGATGGTCAGCCGGAGTGGCGGGTCGCTGCGTCCCTGACCTGGCGTCATGATAGCGGCTGGGGCGCGGGTATCCGGGCTGACTACACCAGCGAGTTCATCGACACCGGCGCGGGCCTCGATCCGAACGGCGATCCGTTCATCGTGGACGCCTGGACCCAGACCAACGCCTATGTCCAGTACGACATTGACGCCAATGGCATCCTGGACGGCATGCGGGTCCGTGTCGGCGCGAACAACATCTTCGATGAAGATCCGCCGCTGGCCGACGAGACCAATGGCTATGACGCCGCGTATCACAGCATTCGCGGACGTCAGGTCTATTTCGACGTCCGTAAACGCTTCTAGAACCGGCAAGGCCGGGCGCTCTCCTCGCGAGGCGCCCGGACGCTGTATGATGCGCTTTCTTCTCTCCCTTCTCGTCCTTGCGGCGACACAGATCAGTGCGGCCTGGGCCGAGGACTGGCGCACCGGCCAGTTCATCCTGTCCGACTGGGACGGCCCGGCCCTGCGCGTCTTCTATGTGGAGCGCCCGAAGGCCGCTTGCCGGACGCCCCTGTGGTCATCGTCATGCATGGCGTCAATCGCAATGCCGACGATTATCGCGACAACTGGATCGCGCTGGCGGAGCACTACGGCCTGCGCGTCTATGCGCCGGAGTTCACCCAGGACGCCTTCCCGGGCGCCGCATCCTACAATCTGGGCGGCGTGGGGCGGGACGGGCCGTCCTCCTATGCCGCGATCGAGCCGCTTTTCACCGCCATCACGCAACGCGGAGCCGCGAGCGGCTATGTCCTGTTCGGGCATTCCGCCGGCGCGCAATTTGTCCACCGGGCCCTTCTGTTTGAAGACCTGCCGCATCTTTTGACGGCGTATTCCGCCAATGCCGGCTGGTACACCTTGCCGGACCGGAACGAGACCTGGCCCTACGGCCTCTCCGGGATCGACATTGATGAGGGCCGGATCGGGGCCTGGCTGGAGCGCCCGATGACGCTTCTCCTGGGAGAGGCCGACATCGATCCGGGGGATCCGAATCTGCGTCGCACGCCTGAAGCGCTGGCCCAGGGGCCGCACCGCCTTGCCCGCGGTCACTACTTCTTTGATCATGCGGGCCGGCAAGCGCAGGAGCGAGGCGTGTCCCTGGGCTGGCGGGTCGTCACGGTTCCGGGCGTCGCCCATGACAATGCCGGCATGGCCCGGACCGCGGCGAGCCTGATTGCACAGACCGCTCGCGATGACTGACGCCGCCGTCCGGAGCTGCACACGCCGCCGCTGAACCCGGGGCGCGCGGATCGCTCCTCCCGCCGCCGCAGGCCTGGCCTTCATCGCAAGGTCTCCTGCGGCCGGACTGTCCACCTGACATACACAAGGCCGACCGACCATGACTGCACAAGATGACGCCGGACAGGCGCTATACCAGCGGATCGGACTGATTGCGGGCCCGATCGCCGCCTTGATCCTGTTTCTGACGTTCGAACCGGAGGGCCTGTCGCGCGCGGGCGTGATCGTGGCCGCGCTGGGGCTGTGGATGGCGATCTGGTGGGCGACCGAAGCCATTCCGGTTGCGGTCACCGCCTTCCTGCCGCTGGTCGTCCTGCCCCTGCTGGACGTCGTGCCCATGCGCGACATCGCCGCGCCCTACGCACACCCGATCATCTATCTGTTCTTCGGCGGTTTCGTGGTGGCGCTGGCGATTGAACGCTGCGGTCTTCACCGACGCATCGCGCTGGGCGTGTTCGCATTCGCGGGCGCGGATGCGCGGGCGCTGGTGGCTGGGTTCATGGCGTCTGCGGCCTTTGTCAGCATGTGGATCTCCAACACCTCCACAACCCTGATGCTCCTGCCCATCGCCGTCTCGGTCTATACCGTCATTAGCGAGACCATGCCCGGTCTGGCGCCGAAACAGCGCCAGAATTTCGGCGTCTCCCTGCTGCTGGGCTTGGCGTATGGCGCGACGCTGGGCGGTCTGGCGACGCTGGTGGGCACGCCGCCCAACGCCTTCATGGTCGGCTTCATGGCGGACAATTACGATGTCCACATGGATTTCGCGCGCTGGATGCTCGTGGGTCTGCCGGTCTCGCTGGTCATGCTGCCGCTCGCCTGGCTGGTGCTGACGCGGTTCATCTACCCGATCGATTTCAAGGCGTCCGAAGAGGCCATGAACCATATCCGGGCCATGCGCGAGGGGCTGGGCCGGATGAGCAAGGCCGAGGTCCGCACCGCCTTGCTGTTCGGATTTCTGGTGCTCGGCTGGCTGTCGCGCGGCTGGCTGAGCAATCTGTCGATCCTGGGGGAGCTGACGGATACGGGCGTCGCCATGGCTGCGGCGGTCGCCGCCTTCCTCATCCCTTCGGGCAAGAAAGGCCAGGCGCTGATGACCTGGGACGCCATGGGCAAGCTGCCCTGGGGCGTGCTGGCGCTGTTCGGCGGCGGGCTGGCGCTGGCCGCCGCCGTGACCAGCTCCGGGCTGGCCTGTGGATCGGTCAGCAACTGGTGGGCATCGGGGCTGTCAACGCCATCCTGCTGGTGGTTGCGGCGACCGCACTGGTCATCTTCATCACCGAACTGACCAGCAATCTCGCCACCACCGCCACCTTCCTGCCGGTGATCGCCGCCATCGGGTCGAGACCGGACAGGATCCGCTGGTCTATGTGATCCCGGTGACGCTGGCGGCCAGCTGCGCCTTCATGCTGCCCGTCGCCACGCCGCCCAACGCCGTGGTGTTCAGTTCGGGGCTGGTGGCGATCCCCGCAATGGCGCGGGCCGGCCTGGTGCTCAACATCATCGCCGTGGCGGTGCTGAGCCTCGTGGCGCTATTGCTGGCCCCGATCGTGTTCTAGGCGCTCTCGACCGGGTCGGGGTCGCCATCCCAGATGCGCAGGCAGGCCGTGAAGACCAGAAGGTCTCCGGCCTGCAGGGTCTTCTGCTCGATGCGTTCGTCATAGGCGGTGCGGAAGTGGAAGGCGAAATCCCCGGCCCGGTTCCGCAGCTCCTCGCGCTTGGTCACGGGCAGCCAGCCCACAAGGTGAAGGCCGGCATGCCGGGTCCGGATCAGGCTGGCATAGCTGTGTCCGATCAGCGGATCCCCAGGCTCGAGGGTGTGCATGTACAGATGCGTTCCGTCACGCATGTTCATGACCGCAATCAGGAAATCGAGCATGGCGTTGCCGTCGAACACGTCTTTCACGAGGAAGCGTTCGACCAGCGTCGTGCTGGGGATCACCACATGGGCGCCAGCCCCTTCGGTCAGGAAGGCGTCCCGGTCTTCCCGGTCGAGCACTTCGGCGATGATCTTGCACGGCCAGCCGCGCCGGTTCGCATGCTCGGCGATCAGCTTGGTCGCCAGGAGCGTGGAGGCGTCCACGGCCCGCACCTCTGCCGAACTTGTTGCGTCGCGCTTCTTGGCGGCGTCGGCGAGCAGGATCACGTGATCGAATTCGAGACTGGCGGGCAGCTGCTCGTTCAGGGTTTCCGATGTGAGGAAGGGCGTGTCCTCGATGGTGATGGCGTGGATGGTCGGGTTCTGGTGGAAGACCCGAAGATTGGCTTCCAGACGTTCAAGGTGGGCGCGAGACGCATACAGAAGGATGCGTGCGCCTTCACTGCGCTGGAGCTGGAACCGGTCGCGCGGGATGGGTTCGGCGTCGCGCACCTCGTTCAGGTCGCGCGTGCGCATCACGCTCTTGCGCCGGGCCGCGGCGTAGATGATGCGGTCATCGGGCTTGGGCGTGTAGGCATAGCCCTCCGCGCGGGTAAGCGAGATGATGGGGCCGCCATCCACCACCTCGGCGTCATACACCGCCTCGCGGCGCAGCTCGCTGCACACCAGCCCCACCAGGTTTGCGCCGCACGACCAGAGCGCGCTTTCCAGGTCGCTATTGGTCATGCCCAGTGAAATGTCCGGGTTCTGCGCGCACAATTCCTCGAACCGGATGGAATAGAGCTCGTCAAAGGCGTCATAGGTCAGCACTTCGAGCAGGTAGTCGATCATGTTGGGATGGATTGTGCTCAGCGCGGCGGCCTTGGCGACGAAGATGTCGGGCGTGATCAGGGTCGCGCAGCCGAAGGCCGCGAAATGATCCGCATTCTGGGAAAAGGCGAGCTCGGCCGAGATATGAATGTCGGGATTGAGCCGTTTGAGGTTCATCGCGGTCAGGATCGCGCCGATATTCTGGCTCGAGCGTCGATCGTAATCGGCCAGGATGATGGCGTGCCCGGCCTCCCGGGCGCCGGCTTTCTCCAGCGTGTCCCGGTCCGCGCTGTCCCCGCGTCTGAAGCTGACCTTGTTCTGGTCGAAATGATGGGTCGCCAGCGGCGATGCGTCTCCCGACTCCGCAACAATACAGACCTTCTTGGCGTGCTCGGCGTCATTGCCGGTCAGCGCGTAGACCACCCCGTCCAGATGTTCGTTCCAGCCGCAAACCAGAACGTGATTGCTGAACCTGGCCGGCATCAGGCCGGCGATGCGCTCGGAGCGGCGTCGACCCCACATGTTGACGATGATGATGATCGCAGCGATCGGGCCGCCGACGCCGATAAAGGCGAGAATGGCCACGAGCACGCGGCCGATGGTGCTGAGCGGATAGGCGTTGTTCTCGGTGAAGCCGCTGGCCACGAAGGTCAGCATCCAGATGAAGCCTTCCGACAGGGTCAGGTCGGCGAAGGGATTGTCCAGCTGATAGGCCTGGGCGTGGGCCGTCTCCGCCGAGCGCAGGGTCAGAAGCGCGGTCAGCAACAGAAGCGCGAACAGGCTCAACCCGATGATCCAGGGGCTGGGGCGCGCCCACCAGTCCAGCGCCACCTGGATGAAGGCGAAGCGCCCGCGTCGTTCCCGCTTCACCCGGTGCGGTCATAGGTTGTCTCGAACGTGACGGCGATGAAGCTGATCGCCAGCAGAGCCGCCCAGATCAACATCCACATCCAGTATTGCGGTTGCGGGTTGGCGTGGCCGGCGTCCACCAGAGAGCCCCGCGCGCTCCGGTGCACCGGCAGGGAGGCGCGCAAGAGGAACTGGTCCGGCGCCAACAGGCCGTCAAATTCCGAGGACAGCGTATCCCAGTTCGCGATCAGGGCCGCGCTCAGTTGCGCCACGCGGCCTGCGGTGGCGTCGGACCGGGTGAACAGATAGGCGCGTACGGCGAGGGCGGCGGCCGGAGCGCCGTTGATCTGCAGAAAGCCGCTTTCGTAATAGGGGCGGCCCGCGGACAGCTCGGACACCACCATGGGCGGCAGGGCCAGTCGTCTGACGCGCTGGGGGTCGAACTCGAGATTGGCGGCGGCGGTCACGAACAGGGCGTCGATCTCGCCGTTCTCGAGCGCAGCAAAGGCCTCGCCCAGTCCCAGATTGCGGGCGCGATAGTCGATGCCTTCCCGCAGACCCGCCGCATCCATCACTTCGCGCGCATTGTAATAGCTGCCCGAGCCGGTCTGCCCCAGATTGACGGAGAGGCCCCTGAGATCGCCCAGCAAGGTCGGAGCCTCGGCGGCGTTGCGCACGAAGACCTGCACATATTCGGGGAACAGGGGGGCGACGGCGGAAAATTCCCGCCAGCGCGGGAAGCCGTGATTGCCGTAGAAATGGTGATAGGCCAGATCGTTCTGGGCGAGCGCGAAATCGAAACGGCTCGTGCGCAGGCCGTCCAGATTCTCGACGCTGCCTGCGGTGTCGGTGGTGCACAGCTCCACCCCGTCCGCCAGTTCCGTCAGGCGCTCGGCGAACGCATGATAGCGCCCGCCTGTTTCGCCCGCTCCGAGGCAGTCCGCGCCTTGCGCCGACGCGGCGGCGCCCATCAGCCAAAACGCAATGAGACAGACAATCGCCCGCATGTGCCCGGCCCCCCAGCCGCTTGGTCGCGCTGGCATATGGGGCTGGATGTCCAAATGGACCCCCGGCGCGCCTGGCGCATTCCGGTTCAGTTATATCGGATACGACCAGAAGGTGAACCCGTCCGCGGACGGAGCGGGTCATGGGGCGGAGGCGTCGGTCTCGGATTCGCCCGCTTCCTCGACCGCGGTCTCGGCCCAGTATTCGCCTGCTGACATGGCGGCGGGGGCCAGAAGGTAATCCTCGGTGCTATCCGGCGCCTGGCGTCGGGTGATGCGGTAGACCGCGTAGGCGCTCAGCGCCAGACACAGGCCGACGAGGTACCAGGCGAAGCCGTTCGTGCCGAGCGCCCCCATCAGGAGGCCCGTGCCCATCGGCCCCAGCATAGCGCCGCCGCCATAGACCATGACAAGGGCGCTCGAGGCCGGGGTCATCTGATCGACTTCGAGCCAGTCATGGGTGTGCGCCATCGACAGCGGATAGAGCGTCATGGTCAGCCCGCCCGCAAAGAACCCCGCCAGCGTCAGGGTCATCAGGCCCTGCTGCGCAGCCATCGGCAACAGGGCCGCAATCACCGCGGCCGCAGCGGCCACGCCGGCGATCACGATCCTGCGGTCCCAGGCGTCAGACAGGCGCCCGATCGGCCATTGCAGCGCGGCGCCCCCCACTAGGGTCGCCGCCATGAAGATGGAGACGCCGCCCACCTCAAGGCCCAGACGACGCGCATACACCGCGCCCATCCCCAGGATGATCCCGTTCGCGACGCCGGCGCTGAAGCTGCCGGTCAGTCCCAGGGGCGAGATCGAGAACAGCTTGCGCAGGGTCAGGCGCTCGATTTCCAGCGTGAAGTGCGGCTGGGGGGCGGAGCTGAGCAGGATCGGCACCAGCGCGCCGGAGATGATGATCGAGGAGAGGGCGTAGAGCGTCAGGCTGGTGGTGGAGGCGATGTTCAGAAGCCCCTGGCCGATGGCGAGGCTGCCATGGGTGATGATCATGTAGATGGCCAGCAGCGCGCCGCGATAGGCGTTGGAGCTTTCCCGGTTCAGCCAGCTTTCCGCCACCACATAGAGCCCGGCGAAGCTGAACCCTGTCAGAAAGCGCATGCCGGCCCAGACCCAGGGGTCGATGATCATGCCGTGGATCAGAATGGCGATGGACCCCAGCGAGGCGAGAGCGGCGAAGGTCCGCACATGTCCGACCCGGCCGATCAGGCGCTCGGCGCTGGCGGAGCCTGCGAAAAAGCCCGCGAAATAGGCGGTCATGACAAGACCGGTCAGAGCCGAGGAGAAGCCTGAATCTTCCGCCACCACGCCCAGCAGCGTGCCTTGCAGGCCATTGCCGGCCAGGAGCAGCGCAATCCCCAGCAACAGCGCCCAGAGCTGCAGGACGGCCTGAAGAAGGCTGCGTTCGCCGGAGGGGTCGGTGAGGCTCATCGCTGCACTCCTTCGCCACTGAACCGCGCGTGTGCCGCAGCCCGGGTCCGGGTGTTAATCACGCCAGGGCGTCAGGGTTTCCCGTTCGGAACCGAAACGAGCCAGACGCCGTCTATCTGATCGACGATGCGTCCGCCCAGCGCCATGGCCGAGGGGCGATCCGGGCAGCCCGCGAGGTCGGCGGTATGATCAAGATAATTGCCGGTGGCGGCGGTCTCTCCAAGCCGCCGGCACGGGGCGCCGGAGAGGGTGATCGTCGCCGCAAGGCGCCCACGGAGGCCGGGAAGACGAAGGGCGCCGGCTGTGAAGGCGTCGTGCAGGCGCCCAGCATCAGGACGAGTGCGCCCGTCAGGGCGAGGGTCGGATATGGCATGGCGCGCCCTTTCAGTCGTCACACGAGGAACCCGTGGCACTGTGCGTGTGGTTTGTTGGTCCGGGCAAGGGCTAAGACTGGCCCTCACCTGGGCTCGATCCCTCGAAGGTTCGGGCGCGGCTCCGCCAGTCCTCCGGCAGGGCGACGGCCTTGCGCGCTGCGTGTCAAAGCAGACCGAGACCGCCGTCAGGCGCGCCGCGCGATCCTCCCGGCCCAGAATGATCATGTCATAGACGAAGGTGACGGACTTGCCGCCGAGACGATCGAGTCGGGCGCGGATCTCCAGAAGGTCGCCCGCGCGCACTTCGGCCACATAATCGATCTCGTGACGCACATCGACAAAGCCGGTCCCGCCGGCTTCGGCGTCCGAACCGGACCATCCGAACACCGCATTGAGCGCGTGATAGGAGGCGTCATCGAACATCGCCATGTAATCGCGTGTCGTCAGATGCCCCATCACATCGCACAGCCAGGGATGGGCGACGGCGCGAAACGGCGCGATCATGCCGCCGCTCGCAGCTTCTTCATCTCTTCAAGCTTGCGCAGGCCCAGCGTCTGGCGCGCCTCTTCGGGCGTCTGGATGCTGGCGCCCATCATCTCGACAATGGAGCGGGCGCGTTCAACGAGCTGGGCGTTGGTGGCGGGCTTGCCCTTGGCGAGATAGAGATTGTCCTCAAGCCCGACGCGCACATGCCCGCCCATCAGCGCCGCCTGTGCGGCCATGGGCATTTCGTTGGCGCCAAGACCAAAGGCGGCCCAGTTCGCGCCCTCGGGCAGATTGTCGACCATGGCCTGCATGTTCCGGGTCAGCCCTTCAGCGCCCCATTTCACGCCCATGCACAGCTGGAAGAGCGGCGGCTCTTCGAGAAGGCCTTCCGCCATCAACTGCTTGGCGAACCAGATATGACCGAGATCAAAGACCTCCAGCTCGGGTTTCACGCCGATCTTCTGAAGCCGTTCCGCGCCGATGCGCAGCATGCCGATGGAGGAGACATAGACATAGTTGGGGACGTTATAATTGAACGAGCCGCAATCGAGCGAGCAGATCTCTGGCAGCAGCATTTCCACATGCTGCATGCGCTCCACCTGACCCACGCAATCGGTATCGGTGCGGTCAAAGTCGGTGGGATTGTCATCTGGGCCCAGGAACAGATCGCCGCCCATGCCGGTGGTCAGGTTGATGATCACATCGGTATCGTGTTCGCGGATGCGGTCCACCACTTCCTTGAACAGTTCGGGGTCGCGGCTGGGCGCGCCGGTGTGCGGATCGCGCACATGGATGTGGGCGATGGCGGCGCCCGCTTTCGCCGCCTCTATGGAGGCCTTGGCGATCTCGGCGGGGGTGACGGGCACATGGGGCGTCTTGCCGGCGGTGTCGCCCGAGCCGGTTACGGCGCAGGTCAGGATCACATTGCGGTTGAGCTTTTGATCTTGGGCGGTCACGTCGTCACTCCATCGGTTGCGGATCAGGATCGCCGTCAGGGGCGCTCCCGGGGGAAGAGAAGTCTTCGGACAGCTGGGTCATCAGGCGATCGCGCCATCACGAGGCCGATCAGCACGACCGGGGCGGAGGCGATCAGGGCGCGGTCTGCACCACGCGCAAGCCGCCCACGAACAGCAAGGTCACCGGCAGCGCGCCCAGCATGGCGGCCCAGAACAGGCGCTGCCACAGGGCGGGGTCCTGCCCGGCGGGCAAGGATTGGGTTGCGCTCGACGCCAGAATGTAGGAGGCGCTGTCATAGGTGGTGGCCGAGAACACCACGGCGGCGACAGCGAACAGGCCCATCGCCCAGACATCAAGCGGCAGGGCGTCCATGATCGCGACAATGGCCTGGGCGCCGCCGTCGGCATTGAGCTGTTCGACCACATCCACCGCGCCGGTCAGCTGCAGGTTCAGGCCGTAATTGCCCAGAATGACGAAGAACAGGCCCGCGCCCAGCGTGCCATAGCCGATCATGCCGAAGATCACCTGCCGGATGGTGCGACCGCGCGAGATGCGCGCCACGAACAGGCCCACCACCGGGCCATAGGCGATCCACCAGGCCCAGTAGAAGATCGTCCAGTCGATGACGAAACGCGTGTCGCCGAAGGCTCCGCCCAGGTGTTCAGGCGAATGAAGTTCTGCGCCACAAGGCCATAGCCGGTGATGCCCGCCTCGATGAAGAGCCCGGTGGGCCCGGCGATGAAGACCAGCAACAGGAACGCGAAGATCAGACCGACATTGAGGTCGCTGAGGCGCTGGATGCCCTTGCGCAGCCCCGCCGCCGCGCTCAGCGCGAAGAGCACCATGGTGATCACCAGCGTCGCGACCTCGAGGCCGAAGCTGGGAGCCACGCCCATGATGCGCGCGGCGAGCGCGGCGATCATCGGGGTGGAGAAGCCGAGCGATGTACCCGCGCCGCCCAGAAGGCTGACCATGAAGATCGTGTCCACGATCCGGCCCAGCGGCTGGTGCGCGCCAAAGCCGGGCACGCCTGCACAGCCTGTGCTCAGGCGCAGGAAGGGCACGCCGCGATTGTGATAGGCGTAGCCGATCGCGAGCGTCGGCAGGCAATAGAAGGCCCAAGCCGAGGGGCCCCAGTGAAACAGGCCATAGGCCGAGGCCCATTCAATCGCTTCGGGCGTGCCCTGGGGCAGGCCGAAGGGCGGGGTCTGGAAATAGTACGCCCATTCGATCGCGGCCCAGTACATCAGGCCTGCGCCAATGCCGGCGCAGAACAGCATGGCCGCCCAGCCCAGCGTATTGAACTCCTCGACAGCCTCCTGCCCGCCCAGACGCACTTGGCCATAGCGGCTGAGCGCCAGCCAGAAAAGGAAACCGATCAGGACGACGCCCAGGGCGAGATAGAGCGGTCCGATCTTTTCCGCGACGAAGTCATAGATCTGGGGCAGCAGGACCGCCCCGGCGTCCGGGTTGATGACCAGTCCGAGGCACACCAGTCCCACAAGGCCGGCGCTCACCGTGAACGCGATCCAGTCTGTACGGGCGGGCAGGGTCAAGGCGTCGTCTCCCAGCCCAGAAGCGGGCATAGCTCTTCATCCATCGGCGCGCGGTTGAAATCGGTTGATCCCAGACCAGAAGCGCGCCGGTCGCGCCAAATTCCGGCCAGTCGAGATCCGATGTGACCGGGTTCGGGTTGCCGGTCCGGGCGAAGCGGGCCCAGCTTTCGTGCATGGCGCGGGTCAGCGCCCGGTCCGCCTCGACTGTGGGCAGCCAGGCGTCATGAGTATCAAAGACATAGGGCAGCTCTGCGCCATGATAGACGCGCAGCGAATCCGGCGCGTCCTCGCGGGCGCGTTCCAGGCGGTAGAGAAAAACGGGAGCGCCCTGAGCCGATGCCCCGCGCGCCAGCGCCTGCCCCGGACAGCGCATCCAGCGGGCGGTGTCCAGACGGTCGAGCGCGCCAAGCGCAGAGCCCTCTTCGGTGAGCAGGCGGTCAACACGCGCGTCGCCGAGTTGCGCGCGCCAGCCCTCAAGGCTCTGTTCCAACGCAGCGGCGTCCACATACATGCGCCACTCATCGCGATTGGTCCCGATCATCAGGGGTACGGGGTTGAGCGTGCCCGATTCCAGAGCCGAACGCGGCGACACAGGCAGTTCATCAGGGCCATGGACCGGGCCGTAATCATAGCCGGACAGGACATCCGCAGCGGTGTCGAGGATGGCGTCAGCGGACGCGTCATAGGGATCGTCGTTCAACGCGTTCGCAAGCTGGTCAAAGGCGTCGTGAGCCGTTTGCGCCGGTCGATCCGCATCAAATTCAAAGCCGCCGCTCTGGCTGATCGCGCGATGAAACAGGCCTTCCGCCGCCGGAGACGCCAGAAGCGCGCCCACCGCAGCGGCCCCTGCGCTCTCGCCAAAGATCGTCACCTGGTCAGAGTCGCCGCCAAACCGGCCGATGTTCGCCTGCACCCACTCCAGCGCGGCGATCTGGTCATGCAATCCTGCATTGGCGGTCGCATTGTCTGTATCCGGAGCAATATAGCCGAAAGCGCCCAGACGATAGGCGATGGAGACCAGAACAATGCCCTGATCCGCGAAGCGTCGCCGTGGTAATTGGGCTCATAGGACCAGCCGCCCGTATAGCTGCCGCCATGAATGTAGACCATGACCGGGGCCGGTTCGTCAGGGCTCAGATCGGGCGTCCAGACATTGAGATACAGACAGTCCTCGCTGACGCCCTCAGGTTCGGGCGCAACCGCGCGAGACTGGCCGAAGGCTTCGGCGATATCGCCATACCAGTCCACGATGGACCGGGTCTGCATGCAGGCCGGGGCGAAGGATTGAGCGGGGCGCTCCACGCTCCAGGCCTCGACGGGGTGAGGCGCATGCCAGCGAAGAGCGCCCACAGGCGGTGTGGCGAAGGGCACGCCCCTGAACACGCCGCCATCGGGATGATCGTCCAGGCTCAGCCCGACCAAGGGGCCGGACAGGGTCTCTGCACGCGGGGGCTCCGGCGTCTCGCTGCCGCAAGCGCTCAGGGCCAGAAGGGCGCACGCCGCCCCCGTGATGAGACTTCGAACCTTCAACCGATCAGACCTCCTGAACCTTCACGATCACCGCGCCGCGACGATCGCCGGCCTCCACTGCGGCATGAGCGTTGGCGCAATTGGCCAGCGCATGGGTTTCCGCGATCCGGTGGATCAGCCCGCCTTGGGGTTCCGCTTCGACCCGCGCGATATCGGCGATGGCCTGGGCTTTCGCCTCTTCCGGCATTTCGTAGACGATCACCATGCGCACGGTGAGGTCCATGAACATCATGCGGTAAAACGGCAGGGTGGGGGTCATGTCCTGGGCGGAGGAATAGGTGCAGATCGTTCCGCCGATCCGAAGACAGTCGAGCACTTGAGGAAGATTGGCGCCGAACTCCACTTCGACGACCTGATCCACTTTCTCTCCGCCCGTCGCCTTCAGCACGTCTGCGCCCCAGCCGTCCTGACGGTGATTGACCACATGGGCGGCGCCGGCCTCCAGGCACGCCTTCTCGTCATCGGGATTGCTGGCGGTGGCGATGACCCTTGCGCCGGCGCGGCTGGCCCACTGGATGGCGTAATGGCCGACCCGGCCCGCGCCGCCGGTCACGAGAAGGGTCTTGCCGAAGGGATCGCCTTCGGCGAAGACGCAGCGATGGGCCGTCATGACGGGGATGCCGTAGATCGTCCCGGTCTCGAAGCTGGCGCCGTCGGGCAGGGCGGGCGCGCGGCGTTCGTCAATCACCACATATTCGGCCGCGGTGCCGAAACGGCGACCGTGCTGGGCCTGATAGACCCAGACCTTCTGGCCGATGCGGGCCGGATCCACGCCTTCGCCCACCGCCTCGATGACGCCGGCGCCGTCCGAATGCGGAATGACATAACCGTTGTCCAGCAGATGCGGGAAAGACCCCATGCGTTTCTTGACGTCGGACGGGTTCACCCCGCTCGTCGCGATCTTCACGCGCACCTCGCCCTGACCGGGCTCGGCCACAGGCGTCTCGCCCAGGATCAGCGTCTCTTCAGCCTTGCCGAAGCTCTCGAAATAGATGGCTTTCATGGCCGCCTCATTTGACCGGGAAGGACAGGGATTCCGTGTGTCCATCGATGGCGATGGACTGGCCGGAAATGCGTTCGCCGCCCTTGGAGCTGAGATAGACGCACATATTGGCGACATCCTCGGCGCGGATGAAGGTCTGCATCGAGGACTGGCTTTCGTAGGTGCGGCGCACCTCATCGGGGCTGACCCCGCGGCTCGAGGCTTCCCGGGCGATCACGCTTTCGATGCGCGGCCCCTCCACAGAGCCCGGGCAGATGGCGTTGACCCGGACGCCAAAGGGACCCAGCTCCATGGCGAGCGTCTTGGTCAGGCCGATCATCCCCCACTTCGCCGCCGCATAGGGGGCGCGATAGGGGAAGCCGAACAGGGCGGCGTTCGAGGCGATATTGATGATGGCGCCCCGGCCCGCCGCCTTCATGGCGCGGGCGCATGCCGGGTGAAATTGAAGGCGCCCACAAGGTTCACATCCAGACACTGACGGAAGCCGTCCGCATCCAGATCCTCCACAGGGCCCGTCGGCCCGGCAATGCCGGCATTGTTCACCAAGGCGTCCAGACGGCATGATATTCCAGCACTTCACTGACGACACGATGGGCGGCCCTGGCGTCCGAGACATCGGCGCGCGTGGCGCCGCAGCTGGGATAGCGTCGAGAAAGTCAGCCAGCGCCTTTTCGTCCACGTCACAGACATGCACGGCCCACCCCGCCTCGCGATAGGCTTTCGCATGCGCGGCCGACGCCTGCAGCGCCAGCGGTGACAAGGGCGACCGGAGCGGCGGAGCTCGCCGCCGCCTTGGACTCTGGGGTCATGTTCGATCCTCAAACGGCCTGTCGGATAGAAGCGCTGGGACAGGCTGACGCCGAAGGTGCGCGGCTGGTTGGTCGTGATGCGACTGTCGAAATCGGTGGCGTTGCGATAGAGCTCTGCCCGCTCGTCGGTCAGGTTGCGCACATAGGCGGTGACGGTCCAGTTGTCCCGGCCCAGCCCCGCCGAGGCGCCCAGCAGGGCGTAGGCCTCCTGCTCGGAGCGATTGGCGATGAACAGATCGTTGTAGGATTTGCCCACATATGATCCGCGCACATTCCAGAAGGCGTCAAAGTCGCGCCAGGCGAATTCGTATCGCGCATTCAGATAGCCCTTGACCGAGGGGATATAGGGCAGCTCGGTCCCATCGGGCGCATCTGGCGTCGTCGCATTGATGTTCTGGCTGAAGTCCTCGCTCAGCTCGGCCTGCAGCACCGTCATCGCTCCGGTCAGGGTGAGATTGTCGGTGGCGAGCCAGCTGATGTCCGCTTCAAGGCCCAGCACTTGCGCTGCGCCCGCGTTCTGGGTCAGACCCAGCGGGGATTCAGACGGATCGAAGCGGGTGAACTGGACGTCCTCCCATTCCATCAGGAAGGCGGCGCCGTTGAAGCGCAATACGCCGTCCGCCAGTGTCGTCTTCCAGCCGAACTCGTAATTGGTGATGAGGTCTGAATCGTACGTCCCCGGAATGTTGGAGGTGGACGCGCGGTTCACGCCGCCTGGCCGGAAGCCTTCGGAGACTGTGGCGTAGAACAGTCGGTCAGAGCTGGGTTGCCAGGTCAGATTGACCTTATACAGGCTGCCCGATTCCGATTGCTCGACATCCACGTCGGGACTGCCGCTGAACACGGTGCCGACAAAGCCTTCAATGGAGCTGTCGGTATCAAACACCCGCGCGCCGACGGTCGCGGTCAGGGTGTCGGTGAGATCATAGGACAGCTCGCCGAAGAGGGCGGCCTCGGTATCCTCTCGCACCTGATTGGTGGTGAAATAGGCCTGCTCGCCATCCACCGCCATGCCCGGCTTGATGGTCGGGATGTTCCAGTCGAAGTCAAAGTCGTGCTCGGCGCGCTGATAGAACACGCCCGCGATCAGGCGCAGGCGGTTTTCCTGAGGCGTCGCAAGACGGAATTCATGGCTGTCGCGGGTATACTGGCTGCGGTCCTGATACTGGATGCGCGGATCCTCGCAGGCGTAGAAATCATAGGCGCCGGCTGCGGAATCGTAAGCGTAGTAACAGGTGTAATAGTCGATATAGGACGAGTATTCAGCGTATTCGGAGTAATCGTTGTCATACTCCACCTCGCGATCGAGGAAGGAGCCCGAATAGGTCACGTCCATGCCCGCAATGCGGCCCTCAACGGTGGCGCCCAGCTGGGTGAAGGTGTCTTCGGAGCGATCATTGAAGAAACGCTCGACTTCCAGATCGCCCACATCCTCGGGGTCATGATCCCAGACGCCTTCGGTTTCCTGGGTCTGGTGCAGGGCGCGGGCGGTCAGCGTCCAGTTGTCATCCAGATCGATCTGCAGCGCGGCGCGCGCGCCGCTCGTGGTTTCCTCGTTGAAGTCCTCTTCCACATAAGGGGCATTGTCGACGGTGATGCCCGACCGTGAGAAGGTCTTCGTCGCCGCGACATTGTCGATATAGCCCGCCGACTGGTCATGCCAGCCGACAAGTCGCAGCGCCGCGCGATCGCCCAGCGGCAGGTTCACAAAGCCCTCTGCGGTGTAGCCCACACCGCCTTCATTGACGGTTTCTGTCGTCAGGTCATACCCGGCCTCGAAGCCGCTGGCATCGGGCGCATTGGTGATGATGCGCAGCGTGCCCGCCTGCGAGTTCGCGCCATAGAGCGTGCCCTGCGGGCCGCCCAGCACCTCGATGCGGGAGACGTCATAGATGTGGACATCGAGATTGCGGCCGATGGCGGTGACCGGCTGATCGTCCAGATAGAGACCGACGCTGGGCTGGGAGCCCGAGGCGTTGCCGTCGCCGCCATCGGAAATGCCGCGGATATAGATCTGGGCCGAGCCGGGGCCGACCGAGTTGAACGACACGCTCGGCAGGAGCTGGGCGTATTCTTCGAAATCGGTGACCTGCTGCTGATCGAGGAAGGTGTTGTCCAGGACCTGAACGCTGAGCGCCACGTCCTGCAGGCTCTCCTCGCGCTTCTGGGCGGTGACGGTGATCGTCTCGATCTGCCGCGGCGCCGAGGGCGCGTCCTGGGCCAGCGCTGCGCCGGGCAGGCAGAGCGCCGCTGCGCAGGTGGTGGTCATCAGAAAGGCGGCGCGAGACGGGGTCTTGCGTCGGCCCGTATTGTCCTTGAATCCAGCCATGATGCGTCCTTCCCTCGATCTGAACGTGCGTCGCGTAATGCGCACTTTGGGCGGAAGCTTAAGGGAAGGGCCGCCTCCGGGCCGACCGGAAAATATTCGACGATAGATGACGAAAATTCATCTATCCCAATTCCGGTCCTCCCCCAGCTCGGCTTCAAGGAGGGTTTTCAAGGGCGACAGAAAAGGCTCAAAGTTGAGCCATTGCGTTGTTCCGCTTTGGTAAATGGGCTGGCGGACCTGTTCGGAGCTGGCGGTGCGGACGGCGCGGTCTGTTGAATGGAAGTTCACGCAATCGGGGTGAAACTCCACGCCGACATAGTCGAGCAGGCGACGCACTTGCGGCTCGAAGTCCGCAACCATGTCCTCATAGATCACACGCAGGGCCGCGCCGGGCTGGGCCTCGTCAAACGCGCGCATCACCTTGAGATAATCGCTGTAATAGCGACCGATCTCGGTCAGGTCATAGCTGAAATTCTGACCCCGCGCGAAGAGCTGCTTGAAGTTGGAGAAGCCGCAGGCCAGCGGATGGCGCCGGGCGTCGATGATCTTCGCGTTTGGCAGGATCAGGCGGATCAGCCCCACATTCATGCAGTTGTTGGGCATCTTGTCGATGAAATAGGGCGCATCTCCGCGGTGAACCCGGGTGCGCTCGAGATATTCCGCCCCCAGGGCGCGCACGGCGTCCGGATCAAGTTCGGCGAGCATGTCCGGATAGGACGAGGCGTCCGTGCGCCGCTTCTTGCCGGACAGGCGCCGGGCGATGGAGATGATGTCGGGCAGTTCGAACGTGCCGTCGATCTGCGGGTGACTGGCGAGGATCTGCTCCAGCAGGGTGGAGCCCGAGCGCGGCAGGCCCAGTATGAAGATCGGATCCGGCGCGGGATCGCCCCATCCTGGCGCGCTCGAAGAAGTCGCGGCTGAAGAAGGCGGTCACCAGATCGGTCTCGGCGGAGGTCCGGTCGGCGTCATAGAGCACGGTCTT
>LZQR01000017.1_pt1 | contig 45699 bp, 54 predicted proteins | sample 768601 | NCBI WGS metagenome assembly LZQR01 (sample SAMN05207299, study PRJNA324521) | oil field metagenome | isolation source: sample BH-FW-24 from oil reservoir | place: India: Bombay High | collected 2015-12-04
AATTCTTGTCGATGCAGGTCACATGGTGACCAAAATCAGCAAAACACGCCCCCGAAACCAGACCCACATATCCAGTCCCGATCATCGCTACGCGCATCTGATCCCCCTCACGCTGTGCCTGTCACAGGGTTTACCGCACCTGCACAATTTCAACAACTCCGGCGGCGCGAGGCGGGCCGGATTTCAGGCTCGTGACAGGGTCGGGCGGGTACGCGGGGTGGGGCCGCGAGCCCGCCAGCGCTTGCAAATACGTCTCCGGACAAGAGAAAGCGCTCTGACGCCGCGCCTCTAGGGCTCGATTGAGCGAACGCCCGTCCGCAGATTCAGCGAGAATATTCCGGGAAAATGGCGCACCCATGAGGATTCGAACCTCAGACCTCTGCCTTCGGAGGGCAGCGCTCTATCCAGCTGAGCTATGGGTGCCTGATAGGGCGCTCTGTTTAACTTGCTCTGCGGACAAGTTCAATCATGACAGCGCAGCGGGTGTGGCGCCTGGGTGAGTGTGAAAACTGAATCCGAATTGTTAATATTAATCAAAGGTTGACACGCAAGCATAGGCGTGCGCGGATAGCGTGTATTGTCCTTTATAACCCGTCGTGGGAATGAAAAGGGGTGATGGAATGACACATTACACGCCCCGGCTCTTGCTGGTGGAAGATGATCCGCAAGACGCTTTTCTGGTCGGACGCTATCTGTCCGATCTGCCTATGGCGGGCAGGTTTCGCAAGTGGACTCCCTGCATAACGCCCGCGCTCAACTCGAGCAGGGCACCGACATTGCTTGCGTGATGGTGGACCTCAAGCTTGCAGACGGGTCAGGCGCCACACTCATTGAGTGGATGTTGTCTGACGATGTCTTGCGGGAAATCCCGATCATCGTCTTCAGCGGAGACCGGTCCACCCACCCCGAGCTTGATACCTTCGCCAATGTCGCCTGCCTGATCCAGAAACCGGCTTCGGCGGAAGGGTATGAGGCGTTAGCCAAGGCCCTGCGTCCGATTGTCGAGAGCGCCCTGGCGCGCGCGGTCTACGCGGCGCAATAGCGCTATTTCAATTCCCCGGTCACGTGGAGACGGATCTTCAGGCCGCCATGGTCGATGGGCGCGCTCGTCTGTTCAAAGGCGAGCCCGGTCGCCTTGGCCATCTTCTCATCGGTGGTGATGAGGGCGCGCGCCAGCCGCTGAACTGGTCACGCATCACCGCGCCAAAGGTCTTGTAGACCCCGAAGACCGCGGACTTGTCTCCGACCCGCGCGCCATAGGGCGGATTGGCGACCACCCAGCCGGGCGCGCAATCGGGACGCTTGAGGTCTTTCAAACCTCCTTCGCTGAACGTGACACGGTCAGACACTTCAGCCCGTTCGGCGTTCTCTTTCGCCATGCGCACGGCGCCGGGGTCGCGGTCAAAGCCGAAACAGGACGCGTCCGAGCGGGCATGGGGCGCGCGGTTGCGCAACGCCATGAAGGCGTCGCGGTCAAAACTGGCGAAGCGTTCAAAGGCGAAGCCGCGCGCGCGTCCGGGCGCCAGCCCCGCCGCCAGCTGGGCGGCCTCGATCACGAAGGTTCCCGAGCCGCACACCGGATCCAGCAGCGGTGCGCGGCCGTCATAGCCCATCTCGCGCAGCAGGAGCGCCGCCATTGTCTCGCGCAGGGGCGCCTTGGCGACGGCCTGCTTGTATCCGCGCTTGTGCAAGGGCTCGCCAGAGGAATCCACGCTCAGGGTCACCACGTCATGATCAATGCGTACGCGCACGGTGATCTCCGCATCGTCGCGGATCGCCACCAGCGCCGTACGGGCGATGGCGTTCGCCACGCGCTCGGCGGCGGCGCCGTCATGATAGATTCGCGACTTGCGGCAACTCGCCTCGACTTTGACCGGCGTGCCCGCATGAAAAAGCTCTGGCCAGGGCGTCTGGCGCGCCAGTTGCTCAAGCTGGTTCAGATGCTGACACTTGAACCGGTCCAGCACCGCCAGCACCCGTGTGGCGCCCCGGATCTGGAGGTTCGCCCGCCAGACCTCCGCCCAGCCGCCCTTGATGGTGACGCCGCCCTGTTCGGGGCGGCATTTGGCGAAACCGTTCTCGGCCAGCTCGCTGGCCAGGGCGGATTCAAGCCCGGGCGGGCAGGCGAGGAAAATGTCAAAGCGGGTCTGGGTCATCGCGCCTTCATAAGCGAAGTCCGCTGCTGTGGCGACACGATTGCGCCGCACTCTTCCACCGCTTTCTGCCGCCCGGCTCTGGCCAGTCCGGCGCGCTTGCCGTACATCGCTGGCCTTGCAAGCACGAGGGCAAGATGAGCCGGCTGATTGTCTTTGACGTGGATTCCACGCTGTTGAAGGTCGAGAGCCTCGACTTCGCCGTCGAGCATGCGCTCTCGAGCGCGCCTGATGGCGCGGAGCGGACGGCGCGACTGAAGGCGCTGACCGATCAGGGCATGGCCGGCCAGCTCGATTTCAGAAGCTCGCTTGAACAGCGTTTGGCGATCGCCGGACTGACGCGCCCGGCGGTCGAGGCCGCGCGGGAGCGGCTTCGGACCCAGCTGACAGAGGGCATGGTCGAGCTTCTGAACGCCCTGCGCACGCGCGGTAATGACGTGGCGGCGGTGTCGGGCGGATTTGTGGACCTGGTCGAGCCTGCGCTCTCCGATCTCGGCTTCGCCAATGGCGAAATCCGCGCCAACCGGTTCGTCTATGAGGGGGATGAGGTCATCGGATTCGATCGCCAGAATCCGCTGTCGCGTTCGGGCGGAAAGGCGCCGGTCGTGGCCTCTCTCAAGACCCTGTTCGGCAAGCCGCTGGCCATCATGGTCGGCGATGGGATGACCGATTACGAGGCCTTCGACAAGGGCGCGGCGGATAGCTTTATCGGCTTTGGCGGCGTCGCCCTGCGCGCGCCCGTCCGGGCGAAGGCCCCGGCCTATGCCGAGAGCGTTGCGGCGCTTCATGCGCTTCTTCTGGGCTAGGCTGCAGCTTTCAGATTTGACTTGCCAAGACGGGGTTCCGGGTTCAAAAGCGCGCACCTTTTGAACGGAGCCGCCGGATTTGGACGCTGTCGTCTGCCCGAAGCCATTCTTCTCTGACAATCTGACCGCCAGCCTGCTTGCGGATCTGGAAACGCGCGGCTGGGCCCATGCGCCCGGTGCGCTTGATCCCGAGCTGGTCGCGGCCCTGCGTCTGGAAGCTGAAGCGCTGGAAGAGGCGGGCGAGACCCATATGGGGCGGGTCGGGCGGGCGCAGAACGAGACGAAGGCGCTGTCCATCCGCAAGACCCATATCGCCTGGCTTGATGGCGCCAGCGCGGCGCAGCAGCGCTTCATGGAAGGCGCGGACGCCTGCGCATCGCGATTAACCGCCGCCTGTTCCTGGGCCTGTTCGAATTCGAGGCGCACTTCGCCGTCTATCCGCCGGGCGGGTTTTACGCGCGCCATATGGACGCCTTCACCCTGCCCACCGCCAGCGCAGGCGCCTTTACCGGGCGCCGGGCCGAACGCGCGCGCGTGGTGTCCATGGTGGCGTATCTGAACAGGGACTGGGCAAGCGCGGATGGCGGCCAGCTGGCTGTGTGGGAGCATGCACCGCTGGATGAACACGGTCGTCCGGATATGAGCCGGCTCGACGACGTGCCGCCTGTGGCGGAGCTGGAGCCGGAAGGCGGCGGGCTGGTGCTGATGCTGTCCGAAGTCATCCCGCACGAGGTGCGCCGGTCGCTGGCGACCCGCTACGCCATCCCCGGCTGGTTCCGCGTCAATACCAGCGTCGGCGGCGCGCTCGATCCGCTGCGCTAGGGCTTGCACGGCGGCGCTTCAGAGAATATACGAAACATATATGTTTCATATATTCGCGCGAGGGCTAGTGATGGGCATTGTGAAAATTGATGATGAGCTGCACGAAGATATCCGCCGCGGCAGCAAGGCCATGTGCCGGTCCATCAATGCGCAGGCGGAATTCTGGCTGAAGATCGGCATGTTGGCCGAAGCTCATCCCACCCTGACCTTCAACGAGATCGTGCGGATGCAGTATGAGGCCGCCGAACTGGATCTGACGCGTCGAAGCGTCGCCTGACATGGTCAAGACAGCGGACGAGCTCGCGCTGATGCGTCATTCGGGACGGCTTCTGGCGTCGGTCTTTGAAATGCTGGACGGGCTGACGCTCGAAGGGATGAGCACGCTGGCGGTCAATGATTGCGTGGAGCGGTTCATTGTCGACACGCTTGAGGCGCGCCCGGCAGCCTGGGCCAGTATGGCTATCAGTATGTGCTGAACTGTTCGCTCAACAGCGTGGTCTGCCATGGCATGCCGGATGCCGGGACGATCATCCGGGACGGCGACATCCTCAATCTCGACATCACGTTGGAAAAGAACGGCTTTATCGCCGATTCCAGCAAGACCTACATGATCGGAACGCCGTCCGCCGCCGCCCGGCGTCTGGTGAAGGCGACCGAAGCCGCCATGTGGAAGGGCATCGCCGCGGTGCGGCCCGGCGCGCATCTCGGGGATGTCGGCCACGCGATTTCACGGCACGCCAAGAAGACCGGCTATTCGGTGGTGCGCGAGTATTGCGGTCACGGCATCGGGCGCGAGATGCATGAAGAGCCGTCGGTGCTGCACTATGGCAAGCCCGGCTCCGGCATGCGCTTGCGGGAAGGCATGGTCTTCACCATCGAGCCCATGCTCAATCAGGGCAGCCGACACGTCTATACCGAGGACGATGACTGGACGGTCGTCACCCGGGATGAAAGCTTTCCGCCCAGTTCGAGCACACGGTCGCCGTCACCGCGACCGGCGTTGAGGTCTTGACCCTGCGACCGGGCGAAGCGCTGCGCCTGAGCTGATCTAGTGCGCCTGGCCCCAGGTGCTGGCGGCCTTGGCCTCCACTTCCAGCGGCACGGACAGGTTCTGGGCGGGCAGGGCTGCGGTGCTCATCACTTCGGTGACCAGCTTGATGACCTGATCGGCCTCGCTCTCGGGCGCCTCAAACACCAATTCGTCATGCACCTGCAGCAACATGCGAGTCTTCAGGCCCGCATCGCTGAGCGCGCCCGGCATGCGCACCATGGCGCGGCGGATGATGTCCGCGGCCGCGCCCTGAATGGGAGCATTGATCGCCTGACGTTCCGTGAACTGACGCACGGACGGGTTCTTATCCTTGATGCCGGGCAGATGGATGCGGCGGCCGAAGATGGTGCTCACGCAGCCCTTGGCCTTCGCCTCGTCCTTCATGGCGTCCATATAGTCCTTGATGCCCGGGAACTTCTTGAAATAGCTGTCGATATAGCTTTTTGCCTCATCGCGCCCGATGCCGAGATTGTTGGCGAGGCCGAAGGCGGAAATGCCGTAGATGATGCCGAAATTGATCGCCTTGGCGTTCCGGCGCGTGGTCGGGTCCATGTTCTCGAGCGGCACGCCGAACATTTCGGACGCCGTCAGGGCGTGAATGTCCTGGCCCTCGCGGAAGGCCTGTTTCAGCGCTTCCACGTCCGCGATATGGGCCAGCAGCCGCAACTCGATCTGGGAATAGTCGGCCGCGACGATGACATGGCCGGGCTCGGCGGTGAAGGCCTCGCGGATCTTGCGGCCTTCCTCTGTCCGTATGGGGATGTTCTGAAGATTGGGTTCCGAGCTCGACAGGCGTCCGGTGGTGGTTGCGGCCAGCGAGAAGCTGGTATGCACCCGGCCCGTGTTCGGGTTGATCGCCTCTTTAAGGGCGTCCGAATAGGTGGATTTGAGCTTGGAGAATTGCCGCCAGGTCAGAAGCGCCTTGGGCAGGTCATGGCCCTGGGCGGCCAGCTCGTCGAGCACGGCGGCGTCCGTCGACCAGGCGCCGGACTTGGTTTTCTTGCCGCCGGGCAGGCCCATCTCGCCAAACAGGATTTCCCCGATCTGCTTGGGGCTGCCCAGATTGAACTTTGTTCCCGCCAGCTCATGGGCGGTCTCTTCGGCCTCGGCCATTTTCTGCGCGAAGTCCGATGACAGACGCGACAGCTGGGCCACATCCACCTTGACCCCCGCCAGCTCCATATCGGTCAGCACCTGCGGCAGCGGACGTTCCAGGGTCTCGTAGACGGTGGAGAGGCCCTTGCCCGCAAGGCCGGCCTTCAAGAGCTCCCAAAGACGCAGGGTGATGTCGGCGTCCTCGGCGGCGTATTCGGTCGCGGTCTTCAGATCGATTTCAGAGAAACGCTTCTGGGACTTGCCTGTGCCGCACACCTCCTTGAACGAGATGCACGTGTGTCCGAGATGGCGCTCCGCGAGCTCGTCCATGCCATGGTTATGCAGGCCCGCCGCCTGCACATAGCTGATCAGCATGGTGTCGTCATAGGGCGTGACGCGCACGCCATAGCGCTGGAACACCGCCAGATCGTACTTGAAGTTCTGACCGACCTTCAGGATGGCGTCGTTCTCAAGGATCGCCTTGAGCCGTCCGAGCGCTTCGCTCTCGTCGATCTGGTCGGGCTTCATGCCGCCATCGGCCAGATCGCCGCCTTCATGGCCCAATGGGATGTAGCAGGCCTCGTTCGGCGCGGTGGCCAGCGACACGCCCACAAGGCGCGAGGCGACGGCGGAGAGGGCGTCGGTCTCCACATCCACGGCGATGACGCGGGCGCGTTTGGCCTTCTCGATCCATTTGTCCAGCGCTTCGACGGTCTGGACGGTTTCGTATTTGGAGCGGTCCACGGGGCGGTGGCGTCGCCGGTTTCATCGGCGACCGGCCCGCCCAGTCCTTCCTCGACCCGGCGGGTCAGGGTGCGGAATTCCATGGATTTGAGAAAGCCCACCAGCTTTTCCGCATCGGGGTCCGCCGTGCCGAAGACGTCGAGCTCATCCGTAATCGGAACATCGGGTTTCAGGGTCACGAGCTGGCGTGAGATCCGGGCGTTCTCGGCATGCTCGATAAGCTTCTCGCGGCGCTTGGGCTGCTTGATCTCCTCGGCGCGCTCCAGCAGCGCTTCGAGATCGCCATATTCGGTGATCAGCTGGGCGGCGGTCTTGATGCCGATGCCCGGCACGCCCGGCACATTGTCCACGCTGTCGCCCGCCAGCGCCTGCACCTCGATCACCTTGTCGGGCGCCACGCCGAACTTCTCGACCACCTCGTCATGGCCGATGCGCTTGGACTTCATGGGATCGAGCAGCGTGATCTGGTCATTGACCAGTTGCATCAGATCCTTGTCAGAGCTCGCCACGGTGACGCGCGCGCCCTTCTCGGCGGCGAGGCGGGCATAGGTCGCGATCAGATCGTCCGCCTCATAACCCTCCATCTCGATGCAGGGCAGCTCGAACGCCTGCGTCGCCTCGCGGATCAGGGAAAATTGCGGGACCAGGTCTTCGGGCGGCTCGGGCCGGTGCGCCTTGTACTGGTCATAGATCTCGTTGCGGAAGGTCTTCGACGAATGGTCGAAAATCACCGCCAGATGGGTCGGCTGGTCCTCGCCCTTCAGGTCTTCGAGCAGCTTCCACAGCATGTTGCAGAAGCCCTGAACCGCGCCCACGGGCGTGCCGTCAGACCGGGTCAGCGGCGGCAGGGCGTGATAGGCGCGGAAGATATAGCCCGACCCGTCCACCAGATAGACATGGCTGGAAGAATCAACAGGACGAGTGACGGCCATGACTGGGCTCCGGCGCAGTTCAGCGAGGGAGCGCCACCCTATGCGGCGTCGGGGGAGGGGGCAATCGGGCGGGTGCGTTGGGAAAAGTGATAACACTACTTGTGCGTGGAAACTGCACTCCCCATTTCAGGGATAGGGGGAAGTGGCTCGCCAGCTCCCAAGCCTCCCCTTCAAAGCTTAGACGCTGGCGATCTGGCCTAATGAGTGGTGACTTCCACACCAAGGGACCCCCGCTCACGAGATGAAAGGGTATGCGTATGCGCGCAGCTTTTGTTCTCGAAGCCAGTGCAGGCGAATTTGAATTCCGCCTGTGTGCGATCTTTGACCTGAAGATGGCTCTTCGCTGGCTTCTGGGGTTAGGATCGTAAAAAAGACGGGGTGCCCTTGTGGTGCCCCGTTTTCATTTCACCCCGGAAACGCCACCCCACTGATCAGGCTGCTCACCAGCGCAATCAACGGCGCGGCCACGAGATTGATGCGGAAGCCGGCCTTGATCATCTGGGTCATGCTGCTGCGCCCGAGGCGTAGACGATGGCGTTGGGCGCTGTGGCGACAGGCAGCATGAAGGCGCAACTGGCCGCCAGCGCCACGGGCACGATCAGATGTTCGGGCGGCACGCCGGCGGACACCGCGACCGCGCCCAGCACCGGCAGGAAGCCCGAGATCGTTGCGACGTTCGAGGTCAGCTCGGTCAGGAACACCACGATGAAGGCGAGGATCAGAACGGTCAGCGGCAGGGGCAGGCTGGCGACCCACTGAAGATGCGAGCCGATCCATTCCGCGAGCCCCGTCGCCTGAATGGCCGCAGCCAGCGACAGCCCGCCGCCAAACAAGAGGATCACCTCCCAGGGCAGGCGTTTGGCGCTTTCCCAGTCCATCAGGGCCTGACCTTGCCCGGACTTGCCGCCTGCGGGGATCAGGAACATGGCGAGGGCGCCCGCCATCGCGATCTGGGCATTGCCCAGGCTCAGCGTGATCGGCAATTCAAGCTGGGTGCTGATCCAGCCAGCAACGGATTCCAGCCAAAGCTGATCTCGGGCTGGCCGATCAGGAAGCCGGGCAGCACCCGCCCCATCCACAAGATGCCACCACGCCAAAGGCCAGCGCCACCCGCAGCTCGGGCGTGGTCATGGAGCCGAGTTCCGCCTTGTGCCGCAGAATGATCTCGCGCCCGGCCTCATTGGGGCGTGGCCATCGACCCGGAACACCCATTTCGTCAGGATCAGCCACATGGAGGGGATGATCAGGAGGGCGGCGGGCAGGCCCAGCATCATCCATTGGGGAAAGCTGATGACCGAGCCGTATTCGCGCTGCATGAAGCCCATGGCGATCAGGTTTGTGGGCGTGCCGACCGGCGTCATGATCCCACCGACCGACGCCGAATAGGCGACAGCGAGCGCTAGCGCCGGGGCGAACTGGCTGGCGTCCACGCCTCATCCTTGAGCGCGTCGGCGACCTTGAGGGCGATCGGGATCATCATGAGCGTGGTCGCAGTATTTGAGATCCACATCGAGAGGATCGCGGTGGCGGTCATGAAACCGAGCATCATCAGCGCGGGGCGCGAGCCGAAGGCGGCGACGATATTGAGCGCGATGCGGGTATGCAGATTCCACCGCTCGATGGCGAGGGCGACGATAAATCCGCCCAGCAGCAACATGACGATCGGGTCGGCATAAGGGGCGGAGGCGTCGCGCATCCCTAGGATGCCAAAGACGGGAAACAGCGCCAGCGGGACGAGCGCGGTCGCCGCGATGGGAATGGCTTCACTGGCCCACCAGGCGCCCATCATCAGGGCCAGACTGGCCAGCAGCCAGGCGGACCGGTCCAGCCTTCGGGCACGGGCAGGAGTTGCAATCCCATCGCGATCACAAGGCCTGTGATCAGTCCGATCCGTTGACGCATCGCCGACGTGTTCGCCTGGCTCATCGCGCTCCCCCCTTTGCGGTCTTTCACACAGGTATAGGGAGGGCGCTTCCGGGATCAATCGAAACCGGAATATCGCCATGACATTTGAGAAAAGGGCTTACGCCTTGGGGTCGGCTTTCGAACCGCGCAGCACGAAGCGACGGTCGCAATAGCCGCACTCGACGAAATCCTCGTCGCCCATTTCATACCAGGTGCGCGGATGGCCCAGAGCGCCGCCGCCGCCGTCGCACATGACGCGCTTCTGGTCGACCACGATCACTTCGGGGGCGGGCAGGGAGGAGGCGTTGGTGTCGGTCATGATGCGCTCTGCCGGTCTGTAAAGAGGGTCCGGTTGAAGAAGATAGACGGCGTTGCGACATGGACGAGGCCCGCGCACGCCGCTAGGGTCCGCTCCGTCTTAAGACGCGCTGTGTGCAGGCGTCAATTGCGCACGCGCTCTCCTCCCGTTCCGCTTGCAGACCGTGAGCCCGCCCATGTCACACGCCCAGCCCGAATTCGCCCTTGAAGCCTATGGCCTGAAGAAGACCTATCCCGGCGGCAAGGGCGCGCCTGCGAAAGAGGCGCTCAAGGGGGTGGACCTGCAGATCCCGCGCGGCTCGATCTTCGGGCTTCTGGGGCCGAACGGGGCGGGCAAATCCACCTTCATCAATATCTTTGCGGGCCTGGTGACCAAGTCCGCCGGCACGGCGAAGATCTGGGGCGTGGATATCGACAAGGATCCGCGCCGCGCCCGCGCCGCGATCGGCGTGGTGCCGCAAGAGCTGAACATGGACGTGTTCTTCACGCCCTATGAGACGCTGGAGCTGATGGCGGGCTTTTACGGCGTGCCGAAAGCCGAGCGCCGGACCGAGGAAATCCTCGCCGCGCTGGGGCTCGAGGACAAGCGCAACGCCTATGTGCGTCAGCTCTCGGGCGGTATGAAGCGCCGCCTTCTGGTGGGCAAGGCGCTGGTGCACAACCCGCCTGTGCTGGTGCTTGATGAACCAACAGCCGGCGTGGATATCGAGCTGCGCCGCCAGCTCTGGGATTATGTGGTCGAGCTCAACAAGCTCGGCGTCACAATTGTTCTGACCACGCACTATCTCGAGGAAGCGCAGGAGCTGTGCGACCAGATCGCCATCGTCAATCATGGCGAAGTGGTCGCGTGCGAGCCCAAGGCGGATCTTCTCAAGCGCATGGACAAGAAGACCCTGGTGATCGAACCGGTGGAGCCCCTCAAGGCCGTCCCGGCAGGCTTTGAACAGCAGGAGGCGGTGATCCGCCCTGACGGCTCTCTGGCCATCACCTATCGCTTTGGCGAAGCCTCGGTGGCGGACATGATCGAGACCTATCGCGCCTCGGGCCAGCGGATCGCCGATTTGCGCACCGAAGAGCCGGATCTTGAGGATGTCTTCCTGGCGCTGACCTATCAGGCGGACGCGAAACAAAGCGCCTGATCCGCGATTGCGCACATCGAAAAGTGAAGCCATTTTGCGTTAACCGCGTTAGTCTGGCGTCATGTCCAGATTCTTCACCCGCCTTCTCGCGCTGATCCTGTCCGGCGCCTTGCTGATCGTTCTTCTGGCCGTCCTGCTCCAGATCGAGCCGGTTGGATTGCCGGGCTGGGGAGTGTTCGCGGCCCTCGCTGCGGGCGCTGTTCTGGCGCCTTGGGCGTTGTACAAGTTCCTGATGCGCGGCACGCGTCCGAAGGTGACCCCGCGCGACGCCGCCGGCGCGGGCATTGCGGTGGGCATGGGGCTCGAACATGAGCGTCAGCGTCGGGATGAGGACGCTGACGTCGACCTTGATCTGGATTGAACGCGCTCGGGCAAGCACAACCGATTGAAACGCTCGAGTTGCAACCCTAACTTTTCCATCTTGTTCGGTGAATTCGGTTATCGAGACGGCAAGAAGGGTAAATATTCCATTAAAACAAATCCGTAAACCGAAGTTTTAGGCGCCAAAAAGCTCCCCCCAAGGGGGATTTTCAAGATCGCCAACTGGCTGTAGGCTGCAATCGCCAGCATCAGACAGGGGCGCGCACTCGCGCGCTGGGGGATCATGACCGGATTTTTCACCAAACTTGCGCGCGCCGTCTGTGCGTCCGCACTGCTCGCCGCCGCTTCGTTCACTGCGCAGGCGCAGGATCTGGGCAGCCCTACAACTGTGACATTTGATGCTGCTGCTTTCGCCAATGGCGGGCAGCTGATCGCGAACCCTTATGCAGACTCGAGTTTCACCTTCACCTTCAGCGGCTCTCCGGTAATCGGGGACGGCAATGATGGTGACGGCGGCACCGACGCCATTGCAAGCCTGGGGGCCACCCAGAACGAGACTCTCCGGATCGACTATTCCGGCGATGAGTTCGATTTCAATGCCTTCTATTTCGTGAACACGGTCGCTGCGGTCACGCTTCAGGTGCGCGGCTATGATGTCAGCAATGCCCAGGTCGCCAGTCAGACCTTCAACGCCAGCATCGGCAGCCAGACCCTGACGATGACGGACGCCGGCTTCAATGACGTCAACTACGTGATCATCACCGGCACGTCAGCAAACGGTTTTGATAACGGCTTCTTTGATACCCTTGCTTTTGACGCGCCGTCCGCCGCTGATGCGACTGCGCCGCGGGTCAGTTCCATCGTGCGGCAGACGCCGGCGACAGCCACGACGAGTGCTGACTCCCTTGTCTTCCGCGTCACCTTTGACGAGCCGGTCCAGAATGTGGATACGAGCGACTTCACCGCCAGCGGCACGTCCGGTGCGGCGACCGGAGTCTCCGCACAAAGCACGTCGATCTATGACGTCACGGTGTCAGGCGGCGATCTGGCCAGCTTTACCGGCACGGTCAGCCTCGGCTTTGCAGGCGGTCAGAACATTTCCGATACGCCAGCGGGCAATGCATTGACCAACACCACCCCGACCGGGGCCAATGAGAGTTATACGCTGGACAATACAGCGCCTTCCGCGCCCTCCACGCCGGACCTGACGGCAGGGTCGGATACGGGCTCCAGCAGCACAGACGATATCACCAATGACACGACGCCGACCTTTACAGGGACGGCCGAAGCCAATGCGACCGTGACGGTGATCTCGTCGGTCGGCGGCACGCTGGGGACCACCACGGCGGACGGTTCTGGCAACTGGTCCTACACGGCGGGCTCGGCGCTGGCGTCGGGGGCGCACACGATCACCGCGACGGCGACAGACGCTGTTGGCAATACATCCTCGGCGTCCAGCGCGCTGTCGATCACGATCGACACCACAGCGCCTGATATCACTTCGATCACCCGACTCTCGCCCACCGGGCAGACGATCAGCGCGTCGGCGGCGAATGCGGCTTTCCGGGTGACGTATTCCGAGGCGATCGCCGGTTCCAGCCAGGCGGACTATGCGTTCCAGAATGTGTCGGGGACGGCGGCGGGTTCGGTATCAAGCTACGGAACCAGCAGCCCGACCCTGATCAATGTGCAGCTTGGAACCTTGTCGGGCGATGGGGATTTCTCCATCACCCTGAATGGCGGGCATGGCATCACCGACATTGCCGGCAATGCGCTCTCCAGCACGACGCCGACCGGCGTGCGTGAAGTGTTCACCCGGGGACGCACGCGCCGTCGACCACCTCGTTCGTGCGCACCACCCCCGCCGGCGCGACCACGTCCTCGGATTCCCTGGTGTTCACCGCCAATTACTCCGAATCCGTGAGCGGCGTGGACACCTCCGATTTTGCGGTCACCGGGACGACGGCGACGGTTCAGAGCGTGTCGGCCGCCAGCGGAACCAGCATCGCCATCACCGTGTCTGGCGGCGATCTCGCCAGCTATAACGGGACTGTGGGGCTCAACTACGCCGCCGCGCCCACCATTACGGATGCGGCCGGCAACGCCCTGCCCAACACCGAGCCCGCCACGGACGAGACCTATACCCTCGATAACACGGCGCCGGCGGGCTATTCGGTGACGCTGGATGACGATCCGGTGAATGCGGGGAACCAGACCGCGACCAGTTTCACCTTTGCCGGGGCTGAAGTCGCTGCCAACTACAACTATACGATTTCTTCGTCTGGCGGCGGCGCGAACGTGACCGGGTCGGGGACGATCTCCACGGCGACGGATCAGATTTCGGGCATTGATGTCAGTGGCCTGGGTGACGGCACGCTGACGCTGTCCGTCACGCTGACTGATGGCGCGGGCAATGCGGGTTCGGCGGCGACGGACACCGCGACCAAGGAGGCCCAGCCGCCGCAGGTGAACTCCATCGTGGTGGCGGGCTCGCCCGCCGGCAATGCGACCAGCGTGGACTTCACGGTGACCTTCTCGGAGGCCGCCCAGAACATTTCGACCGATGACTTCTCGCTGACCACGACCGGCACCGCGACCGGGACGATCGCGTCCGTCTCTTCGGCGACCGGAACCACGGTCACCGTGACCGTGAACACCATCAGCGGCGACGGCACGATCCGGCTTGATCTTGATGCGGCCACCAATATCCAGGATGCAGTGGGCAATAGCGGCCCGAACGCCTACACGTCCGGCGCTACGCATACCGTCGACAATACGGCGCCCGCCGCCTTCAACGTGGCGTTCCAGGCCGGTCTGATCACGCAGGCCAACGAAACCTCGAACGATATCCGGTTCACGACTGCCGAGACCGGGACGACCTACGCCTATTCGATCAGCTCTTCGGGCGGGGGCACGCCGGTGACCGGCACGGGAACCATCACCACGGCGACGCAGGACGTGACCGTCAACGTGTCGAGCCTGCCGGACGGCACGCTGACCCTGACTGCGACCCTGACGGACGGCGCCGGCAACGTCACCAATCAGAGCTCGGCGGATACGGTCTCCAAGGCCACGGCCGTGCCCGGCTTTTCCATGGCGTTCGCCCCGACTTCGGTGCTGACCGGCGGAACCTCGACGGCGACCTTCACCATCGACAACTCCGCGCTCGGCGTGGCCGCCACCTCGCTTGATTTCAGCAACAACCTGCCGGCCGGCGTGACCGTGGCGACCACGCCAAACGCCAGCACCACCTGTACGGGGGGCACGCTGACGGCGACCAATGGCGCGAACTCGCTGGCCTATACGGGCGGCACGGTTTCGGCCGGCGCGAGCTGTACGGTGTCGGTGGATGTCACCGCCAGCACGACCGGCGCCAAGGCGAACACGACGGGTAATCTGACCTCCAATCTGGGCAATTCAGGCACGGCGTCCGCCACCCTGACCGTGACCCAGCCCTCGCTGAGCGTGGATGACCCCAGCGTTCTGGAAGGCGATGCCGGCACGGCGACCCTGACCTTTACCGTGACGATGGCGCCGGCCTCGTCCCAGACCATCACGGTGGATTACGCCACATCGGACGGGACGGCGACGGCGGGAAGCGATTACACCGCGGCCACGGGCACGCTGACCTTCAACCCGTCCGTCACCACCCAGACCGTGTCCGTGACCGTCACCAGCGATGCGACGATCGAGCCTGACGAAACGGTGATCCTGACGCTCTCCAACCCGTCGAACGCGACGATCGGGGACGCCACCGGGACCGGCACCATCACCACCGATGATGTGGCGCCGACGGATTTCACCGCGCCGACCCTGGATCTGGTCAGCCGGGCGTCACCCACCGATGAACGCACCAATGTGAACGCCCTGACCTGGGTGCTGGAGTTCAGCGAAGCGGTCCGGCGTGTGGATGTGACCGATTTCGCGGTGACCGGCTCGACGGCTTCCGTAAGCGCCATCTCCGGTTCGGGGAGGGTTTATCAGGTCACGGTGAGCGGCGGCGACCTGTCCGATTACGACGGCGTGGTGGGGCTTGAGCTGCCCAACCCGACCATTGTCGACCTGGCTGGCAATGATCTTGACGGCGGCGCGCCGTCGAGCGCCGAGACCTATCTTCTGGACAATACCGGCCCGGTTGCGACCCTCAGTTCGGATCTGACCGGCGACGCCAGTGAGCCCTTCACGGTGACGGTCGCGTTTGATGAACCCGCGACGGGTCTTCAGCTGTCCGACTTCGTGCTGACCAACGCCAGCGTGAACGCCTTGCGGACTGTGTCCGAAACGGAGTTCACCGTCGAGATCACCCGGGCGCCGTGGCGAGCTGACCGTGTCACTGGCGGCTGGGGCAGTGACGGATGCGCTGGGCAATGAGAGCCTCGCATCGGACACCCTGACCTTCGAGACCGACACATCGGGTCCCGGCCTGTCCGGAATCCAGAGCGGCGTGGGCTCGGTGACGGCGCTGGATATTGTCTACTGGAACGTCACCTTCTCTGAAGAGGTGACCGGGGTGACGCGAGATGTCTTCTCGCTCTCCGGGGGCACGAATGCGAACCTGTCTGTTTCAGGCTCGGGCGCGTCCTATCAGGTCACGGCGTCCGGAGGATCGCTGGCGGATTTTGACGGCGTCATCGCCCTGTCGATTTCTGACCCGGATGCGATCCTGGACCTTTCCGGCAATGCCTATGAAGGCGGCGCGCCCAGCGGCCCGGATCAATCCCAGATCCGGATCGACAACACTGCTCCGGTCGCGACCCTGAGTTCGGAAAAGGCGTCTGTGGGCGCAGCCGTGACTGTCACGGTCCGCTTCAGCGAGGATGTGAGGCGGTTCGGCCGCACGGGCGTCACGCTCACCAATGCCAGCCTGGAAGAGCTGACCGAAGTCAGCCCCTCCGAATACACGCTGGTTCTGGCGACCAGAGCAACAGCCCGGTCTCGGTCCAGGTGAAGGCGGGCAGCGTGATCGACGCGGCCGGCAATGCCAATCCCGCAAGTTCGACCTGACCCTTGCCGCAGATGGCGAGGCGCCCGTGCTGCGCAATGTCGTGGCGGGTACGGATCTGCGCACGGCCGACGACACGCTGAGCTGGACTGTCGAGTTTGATGAGGATGTGACGGGCGTTGACGCCTCGGGCTTCACTCTGGCCGGCGCGAGCGGCGTGAGCCTCTCCGTTTCAGGCTCAGGCCGGACCTATACGGTGACAGCGAGCGGCGGAAACTTGGCCGATCTCGACGGCGAGGTCCAGCTGCAGCTCGTGACGCCCTCCTCGATCGTGGATGTCTGGGGGAATGCGTTCGCGGGCGAAGGTCCGACGAACACCGATGAATCGCGCATCGAGCTCGACAATTCCGGTCCGGCAGCCACCCTGACCGCATTGAGCGACGAGGTCGTCGGCCCCTTCACGCTGACGATCGCCTTTGATGAAGACGTGACCGATCTGGCGTTGTCTGATCTTGCCGTGACCAATGGCGAGGCCAGCAATCTGAGCCGCATCGACACCCGGAGCTTCAGGGTTGCGATCCAGCCCCAGACCTTTGGCGTCATCACCATGACGGTTGCGGCGGGCGCGGTTGAGGACCTGCTGGGCAATCCCAGCGATGCGGGCGAACTGAGCGTCGAGGCGGTCAGCCAGCAAGACGAGATCGATGTCGAGGTCAATATCGACGTCACCTCGCCTGTGGGCGCCCAGGTGCAGAGTTCGGTCAGCAATCCCGGCGTTACCGACGTGCGCTTCAGCGCCAGTGCAGACGTAGGCTGGCTCACCGTCACTCCGGCCCAGGGCGTCATTCCGGCCGGCGCATCCGTTGAGTTCACGGTCACCGTGAACGATCAGGCGGCGGCTCTGGAAGCGGGCGATTATACGGGCACGGTGACCGTGGTCCGTGAAGGCGTCTCCGGTGGCGCGAGCGCGGGACGCGCGGGCGTCAGGCGGTTCAGGAAACCGTGCTGGCGCGCATTCCCGTGAACCTGATGCTGGTCAGCCAGAAAGGCTCGCTGCAGATCGTCTCGACCACGCCGTCAGGCGTCTCCGGCGATGCGGACTTCACCTATGCCTCCAGCCTGTCCCAGTTTGACGGACTGACCCTGACGACCGTGAACGGCTATGCGCAATCGACTTCAGTCGAGCTCAACAGCGCACAGGTCAGCCTTCAGCAGACGTCGCCGGCCGGATGGCGCGTCGAGTCCATCAGCTGCGCGGGTGATCTCGATGGAGGCTCGCAGGTGGATCTCGCGACGGGCACGATCCAGATCGACCTGGATCCGGAAGAGAACCTGGTCTGCACTTTCGAGAATGTGAGAGATGAAGCAGCGGTGCAGCTGGCCACCCAGCGGGCGATCCGCAACTTCATGCTGCGCCGGGCGGACCGTCTGATTGACGCCGCGCCGGACCTGTCCACGCGTCTGAGCGCGCGGGAGTCCATGGGCGCAGGGCAGTATTCGGCCAATGTCGATCAGGGGCGCTACACCATGTCCCTGACCGCCTCTCTGGCCGGGGCTCGCAACCAGGCCAAGGCGCGTCATTCCGATGCGCCAGGCATGCCGTCCTCCATGCGTGACGATGTGGGCCGACTGGATGTGTGGCTGTCGGCTGAACTGTCAGGTGTTTCGGACAACCGGGCCGGTGAACGCGCGGAAAGCGATTTCGGCGTGGCGCAACTGGGCCTCGACTGGGCTGTGTCGGACGCACTGTTGGTCGGCGCCATGGTCCAGATGGACTGGATGGACGAGACCGCTCAGGAGGTCTTTGAAGAGGCGGGTGCGATCACGGCGCCCGTGTTGACGGGCGAAGGCTGGATGGCGGGCCCGTACGTGGTCTGGCGCGTGGCGGACAGCGTCATCCTTGACGGTCTCGCCCTCTATGGAACGAGCTCCAACACCGTCAATCCGCTCGGCCTTTACGAGGATGAGTTCGAGACGGATCGCTGGATGCTCCAGGCCAACCTGACCGGTGAGTATGGACGCGGCGCATTCCTGGTGCGTCCGCAAGCCACGCTGACCCATTTCGAGGAAACCCAGGACGGCTATACAGACAGCCTGGGCTTTGTCATTCCGAGCCAGAGCATCGCGCTGGGCCGCCTTGCGGCAGGTCCGGAACTGGTCTGGCGTCAGGAACGCGCGTCGGGCGCGCGTTGGGAGCTGCGTTCCAAGCTTCGGGCCGTTTGGGATTATCAGCCGGCCGAGCTTCTGAGCGAGACCGGGGCGTTCATGAACAGCGAGTCCGATCTGCGCGCCGATGGTGAGCTCGGCGTCGCCGCCACGCTGAGCAATGGCGCGGTGTTCGAGCTGTCGGTCGGCGTGTCCGGCATCGGGCAGGAGGATTTCGAGGCCAACTCGGCGCGCTTCCAGCTGCGCTATCCGCTGAGCCTGGGGCAATAGCCGCCTTGCGGCGAACAGCAAGAGGGCGGGCCCTGGGGCCCGCCCTTTTTCGTGGCGCATTCTCGCTTCAGAGCGGCAGCTCGGTCGTGTTCTTGAGCGCTTCCATGGCGAAGGAGGCCGACACGTCAGACAGCGGCGCGATGGAGATCAGGCGCTTGTAGACCGCGTCATAGTCGGAAATCTCGGGCAGCATGATCTTCAGAAGATAATCCACATCCCCGCCCATGCGGTAGAACTCCACCACTTCGGGCATGCGCCGGACGCCTTTTGAAAACGCGTCCAGCCAGTCTGCATCGTGGCGACTGGTCTTGATGAAGATGAACAGGGTGGTCTTCAGCCCCAGGGCGTCGGGATCCAGCAAGGTGACCTGTTTGTGGATCACCCCCTCTTCGGTCAGGCGCCGGATCGGCGGGCGGTGGGCGTGGCGCTCAACCCGATGGCGTCCGCATAGTCCTGGACTGTCCGGTTCGCGTCTTCCTGCATCAGGCGCAGGAGTTTCTTGTCGTAGTCGTCAAGCGTCGCCATTTCGGCCTCTTTGAGTGTTTTTCTCCAGGTTTCCGCCAATATAAGGGCGAAATTGGCGATTATCACTCCCGAAATTGGCGTTTCATGGGGGCAGTAGAAAGGCCCCTGGAATGACGAGTTCGACCCGCCCAGATCCGATCGCTGAGACGCGCGCCGCCCTGATTGGCGGGGATGGCGTTCTGCGCACGCCGTTTGGTCTCAAGCCTCTGGTATACGCTGATTATGCAGCCTCCGGGCGCGGAGATCGCCGGATCGAGGCCGAGCTCGAGCGCTTCCAGGCCATGTACGCCAATCCGCATACGGATGACAGCGCCACTGGACGAGAGGCGACGGGCTGGCTGAATCGGGCGGAAGCCTGATCAAGGAGGCCCTGAATGCGGGTGAGGACGCTATCGTGCTCGCGTGCGGTTCAGGCGCAACGGGGGCGGTGGCGCATCTGCAGCAGATCCTGGGCGTGTTCGAGGCGCCGGCCACACGCGCCGCCAATCATGAGCGGATTGTCGAGATTCTGGGCGAGGCCGAGGCGGCGCGCGTGGAGCAGGAGATGCGCGCCCGCGCGCCGGTGGTGTTCGTCGGCCCGTATGAGCATCATTCCAACGAACTGACCTGGCGTGAGAGCCGCGCCGAGATTGTCCGTATCGGCCTTGATGAAGCGGGCGGGATTGATTTCGGCCAGCTCGAGCGCGCGCTCCGCGATCCGGCATATGCGGGTCGGCGCAAGATCGGCGCATTCTCCGCCGCGTCCAACGTCACCGGGGTGCGGACGGATGTGCCGCGGCTGGCCCGGCTGCTGCATGGGCACGGAGCAATCCTGTGCCTCGATTGCGCCGCCAGCGCACCCTATCTGCCTATCGACATGAACCCGGCGGACGGCGCCGATGCAGCGCCGGATGCGGTCTATTTCTCGCCCCATAAATTCATTGGCGGGCCTGGGGGGTGCGGAATCCTGGCGTTCAGGAGCGCGCTCTACCGCACCGACCTGCCGCCGACCCTGCCGGGCGGCGGTACGGTGACCTATGTGACGCCTGACCATCATGACTTCATCAGTGACATCACAGCGCGCGAACGCGCCGGCACGCCCGGCGTGATGCAGATGATGCGCGCGGCGCTGTCGCTGAAGGCTCTGGCGGATCTGGGGTATGACGAGATCGAGGCGCGCGAGCAGCGCGCACTCCAGCGCGCCTTCGCCGCCTGGAAAGACTGTGACGGCATAGAGATCCTGGGGCCGCAGGCGCCGGAGAGCCGCATCGGCATCGTCTCTTTCAATATCGCCGCAGGAGAGCGCGGAACCCTGCATCCGCGCTTTGTGGCGACTTTGCTCAATGACCTGTTCGGCGTTCAGGCGCGCGCCGGGTGTTCCTGCGCCGGGCCCTATGCGCACCATCTGCTCAATCTGGACGAGGCGACGACGGGCGCGCATCGCGAGGCGGTGCTGTCAGGCTATGCCGGACTGCGTCCGGGCTGGTGCCGGCTCAGCCTGCACTGGGTGATGGATGAGGCCGAGATCGACTACCTGATCGAAGCGGTGCGCTTTGTCGCCGAGCATGGCGCAAAGTTCCTGCCGCTCTATGCCTTTAACGCCTCGACCGGGGCCTGGCGCATCCGCGAGCAGACCGAGGCCATGGGGCTGGCCGCCCGATCCGGCGGCCGCGCCATGCTGGCGCGGGCGCTGGAAGAGGCGCGCCTGCTCGCCCAGACCCTGGATCCCGAGCCTGCTGCGGCTGTCTGCCGGACAAGGTCGAACCCCTGCGTCGCTTCCTGGTGCCGGCCTGATCACCGCGCCAGACGACGGGTGAGGTTGGCGTAGAGCTTGGACACGGTCAGCATTTCAGGCGAATGCGGCCCGTATTGCGCGCTCAGGCTGGCGTGAAGATTCTCGAGATCAAAGAGCAGTTCGCGATCCCCGGCGTCCGGGATTTCGCTTTCCACCCAGCCCACGCAGACCCGGCGAACGCCCTTCGTCACTGGCGTGACGGCGTGCAGATAGGTGGACGGGTAGACGAAAATGTCGCCCGCCTGACCTTTCACCGCCTGCGTGGCTCCGGCCTGGTCGATGACCAGCTCGCCGCCCTCATAGCTCTCCGGATCGGACAGGAACAGGGTGAAGGAGACATCGGTCCGCATGCGGTCCTCACCACGGCCCATGAAGGGATTGTCCACATGCGCGCCGTATTCGCCGCCATCCGAAGTCTCGCTCACCAGCAATCGTGAGAACCGCCGGGGCCGGGCCGCGGCGGTGAAGACCGGATGGGTCTGCAGCGTCGTCTCCAGCAGGGTGCGCAATTTCTTGCCGGCGACGGAGCTGAGATCGGCTTGCCGATTGCGTTTGACCTCGCGCGCGACAGGACCGGCGGTCCGGGCGCCATCCTGCCAGCGGAGCTGTTCGAGCAAGGCCTGGGCTTCGGTCAGGCTTTCTGCACTCAGAATGCTACCGATTGTCAGATGCATGTTGACTTCCTGCGAGTGATTTGCAGTTTCTACTGTATCCTTCCAATATCTGGGTGAACAGGGGTTCGCATGAAACAGCAGTTCAAACGCGTCACGGCCATGGGGCTGGGCCTCGTGCTCACCGGGGGGCTCGTCTCCGCGTGCAATCCAGCCTCCGACAGCGAGACCGCAGCATCGGCCCAGCACGCTGCGGCGGACAGTCACGCCGCGCCCGAGACCGATCAGGCGGCGCCGCCGCCCGGCGTGACCGGCGAAGGCGAGGGCGGCATCGTCGTCGAGGATGCGTCTGAAGATCCGGTGGTCTATGGCTCGGCGCTGGCCGTGGCCGAGGCTCATGTGATCGCGGCGCGCGACGCCCACGCTGTCGGCGAGATTGATGCGGCGGGCGAGATGTTCGCCCACCCCGGCCAGCGAAGTCCTGTTTGACATGGAAGACACCTTCCGCGAGCTGGGCGTGGAGCCGTTCGAGGATCTGTTCCTGGATGCCTCCGCGGCGGTCTTCAATGACGCCAGCCATGAAGAGATCGTGGAGCGAACGGACGCCATCATCGCCAGGCTGCGCGAAGTCATGACCTCAGCGCCCGACAATGGCGCGTCCGAGGCTCGCATCGCCGCCGGCATCGCCGCGGACCAGATCGACCGCGCCGTGGACATGTACCGGATCGCCCAGGACAATCCGGCTTACGGCCCGTATCTTGATGGCTATGGCTTCTATCATGCCGGCAAGACCGCCTTTGACGAGCATGAGGCGATGATCGAGAGCGAGCTGCCCGAGGCTGCAGCCCGCATCCGCGAGGCGCTGGCGCTGCTGGCGGACGCATCGCGACGCGCGAGCCGCAAGACAGCTATCCCGTGAACCGGGCCGAACTGAACACGGCCTCGACCCAGGCGACGCTGGCGGTTCTGCGCTAGACGTCGCACGCGCGTGCTCAACCCCCGGTGCGGCGATCCCGCACCGGGGGTTTTGTTTTGCGTTGAACCTGCATCCTCTCCGCTCCATGCTGGCCGGACAGACCGCCATCAAAGAGCGGCATTATACGGGGAGACGCAGATGGATGCGCAGGCGAGTCTCGAGGCCTGGCGCGCCGCAGGCGCGTATTTCAACTATCGTGGATACGAGATCTTCTATCGCACCGGTGGAGACTGGGACGATGCGGACAAGCCGGTTCTCGTCCTGATTCATGGCTTCCCGACCGCCAGTTGGGACTGGGTGCGGCTCTGGGACCAGCTGTGTGCAGACTATCGGGTCGCCGCGCTCGACATGATCGGCTTCGGCTATTCGGACAAACCGGCGGACCATGCTTACTCCATCATGGACCAGGCGGATCTGCATGACGCCTTCTTCGCGCAATTGGGCATCAAGCGCTGCCACCTCTTCGTGCATGACTATGGCGATACGGTCGGTCAGGAATTGCTGGCCCGATATCTCGAGCAGGGCGAAGGCGCGGCGGTCGAGCTTTTATCGATCTGCTTTCTCAATGGCGGGCTGTTTCCCGAACAGCATCGCGCCACCCTGACCCAGAGGCTTTTGCATTCTCCCCTCGGTCCGGTCCTGTCGCGCCTGATGAACCGCGCCCGGTTCGCGAAGGGGCTGGGCGAGGTGTTCGGACCGGACACCCAGCCCTCAGAGGCGGAAATGGACGCCTTCTGGGCGCTTGCGATGGAGAAGGGCGGCATGCCGCGCATCGGGCACAAATTGCTGGGCTATATCGATGACCGGCGACAGCATCGCGATCGCTGGGTGGGCGCGCTGGTGAACTCGACGGTGCCCATGCGAGTGATTGATGGCGCGCTCGACCCGGTCTCGGGGGCCCATATGGTGGCGCGGTATCGCGAGCTTGTTCCGAACCCGGACACTCTGCTTCTTCCGCATGTCGGGCACTATCCGCATTGGGAGGACCCCAAGGCCGTGCTTGACGGATTTGTGAATTTCCAGTCCGCTACTCTCAAGGCTCGACAACAGGGCCTATAATCGGGAGGAGCACCTGATGACCCGGACATGGGACACGGTGATTGCGGGCGGGCTGGTGTTTGACGGAACCGGCGCGCCGCCTGTGGTGGAAGACATCGCGATCAAGGATGGGCGGATCGCGGCGCGCGGCGCCGATCTGGATCCGGAGCAGGCGGTCAGGGTCATCGAGGCGCAGGGCGCCTGGGTGATGCCGGGGCTCCTGGATATTCACACCCATCTCGATCTCGAAGTGGAGTTCGACCCCGCCCTCAGGGAAGTGGTCCGCCACGGCACGACAACGGTGCTGATGTCGAACTGCTCCCTCGGGCTGGCCTATGGCAATCAGCGCCGCAATGGCGAGGATCCGCTGGTCGATTGCTTCGCCCGGGTCGAGAACATGCCCAAGCCTGTTCTGCGCAAGGTGGCCGAGAAGGCGAGCTGGACCAGTTCGGCGGGGTATTTCTCTCATCTCGATGACCTGCCGCTCGGGGCGAACGTCATCCCGCTCATCCCCCATTCCATGCTGCGCGCCCAGGTGATGGGGCTGAACGGCTCTGTCAGCCGCACGGCCGGCGAAGCCGATCTGCGCGAGATGGAGACCCTGCTCGAACAGGCCATGACGGAGGGGTATGCGGGTTTTCGACAGATTCCCTGCCCTTCCATTTCCTGTCCGAGGATCCCAACCGGCGGGTGAAGATTCCCTCCCAGTTCGGCCAGTACAATGAACTCAAGCGCCTGACGGCGATCCTGCGCAAGCATGACCGGATCTGGCAGGCGACCCCGCCCAAGGACAAGCCGCTGGCGGTGTTCCGGAACTTCCTTCTGACATCGGGGCGCCTGCATGGACGGCCGTTGAAGGTCACCGCTGTGGCGGCGCTCGATGTGGCGGCGAACAAATCGCTCAAGCGTCTCGCCATGATCCTGAGCCATCTCTTCAACTCTCCCATCCTGAAGGGGCATTTCCGGTTTCAGGCGCTGGCCGCCCCCTTCAAGGTGTTCTGGGACGGACCGATCAACCCGCTGGCCGAAGAGATTCCGGCCCTGCGCGAACTCAATGAGCTGGATCTGGAGGATGTGGAGGGGCGCAAGGCGCTGCTGGCCGATCCGGGATTCCGGGACCGCTTTTCACGAATGTGGATGACCGGCAAGTCCGGGTTCGGGCTTGCGCGCCTGAAGCGCATGATGCGCATGGAGACGCTCGCCTTTGATCGTGATTTCGAGCAGATGATCTTTCATGCCGGCGGGCCGGATATCTGGACCGGTGAGAGCTTCCAGCAGGTGTTTGATCGCTACCGCGCCTGGCGGTCGGACCCTGCTTTCGCGCGCACCTCACGCGAGCAGGGCGTGTTCGAGCGCCTGCCCGAGAGCGCCGAGACCGAGCCCGGCTTCATGCTGGCGCTGTTCTCCGAATTCGACCTCGGTCTGCGCTGGTGGACGGTGTCCGCCAACCGCGACCCGAGGTGATCCGTGAGCTGATCAATCACCCGCTGACCCTGCCCGGTTTCAATGATTCCGGCGCCCATATCACCAACATGGCCTTCTATGACGCAATCTGCGCGCTCTGAAACTGGCGCAGGAAGAGGGGCTGGAGCGCGTGACGAGCCAGATCCGTCGCCTGACCCGCGAGCCGGCGGATTTTCTGGGCGTTAAGGCGGGCCGGATCGAGATCGGCGATTGCGCCGATATCACGGTGATCGATCCTGACGCGCTTGAGGCCTATGATTCAGAAGCCAACAGCACCTTCATCTGGCGCGAGGATTACGGCCATGAGCAGATGGTCAACCGGTCTGACGGCGTGGTGAAAACCGTACTGGTGGCGGGCGAGCCGGTTTATGAGGCGGGGGAGTTCACGCCGGCCGCCGGCCGCACTCCGCTGGGCCGCGCCCTGCGCCATGAAAGCTGGAGCGGCGGCCGCGCCAGATCCGAAGCCCTGGCGGCAGAGTAATAAACTCCAACGGCTTCAGGATGGAACGCCCACGCGCCCTCAGGGCTCGCAAGGGCGAATGCCCGCCCGCAGCGAAGCGAGGATCGACCGAGCGGAGGCGAGGGAGAACCAGAAAAGCCGAACCGCAGGTTCGCAAGCGCGCCCGCAGCGTCGCAAGGATCAAGGCGCCGGCGTCTTGTCCTTGAACTTGCAGATATCGGCGATGGCGCAGCGCCAGCATTCGGGCTTGCGCGCCTTGCACACATAGCGGCCGTGCAGGATCAGCCAGTGATGGGCGCCCTTGAGGTATTGCGGCGGCGTGATCTGTTCGAGCCGCGCTTCCACCTCGTCGGGCGTCTTGCCGGGCGCGAGTTTCGTGCGGTTGCCGACGCGGAAGATATGGGTGTCCACCGCGATGGTGTGCTGACCGAAGGCCTCGTTCAGAACGACGTTCGCGGTCTTGCGACCCACTCCGGGCAGGCGGACCAGCTCGTCGCGGGTCTGGGGCACCTCGCCGTCAAACTCATCGAGGATCATCTGCGAGAGGGCGATGACATTCTTGGCCTTGTTGCGAAAGAGGCCAATGGTCTTGATGTGCTCGCGCACTCCGTCCTCGCCCAGGGCCAGCATCTTTTCGGGCGTGTCGGCGACCTTGAAGAGCTTGTCCGTGGCCTTGTTCACCCCGACATCGGTGGCTTGCGCGGACAACGCCACCGCCACGACCAGCGTGTAGGGGTTGGAGTAATTGAGTTCGGTCTGGGGCTCGGGGCGGTCCTCGGCGAGGCGCGCATAGAGCTCCTCAGCCTGCTCGCGGTTGAGCCCCGGCGTGCGGCGCTTGGACTTGGGCTTTTTCGGCTTGGGCGTCTGGGTCATGGGCTGGCGATAGCCTCCAACCCGTCTCCGCGCAAGCCTCAGGCCCTGGGCTTGCGATTGCGCCGGGCGAGGATGTTGAGCACTTCCACCAGCAGCGAGAAGGCGATGGCGAAGTAGATGTATCCGCGCGGAATATGGAAGCCGAGCCCGTCCGCCAGAAGCGCCACGCCAATCAGGAGCAGGAAGGACAATGCAAGCATTTTCGTGGTCGGGTGTCGCGCGATGAAGGCCGCGACGCTGTCGGCGGCGAGGATCATCACCCCGATGGCGACCACCACGGCGGCGATCATGATCGGCAAGCGGTCGGTCAGGCCCACGGCGGTGATGACGCTGTCGAGCGAGAAGACGATGTCGATGAGGGCGATCTGCACGATCACCATGGAAGAAGGCCCGAAGCTGCGCTCTCATGGTCCTCGTCCTCGCCCTCCACATCATGGTGGATCTCGATGGTGGATTTGGCGAGCAGGAAGCCGCCGCCCGCCAGCATCAGGATGTCCCGCCAGCTGAAGCCATGCTCGAACAGCTCAAACACCGGCTCGGACAGCTGTGCGATCCAGACGAGGCCGGCCAGCATGGCGATGCGGAAGCCGAGCGCCAGCAATAGGCCGAGCCGCCGCGCCAGGGACCGTTGCCCATGCGGCAGGCGCTCGGCCATGACGGCCACAAAGATGATGTTGTCCACGCCCAGCACGATCTCGAGAAAGGCGAGGGTGGCGAAGGAGGCCCAGACGGCCGGGTCGGTGAGGAACTCGATCATGGGCGCACTCTACTCTGAGGACCGCGACCGTTTGAAGACGGCGCGCAATCTGAAGCGTGCGGCTTTTCAAGCCGGCTTCCGAACGGCATAACGCGGTGCAGCAAACGCAGTTCCCGGAAGATCCCATGAAGCCCGAAGCCTATCGCCTGCAGCTTGAGACCTATCCTCTGGTCAACACAATCCCGAGCCGGTTCCAGGATCTCGATCCGCTGGGTCATATCAACAATGTCGCGATTGGCGCCTTCTATGAGGAAGGCCGGGGCAATCTCAATCGCAAGGCGTTTTCGCTGGAAATGCGCAAGGCGCACGGCATGCGCATGGTGATCGCGGACGTGCATATCGCCTATCTCGATGAGGCGTTCTACCCCTCGGATCTCGTCGTGGGCTCCGGCATTCTGCGCATTGGCGGGTCGAGCTACACCATTGGTCAGGCCCTGTTTCAGGATGGGCGCTGCATCGGCGCCAGCGAGGCCGTGCTGGTGAACACGGATGGCAAGAAGCCCGCGCCAATCCCCCGGCAAGGTCGCGATGCGCTGGAATCGCTGATGATCAAGACCGCCTAGGCCCGTTTGTCGCGGCTTTTGCACCCTCCTGCCGTTTTGCAGACTTGCTTGCGCCATTTCCTCACGGTCAAACTGCCCTCATGAACGCACTGACCCTTTCGATCAGCGCGGCCGCCCTGCTTCTGGGCGCCGCGTTTCCCGCCTCGGCCCAGAGCCCGTCCCTGCTTGATGCCTCTCGCGCCCTGCGCGAGGAGATGCGCGCGGCCGCACAGATCGAGGACTTTGAAACCGCGCGTCGTCTGAACACTGCGGCGTTGTCGATCCAGCCGGGCCACTCCGCCCTGCTCAATAACGCTGTCCTGCTGGCGGGTTTCGCGGGGGATGTGGACGGGCAGTTCGCGGCTCTTGAAGCGATGGCCGCAGCGGGGCTGAGCTATGATCTCGAGGCCTCCGTGCGCAATCTGGTCGAGCTTGAGACGGCGGATGCAGAGCGCATCGCCGCCTTGCGCACGGCGTTTGCGGAGAATGCGACGCCGGTGGGATCAGCGCGGCTTGTGGCGTCTCCGCCCCTGGGCGACGCCCTAATCGAGGCTCTGGCTGTCGATAACGAGACCGAGCGGGTGTATCTGGGCGGCGTCGCGGAACGCCGGATTTACCGGGTTGAACCTTTTGCGCCGTCCGAGTTCGAAGTATTCGCGGGTGAGGACGATCCCATTGGTTCGATCTTCGGCCTGGCCGCGGATCGGGTGAATGGTCGGCTCTATGCGGTGGAGGGCGTGGTTCCCCAGACCCCGCTCGGCGAGGGTGAAACCCCCGGAACGGCGCTGCTGGCTCTGGATCTTGAAACCGGCGAGCTGATCGAGCGCTATACGATCGACGGCGCCGTGCGCATGGGCGATCTGACCGTGCGCGATGGCGTGGTCTTCGTCTCAGATGCCGACGGCGGCCGCATCTACCGACTGAATGGTCCGCGCGCCGAGCTGGAGCTTTACGCTGAAGATACGCGGTTCGCGTCGCTCCAGGGTCTGGCGCAAGCGCGCGGCGCGCTCTGGGTGGTCGACTATGCACTGGGTCTGTGGCGGATCGATCCGGTGACCCGGCACGCGCATCTGCAGCCCAGCTGACGGGGCCAGCCTGATCGGGCTGGATGGCCTGGTGGCGGACCGGCTGGGGCGCTTGTTCGTGATCCGCAATGGCGCGGCCCCCACCGGGGTTTTCGAACTGGTGTTTGACGCTCAAAGCCGACTTGTCGGGATGGAACCCGTGCTGACCGGCGATCCACGGATCGGCGAGCCGACCACGGCGCGCGTCTCGGATGGCCGATTGTTCGTGAATGCGGATGCGCCCTGGGACCAGTTTCCTGAAGATGGCGCTGCGCCGGAAGGGCCACGCCGGACGCCGCAAATTCTCGCCGTTCCGATCCCGTAAAGACTGTGGTCGGTTAACGGCGATTAACCCGTCAGGAAGACTCTCTGAGGCAGTCTGGGAGCCATGACCATGGCCGCCGACCCTTCTGCTGATTCTGACGCGCCGGTGCGACGCAAGCCCGGCCTGATCGCCCGTGTGCGCACGGCGCTGATCGGGGCTTTGATGAGTGCTCTTGGCGTCTTCCTGATCCTGTCGACGCTGTCCCATAACCCGCTGGACCCCAGCCTGAATGTCGCCACCGGCCGCGCGCCGAGCAACTGGCTGGGCGCGCCGGCGCGATCGCGTCCGACCTTCTGTTGCTGTTGATGGGGTGGGCTGGCGCTGCGGCTGCGCTGGCGATCCTCGCCTGGGGGCTGATCCTGCTGGCGCGGGGGCGCGCGGTCGGTCCAAGACGGTCTCCACCTTCCGCTTTCTGGCGGGGCTGATCGGCATCTGTGGGTTCGCCATGGCGGTATCGGCGCTGCCTCTGCCTGTGAACTGGCCCTTTGGAGCCGGGCTGGGCGGGCTTGTGGGCGATGCGCTGCTGGGCGGCGTGCAGGGGCTGGCTGATGAGGTCAGCGCGCCGGGCGGTCGGGTGATCGCAGGCGCGTTGGGCCTGGTGCTGGCGGTGTTCGGCGTGTTCTTCTGCTTTGGCCTGACCGTGCGTGACCTGACCGCGGCGCGCGATGCGGCCGAGCTGGTCTGGGCGACTGTGCGTGTCTGGATCGATCAGGCGATCGGGGCCATTCCGCGCGCCTGGGGGCGCGGCGAGATTGAAATCGAGACACCGCCAGAGCCTGATGGCCGCGCGGAAACCGCGCCCGCATTTCTCAAACGCAGCCGCGCCCCTGATGGTGCGGCCCGCAAGGCGCCGCGCATCAATCGCGACCCGGTCGAGGTCGAGGCTGATGAGGATGACGACGACATGCCCGACACCGGCGCGCCGGCGCGTCCGAACCCGGTGAAAGTCGCGCGCAAGAAAAGCGTCAAGGAATCCGATCGCGAAGCGCGCGAGATGCAGGGGGCGCTGCCCTTCAGCGACAATAGCTCCGGTTTCGAACTGCCGCGCCTTGACCTTCTTGCGCCCGCCCCGCCGCGCGCGGACACCGTGGACGCGAGGCGCTGGCCCAGAACGCCGAGTTGCTGACCGGCGTGCTGGCGGACTTCGGCGTCAAGGGCGAAGTGGTCCAGGTGCGCCCCGGTCCGGTCGTGACGCTCTACGAGCTGGAGCCCGCGCCGGGCGTGAAGACCAGCCGGGTGATCAATCTGGCGGATGACATCGCCCGCTCCATGGCGGCCGTGGCCTGCCGGGTGTCGGTGGTGCCGGGGCGGAACGCCATCGGCATCGAGCTTCCCAATCAGCATCGTGAAACCGTCTTCCTGCGCGCGCTGCTCGCCTCGCGTCATTTCGAGACGGCGAAAGCCGAGCTGCCCATGGCGCTGGGCGAGACCATTGGCGGCGAACCCTTCACCGCCGATCTCGCCAAAATGCCTCATCTCCTGATCGCGGGGACCACCGGTTCGGGCAAGTCGGTGGGCGTGAACGCCATGATCCTGTCGCTCTTGTACCGGCTGCCGCCGGAAGAGTGTCGACTGATCATGATCGACCCGAAAATGCTGGAATTGTCGGTCTATGATGGCATCCCGCACCTTCTCAGCCCGGTGGTGATCGACCCCAAGAAAGCCGTCGCGGCGCTGAAATGGACCGTGCGCGAAATGGAGTCGCGCTATCTGAAGATGTCCAAGGTCGGCGTCCGCAACATGAAGGGCTTCAACGAGAAGGCCCGCGAGGCGCGAGAGGCGGGCGAGGTGCTGTCGCGCACCGTGCAGACCGGCTTTGATCGCGAGAGCGGCGAACCGGTGTACGAGACCGAGACGATCGAGCCCGATCCCATGCCCTATATCGTCGTGGTGATCGACGAGATGGCCGACCTGATGATGGTCGCCGGCAAGGAGATCGAGGGCGCGATCCAGCGACTGGCGCAGATGGCGCGGGCGGCGGGCATCCATCTGATCATGGCGACCCAGCGGCCGTCCGTGGACGTGATCACCGGCACCATCAAGGCGAACTTCCCGACCCGCATCAGCTATCAGGTCACCTCCAAGATCGACTCGCGCACCATTCTGGGCGAGCAGGGCGCCGAGCAGCTTCTGGGCATGGGCGATCTTCTCTACATGGCCGGCGGCGGCCGCATCCGGCGCCTGCATGGCCCGTTTGTCTCCGACCGGGAGGTCGAGGATGTGGCCAATTTCCTCAAATCCCAGGGCGCGCCGGAATATCTCGACGCCGTCACCGAGGATCTGGATGAAGAGGGCGGCGAGGGCGGTCTGGATCTTGTGGGCGGCGGCTCCGGCGATGACCTGTTTGACCAGGCGGTCGCCGTGGTGGCGCGGGATCGCAAGGCCTCCACGAGCTATATCCAGCGTCGTCTGCAGATCGGCTATAACCGCGCCGCGACCCTGATCGAGCGGATGGAGGATGAGGGCATGATCGGTCCCGCCGACCATGCCGGCAAGCGCGAGATCTTCCTGCCTGAACACGGCGACTAGGCCGGTTATTTCACCGTTAACTCTGTTGGCCGCTTTCGCTGGCGCAGCATGGGTCTTTCCCGCACTCTGGACCGTCGAGTGGGGTAGGAGCGGGCTTATCCATGTTCAGTCGCCGTCCATATGATCTCAAAAATCTCATGCGCGGCGGCGCCTCGCCGCGGGTGCTTGATCTGTACGGCCTGCACAAGCGCTTCCCCGATCTCGCCCAGACGCCGAATCCGCTCTTCCGCCATCGCGGGCTGAACCGCTGTTTCCTGATCAAGCACAATCTGCGCCGCAATGAGCGCTCGCTGGTGCGGTCGGGCCGCAATATCGTCACCAAGCTGGTGCTGCCGATCGATCCGCGCGATCCGGGCGCGGGCGCGTTCTGGACCTTCATCGAGGCGCCCAATCTGGAAGCCTGGCTTGAAGAGGCGCTGGGCCGGGACCGCAATCTCTATGAGGAAGAATTCTCAGAGGATGTGCGCACGCTGTCGCGGCTGAAATCGGCCCCGGCGTTCGACCCGTTCCTTCTGGAGGCGCTATTTCCCGAGCGCGAACTTGACCCGCGCTATTTCACCATGGCCAAGGCTGACGAGGCCGAGTTCAAGATGTTCGCCGCTCGCCATATGGCTGATATTTCCGCCAAGGCGCTGGGTGAAACCAGCACCCGCAAGCGACCCGAGCGCTTGGCTGCCGTCCTGTTCAACGCCAAGAGCCACGCCCAGCGTGAAGACCTGCGCAACGCCCTGCGCATGGACCCCGAGGATTTCACCGTCGGCGTCTTCGGCTGGAAGGGGCTCCTGTATTACTTCTGGCGCATGAACGTCATCACCGAGGGATTGGCGGGCTTCCTGCGCGATCTGGCGCGTCTCGAGAAGGAGGACGCCTCCGCGCCCTTCCGTCCGCTGGCGGCGCCCATCAGCCGTATCCGCCGATCGGTGCGCCTGCGCTGGGAAGACCTCAAGGCGGGCCGCGAGAACTATTATCGCGTCGTTTCGGCCTTCCTGGATGATGGCGACCCGATCGCCATGCGCATGCTGTTGCTGAAGGCGCCGAACCTGTTCAGCCGGATCGGCGATGATGTGGGCTCGCTGACCCATCTCACCACCTACTGGAATTACTGGCGGCGCCAGCGCGGCGAGGGGATCATCCGCCACGAAATGGCGACCACGCTCCTGCCTGATCTGGCAGGCGACATCGCCCGCGATCTCGACGACGACATGCCCCTCTATCTCAAGCGCGGCGTGGCCTAGCCCGGTTTTCCTGTCCATCTCAAAATGTCATCCCCCGCTTCATGCAGGGGATACATGCCCGTTGCCGTGATCACAGGTCACGACATGGGTTCGCCGGATGAACCGGCGAACGCCAGGGTTTCAGGACCGCTTTTTACCTTGAGAGCTGAGACCCGGGCCTTGCGTCGTGCTTGGCCCGCCGCTTGCAGACACCCTTCCGAAACGTGAACGCGTTTATGGAGGTGTGCCAATGCGAGATCGGATCCGGGTTCTGGACGCTTTGCGCGGTTTTGCCGTGCTGGGGCTTCTGATTGCTCACTTCCCCTCGACTGGCGGGACGAACTTTGCGTTCTCCGACCCGCGTCTTCTGGGCGAAGGCCCGATGGCGATGGGCTTGTGGGCGACGCAGGCGGTGTTCATCGATGCGGTGATGCGCGGCGTGTTCGCCAGCCTGTTCGGCGCCTCCATGGCGATCCTGCTCTTTGGCTCAGGCGATCCGCTGACCCGCCGGGCGGGCTTTGTGATCCGCTGTATCGGCCTGTTCGTGCTGGGCGTTGTGCATATGAGCTGCTGGCCTGGTCGTCTGACATTCTGGCGATCTACGCGTCGCGGGGATGGGCGTGCTGATCCTGTCCTGGCTGCCGCCGCGCTATCTCTTCGCTTGCGCCGCTGTGGGCTGGGCCGTGGTGGTCTTCTATGCGGGCTATCGCGAGATCGGGACCGAAACCCCCAGCTATGCCGAGATGATGGCGGTGCAGACCTTCCACGCCGAGGGGTATTGGCCGCACGTTCAGGCCTCTGTTCAGACCTGGATCGCGATGATGACCAACGCCTCCGTCCTGGGACGGATCGCGGAAGCGGGCGGCTATATGCTGCTGGGTCTGGGACTGATGCGCTCGGGCGCGTTGAACCTGTCAGGCGAAACCCTGCGTCGCGTGGTGCTGGTGTCAGGTCTTGTGGGGATTCCGCTGGCGCTCGGCACGGCGATCCATGGCGCGCTGGCGGGCTTTGTCTTTGATGTCAGCCTGCACCCGGTCATGCGCTTTTCCAAACCCTTCATCGTGATCTTCCTGCTGTCCGGTTTCGTGCTCGCTATGCGTGCGCCCATGTTTGCGCAGGTCAGCAAGGTAATCTTCGAGCCGGTCGGGAAGATGGCGCTGACCGGCTATATGGGCAGCTCGCTGATGATGCTTTGGCTGTTCACCGGCTTTGGCTCGATCTCTACGGCCAGTTCGATCGGGTCGCCCTGTGGGGCTGATGATCCCGGCCGGCGGTTTTGTGATCCTCGTCTGCAATCTCTGGCTTTCCCGCTTCAGGCAGGGGCCGATGGAGAAATTGCTGCGCGTGTTCATCGATAGCGGGACGGCATTGATCATGCCGGTCATCAAGCCCCGCTCACGGACCCTGCCGGCGGAGTAGATGCCTGGCGGGGCGTTGAGGGGCGCCCCCGCCGCATCGTTTCAATCTCTGTTGGCGCGTGCGTCCCCGGCTACTGGGTGCCGGGGACGCATCGATTCCAGACCTAGTCGTTTTCGCCAAGGCGATGCTTGCGCTGGGCGATCAGCTTGAGGCGCAGGGCGTTCAGGCGAATGAAGCTTCGGCGTCCTTCTGGTCGTACACATCATCCTCTTCAAAGGTGACGTGCTCGAGCGAGTAGAGCGAGTGCGGGGAAGACCGGCCCACCACCAGCACATTGCCCTTGTAGAGCTTGAGGCGAACCTCGCCGGTCACATGGCGCTGGGAATGGTCGATGGCGGCCTGGAGCATTTCGCGCTCGGGCTGAACCAGAAGCCGTTGTAGACGAGCTTGGCGTATTTGGGCATCAGCTCGTCCTTGAGGTGCATGGCGCCGCCATCGAGGGTCAGCTGTTCGATGCCGCGATGGGCCGCCATCAGGATCGTGCCGCCGGGCGTCTCGTAAATGCCGCGCGATTTCATGCCGACAAAGCGGTTCTCGACCAGATCCAGACGGCCAATGCCGTGCTTGGCGCCCAGTTCGTTGAGTTTGGTCAGAATCGACGCCGGGCTCATCGCCTCGCCATTGATGCTGACCGCATCGCCGCGCTCAAAGCCGATGGTGACGTATTCGGGCTGGTCGGGCGCATCCTCGGGGTGCTGGGTGCGCAGGCAGACCTCGTTGAAGGCCTCTTCGGCCGGGTCTTCCAGCATCTTGCCCTCTGAGGAGGTGTGCCACAGGTTCGCATCCACCGAGAACGGCGCTTCACCGCGCTTGTCGGACGGCACTTCAATGCCGTTCTCTTCGGCATAGGCAATGAGTTTGGTGCGGGAATTGAGATCCCATTCGCGCCAGGGCGCGATCACTTTCAGGCTGGGATCCAGAGCCGCCACGCCCAGCTCGAAACGCACTTGGTCATTGCCCTTGCCGGTGGCGCCGTGGGCGACGGCGTCCGCGCCGGTTTCATGGGCGATCTCGACAAGGCGCTTGGAGATCAGCGGCCGGGCGATGGAGGTGCCCAGCAGGTACTGGCCTTCATACACGGCGTTGGCCCGCACCATCGGGTAGACGTAATCGCGCACGAATTCCTCGCGCAGGTCATCGATATAGATGTCCTTGATGCCCGCCTTTTCCGCCTTTCGTCGCGCCGGCTCCAGCTCTTCGCCCTGGCCGAGGTCAGCGGTGAAGGTCACCACTTCGGCCTGATAGGCGTCCTGCAGCCATTTGAGAATGACCGAGGTGTCCAGCCCGCCCGAATAGGCGAGCACGATTTTCTTGATGTTCTGGCTCATGGCGCGTCCCGGCATGAAAGGTTTCAAACGGCCGGCAACTTAGACCCTGCCGCACTGCAGCGAAAGCGTCAGGTGCTTTACGGACTCAGAAACCTATGTGTGCAGTCTGGGCTGAGAAAAAGGAGCCCGCTTATGTCTGAGACCCCCACAGGGGCGTGCTGCTCGATCATTGCCGATCCGTCTCGGGTGGATGCCGTCAGGACGATTTCAGACGCAAATCCAGATCCGCGTGAAGATCTGGATACGCTCGCACGTCTGACGGCGTTCGCCTTCAAGGCGCCGATCTGCGTGATTTCGCTGGTCAGCGATACCCGTGTTCGCTTCGTCGGCAAGTTCGGACTGGACGCCTGCGAGGTGGCGCTGGATGAATCCCTGTGCACGCAAGTGATCTGCCGGGACGGGCCTGTCGAGGTCCTGAACCTGTCGACCGATCCGGAGCTGTGCGACCATCCGGTTGCTGTCGGCCAGCCGTTCGTGCGCGCCTATTGCGGCCAGCCCCTGCTCTCGCCGGAGGGGCTGAATATCGGCGCCGTTGCAGTGGTCGACACCGCACCCTTCTTCCGCTTTACGGACGAGGATCGAAAGGCGCTGAAGGCTGCGACCGAGACCGCGCGTCGTCTGCTGTTCGGAGATTGCCTGCAGTCCGCTCAATCCGAAGCGGCGGAATAGGTGTCCCGGGCTGGATCGTTCTTCCAGACCCAGTAGGACAGGCCCACGCTGACCCCGGCCAGTGTGGTGACCGTGACGCCGAGAACCGTGAACGCGACCGTTGGCGGCGTGAGCAGAAAGCTGACCGCCGAGATCGCGCCGCCGCCCATCATCAAACGCCCGCCCCATCGATGGGTGAGGTCCCAGGACTTGTCCGAGGACAGGGTCCAGGGCGTGCGGATTCCGATCAGCCAGTTGGGTCGGGTCTTGGACAGGACATTGCCCAGCACCGCCAGAAGCACGGCGCAGGCGAAACCGATGAAGGGGCCTGGCGTCTGAGCGCTCTCGATACGTTCGAGAGCCGTCAGCGTGATCAGGGCCTGTGCGGCCGCCATGACCCAGATCACCCCGGACCAGACCGTCAGGACCGCAGGCTCGGAACGGCGGATGTTCTCGCCGCGCGGTCGATCAGCGGCATCAGGCTGAAGAGGGCGCAGATGAAGAGCGTCATCGCGGGCAGGAGGACGAACCCCTCCAGCTTGCCGCCCATGCGATCGGGTGCGCCGTCGAGACCGAAATGCACGGGGATCGGCGCGTCCGGGGCGGTTCCGAGCCAGCCCCAGATCGACAGGGCCAGCATCAGCGCGAAGGGCGGCAAGGCGTAAACGAGGCCTTTGCGGATCATTTCGGGACCTCCTTGCTGGAGCCGGTGGTCTTGAACAGGTCCATCATCAGCGCCATCAGCTCTTCCGCGACGCTGACATTGAGGCGGTAGCGGATCTGGTTTCCGGTTCTTTCCGCCTGGATCAGGCCCGCATCCTTGAGCGCGGCGAAATGGCGCGACATGGTGGGCTTGGCGACATCGAACCGGTCCGCCAGCGCCCCCGCTGTCATCGGCCCGTCGCGCAGCAGGCGCAGGACTTCACGGCGCACGGGGTGGGCCAGGGCGGAAAAGACATCACTCATCGCCAAGTATTTAGCCTAGACGCTAATTAGCGTCAATGCTAAGGCTGGGTCAGCCAGAGATGGAGATCCGCCATGAAAGCCGTCAGCCTCGCCCTTCTCCCCTTCGCCCTGATGCTTGCGGCCTGTGATGCGCAAGCGCCCGCGCGCCGACGCCTGAAGCGTCTGACGCCGCACAGGACGAGGAGGCCTTGCCCGCCGATCCGGGCTTTGAAGGCGACTGGGCCGGGGTGCTCGACGCCGGGGTGCGCACGCTGAATCTCGAGCTGGATATCGACCTGTCCGGCGCGGCGCCTGCGATCACGATGATCTCGGTGGATCAGGGCGGGGCGCGCGTGCCCATGGACATCGTCCGGTTTGACGGGACGCATGTGCACTTCTCAACACCCGGAATGGCGCTTCAATATGATGGCGTGCTGGAAGACGGGGTGATCACCGGGACCTTCAATCAGGGCGGGCTGAGTGCGCCTCTGGTGTTCGAGCGTCCCGCTGATGGTCAGGACGAAGCCTCGGCGGCTGACGTCCATGGCCAAGGCGAGGTGGTCGAGATCGCCCTGGCGGAGGGTCATCTGGAAGGCGTGATCACCATACCGGAGGCGCCCCGCGCAGGGCTGGTGCTGATCAGCGGATCAGGCCCGCAGGACCGGGATGGCAATATCGCCGGGCATCCGGTCTATGCCGCCATCGCCGATGCGCTGGCTGAAGCGGACATGGCGAGCCTGCGCTATGATGATCGCGGCGTGGGCGGGTCTGATGCGCCGGCGCCGCTTGCGCCCGCCGAGCTTGCCGATGACGCGGTGCGGGCGCTCGACGTGCTCAAGGCGCAGACCGGGCTGTCCTGCGTGGGGTATCTCGGTCATTCCGAAGGCGGGTATCTGGCGCTGCTGGCGGCGAACGAGTCCGATGCAGACTTCGTGATCTCGCTCGCGGGGCAGCATCAGGATATGGAAACGCTGCTCTATGATCAGTCCGAAGCGCTGATCCGGGCGTCCGGGCAGGGCGATGCGGCGGTCGAGGCCAATCGCGTGCGTCAAAGAGCCGTGTTCGAAGCGATCGCCAATGCCGCGCCGGGCGAGGCGCCGGCGGCGATCGAGGCGGCGCTGATTGAAGGCGGTCTGCCCGAAAGCTTCGCCCGTCAGCAAGCGGCCATGTGGGGCCAGCCCTATGCCGTGGCGATGTTTGACGGCGATCCGGCGGCTGCGGCCGCCGCCTTTGAGGGGCCTGTGCTTGGGCTCTTTGGCGCGCGCGATCTTCAGGTCTTGCCCGAAAACGCCCAGGCGGCCCTGCTGGAGGCGCGTGGCGACAAACCCACCCGCACCGTGATCGTCCCGGGCGTGGATCATATCTTTGAAGACAGCGAAACCGGCTCGCCTCAGGAATACGGCGCGGCGGGTCATGCCCTTTCGCCTGCGGCCCGGGCGATGCTGGCGGAGGAAACCCGCGTCCTGATCGATCAGGCGTGCACGGACTGATCAGACCGGGACAGCGAGCGCACTAGTTCTGGACAGAGCCGGGCGATGCGGTCACCTTTTGCACCTCGTGAGAGATCAAAGGATTGGAGATCACATGGCCCGTCGTCTCGCTCTTGTAACTGGCGCATCCTCCGGCATTGGCGCGGCCTATGCGCGCGAATTCGCGCGCCGGGGCTGGGATCTGGCGCTGGTCGCCCGGCGCGAGGACCGGCTCAAGGACCTGGCCGAGGAGCTGAAGGCTCAGTTCGGCGTGGACAGCCTTGTGATTGCAGCGGACCTGTCAGAGCCTGATGCGCCGGAGACCATCGTCAAGACGATCCATGACCAGGGGCGCATCATTGACGGCCTAGTCAACAATGCCGGCGTGGGGCGTCCGGGCGCCTTCGTAGACCTGAGCTGGGAGGATCAGGCCCAGTTCATGGAATTGATGGTCACCAGCTATCTTAAGCTGATGCATCTGGTCGCCAAACCCATGGCCGAGCGCGGCTATGGCCGCATCATTAATATCGCCTCGGTCTCCGCCCTTCTGCCCGCCGCCAACGCCCATACCCGCTATTCGGGCACGCTCTATCCCGGCGCGAAAAGCCTGCTGATCAAGGTGTCCGAAGCTTTGGGGCTCGAGCTCAAGGATCGTAATGTCCACGTCACCGCCGTGGCCCCGGGCTATACCTGGTCGGAGTTTCATGATGTGAACGGCGCGCGCAACACTGTTTCCAACCTGCCGTCGTTCTGGATGCTGACCGCCGAGGATGTGGCGGTGTCCGGCTATGACGCGGTCGAGCGCGGCGTGCCGCTGCGTGTGCCGGGGGCGTGGTACAAATTCCTCGTCGCCATGTCGCGCGTCCTGCCCGATCCGGTGGGCCAGGCCATCATGCGCATGCAGGAAAAGCGGATGGTCGCGCAGGCCCGGGCCAACGCCGCATCCTGACGCTTGATCGTGCGCGCGCAGCAGTCTAGGCCGCTGCGACCGTCTTTGACCTGGGGGATGACCATGACCGACCGCCGCCTGATCACCGCCCTCGACCTGCCCACCACCAATGACGCCGAAGCGCTGGTGGAGACGCTTGGAGAGGCCTGCGCGCACTACAAGATCGGCCTCCAGCTTCTGCCCATTGGCGGCATGGATCTGGCGCGCTCTCTCAAGGCGCGCGGCCATGACGTCTTCCTCGACTTCAAGCTCCACGACATCCCGGCCACGGTGGAGAAGGCGACCCGCTCGATCACCCAGGCGGGGGCGGATCTTCTGACCGTGCATGCCGAACCGCCGGTAATGCGCGCGGCTGTGGAAGGCCGGCAAGGCTCTGATCTCAAGATTCTCGGCGTCACCGTGCTGACGCCTATGACGACGCCATGCTGACCCAGATGGGCTATGCCTATGGCGCGCGCGATCTGGTGATGCGGCGCGTCGACCAGGCGCTCGATTGCGGCGTGGACGGCGTGGTCGCCTCGCCGCAGGAAGCCGAAGCCATCCGGGCGCGCGTTCCCGATGATTTCCTGATCGTGACGCCGGGCGTACGCCCGGCTGGCGCAGAACTGGGCGATCAGAAGCGCGTGGCGACGCCCGAAGCCGCGCTGAAGGCTGGCGCCACGCATCTGGTGGTGGGCCGCCCGATCAGCCAGGCCGATGATCCCTTCGCCGCGGCGCAAGCCATTGCGGACGAGATGGCGAAAGCCTGAGCCAGGTCCTTTTGCAAAAGAAAAACCCCGGAAGCCGCGCTTCCGGGGTTTTCTGATTTTCAGAAAAGATCGGAGCCTAGACGCTTCGTTGATCCATTCCTCGATCTTGGACTTGGCCATGGCGCCGACCTTGCGGCTGACTTCCTCGCCATTCTTGAAGATCAGAAGGGTCGGAATGCCGCGCACGCCATACTTGCTGGGGGCCATCGGGTTCTCGTCGATATTGACCTTGGCGATGGTCAGCTTGCCGGCCTTTTCGCTGGCGATCTCTTCGAGCGCCGGACTGATCTGCTTGCAGGGGCCGCACCATTCCGCCCAGAAGTCCACCAGCACCGGGCCGTCAGCCTTCAGCACGTCATTTTCAAAAGTATCGTCGGTAACCGCCTGGGTCGCCATGAGCCTTGCTCCTTACCAATAAACAACACGCAACCGCCCGGAATCAGCACGGCTGCGGGTCTTGAGTTGACCGATCACCTAGGAAGCCCCAGCGCATCGGTCAAGCATCCGCTGGGCGCCGGGCGTGATTGAGGACCGCATCCATCCGCTCCGGAGGGAGTTCCATCAGACGCGGCGCATCTGTCCAAAGTAGGGCGCAGCGCACCGGTTTTCGGGGTGAAGCCCCTGCAGGAGCGCGCGATACGCGGCCATTTGCGCGAGATAGGCGCGCGGCACGTCCTCGACCTTTTGGGGCGGCGGACGGTTGGTCTTGTAATCCACGATCAGGACTTCGTGATCGGTCACGACCAGCCGGTCGATCTGACCGTTGATGACCATGCCGCCCGGCAGACCCGCTGCCTGGCCCGCCACCGCAGCCTCGGCGCGGGAGCCGGGAAGGAAGAGCGCCGCGAAGGCGGGATCGGAAATCACGCGCAGGGTTTCGGACGCGATCTCGCGGCGCTGGGCGTCGTCAAGATCGGTCTGGTTCTCAAGGTAGCGCAGGGCGGAGGCCTCGCGGCGGCTCTCCTCGATATCGGGCAGGGTCTGCAGCAGCTTGTGGATCAGCTCGCCGCGGCGGAAGCGCGATTGCCCGCCCTTGGCCAGCGGCGACAGGGAGGCCGGTTCAAACCCGCTCTCCTCTTCGCCCAGGAGTTTTGACGGCGCGACCGAGCGCACCGGCGCCGGTCGGCGGGCGGCGGCTGAATCGCCCAGCCGGGCAGGGTCACAGGGGCTGCTTCGGGCGCGGCGCTCGCCTTGAGCGGCTTGGGATCCGCGCCATAGCGCAGACCCGGCGCGGCCTCCCAGCCATTTTCAGCGGCAACGCCTTCGAGCGCGGTCTTCACAGGCCGCCAGTCCGCGCCGGTCCAGCTGTGCTGACAACGGTCATGCCAGCTGCCCGCATCCACCTTGCCCGCCACCCCATGGGTGTGCCCGCACACGATCAACCGGTCGCGCGCGCGGGTCATCGCCACATAGAGAAGGCGCTGATACTCCCCGTCCGCATCGAGCTCCTTGCGCTCTGCGATCGAGGCCAGAAGCGGCGGCGGCATCTTCATGTCCGGCGACCATAAAAGCCCCGCCTCTTCATGGGCGAACAGACCGCCCGAACGGTCCCTGGGCAATTGGGTGGTGTCGGGCAGGAAGACGATGGGCGCTTCAAGGCCCTTCGCGCCGTGCACGGTCATCACCCGCACCTCGCCGCGCCCCGCTTCCATCTCACGCTTGATCTGCACCGCATCCGCCTGCATCGCCGCCACAAAGCGCGACAAAGACGGCGCGCCTTCCACCTCGTGGGCGAGGGCGCGATTGAGAAATTCTTCCGCCGGGTCGCGGGCCTCTTCGCCAAGGCGCGCATAAAGCCGCGCCAGTCGGCTCTCTCCGGTCGGGCTCGTCTCGGTCAGGAAGCGCGCGAAGAAGGCGTAGGGCGCATCGGTCTCCACACGCGCGCGGGCGGTTTCAAGCGCGGCCCTGGCGTCGCGGAAGCGCGGATCGTCCGAGCGGCGCAGCTTGTCCCACAGGCGCGCGCCCGGCTGCCGGCTGAGGTCAAACAGAGCGTCATCATCAATGGGGGGCGTGACAGCCCTGACCGGATGGAAGAATGGACTTTTGAGCACTTCGGCCAAAGACAGATCGTCTTCGGGCAGTAGCGCGAAGCGCGCCAGGGACAGGAGATCTTCGACCACCAGCTGGTCGGGCAAGGTCATCCGGTCCGCGCCCGCCACCGGCACATTCTTGAGCTTGAGACGGCGGATGATCTCTTCGAACAGGCCGCCGCGACGGCGCACCAGCACCAGAATGTCGCCGGCATGGGCCGGGCGCAGGCGCCAGGGCTTGCCTTCCTCCCACACGCCATCGCCGCGGGTGATGATGTCGGCGATCTCGCTGGCGACCGCCTCGGCGAGCTGGTTGCGGGCGGAATCCTTGCGCTCGGCGTCCACCGGACGCAGGTCCAGCTCGTCCTCCTGCCCGCCCTCGGGCTTGGGCACGGCGGGCCAGATCTCCACGCAGCCTGGCGCATTCACCCTTGCGGCCACATGGCCGTCATAGCGGTGGAAGGCCAGCGGATCGCGCGTCTGTTGCGTCTCGGGGTCGCTCATAAGAAGCTTGGTCTCAAGCCCCTCGACCCAATCCTTGCGCTCCGTGTTCAGAACGGCGGCTTCGGCGGCGAAGCAGGCGTCCACAGCCGCCAGCACTTCCGGGCTCGAGCGGAAGGAGACATTGAGGGGCGGGCTCTCAAAGCGCAGGCGTGCGAGTTTCGCCTCGGTCTGAAGTCGTTGACGCTGGGCCAGGAATTCGCGCGGATCGGCGTTCTGGAAGGAATAGATCGACTGCTTCTCGTCCCCGACGCAGAACACGGTGCGCCTCAGCGCGTCAGGATGGCTGGTTTCATAGGCGCCATCGCCTGCGAAGAATTCCTCGGTCAGCGCATTGATGACGGCCCATTGTTCGGGCGCGGTGTCCTGGGCTTCATCGACCAGTACATGATCAAGGCCCTGGTCGAGCTTGTAGAGCGCCCAGCCGCGCGCTTCTGAATCGGTCAGCAGGGCGCGGGCGCGTTCCACAAGGTCGGAGAAATCCACCCGGCGCAGCCGGTTCAGCCGCGCCTGATAGTCGTTGAGCAGGGCGTCCGCAATGCGCAGCGCTGCGCGGGTCATCCGGTTGGCGGTGGCGGCGGCCAGCTTGGGCAGCACCTCATCGCCGACGCGATGGATCTCCGCGCCTTCATCACCAAACAGGGTGACGAGAATGCGATAGCTGTCGCCGGTCTTCTTGGAGTAGATGGATTTGGGCTTCTTCAGCGCGCCAGTCTTGGTCGTGAGAAGTCGATATAATAGTCAAAGGCTTCCGCGGAATCCTCCTCGGCCACATCGAGGATTTCAAGAAGCGCTTCCGCGCTCGCCTGATCGGTTTTCGTGCCGCCGGTCTGAAGCGCGCTCAGGGCGGCTTCGAGCGCCCCCACATCCGTATCACCCCACGCCTCGGCCAGCACCTGATCCACGTCGAGATCCGGGTCGACGCCAGAAGTTCGCTCGCCTGATCCAGCAGCGCATCCAGCGACCCCGCCTGGGTGCGCGCCGCCATCAGCTCATGACGCTTGCTCATCACGAAGGCGGAGAGGCGCGCCAGCGCATCCGCGCCCGACCCGTCAATCAGGGCGGCGATGGCCTGGGCGATCTCGCCTTCCGGGTCGCGATGGGCCTGTCCGGAGAGAGCCTCAAGCGCTTCGGCCTGCAGCGCCAGTCCGGAGGCGTCATCCTGCACCTCGAAGCCCGGCGGCAAACCCGCTTCAAGCGGGAAGCGACGCAAAAGGCTTTCGCAAAAGGCGTGCAGGGTCTGGATCTTCAGGCCGCCCGGGGTTTCCAGCGCGCGGGCGAATAGCCGCCGCGCTTCATCAAGCGGTGGGCGCTGGCCCTCGGTCACCAGTGCATCGAGTTCCTTGGTCAGCGCGTCATCGGGCAGGGTCGACCAGTCGCCCAGCTTTCTGAACAGGCGCGCCTGCATCTCGCCCGCCGCCGCCTTGGTGAAGGTTACGCACAGAATGCGGTCGGGCCTCGCGCCCGCCAACAGCAGGCGCGCCACCCGATCAACCAGAACGCGGGTCTTGCCCGATCCGGCATTGGCTTCAACAAACACGCTCGCGGACGGATCGGCGGCGGTCGCCTGCGCTTCGCTGGCGCCGACGACGATGGCGGGATCAAATCCGGGCTGGCTCATGATGCGCCTCCCTCGCCCGCGTCATCGCCGGGCGCGCTCGCCCATTCCTTGCGGCGAGCCAGATGGTCGTAATCGCCCCATTTGTTGGTGAACTTCACGCGCGGCTGGCTGGGATAGGTGCGTTGCGGATCGTCAAAGGCCGCGACCCATTTCACCAGGCGCTCCAGCGCCTGTTCGGCCAGCATGCCGGCGTCATCCCCATCGGGATTGCGCACCATGGATCTGGGCTCTCCCGGCACGCGTCCGCCCGACAGGCGGACATACATCAGATCGCCCGGCTCATGGCTCGGCGCATGTTCGAAGGCGCCGCGCGCGGCCATCGCCGCCTCCAGCGGCAATTGCGGGGCGAATCCGGCGGCCACCTCCTTGGCGGACGGCGGCATGCCGGTCTTGTAATCGAGAATGTCGAGGGCGCCCGAGGGGCGCAGATCGATCCGGTCCGCCCGTCCCGTCAGGGTGAACAATCCGCCCGGCGCGTCGAAGCTGATATCGCCCAGGGCTTCAAGGCGGCCGGCGTGAAGCCGTCCTCGCGACGGGCTTCCTCGAAAGCGACCATGAATTGCGCGACCCGCTCAAAGCGCTTCATCTCGACGCCGAGCGCGTTCTCGCTGAACCCGGCCTCGGACAAGGCTGTCTGACCATGCGCCAGGAGGCGCTGCAACGCATCCCGCGGCAGGATCTCGGTGTCTCCAAGGCTGCGCACCCAGCGTTCCAGCGCCGCGTGATAGGCCGTGCCGCGTTCGGGCGCTCCCGCCGGCCGGTCCAGCGGGTCGAGCTTGTCGAGCTTGAGGATCTTGCGCGCGAAGATCGAATAGGGATCGCGGATCCAGGTCTCGATCTGGGTGACGCTCAGCTTGCGCGGCCGCGCCTCCACCGGCGGGGCGGGTTCAGGCGGACGGATCATTGTCTGCTCCGCCGTCTCATCGAGCGCATTTGCGAAGCCGAGATAATCCTGCGCCGGGGCCAGCGCTGCTTGCGCGCGCTCTCCCAACGCCCCACGCGCCAGAGTCTGCAGGCGCCACAGCCAGCGCGAGGCCACGGTGGGGGCGCCATCCACTTTCGCGGAGCGGGTCAGCGTCACATCGCGGGCGCAGGCAAGCTGGGCGAAGTCATGGGCGGCGAGGCCGAAGCGTTCCTCGGGCGCGACAGACCCGCCGCGATCCGCATGCCCCGGCTGAGGAAGGGGTCGGATTTGGGGGGCGCCGGCCAGACGCCTTCGTTGAG
>LZQR01000018.1_pt1 | contig 45502 bp, 70 predicted proteins | sample 768601 | NCBI WGS metagenome assembly LZQR01 (sample SAMN05207299, study PRJNA324521) | oil field metagenome | isolation source: sample BH-FW-24 from oil reservoir | place: India: Bombay High | collected 2015-12-04
TCGCGCGGTGACGAGGTCACGGGCTAACGTCCTATATTGAGGCCAGAATGAGGATCAGGGTGAGGCAAGTGCAAGCGGCTGTCCATGGTTGTCCTCTGCACTTGGCGCAAACAATGGCGCGCGTATGGTCCGCGCCCGAATTTGAAGTTCCGATGAAGGTTAGCCCCATGTTCAAAGGCTCCATGACAGCGCTGGTCACTCCGTTCAAGAATGGCGCCGTTGACGAGAAGGCCTTCGCTGCCCTGGTCGAGCGCCAGATCGCAGCGGGAACCCATGCGCTCGTACCAGCCGGAACAACCGGTGAAACGCCTGCGCTCACGCTCGAGGAGCGTCTGAGCGTTGTCGAGCTCTGCATAGAGGTGTCGGGCGGCCGCGTTCCCGTGATTGCGGGCACTGGCGTGAACGCCACGGCGGCTTCCATCCAGCTGCAGCAACACGCCAAGGAAAAGGGCGCGGACGCCGGACTGGTCGTGGCCCCGTACTACAACAAACCGTCCCAGGCCGGGATTCTGGCGCATTTCACCGCCATTGCGGACGCCGTCGCCCTGCCCATCTTCGTCTATAACATTCCCGGACGGTCCATCGTCGACATCACGCCTGAAACCATGGCGGAGATGGCGCGCCATCCCAATGTCATCGGGGTCAAGGATGCCACGGGCGACATGTCGCGCGTCACCCGTCATCGCAACCTGATTGGCGACGCTTCATCCAGCTATCCGGCGATGACGCCACGGCGCTTGGCTATAACGCCCATGGCGGACAGGGCGCCATTTCGGTGACCTCCAATGTCGCGCCGGATCTGTGCGCCCGTTTCCAGAACGCCTGTCTGGACGGTCGCTGGGATGAGGCGAGGATGTTGAACGATCAGCTGCAGCCCCTGCATGAAGCGCTCTTCTCCGCACCGAGCCCGGGGCCCAGCAAATATGCCCTCTCGCTACTGGGATTGTGCGAGGAGGAAGTCCGACTGCCGCTGGTGGAGTGCCCGGATCCGGTGAAGCAAAAAGTGCGCGCGGCGATGGAAGGCTGTGGTCTGCTATGAGCAAGAAGAAAGAGGATGCCGGGTTGGTCGCCGTCAATCGGCGCGCCCGTTTCGACTATGAAATCGAGGAGACTTTCGAGGCCGGCATCCAGCTTGTGGGCACCGAGGTGAAATCCCTGCGCGCAGGCAAGGCCAATATCGCCGAGTCCTATGTCAGCCCGGAAGATGGCGAGGTGTATCTGATCAATTCGGACATTCCGCCCTATGATCATGGCAACCGTTTCAACCACGCGCCGCGCCGTCGCCGGAAGCTCCTTCTGAAGAAGAAGGAAATCAACAAGATCGCGGGGTCTGTCGCCCGCGAAGGACGCACGGTCGTGCCCCTGCGCATGTACTTCAACGAGCGTGGCATCGCCAAGCTCCAGATCGCCCTCGCCAAGGGCAAGAAGACCGTGGACAAGCGCGAAACCAAGAAAGAGCGTGACTGGCAGCGCCAGAAATCGCGCCTGATGAAGACTTTCGGCTAGAGCGTGGGCCGTCTAGCGCGAGTCCACATGGGCGCGGGCGTCGCGGAATACGTCGTGGAACATGGCTTCAGTCAGCCGCCCGGTGTTCGTGTTGTAGCGCGAGCAGTGATAGCTGTCGAACAGCGCCAGAGGCCCGTTCGGCCCGTCCACATCATGCGCGCGCCATGGGCGAACTTGAAGGCGGACTGTTTATAGCCGAGGGCCTTGAGCGTGTTCTCGTGTGAGACGCGTCCCAGACAGATCAGGGTCGTCAGACGGGGCAGGGCGTCCATGCGTGACGCAGGAATGGCCGGCAATTGTTCATTTCCGCGCCAATGGGCTTGTTCTGGGGCGGCACGCAGCGCACGGCGTTGGTGATCATGGCGTCCACCAGTCGCAGATCGTCATTCCCGTCCGGATCAAAACGGCCTTTGGAAAAGCCGAATGCCTCAAGCGTCGGGTAGAGAAGATCACCTGCCCAGTCGCCTGTGAACGGCCGCGCCGTACGGTTGGCGCCGCCGCGGCCGGGCGCGAGCCCGACCACCAGAAGACGCGCCTGCTCATCGCCGAAACTTGGAACGGCGCCGTTGAACCAGTCCGGTTCCGCGGCGACATTCTCAAGGCGATACGCGACGAGGCGGGGGCAGAGCGCGCAATCAGCCGCGGGCTCCGCCGGGATGGTCCTATTCGTCATCGTCGGAATCGGAGTCGTCATAATCGCGCTGACGGCGTTCGCGACCGACCAGCTTGCCCAGATCCTGAAGCTCGATGAAGGTGTCGGCCTGACGACGCAGGTCGTCCGCCGCCATGGGCGGGGAGGATTTCAGCGTCGAGACGACGGAGACCCGCACGCCCTTGCGCTGGACGGCCTCGACCACCTTCTTGAAATCGCCATCGCCAGAGAACAGGACGATGTGATCGAGATAATCCGCAGCTTCCATGACATCGATGGCGAGATCGACATCCATGTCGCCCTTGATGCGGCGGCGTCCGGAGTCGTCGGTGTATTCCTTGGCCGCCTTCGTGATGACCTTGAAGCCGTTATAATCAAGCCAGTCGATCAGGGGGCGGATGGGGGTGTACTCTTCGCTTTCAATCAAAGCGGTGTAGTAGTTGGCGCGAATGAGGCGACCGCGTTTGCGGAACTCCTCCAGCAAGCGCTTGTAATCGATGTCGAAATCAAGGTTTCGCGCAGCTGAATACAAGTTTGCGCCATCGATGAAGAGTCCGAGCTTCTCGTTCGGGTAGAAGGTCATTTCTATGCCTTTCCAAAATCACTGAGTGGGAATGAGGCCCGACCGGCATATTCGTCGCCCTGGGAGCCAATCAACCCTACCGCCGTTGCACGGCCTTTGAAAACCTGCGTCGTGCATTGCAGCTGTTGAGTCACGAAGGCGTTGAGGTCCGGTCATGCTCGCGACCCTGGCGCACGCCGGCCTGGCCGGATCCGGACCAGCTCCTTTCCTCAACGCGGCGGCCCAGATTGACTGGCCAGAGGATGATCCTGAGCGTCTCCTGCAGATCCTGCACGGTGTGGAAACGGCTTGCGGCCGGGTGCGTTCCACTCCGAATGCGCCCAGAACACTGGATCTGGACCTGATTGACTTCAGGGCAAGCCTCCGCACGCCGGAATCATCTGACGGACTGGTTCTGCCGCACCCGCGCGCAACCACGCGCGCCTTTGTGCTCTTGCCTCTGCGGGAAATTGCGCCACACTGGCGCTGTCCGGTTTCAGCCGATCCGATCGATCGTCTTATCGGACGGCTCAGCTGGGAGGACCGCAAGGGCTGCCGCCCTGCGGGCGGGGTGTTGCATGCTGCGACGCACAGGTTGAAGCGCGCGTCCAGTTAAGCTATCAGCATTCTTTCAACTCTTACGTATTCAAGGAGCGCCCCCCGGCATGGCTCGCGTTACCGTCGAAGATTGCATTGACAAGGTCGATAACCGGTTCCGTCTGGTTCTTCTGGCCGCGCATCGCGCCCGTAACATCTCCGCCGGCGCGGAGCTGACCCTGGATCGCGACAACGACAAGAACCCGGTCGTCGCCCTGCGTGAGATTGCTGACGAGAAGCTGGACCTTGAGACCCTGGGCGAAAGCTTGGTGTCCGGTCTGCAGCGCGTCATCCCGTCTGACGATGACGAGGGCGGCATCGAGGAACGCGTGCCGCAAACCGAAGCGCCCGCCGCTCCGGCTCTCCCGCGCCGGAGATGGACGAAACCGCCATGCTCAAGGCGCTGCAGTCTGACCGTGACGGTCCGGCCGACGGCCGACTTTAAGCCTCATGAGTGCGCTGGCGTCTCCGTCTGCGCTCGCTTCCGCCGACGCAATCCCGAGCGCCGACGATCTGGTTGCGCGCGTTCAGGCGTATTACCCTCAGGCTGACGCGGATCTGATCCGTCGCGCCTACGATTTTGCGCGCGACAGCCATGAGGGTCAGACGCGCCAGTCCGGGCAGCCCTACTATACCCACGTCGTCGCTGTCGCCATGTTGCTGGCGGAGCTGCGCCTTGACGTGGCGACGGTGTGCACGGGGCTCCTGCACGACACGGTCGAGGACACGCCGGCGACGCTTGAGGACATCGAGCGTCTTTTCGGATCCGATGTGGCCAAGCTGGTCGACGGCGTCACCAAGCTGGGCAGATGGAGCTCGCCTCCAAGCGCACCAAGCAGGCTGAAAACCTCCAGAAGCTGGTCGTGGCGATCACCCGTGATGTCCGGGTGCTTCTCGTCAAGCTGTGCGACCGCCTGCACAACATGCGTACGCTGCATTATGTGCCCAAGCCGGAAAAGCGTGAGCGCATCGCGCTGGAGACCCTTGAAATCTATGCGCCCCTTGCGCGACGTATTGGTGTGAACCGGGTCTGCGTCGAGCTCGAGAACCTGTCCTTCAAGAACGTCAATCCGGCCGCCTATGAGTCTGTCACACGCCGCCTGACCGAATTGCGCGAAACCCGCGCGGATGCTGTGGCCATCGTGTCCTCGACGCTGTCAGAGCGACTGACCGAGGCGGGCATCGAATGCCGCGTCTTCGGCCGTGAGAAACGGCCCTATTCGATCTGGCGAAAGCTTGAGAAGAAGGGCGTCTCCTTCGACGATATCGCCGACATCTACGCCTTCCGGATCCTCACCGAGACCCCGGAAGACTGTTACGCCGCTCTCGGCGTGGTGCACCGGACCTGGCGCTGCGTGCCCGAGCGTTTCCACGATTACATCTCCACGCCCAAACCCAACAATTACCGCTCGCTGCACACCACGATCATCGGGCCGGGCAATATTCGCGTCGAGCTTCAGATCCGCACCGAGGAGATGGAGCGTGTCGCTGATACGGGCGTTGCGGCGCACTGGCGCTACAAGACCGAAAACGGCTATGCCTATGATCCCAAGGCGGCGCGCGAGGCGGGCGGCGATCCGCTGGATCGCCTGCGTCCCTTCGTCGAGATCCTGGAGCAGGGCGGGGACCCGGATGAATTTCTCGAGCACGCCAAGCTCGAGATGTTTTCCGACCAGGTCTATTGCTTCACGCCCAAGGGCCGCCTGATCGCGCTGCCAAGCGGAGCGACCCCGCTCGATTTCGCCTTCGCCGTGCATACCGAGCTCGGCTACACCGCCATCGCGCCCGCATCAATGGTCGCGACGCCCGCTGCGCCAGCGCCTGTCCAATGGCGATGTGGTGGAGATCGTCAAAGGGGGCGAGCGCCAGCCGCCTGCGGGCTGGGAGGAGTGGCCGTTACAGGCGCGCCCGCGCCGCCATCCGCAAGCTGATCCGCGAGTCCGAGAGCGAGGAGTTCGCTCGTATCGGACGGGTCATCGCCGAGCACGCCTTCGCCCGTGAAGGCAAGGAATTCCGCGAGAACGCCCTGGGCGACGCCCTGAAGCGGCTGGAGCTTGAAACGCCGGAGGCCCTGCTGATCGCCCTGGGGCGCGGCACTGTCAGTTCATCGGAAATGCTCGACGCGGTCTTCCCAGGCCAGCGCGAGCATCGCGGCGACAGCGTTTCGGATCGCGAACTGATCGAGGACGAGAAGGGCGCCCTGTTTGTCCATGGCCGCGGCTTGACGCCGGGCGTGTCCCTGCATTTCGCCGAATGCTGCTCCCCCATGCCGGGAGACCGGATTGTGGGCGTGTTGCAGCCGGGCCGCGGCGTGCAGGTGCATGTGATTGATTGCGAGCGTCTGGCCGCCTGGGAAGATGAGGCCAGTCTTGCCAACTGGATCGATCTCAAATGGACGCCGGAGGCGGATACGCGCGGCGTCTCGGTGGGGCGGATCCACGCCACGGTCCGCAACGAGCCGGGCGTGCTGGCGGAGATCGCCGGCGTTGTGGGCGATGCGCGCGGCAATATCACGGATGTGAAGACGCTGACCCGCACGCGAGATTTCTTCGAGATGGCGTTTGACGTCGAGGTCTTTGACGCGCGCCACCTGAACAATATCGTATCGGCGCTGAAGACCAGCGACCGTGTCGTCTCGGCCGAGCGTGCGCGCCTGTCCGAAGACCCTGCCTTAAAGGAGACCGCATGACCACCGAGGACGTGCTGGCGGAGTTCAAGGAGGCGGGCGCCCTTCTTGAAGGTCATTTCATTCTCTCGTCCGGGCTGCGCAGTCCGGTCTTTTTGCAAAAGGCCCTGGTGTTTCGCGATGCGGCGCGAACCGAACGCCTGTGCAAGGCGCTGGCCGAGGCGTTGAAGGCGGCAGGTCATGGCCCGTTCACCGCTATCGTCTCGCCCGCCATGGGCGGGATCATCCCGGGCTATGAAACCAGCCGTCACATGGCGTTGCCCTTCATGTTCGTCGAACGCGAAATGGCGAATTCGCCCTGCGTCGCGGCTTCGAGCTCACGGCGGCGGATCGGGTGTTGGTGATCGAGGATATTGTCACCACCGGGCTCAGCTCGCGCGAATGCATCACCGCCATCGAGAAATCGGGCGCTAAGGTTGTCGCTGAAGGCTGTCTCGTGGACCGTTCGGGCGGCAAGGCCGATGTGGGCGTGCCTCTGGTGGCGCTCGCAACCGTGAACTTCCCGGCCTATCCCGCAGACGATCTGCCTGAAGAGCTGGAACGGATACCGGCCATCAAGCCGGGCAGCCGGGGACTGGCCTGATGAGCGCGCCGCGCCAGCGACTGGGACTGAATATCGACCATGTGGCGACCATCAGGAACGCCCGCGGCGGTCTGCATCCCGACCCCGCACGCGCGGCGGCCATGGCCCAGGCGGCCGGCGCCGACGGTCTGACAATCCATTTGCGCGAAGACCGGCGGCATATCCAGGACGCGGATCTTCAGCAGGTGCGACAAGCCTCTGATTTGCCCATCAATCTTGAAATGGCGGCGACTGAAGAGATGACCGCGATTGCGGTCGGCTTCAAGCCACATGCGGCCTGCATCGTTCCTGAAAAGCGGGAAGAGCGGACCACGGAAGGCGGACTCGATGTCGCCGGTCTGCATCACCAGATCGCGCCCGTGGTCCGCCAGCTCTCAGACGCAGGCTGCCGGGTCTCTCTCTTCATCGAACCCGACCCGGTGCAGATCGCTGTGGCGGAAGTTCTTGGCGCGCCGGTGGTGGAGCTGCATACGGGCCGCTATGCCGAGCTCTGGCTCGAAGGCGGTCAGGATGCCGCGGCGGCAGAGCTTGAGCGCATCCGGATGGCGGCCGTCGAGGCGCGCAAGCGGGGGCTGGAGCCTCATGCCGGGCACGGTCTGACGTTTGACAATGTGAAACCGGTCGCCGCCATTGCCGAGCTCGCCGAGCTCAATATTGGCCATTTCCTGATCGGCGAGGCGATCTTCACCGGACTCGACGCGGCCGTGAAGCGCATGCGCGCGCTGATGGACGAGGCGCGCGCGGAGAGCGCCCTGTGATTCTGGCGTCGGATCCGACCTGACCGATATTCGCCGGATCGAGCGTGCGATCGAGCGGTTCGGCGCGCGGTTTCTCGATCGGATCTATACCAGGGCCGAGCAGGCCCGCGCGGAAGGGCGTCCGGGCCGGATCAACACCTACGCCAAGCGGTTCGCCGCCAAGGAAGCCTGCGCAAAGGCCATTGGGGGCGGTCTGTGGCGCGGGGTCAGCTTCACCGATATCGAGGTGCTGAACCTGAAGGGCGGCAGACCGGTGATCACCCTGACCGGTGAAGCGCAGGCCCAGCTGGCGGCGCGCATCCCGCAAGACCGCGCCGCCCGGTTTCACCTGACCATGAGTGATGAGCCGCCCTATGCGCAGGCCTTTGTGGTGATTGAAGCGGTTGACCCGGGGCCGGCTTGAGAGAATGAAGCCCGTATCATGAGTGATCGGATCAAAGATTTTGAAGCGCGCATCAACTACCGGTTCAAGGACCGGGAGCTTCTCGAGCGTGCGCTGACCCATGCCTCGCACGGCGATGGCCGCTCTCGGGCGGCCTCCAACGAGCGTCTTGAGTTTCTCGGAGACCGCGTGCTGGGGCTGATGGCGAGCCAGCGCCTGTATGAGACCTTTCCCAACCTCGAAGAGGGTGGTCTCGCCCAGCGTCTCAATGCGGTCGTCAACAAGTCCGCCTGCGCACGCGCCGCACGGCGCTGCGATCTGGGCGAAGGGCTTCGGCTGTCCGCTGCCGAGGAACGCCTGGGCGGACGCGAGAAGGAATCCATCATCGCCGATGCGTGTGAAGCGGTGATCGGGGCGTTGTATCTTGATGGCGGGCTGGACGCCGCCTGGGCGTTCTTCACGACCTTCTGGGCGGATGAGATTGACCAGCTGACCCGCCGCCCTAAGGACGCCAAGTCCCAGCTTCAGGAATGGGCGGCGCAAAAAGGCTATGGCGTGCCGGTCTATGAGACTGTGGCGCGCAAGGGGCCGGACCATCGTCCGGTCTTTGAAATTGAAGTCCGGCTCGACGGCGTCGCGCCGGCGCGCGGCGAGGGCGGGTCCAAACAGGACGCCCAACGCGCCGCGGCCTCGGAAATGCTCAAACGGGAGGCCGCAGATGGCTGATCAGAATGCGACGCGCGCCGGCTTTGTCGCCATCATTGGCGCGCCGAACGCCGGAAAATCCACCCTTGTGAACGCGCTGGTGGGCCGCAAGGTCTCCATCGTCACCCCCAAGGTCCAGACCACGCGCTTCCAGGTGCGCGGCGTCATGATGCACGGCTCCGCCCAGCTGGTGCTTGTGGACACGCCCGGCGTGTTCGCGCCGCGTCGGCGTCTGGATCGCGCCATGGTGGCCAGCGCCTGGGAGGCGCGGATGATGCGGACGCGATTGTCCATGTAGTCGACGCGGCCGCCCAGCTGAGCCAGGCGCGCCGCACCGTCGAGGATGTGGAGCGTGTGATCGACGGCCTCAAAGCGCATGAGCTGAAGGCCGTTCTGGTGCTCAACAAGATCGACCTGATCAAACGCGAAGAGCTTCTGGATCTATCTCAAAAGCTCTACGAAACAGGTGTTTACAGCGATGTCTTCATGATCAGCGCCAGCAATGGCGATCGGATCAAGGACCTGGCGGACTTCCTCGTCACCCTGATGCCGGAAAGCCCGTACCTCTATCCCGAGGACCAGATTGCAGACTTGTCCGAGCGCATGCTGGCCGCTGAAGTCACACGCGAAAAGCTCTATCTGCGCGTTCATGACGAGCTGCCCTACGGGCTGACAGTGGAGACCGACAGCTGGAAGGACAACAAGGACGGCTCGGTCCGGATCGAGCAGACCGTTTATGTCGAGCGCGAAGGCCACAAGCCGATCATTCTGGGCAAGGGCGGACAGACCATCAAATGGGTCTCCACCGCCGCCCGCACCGATCTTGAAGAGCAGCTTGATCGCAAGGTGCACCTCTTCCTGTTCGTTAAGGTGCGCCCGAACTGGGGCGATGAGCGCGCCCGCTTCAACGCGCTCGGGCTCGATTTCGACGCCTGATGGAATGGACCGCCTCAGGCCGGATCGTCGCCGTGCGCCCCCATGGGGAGACGAGCGCGGTGATCGAGGTGCTGACGGCGGAGCATGGCCGTCATGCCGGTCTGGTGCGCGGCGGTCGGTCCAAGGCGATGCGGCCCATATTGCAGCCGGGCAATCGCATCCGCGCGGTCTGGCGCGCCCGACTGGAAAGCCATCTGGGCGGGTTTGCGGTCGAGGCTGAAGACCTGTCCGCCGGCGTTCTCATGGAAGACCCGCTGGCGCTTTCAGGCTGAACGCCGCCTGCGCCATGGCCTCGATCTGCCTGCCCGAACGTGAAGAGCACCCGGCCGTCGCCGACGCGTTTGAAGTGCTGATCAGCGCGCTGGAAGACCCTGATCTCTGGCCTGCGCTCTACGTGCGATGGGAGGCCGGGCTTCTGGCGGATCTGGGATATGGCCTCGATCTGCGGCGTTGCGCGGCGACAGGCGTTGAGACCGGGCTGGTCTATGTCAGCCCCAAATCCGGGCGGCGTCAGCGCCGAGGCGGGCGAGCCCTACAGGGACCGCATGCTGGCGCTCCGGGCTTCATGAAGGGCGGCGGGCAGGTGTCCGAGGGCGATGTGGGGGCAGGGCTGAAACTGACCGCCCATTTCATTGAACGCCGTGTGCTCTGGCCCGCTGATCGCATGCTGCCGGACGCCCGCACGCGGATGATCGAACGGCTGGAGGCTGTCGGGCGGCTTTGAGTCCGAAGCAACAACTGTTGAAAAGCCTGCGTCCTGACCTGCCCTGACAGGGCGATCCGCTCCATACTGGGGTGTGATCGAATCACTTGGATGACCTGAGGGGATCTGGATGGGCGAGCAATTTCCCGGCGATGGCGGCCGTATTTTCGATGAGAGCTTCAATGACGCGCTCTCCTCGCGCTATCTCGCCTATGCGCTCTCCACCATCACCCAGCGGGCCTTGCCCGATGCGCGCGACGGTCTGAAGCCCGTTCACCGCCGTCTTCTCTACGCCATGCGGCTTCTCAAGCTGTCGCCCGACACCGCCTTCAAGAAATGCGCCCGCGTGGTGGGCGATGTCATCGGCCGGTTCCATCCCCATGGCGATCAGGCGGTGTATGAGGCGCTGGTGCGTCTGGCGCAGGATTTCGCCTCGCGCTATCCGCTGGTCGAAGGTCAGGGCAATTTCGGCAATGTGGACGGCGATGGCGCCGCGGCCATGCGATACACCGAAGCGCGTCTGACCGAAGCCGCGATCCTGATCCTGCAGGATTATGACGAAGGCACGGTCGATTTTCGCGAGACCTATGACGGCGAGGACAAGGAGCCGCTGGTCCTGCCTGCGGCCTTCCCGAACCTGCTCGCGAATGGTTCCGCCGGCATCGCGGTGGGCATGGCGACCAATATCCCGCCTCACAACGCCGCCGAGCTGTGTGACGCCGCCCGTCATCTGATCAAGACGCCGGGCGCCGCCACCGAGACCCTTCTGAACTATGTGCAGGGCCCGGATTTCCCCACGGGCGGGGTGTGCGTGGAGACGCGCGAGAACATCCTCGAGGCCTATGAAACAGGCCGGGGCGGCTTCCGCCTGCGCGCCCGCTGGGAGGTCGAGGAGCTTGGCCGCGGCCAGTGGCAGATCGTCGTCACCGAGATTCCGTATCTCGTGCAGAAGGCCAAGCTGATCGAGCGCATCGCCGCGCTTCTGGACCAGAAGAAACTGCCGCTGCTCGCCGATGTCATGGATGAGAGCGCCGAGGATGTGCGCCTGATCCTGGAGCCCAAATCGCGCACGATTGATCCCGCGCTCCTGATGGAGTCCGTGTTCAAGCTCACTGATCTCGAGGTCCGCTTCGCGCTGAACCTGAACGTGCTGGACCCCACAGGCGCGCCGCGCGTGGTGGGTCTGAAGGAGGCGCTGCAGATCTGGCTCGACCACCGCCGGGTTGTGGTGGTGCGCCGCGCGACGACGCGCCTTGAGCATGTGGAAGACCGGTTGGAAGTCCTGTCGGGCTTCATGGTCGCCTATCTCAATCTCGATGAGGTCATCCGGATTATCCGGTTCGAGGATCATCCCAAGGATGAACTGATCAAGACCTTCTCCCTGACCGACCGTCAGGCCGAGGCCATCCTCAACATGCGTCTGCGCAGCTTGCGCAAGCTCGAGGAAATGGAAATCCGTGACGAGCAGTCCCGTCTGGAAGGCGAGCGCGACGAGCTCAATGCGCTGATTGCCGATGAAAGCCTGCAGTGGAAGAAGGTCGACAGCGAAGTCGCGGACGTGAAGAAGCGCTTCGGCCCGAACACCGAGCTGGGCAAGCGCCGCACGACCTTTGCAGACGCCCCGGCGGCCGACCTCGCCGACATGGTCGAGGAAGCGCTGATCCCGCGCGAGCCGATCACCATTGTGCTGTCGCGCATGGGCTGGGTGCGCGCGCTCAAGGGCCATACCGATGACGTCACGGGCATCAAGCACAAGGATGGCGACGAAACCGCCTTCTCGCTAAAGGCCGAGACGACCGACAAGATCCTGATGCTCACCACCGATGGCCGGGTCTATACGCTGGACGCTCCAAGCTTCCCGGCGGGCGCGGCTTTGGCGAGCCGGTGCGTCTGTTGATCGATATGGATGAGAGCGCCGAGCCGGTCGCGCTGTTCAAATACTCGCCTGATCGCAAGCTGCTGCTGGCCTCCACCTCCGGGCATGGTTTTGTGGTGGCGGAGAAGGAACTGCCCGCCATCAAGCGCGCGGGCCGTCAGGTTCTCAATGTGATCGACGGGCACAAGGCCATGATGGCCCTGCCCATGACGGGCGACCGCATTGCGGTGCTGGGCGAGAACAAGAAGTTGCTGGTCTTCGCCGCTGACGAAATCCCTGAAATGGTGCGCGGCAAGGGCGTGCGCCTCCTGGGCGGAAAGGCGGGCGAGGTCGCCGACATCACCGTGTTCAATGCCGAAGAGGGCCTTGTGCGGGTCGATCCGGCGGGCCGTCGCCATCTTGTGGAAGACTGGCGCTATTACGAAGGCAAGCGCGCCCAGGCCGGCAAGCTGGCCCCGCGCGGCTTCTCATCAAAGAGCTTTGGCGGACGTTAGGGCTTTTACCGAACCATAACTTGGCCTTCTCCCCCAATCGGAGTAAGGCTTTGATGGGTTTCCCCTCAGCGCCATCAAGGAGCGTTACATGGAATTGCTGATTGTTTTCGGTGTGATCGTCCTGATCGGCCTGTTCGTGATGATGATCTACAACCGGCTGGTGGCGCTGCGTCAGACGACGCGCCAGGCCTGGGGCGATATCGATGTGCAGCTCAAGCAGCGGCACGATCTGGTTCCGAACCTTGTCGAGACCGTCAAGGGCTATGCCGGTCACGAGAAAGAGACGCTGGAAAGCGTCGTGAAGGCCCGCCAGCAGGCGGTGGACGCCAGTTCGGTCAAGGACCTGGCCCAGGCCGAGAACGTGCTGTCCGGTGCGCTGCGTCAGCTCTTCGCGCTGTCTGAAAGCTATCCGGATCTGAAGGCGAACCAGAACTTCCTGTCGCTGCAGAACGAGCTCGCCGATCTTGAGAACAAGATCGCCGCCGCGCGCCGCTTCTTCAACAATGCGGTCAGCGAATACAACACGGCGCGCGAGCAGTTCCCGGCGGTGATCCTGGCGAACTCCTTCGGCTTCAACGAGGCGGACTTCTTTGAAGTCGCCGCCAATGAACGCGCGGCGGTCAACGCTGCGCCGTCGGTGAAGTTCTAGGGCGATGCGCAGGTCTGAGGGAGGCGCATGATGATCGCCGCCACGGGCCTGCGCACCCATATCTGGAACAACAACCTCAAATCCATCCTGCTGCTGGCCGGGTTTCCGGTTCTGGTCCTGGCGCTCGTCTTCGCGGCGGCGCTGATCCTGGTCGAGCCGGGCGCGCCCACGGTCAAGGGCGGCGCGGGCGAGGACGTGATGCTGGCGGCGCTCGACTGGACGCTCAGCGCCTTTCCCTTTGTGGTGATCGGGGTGGCGATCTGGTTCGCCATCGCCTGGTTCAGCCATCAGGCGATCATCGACGCCTCGACCGGGGCGAGGAAAGTCAGTCGCACCGACGCGCCCGAGCTTTACACCCTTCTTGAGAACCTCACGATTTCGCGCGGCATGCCGATGCCGTCTCTGCGGATCATCGAGACCGATGCGCTGAACGCCTATGCGTCCGGCCTGAGCGAGAAGAAAGCCGTGATCACCGTCACGCGCGGCCTGATGGAGCGGCTGGATCGCGATGAGCTCGAAGCGGTGCTGGCCCATGAGTTGAGCCATGTGATCAACCGTGATGTGCGCCTGCTGGTCATAGCGGTGATCTTTGTCGGCATCATCTCCTTCACCGTGGAGATCGCCGCTCGCAGCGTGTTCTACGGCTCCCTGTCGCGCGCCGGGGGCGGCAGACGCGGCCGGTCCGGCAATGCGGGCGTCATTCTGCTGGTGGCGGGCCTGATCGTGGCGTTGGCGTATGGCCTCGCCATCGTCATCCGTTTCGCGCTTTCCCGTTCTCGCGAATACATGGCGGACGCAGGCGCGGTGGAGCTGACGAAAACCCGGACGCATGATTTCGGCCTTGGAGAAAATCTCCGGCCATAGCGAGATCAAGGACGCGCCCAAGGAGGTGCGTCAGATGTTCATCGACAATGAGACCCAGGCGAGTTTCGCCGGTCTTTTCGCCACGCACCCGCCCATCGAGAAGCGCATCGAGGCGCTGGTCGACTATGCGGGCGGTCATCGCCGGGTGCGCGAGACCTCGATCCCTGAAATCTGACCTAGTCCTTCAGCTCTTCGGGATGGTCCTCGCTCAGCAAGGGCGCATAGGACTGGGCGTAGAGATACCAGATCGAGGAGAAGAGGGCGGCGATCATCGGTCCGACAATGATCCCCACCGCGCCAAACAGCGTCAGCCCGCCCAGCGTGGAGATCAGGATCATCAGGTCCGGCAGCTTGGCGTCCTGACCCACGAGGCGCGGGCGCAGCAGATTGTCGATCAGACCCACCACCAGCGCGCCCCAGGCGATCAGAAGGCCGCCGGAGACATAATGACCGCTGGCGATCAGCCAGATGCCCGCCGGTCCCCAGACCAGAGGCGGTCCTATGCCCGGAATGACCGACAGCACGGTCGTCACGGTCGCCCAGAACAGCGCGCCGGGCACGCCGGCGAGCGCGAGCGCGATGCCTGTCAGCACGCCCTGGATGATGGCGATGACGAAGGTGCCCTTCACCGTGGCGCGAATGGTCGACATGGCGCGCTCGACCAGCAGATCGCGATCCTCGCGCGGCATGGGCATCAGCTTGAGGCCGTGCTCGGCCAGCGACGGCCCACGTGTAAGAAAGAAGAACAGCGCGAACAGCATCACCACCAGATCGAGAAACGCTCCGAAGGTTCCCGATGTGGCCTTGCGCAAACCGTCCACCAGCCAGCCGCCGGCATTGGAGGCGAATTGTGCGGCCTGATTGGTGATGTCCTGCTGATAGGGGGCGAGACTTTCGCGGAAAGGCAGCCAGTCGGGCAGGGCTTCGATGCCGCCTTCGCGGATGAGCCGGATCTGGTCCTGCAGCCAAGGCGCGACGGTGCCGGTCACCTGCACGGCCTGATCGGCCACGAGCGCGAGGATGGCGGTCAGCGGGATCAGGACGACGAAGACGGCCAGAACCAACACAAGGCCCGCGGCTGCAGATGAAGAGCCGAAGGTGATGGGTTTGAGGAAACGATGCACGGGGTTGAGGAACATCGCAAAGACCGCCGCCATGAAAAGCGGGCTGAGAAAGCCGCGGATCATCCAGATGAAGATGACCGAGACCCCCAGCGCCAGCAGCACGATGAAGACCCGCTGCAGCGCCTGCCGGTCCGACATCAGGGCGGACAGATTGCTGTCTCCAGAGGATGAGTCCGTCTCTGTGTTGTCAGTCATAAAGCAGTCCAGGCAGCGCTGTCGCGAGCGAGGGCAGAGCCGCCACGGTCGCGATCATCAGAAGCTGGATTATGACGAAAGGCGCCGCGCCCGATAGATCGCGGCTGAAGTCACTTCCGGCGGCGCGACGCCGCGCAGATAGAACAGCGCAAAGCCGAAGGGCGGGGTCAGGAAGCTGGTCTGAAGATTGAGCGCCATCATCACGCCGAGCCAGACCGGATCCACGCCCATCATGAACAGGACGGGCGCAACGATCGGCACCACGACGAATGTGATCTCGATGAAGTCGAGGAAGAAGCCCAGCAGGAACATCACCACCATGACCACGATGAGCGCGCCGGTCGCGCCGCCGGGCGCGGCCTCGAGCGCCGCGCGGACGGTGTGGTCTCCGCCGAGCTCTCGGAAGACGAGCGCGAACAAGCTCGCCCCGATCAGGATGACGAAGACCATGGCCGAGATTTGCGCAGTGGACCGCATTACCGCGTCGAGCACGCCGGTTCGGAACAACCGGATGCAGGCGAAGAGCACGCCGAGAATGGCGAGCGCGGAGAGGGCGTAGGCCACGCCGGTCTGAAGCGCCGTCGCGCCTGCCCGCAGATCAAAAAGCAAAGGTGAGAGCAACAGGGCGAAGAGGGCGATGGTGCTGAGAAGGATCAGGCGCTGGCCAAAGACCGGATTGCGCGTCGCGCCGCTATTGCGATAGCCCGCAAGCAGATCGCGCCAGTGCGCCGACGCCTGCCGCTTCGGTCGGTGTGGCGAGACCGCCCAGGATCGAGCCCAGCACCGCGATGATCAGGATGAGCGGCGGTACGAGCGCCTGCAGCAGCTTGCCCCAGTCCGCGTGCATCTCCTCTTTCGGAATGGCGGGCGAGGCGGACGGGCGAAGGATCGCGACGCTGACCTGATAGAGCACATAGACCACCACCAGCAGCAAACCCGGGATCAGAGCCCCTGCGAAGAGATCGCCCACAGAAATGATGTCGGGCGAGAAGATGCCCTGGGCGCGCTGCGCCTCGGCATAGGCGGATGAGAGTTGATCGCCCAGCAGCACCAGCACGATGGAGGGCGGAATGATCTGGCCGAGCGTGCCGGCCGCGGCGATCGAGCCCGCCGCCAGTGAGGGCGAATAGCCGCGCTTGAGCATGGTGGGCAGGGACAGAAGGCCCATGGTCACCACCGTGGCGCCGACAATGCCGGTGGAGGCGGCGAGCAGTGCGCCCACAATCACGACAGATATCCCCAGTCCGCCGCGTAGCGAGCCGAAGAGCGAGCCCATGGCGTCGAGCAATTGTTCGGCGATGCGGGATTTTTCCAGCATCACCCCCATGAACACGAAGAGCGGCACGGCCACGAGAATGGCTTTGTCCATCTCCATGATGTTGCCGTAGATGCGCTGCGGGAAGGCGCGCAGATGGAAGGGGTCAAAGAGCCCCAGCGCCAGTCCGATGAGGGCGAAGGCAAGCCCGACGCCCGCCAGCGTGAACGCCACGGGAAAGCCGCGCAGCAAGGCCACAAACGCTGCAACGAACATGGCGAAGGGCAGAAGAGAGATAATCAAGTCCATGGATTAGCCTCTAAAGCTTATGTTCTGCATCATCGTGGCCGGCAGGCGGCGGAGTCTCGCCGGACAGGGTCAAAGCGGCGCGAGAGGCCATGGCGAAACCCTGCGCGATCATCATCACGGCGAAGACCGGAATGGCGGTTTTCAGAAGGAAGACCAGCGGCAGGCCGTCGCTTTCGCGCGAGCGCTCGAGAATGCGCCAGGCGCCGCCCACATAGCTTTCGGACGTCATCAGGATCAGCCAGCACATCGGAATGAGCGCCAGATAGACGCCCAGAAGGTCCGTCCAGGCTTTGCCGCGCTCGGACAGCCTTGTGTAGAGAATGTCCACGCGGACATGGCCGCCATGGTAGAGCGTCGCCGCGCTCGACAGCAGGAACAGGATCGCGTGAAGATAGATCACGCTTTCCTGCAGCTTGGTGATCGAGACGCCGAAGACATAGCGCTGCACGACGATCAGGCCGGTCACGAGAACAAGGCCCAGCGCCGCCCAGCGCACCATGTCCCCGACGGTCAGGGAGATCGCATCAAAGAGCGCGATCAGACGTCTCAAGAGCTTTGAAACCGGCTGCGGCAGGCCTCTGAAACGCCCGTAGAGCGCGCTCAGAAGGGCGATGAGAAGAAACGGGCTCAGCCCCAGACCGAGCCAGCCGAGCCCCGTGCCGGCCAGGGCGGCGACACCGCGCAGATGGCGTCCAGAAGGCGCCCACGGCTCCGCCGCTGACAGCGTCCACACCGAGCAACAGGACCGTGATCCCGATCAGGGCGAGCAACAGGAGGTCGGCGAGCTTCATGGTCTAGCGACCAAGCACGAGTTCGCGGTTCTGATAATAGGGCGCTTCGGACACATTGGCCCAGTCCCGTCCCAGACGGCGCGCTTCGCGATAGCTCTCATAGACGCGACGGCTGAGCGGATCGGCATTTGCCGTATCGGCCACCACCTGTTCGGAAATGCGCCCGACTTCGCGCCAGATCTCTTCAGAGAACTGACGCAGCTGCACGCCATGCTCTCCCGTCAGGGTGCGCAAGGCGAGGCCGTTCTGATAGGTGAATTCGGCGAGCGACTGGTTGTTGGCGGCGCGCGCTGCAGCGCGGACGATGGCCTGCTGATCGGCGGGCAGGGAGTCCCAGACGCCGCGATTCAGGCCGACGGCGAGCGCCGAGCCCGGCTCGTGGAAGCCCGGACCGTAATAATAGGGCGCCTCACGATAGAAGCCGAACGCCAGATCGTTCCACGGGCCCACCCATTCGGTGGCGTCGATCGCGCCCGATTGCAGGGATTGATAGATCTCGCGCCCGACAGCGCCACGGCGGCGCCGCCAAGCTCGCGCAGCACCGAACCGCCCAGACCCGGAATGCGCATGCGCAGGCCGCGGAAATCCTCGAGCGTGTTCACCTCGCGCTTGAACCAGCCGCCCATCTGGTGGCCCGAATTGCCGGCCTGGAAGGCGATCAGGCCGAACTGGCCGGACAACTCCTCCCAGAGCTCCTGACCGCCGCCATATTCGACCCAGCCCATGATTTCATGGGCGGTCATGCCCATGGGGACGGCGCAATAGAAGTTGAAGGCGGGCGAGCGGCCCTGCCAGTAGTATTCCGCGCCATGATACATGTCTGCGACGCCGTTCGAGACTGCGTCGAAGACCTCGAACGCGCCGACGATCTCGCCTGCGCCATAGACCTCGACGTCCAGAGCGCCGCCGCTCATCTCGGTGATGAATTGCGCGGTGCGCTCCGCCGCCGAACCCAGTCCCGGAAATCCGGTGGGCCAGGTGGTGACCATGCGCAAACGGCGCGTGCGATTGCGGTTCACCGCCGGGGCGGCCGGAGCGCTCTGCGCGCCATTTTCCTGAGAACAGGCCGATGCGGCGCCAGCGGCGACCACGGCCGCGCCGGACAGGAATGTACGACGATCCATGGTTCCTCCCCCTTGGATGGCCTGATTATGGTTCAGGTCCTCATCCGGTGTTGCGTCTGATCAATCGTGCGCGTCCCCGGGCGGCTGCAATATGCGCCAGCCTTCAGGTTCAAGCACTTCAAGCGGTTTGTACTGAGCCTTGTAGTCCATTTTCGGACTGCCTTGCACCCAGTATCCCAGATACACGAACGGCAGGTTTTCCGCCTTCGCCCTTTCCACGTGGTCCAGAATGATATGGGCCCCGAGGCTGTCCTTCGCGCGTTCCGGCGCAAAGAAGCTGTAGACCAGAGAGAACCCGTCGATCAGCCGGTCAACGAGAACGCAGGCGATGAGCTGGCCTGCGCTATCGCGGTATTCCACCAGTTCGGTCTGTTCCGACCCGTCCTCGACCATCGACGCGAAGTCGAAGAAATCCATCCCCGCCATGTCGCCGTCGCCATGACGCGTATTGAGATAGCGGCTCAGAAGCGCGAACTGCTCGGGCATGGCTTCGGCCGGACGCGCCATACGCAAGAGGTCCGCATTCCGCCGGGACACCCGGCGTGGGTGCGCGAGGGTTCGAAGTCGGCGACCGGAATGCGCGCCGACTTGCACGCCGAACACAGCTCGCAGGCCGGACGGTAGAGAATGGACTGGGACCGCCGAAAGCCGGCATGGGTGAGGATGTTGTTCAGATGCGCGGTCTGGTCATTGTCCACGCGCGTGAAGATTTTCCGCTCCATCCGGCCCTCGAGATAGGGGCAGGGCGTCGGCGCCGTCAGGAAGAACGGCAATTGACGGGTGGCGAACGGTCGGGTCACGGACATCCTCTGCGCGTTACGAGTCGAGCCAGTCTAACCTGAGCTAGGTCAGCGTGAAACTGATCGCCACCAAAACCGTGAAGGCCAGCCAGATCAAGACAGCGAGCGGCGCGCCGGCGCGAATGAAGTCGGCGAACCGGTATTTGCCGGGCCCCATGACCAGAAGATTGGTCTGATAGCCGATCGGGGTGGCGAAGCAGGTGTTGGCGGCGAACAGCACCGTCAAGGCGAACAGGTGCGGGTCTGCGCCCACCGAATTGGCCGCCGTGACTGCGATGGGTGTGAACAGGATCGCGGTGGCGTTGTTGGAGAGCACGTTGGTCAGCACCATCACCAGGAAGAACAGCGCAGAGACCAGCGCCGTCGTTCCGAGGGGGAGAACACATGCACCACGCCCATGGCGAGCACGGTGGCGCCGCCGGTCGCTTCCATCGCTGTTCCAAGGGCGAACGCCGATCCGATGAGCAGGTAGAGCTTGAGGTCGAAGGCTCGAGCGGCCTGGCGCACATTCAGACATCCCGTGCCGATCATCGCGGCGGCGCCGATCAGCGACGCGGCCACAATGGGCAGGATGCCGGTGGAAGCGGTGAGAATGACGCCCGCCAGAATCAGCCGGGCGATCGAGGCCTTGCGGATGTCGGGCAGGTCTGACGTCGCCCAGTCCATCAGCAGCACGTCCCGGTCCAGACGCAAGCGACGCATGGCGTCCGCGCCGCCGAACAGTAAGAGGACATCCCCAGCCTCGAGACGGATTTCCCCCAACTTCGCCCGGATCATGCGCGAGCGGCGCTGCACGCCCAGCACGATGGCGCCCACCGCGTGACGGAACCCGATCTGACGCACGGTGCGGCCGATCAGGCGTGAGCCGGGAGACACCACCGCTTCTGTCAGAGCCAGGCGTTCGCCCCGGGTGGCAGGTCGGCGGGGCCGGCAGAGCGCAGAACGCCCTCAACAAATTCGGCCCGGCTCGAGAGCAGTTCGGTCAGTTTCTTGCGCGTCGCCGCGATGATGATGAGATCACCCTGCTTAAGCTCGATCTCGTCAAAGGGCGGCAGGAAGGCGTCCTCTCCGCGCTGGATCATGCGCACGGTGATGTCGCCCAGCTCGGTGAACATGCCGGCGACCGGTTTGGCGCCGATCATGGGGTGACCGGCCGTGACTTCGATCTGGGCGATATACTGCTTGCCGGGGGAGCCGCCCTTGTCGTCCTCGGCTTCCTCCCGCTCGGGCAAGAGTCGGGGCATGATGAAGGTGATGTAGAGTATGCCCACCACAGAGAGGATCATGCCGATGCGGCCCGGCTCGAAGAAGCCCAGCTTCTCCCCCGTGGTCGCCAGCAGGCTGTCCGCCACAAGAAGGTTGGTGGACGAGCCGATCAGCGTGGTCATGCCCGCGAAGATGCACACAAAGCTGAGCGGCATCATGAAGATGGACGCCGACCCTCCCATCCGCGCCGCCACAGCGCCCAGAATGGGAATGAACATCACCACGACAGGCGTATTGTTGATGAAGGCGGAGACCCCGAAGACCAGCGCGAACAGCGTGATGATGGTCAGCTTGGGCCGCACGTCGAACATCGACAGAAGCGTCCGGGTCGGTCCGTCCAGCGCGCCGGTGTGGAAGATGCCCTGACCCACGACGAGCAGCGCCATGATGGTCAGAAGCGCCGGATTGGCGAATCCGGCCAGCAGCGTGGCGGCTGTGGGCGCATCCGGCGCGCCGAAGAACTCGAAGAAGACAAGAGCGACGCACAGGATCACCACCGAGACCAGCTCGAGGGCGAACTTTTCCCAGCAGTAAAAGACGATGGCTCCGCAAACGCCGAGCAGTACCGCCCACATCCGCCAGTCCGAAAGGACCGAAAGATCGTCCATGCCTGTCACTCTTGCCGCACGCGGATTCGCGCCAAAGGTTTCAGGTTAACGTCTTTGCGCCCGGATGCGAGCGTCAAGCGCTGCATCCGGGCCAATCGGGTGTGGAGGGCTAGAGGGAGTGACCCGGCGGTATGGCGGGCGCTTCACGCAGCAGCGTGATCGACAGGCGTCGATTGCCCGGCAGATAGGGATCGTCGGGGAAGAGCGGCTCGGCGCCGGCCTTGCCGCGGACTTCAGCAATCCGGTGATCGGGAATGCCGGCCTCGGTCATGATGTTCAGCGCGGCGTTGGCGCGCGCGGAGGACAATTCCCAGTTGGACACGCCGCCGACCGGGGCCGGGCTGGCGTCGGTATGGCCGGAAATCGTGATCCGGTTCGGCAGGCGCAGGACGATCTCGGAGATCGTGCGCAACAGCACGCGGGCGCGGCTGTTGGGTTCGATCGCGCCCGGCTCGAACATCGGGCGGCCTTCCTGGTCGATCAGCTGGATGCGCAGCCCTTCAGGCGTTTCCTCGATGAGGACATGACGCGACAGCTCGGCGAGTTCGGGCATGTCCTGCAGCGCCTGACGCAGGGATTGCTCGGCGCTTGCGAATTGCGCCGCTTCACGACGCGCGACGGCGCTGGCGAGGGCGTCAGAGGACGCCTCGGGCTGGCCGCCGTCTGCGCCTGAGGCCTGATCGGCCTCCTGTTCGCGCGAGACATCCTGTTCGGAGCGGGGCGCGAGGCGTTCAACGATGGAGGAGGAACCGGATCCCCGCGCGCCGTCATCGCCAAAGCTGGTGCCGCCCAGAACGCCGCCCGAACCGGACGTGGTGCGGCTGACGCTTGCGGGTGCGAAATAGTCCGCGATGCCCTGACGCTGTTCGGGTTCTGTGTTATTGATCAGCCACATCATGAGGAAGAACGCCATCATTGCCGTCACGAAGTCGGCATAGGCGACCTTCCAGGCGCCGCCATGGTGACCATGGCCGCCGCCCTTCTTGACTTTCTTGATGACGATCGGTTGATCCGAACTCATATCCACCCACCTTCGGCTTTTCTGGCGGACACCTTGGCGCAACAGGGTTAAATCTGCGTTGTCAAAACGAATCAGGAGTGAAATTTGTCACTGTTCGAGCGCGAATTCCGTGATTGCCTTGGCCGCTTCGCGACCGGAGTGGCCCTGATCACGGTTATGGATGAAGGGGCTGCGCGGGCGATGACGATCAATTCGTTCGCCTCGGTGTCCCTGGATCCGCCGCTGATCCTCTGGTCGCTCGCCAAGGATAGTCATCGCTATGATCGCTTCCTGAATGCGCAGAACTTCGCCGTGAACATCCTCGCGGCCGATCAGGCGGATCTGTCCGCCGCCTGTGCGCGCAATGACGATCTTCACGCCAATGGAGGCCAGTGGACGCTGGCGGACAATGGCGCGCCCCTGCTCAAGGACGCGATTGCGCGTTTTGAATGCCGTCGCCATGCCGTCATGCCTGGCGGCGACCATGAGATCATTCTGGGCGAAGTGCTGAACGTGGACCGGCCGCGGGATGCAGAAGCGCTGGTTTTCGTTCGTTCGGGTTACAAGCAGATCTGAGACCGCATCATGTTCGCAGACGTCAAACGCCTAGAGGCCGAGTTCGCCCAAATCCACGAGCACTGGTCGCCGCGGGTCATCGCCCGTGTCAATGACCAGTATGTCAAGCTCGCCAAGCTCAAGGGCGAGTTTGTCTGGCATGATCATGCGCACGAGGACGAGTTGTTCTTCATCGTGAAGGGACGGCTCGAGATGCAATATGAGGACAGGAGTGTGGCCCTGTCCGAAGGCGACATGCATGTCGTTCCCAAAGGCGTCCAGCACAATCCCGTCGCGCAAGAGGAATGCTGGGTCATGCTGGTCGAGCCGGTCGAGACCAAGCACACAGGCGATGTGATGGCGGACAGGACCCGCAGTCTGGACGAGCAATTGGCCGGTAGCGGCTTGAAGGAGCATAAAATGGCGGTTGTCGCATTCCTGGGTCTTGGCGTGATGGGGTTCCCCATGGCGGGGCATCTGAGCAAGGCCGGTCATGAGGTCAGGGTGTGGAACCGCACGGCGAAGAAGGCGAGAGACTGGGCGACGAGGTATGACGGCGCGGCCTGCGACTCTGTGGAAGCGGCGGTCGATGGCGCCGATTGCGTCTTCATGTGCCTGGGTGACGATCCAGATGTGCGTGTGGTGGCGGATCTGGCCTTGCCTGCCATGAAGTCGGGCGCGGCGCTGGTCGATCACACCACGGCGTCCGCCGAGCTGGCGCGTCAACTCGCTGAAACGGCGAAAGCGATGGGCATCGGCTTCCTCGACGCGCCGGTCTCCGGCGGTCAGGCGGGCGCCGAGAATGGCCAGTTGTCGATCATGTGCGGTGGCGAGCCGGAGGTGTTCGCGAAGGCCGAAGCGATCATGAGCTGTTACGCCAAGGCCATGGTCCACGCCGGACCGGCAGGCGCAGGCCAGCTGACAAAGATGGTCAACCAGATCTGCATCGCCGGTGTGGTGCAAGGGCTGGCCGAGGGCCTTCACTTCGCCAAGCGCGCGGGACTTGATCCGGAAACGGTGATCTCCGCAGTCTCCAAGGGCGCTGCTCAAAGCTGGCAGATGGAGAACCGCTGGCAGACCATGGTCAACGGTGAATTCAATTTCGGATTTGCAGTGAACTGGATGCGCAAGGATCTTCGCATTGCGCTCGAAGAGGCGCGCAGCAATGGTGCGCGCCTGCCGGCGGCAGCGCTGGTTGATCAGTTCTATGCCGAGATCGAGGCCATGGGCGGGGATCGCTGGGACACTTCCAGCCTGATCGCCCGTCTGGAAAACGCCGATCGGACCTGACGCTCATGCGCCTGATTGAAGTCACCTTTCCCGATGGCGAGAAAGTCCAGCCGATCCTCAAGGCCACCTTGAAGACCAATCCGCTCGACCATCGCCTGACCGAGCCGGACAATCAGGGCAAGCGCCTGTTGCGCCTGACGTTTCGGGACGGGGATGGACAAAAGGCGATCGATGCCGTCCAGGCCATTCTGGAGGGCGAGCAGAACTGGCGGCTCGTCGTCATACCCATCGAGCGAGCGTGCCGCGCCTTGAGGAAAACCCTGACGAGGAGACTCGCACAAAGCGTCGTCTGGCGTTGCGCGAGGAGATGTATCAGGACATCGCCAAGGGCGCCGAGATCAATTCCGACTTCCTGATGCTGACCGCGCTGTCCACGGTCGTGGTGGTGTTCGGCCTGTCCGCGGACAATGTCGCCGCGGTGATCGGGGCCATGGTGATCGCGCCGCTGCTGGGGCCCATCCTCGCCTTTTCCTTCGGATCCGCCCTGGGTGATCTGGCCTTGATGCTGAAAGCGGCGAAGACGGCTGTCACGGGCCTCGCCCTGGGGCTGGCGCTCAGTTTCGTGGTGGGGCTGATCTACGAACCCAATCTGTTTTCCGACGAGCTGATGAGCCGCACCGTGGTGGGACCTGACTCCGCAGCGCTCGCCTTGGCCGCGGGCGCGGCCGCCGCCTTGTCGATCGCGACCGGTCTGCGGCCGCGCTCGTGGGCGTGATGGTGGCGGTGGCGCTGTTGCCGCCGGCCTCCGCTGCAGGTTTGCTCGCGGGCAGCGGGGCGTGGGAGCTGGCCGGGCGGGCGACCTGCTCCTGTCGATCAATGTGGTGGCGGTCAATCTCAGCGCGCTCATGGTCTACTATTTCAAGGGCGTGAGGCCGCGCACCTGGCTGGAGCGCCGATCCGCCAAGCGCTCGGTCTATGTGAATGCGGGCGTCTGGATCACCCTGATCGTGATCCTGTCTGCGCTGGCGGCCCATTTCGCGGCGACGGGCGGTGAGGGTGTCCAGCTATGAATGTCGCCTTCGTGTTTCTGACCCTGAACTATATCGGCATCTTCGTGTTCGCCCTCTCAGGCGGAATCCTGTCGGCGCGCAAGCATCTCGATCCGTTCGGCGCCGCCGTGATCGGCGCTGTCACCGGCATGGGCGGCGGCACGTTGCGCGACATGCTGCTGGGGCGGTTGCCGGTCTACTGGATCGATGCGCCGCATTATCTTCTGCTCGCGCTCGCGGGCGGCGTGATTGGCTATTACGGCTCCGAACTCGTGCGGGGTGAAGAGGGCGCGCGCTATCGCGCCCTTGTCTGGGCGGACGGCGCGGGACTGGCGGTGTTCTGCGTGCTGGGCGCCCAGGCGGGCCTGACGGCGGGGGCGCACTGGACCATTGCGTTGGTGACGGGGGTGATGAGCGCCGCATTCGGCGGGCTGGTGCGCGACATCATCGTCAATGATGTGCCGCTAATCCTGCGCGCGGACGTGTATGCGCTCGCGGCGCTTTTTGGCGCGTCGGTCTATGTGGGCGCCGTCTCTCTGGATGTTCCGACCGGCGCCGCGGCTGTCGGGGCCGCCCTCGCAGCGTTTGTGCTGCGGGGTTGCGCAATCCAGTTCAGATGGTCGATCCCGCCGATCGGACGCGTGGACTAGCGGATGACGGGACGCACCGCGCAAGTCGCGAGATAGGCGCACGCCGCTGCGATGGCGGCGACGCCGACCAGAAGGATGCCTGTGCTGATCTGCTGCACAGTCAGCATCAATCCAAATGCGCTTGTCCCGACCAGAGCCAGCATCAACAGCAAGATGGGCGGCGAAAACTCCCATCGATAGAGGTGACCGCACGTCGAACATCGTGCGTGTCTGGATGAGATCAGGCTGAAAAGTGCGGACACTTCAAGCGGCGTCTGACAATTCGGACACCTGTACATAATAATCCTCAAAAAAGCGATTTCGCCTTTGAGGTATATCACAGATGGTCAAGAACAACCACAAGGTCGTCTATCAGGTCTTCAGCCGCTTCTATCCCGCATGACAGGCGCACAAGATCGTCCGGTGTCGGGCTGCTAGGCCCTTCAATCGGCTTGCGATGCTCGATCAGGCTCTCCACGCCGCCAATGGATGTGGCTTGCAGGAACACCCTGGTGGAGGCGCACAGCTTGCGTGCTGCATCCGCGCCGCCCTTGAGCCGGATCGAGAGAAGGCCGCCAAAACCGCCCGTCATCTGACGCGCGGCGACGGCATGGCCCGGATGGCTTTCCAGACCAGGATAGAGCACATGGCTGACCGCCTTGTGCTGGCTCAGGGTCTGCGCGAGCTGCATGGCGTTGCGACTCTGGCGTTCGTAACGGACGAACAGGGTGCGCAGGCCACGCATCATCAGCCAGCTGTCGAACGCGCTCGGGATCGCCCCTGACAGGCTGTGTCCCGTGCACAGTCTTTCCCAACGCTCATTGTGTTCCTTCGTCGCCACAGCCCCCATCAGCACGTCGGAATGCCCGTTGAGATATTTGGTGGCCGAATGCATGACGAGGTCGGCCCCCAGATCCAGAGCGCGTGTGGTGCAGGGCGGGGCGCATGTGCTGTCAACGCCCAGCATCGCCCCGGCCTCATGCGCGATCTCGGCGGCGCGCGCGATATCGACGATCGCCCAGCTGGGGGTTGGCGGGCGTCTCGATCCACACAAGCTCGGTCCGGCCGCCCTGGACCGCTTTTTTCAGACCATTGATATCGTGCGGTTCAAAGAAGCTCAGCGAGATGAGGCCCTTTGAGGCGAGGTGATGCAGGAGCTTCTTCGCGCCGTAATACATCTCGGTCTGCGCAACCACATGCGCGCCGACCTCCAGCGTGTCGAGCACGGCGGAGATCGCCGCCAGGCCGGAGCTGAACAGGCGCGCATCCGCAGCATTCTCAAGAGCGGCCAGGACCTTGGCGGCCTGCACTTCGGTCGGGCCCTGAGGGCGGCGATAATCCATCTCGCCCACCAGCGCGTTCTTCTGGTCGCGCATGAACGTGGTGGCGGGGTGGACAGGCGGGATCACCGCGCCGGTCTCCCGGTCGGTCTGATGCAGGGCCTGGGCGGCGAGAGTTTCGGGACGCTTAGCCATTGAGGAGTTCCGCCGCTTTCGGTGCGAAATAGGTCAGGACGCCGTCTGCGCCGGCGCGTTTGAACGCCAGGAGGCTTTCGAGCATGGCGCGTTCGCCATCAATCCAGCCGTTTTGCGCGGCGGCCTGGATCATGGCGTATTCGCCCGAGACCTGAAAGGCATAGGTCGGCATCTCGAAGGTCGCTTTCAGGCGCGCCACGATATCGAGATAGGGCAATCCCGGTTTGACCATGATCATGTCCGCGCCTTCATCGATATCGAGCGCGACTTCGCGGATCGCCTCGTCGGTATTGGCGGGGTCCATCTGGTAGGTCTTCTTGTCGCCCTGGAGCGCGGTGGCGCTGCCAATGGCGTCGCGATAGGGGCCATAGAAGGCCGAAGCGTATTTTGCGGCGTAGGACATGATCATCGTGTCCTGGAAGCCCTCAGCGTCGAGCGCCTCGCGAATCGATCCGATTCGCCCATCCATCATGTCCGACGGAGCGACCACGTCGCGCCCGAAGCCGCCTGCATGAGCGCCTGGCTGCACAGGCGTTCGACTGTCGCGTCATTGAGGATGACGCCATCCTCGATCAAACCGTCATGGCCATGGTCGGTGAAGGGGTCGAGCGCGACGTCGCAGATGATTCCCACTTCAGGAGCCGCATCCTTCATCGCCTTGATGGCCTGCGCCACCAGACCGTCCGGATTGTCCGCCTCACGCCCGTTTTCATCCTTCAGGGACGGATCGATATGGGGGAAGATCGCAATGGCCGGAATGCCCAGATCGCGGGCCCGACGGGCCGCGTCGGCGGCCGCCTTCACGCTCAGGCGCTCCACGCCCGGCATTGAGGCGACAGGCTCGGTCGGGTCCGCCTTGTCAGACACCACCAGCGTCCAGATCAGGTCGTTCGGCGTCAGCGCATGTTCGCGCATCAGGCGGCGAGACCAGTCATGGGCGCGCATTCGGCGCATACGGGTGGTGGGAAAAGCGGCCATCTTGGTCTATCTCGCTTGCAGCAAATCAGAACACATCGCGTTTTTCGCGGTCGGAGCCGGTCCAACCCGGTCTGTTTAGGAGGTTTCCCCGTGCATTTCGAGCTGTCAGAAGAGCAAGCGCTGATTCAGGACGCAGCCCGCAAGTTCGCCGACGATCGTCTCAAGCCCCATGCGGCGCAATGGGACGAGGACAAGCACTTCCCCGTGGATGTGCTGCGCGAGGCGGCCGAGATGGGTTTCGCCGGCATCTACACCCGTGAGGATGTAGCGGGTCGGCCATGAGCCGGGTTGATGCAGCCCTGATCTTTGAACAACTTTCGCGCGGTTGCGTCTCCACTGCAGCCTTCATCTCCATCCACAACATGGTCAGCTGGATGATCGACAGCTGGGGCAATGACGAACAGCGCCAGCGCTGGCTGCCTGAAATGACCCGGATGGACAAGATCGCATCCTATTGCCTGACCGAGCCGGGCGCAGGGTCCGACGCCGCCAATCTGCGCACCAAGGCGGTGCGGGATGGCGATCATTATGTTCTTAATGGCTCGAAGGCCTTCATCTCCGGCGCAGGCACGAGCGATCTTTACGCCGTGATGTGCCGCACCGGCGAGGATGGCCCCAAGGGCATTTCCACAATCATCGTGGAGAAAGACACGCCCGGCCTGAGCTTCGGGGCGAATGAGCGCAAGATGGGCTGGAATTCCCAGCCGACCCGCGTGGTCACCTTTGAAGATTGCCGCGTGCCGGTCGAGAATCGCATTGGCGAGGAAGGCCAGGGTTTCGGCTTCGCCATGCAGGGGCTCAATGGCGGCCGCATCAATATTGGCGCCTGCTCGCTGGGCGGTGCGGCCGAAGCGGTGGATCTCGCCATCCAGTACGCCAAGGAGCGCAGCCAGTTCGTCGCCATATCGCTGATTTTCAGGCGACCCAGTTCAAACTCGCCGACATGGCGACCGAACTTGATGCGTCGCGCATGATGCTGCTGCGCGCTGCGGACAGCGTGGATCGCAAGGATCCGTCAGCCGCCATGCATTGCGCCATGGCCAAGCGTTTCGCCACCGATATGGCTTCAAGATCGCCAATGACGCGCTGCAGATCCATGGCGGTTACGGCTATCTGAAGGACTATCCGCTCGAGCGCATCGTGCGCGATCTGCGAGTCCACCAGATCCTGGAAGGCACCAATGAGATCATGCGGGTGATCATCGCCAAGGACGTGCTGCGCTAGGTCGCGTGGCCGATACGCTCTATAGGCGCTAGAAACTTTTTCAATTGGCCCCGCCGGACCGGGCGGGGCATTGAACTCTATTCCGTCCAGAGAGGATCTCTCATGACTGAAGACGTCATCGTTCGCAAAGCCGGCTCGGTGGGCCGCATCACCCTGAACCGGCCCAAGGCGCTCAATGCGCTCAATCAGGAGATGGTCACCGCCATGGTCGAGGCGCTTCAGAGCTGGGCCGACGACAAGACGGTGAAGGCTGTGGTCGTGGACGGCGCTGGAGAGAAGGGCTTCTGCGCGGGCGGCGATATCCGCATGCTGGCGGAAAGCGGCAAGGCCGGCGACGATCGGGCCTGGACCTTCTGGCGCGACGAGTACCAGCTCAACACCCTGATTGCCGAATACCCCAAACCCTATGTGGCGCTGATTGACGGCATCACCATGGGCGGCGGTGTCGGCGTGTCGATCCATGGCGAGTTCCGGGTGGCGGGCGATCGCACCCTGTTCGCCATGCCCGAGACCGGCATCGGCTTTCACCCTGATGTGGGCGGGGCCTATTTCCTGCCGCGCCTGAACGGCGAGCTTGGCGTGTGGATGGGCCTCACAGGCGCACGCCTGAAGACGGCGGACTGCATCGCAGCGGGCGTCGCGACCATTATGTGCCGACCGACAATTACGAGGCGCTGATCGAGGCGCTGGAAACCGAAACGCTCGATGATGAAGGCGAGAAAGTCGACGCCATCATCGAGCGCTTCTCCGGCGATGCGGGACACTCTGATCTGGGGGTGTGCAGCCGCTGATCGACGCCGCGTTCCAAGGCGATGATGTCAGCGTCATTCTCAACCGCCTCGAGGCGGCCGATGACGCCTGGTCCAAGGCCGTTCTGAAAATTCTATCAACAAGTCTCCGACTGCCGTGAAGGTGACGCTAAAGGCTCTGCGCAAGGGCGCTGAGCTGTCCCTGCGCGATGTCATGGTTCAGGACCTGCGCGTCTCCAGCCGTTTCCTGCGTGAAGGTTCGGATTTCTACGAAGGCGTGCGCGCGGTGATCATCGACAAGGACAATGCGCCGAACTGGTCAGCGCCGGTATCGGACGCCGAGGTCGACGCCTATTTCGAACCGCTTGCTGCGGACAAGGAAATGGCGTTCCTCGACTAGGAACAGGGCAGGGCGGACCAACCGCCCGCTCCTCAGACACAAGGGAGGACCGCATGGCGGTTATTGCATTCATTGGGCTCGGCAATATGGGCTCTGGCATGGCGGCGAACCTCTTGAAGCTGGCCATTCTCTGCGCGCCTATGATCTGAACGAGGACGCGGTGGCGCTGCTGGAGAAGAAGGGCGCGACGCCGGCCGCCGATCTGCGCGAAGCGGTGACCGACGCTGATGTGGTCGTCACCATGCTGCCCGCCGGTCAGCATGTGCGTGGTGTTTATCTGGATGATGGCGGCGTGCTCTCGCTCGCCAAATCCGATGCGGTGCTGATTGATTGCTCCACCATCGATGTGGACAGCGCTCGCGCAGTGGCCGAGAAGGCGTCCGAAGCCGGTTTCGCTTTTGTGGATGCGCCTGTGTCCGGCGGCGTTGCGGCGGCCGAAGGCGGTACGCTGACCTTCATGGTGGGCGGTCCTGTCGAGGCCTTCGCCAAGCTGAACCCATCCTTGAAAACATGGGCAAGGCTGTCATTCGCGCCGGCGAGGCTGGCGCTGGCCAGGCCGCCAAGATCTGCAACAACATGCTTCTGGGCATCCACATGATCGGCACGTGCGAGGCGATGAACCTCGCCATCAAGCTGGGCCTTGATCCGCAGAACTTCTTTGACATCGCCTCCAAGGCGTCCGGCCAGAACTGGTCCTTGACCAGTTATTGTCCGGTTCCGGGCCCTGTTCCGACCGCGCCGTCCAACCGCGATTACGTGCCGGGCTTCGCTGCGCCGATGATGCTCAAAGACTTAAACCTTGCCATGCAGACATCGAAATCGGCCGGTGTGAACACGCCCATGGGCGAGAAGGCGCAAACCATCTATGACGCCTTCGTCGAAGAGGGCGGAGCCGCCATGGACTTTTCGGGCGTTATCAAATGGCTGTCCGGAGACATGAAGTAAGTCGTTCGGACGCTGAATTTGAGAAGCGTTGTCAAGAGCTGAATGCGACCTTTGGTCCCTGACCGCTGCTAGGACAAGTTCAGAATCATATGTCATTGTGCAGATGACATGCTGACCTCTAGGGAGAGCCGCTCGCGCTTTGGGCGCCAGTGCAAGTGAAATGGATTACCGCAGCGCTTTCAAAGCCTCCGTCGCCCGTGTTCGCGCAGAAGGCCGTTACCGTGTTTTCGCCAATCTGCGTCGGGTTAAGGGCCAGTTCCCGCGCGCCCGTCTGCGCACGGATGACGGCGATACCCGCGACGTGGTGGTGTGGTGCTCCAATGACTATCTCGCATGGGCCAGAGCCGTGTGTGACCGGCGCCATGAAACAGGCGATCGACGATGTCGGCGCCGGGGCGGGCGGCACCCGAAACATCTCCGGAACGACCCATTATCACGTGGAACTGGAAGCCAGTCTGGCGGACCTTCATCAGAAGGAAAGCGCGCTTCTCTTCACTTCCGGCTACATCGCCAATCAGGCGACGCTGGCGACCCTGGGCAAGATCCTGCCGGGGCTGATCATCTTCTCGGACGAGCTGAACCACGCCTCGATGATCGAAGGCGTCAAAGGCGCCAAATGCGAGAAGCATGTCTGGCGTCACAATGACGTGGCCCATCTCGAAGAGCTGCTGAAAGCGGCCCCGAAAGACGCGCCCAAGCTGATCGCGCTTGAATCCGTCTATTCCATGGATGGCGATATCGGCCCGCTCGAAGAGGTCTGTGATCTCGCCGACAAGTACAATGCGCTGACCTATCTGGATGAAGTGCACGCGGTGGGGCTTTACGGCCTGCGCGGCGCGGGCGTCGCCGAGCGTGAGGGCTTGCTGGACCGTTTCGACATCATCGAAGGCACGCTGGGCAAGGCGTTCGGCGTGATGGGCGGCTATATCGCCGCGGACGAAGTGATCGTGGATGCGATCCGCTCCTGGGCGCCGGGCTTCATCTTCACGACGTCACTGGCGCCGGCTCTGGCCGCGGGAGCCCGCGCCAGCGTTGAATACCTCAAGAGCGCTATCATCTGCGCGAACAGCATCAGGAGCGCGCGGCGACCCTGAAGGCGCGCTTCCGCGAGGCGGGCATCCCGGTGCTGGACTCGATTACTCACATCGTCCCGGTCCATGTGGGCGATCCGGTCCTGTGCAAGCGCATGACCGATGAGCTCCTGGACGTTCACGGCATCTATGTGCAGCCCATCAACTATCCCACCGTGCCCAAGGGCACGGAGCGGATGCGCCTGACGCCAACCCCGCTGCATGATGATTCCATGATGGATGAGCTGCTTGAGGCGGTGAAGACCGTCTACGCCAAGCATGTGGGCCTGAAGGTCGCCTGATGACGGACGATCCCGCCCAGGATCGTGAGTTCATCTTCGAATTCGTCACTGTTGGCGATTCAGTGCGCGTGGCGGCGGTAGACGTCGCCACAGGAACCGAGGTGGTCGTGTTCGGGCCGGTCCACACGGCCCAGTCCGATCTTCAGCGTCTGGCGGCGCGCAAGCTGATCCGCCGTCTCGTTCAGGACGGGCATCATCCGGACTCAAAAACGCCCCGGCCAGGCGGCCGGGGCGTGATTGTGTAGTCCGGTTCGAAGTCGCGCTTATTTCTTGCGCGCGCCGCGGCCCAGGCCGATTTCCTTGGCGAATTCCGAGCGACGCTTGGAATAGTTCGGCGCCACCATCGGATAGTCAGCCGGCAGGCCCCATTTGCGACGATAGTCTTCCGGGGACATGTCGTATTGCGAGCGCAGATAGCGCTTGAGCATTTTCAGTTTCTTGCCGTCTTCCAGGCAGACGATGTAGTCGTCGCTGACAGAGCGGGACACAGGAACCGCCGGCTTGGCCTTGGGTTCGGGCTTGGCCGGTTCGCCGGAAATCTCTTTCATGGTGGCGTAAACCGACTTGATCATGTCCGGAACGCTTTCCGCCGGCACAGAATTGTGCGTGAGAAAAGATGCGACGATGTCGGTGGTCATGCGCATCAGTTCTTCATTGTCGACGGGCAGCAGTGTCTCTTCAGTCATATTCTGATCCTTGCGCAACTTTATAGCGTGTGCGTCTGAAAATGAGATGTACTGTGTTTAATCAACGCATATTCGCTGTACAAGTATTGAGATAAAAAATCTGCAGCATTTGTGGCGCTTTTTGGGTTGCAATCCATTCACCGTATAGATTGCTGATGCAAGTGTGTGGATTAAACGCGTTCTAGCGCCTTGTCCGGGCTGGCGGCGGGCCGTATGTAGCTAGCAAAGTCCTCTATACGGAGTGCGAGATGGCTGACGCGCAATCTACCGCCCAACACACCTCTTTCTTTTCTCAATCGCTGGCCGATGCGGATCCGCAGCTGGCTCCGCGATCAGCAAGGAAATCCACCGTCAGCAGACCCAGATCGAACTGATCGCGTCGGAAAACATCGTCTCGCGCGCCGTTCTGGAGGCGCAGGGTTCTCCGCTGACCAACAAATACGCCGAAGGGTATCCCGGACGCCGGTATTACGGCGGCTGCGAATTTGTGGATATCGCCGAGGAGCTCGCCATTGACCGCGCCAAGAAACTGTTCGGCGCCGCCTATGCCAATGTTCAGCCCAATTCCGGCAGCCAGGCCAACCAGGCCGTGTTCCTGGCGCTGCTCAAGCCCGGCGACAAGATCCTCGGCCTCGACCTGTCTGCTGGCGGTCACCTGACCCATGGCGCTCGTCCGAACATGTCGGGCAAATGGTTTGAAGCCCATGCCTATGGCGTGCGCGAGGACAATGCGCTGATCGACTATGACAAGCTGCGCGAGCAGGCCAAGGAGCTTCAGCCGCAGATGATCATTGCGGGCGGCTCCGCCTATCCGCGCGAGATCGACTTCCAGGCCTTCCGGGACATCGCGGATGAGGTTGGCGCCTATCTCCTGGTGGACATGGCGCACTTCGCCGGTCTCGTGGCGGGCGGCGCATATCCGAACCCGGTGCCGTTGGCTGATGTCTGCACCACCACCACACACAAGACCCTGCGCGGTCCGCGCGGCGGCATGATCATCAGCCGCGATGCGGATCTCGGCAAGAAGTTCAACTCCGCTGTCTTCCCGGGTCTGCAGGGCGGTCCGCTGATGCACGTCATCGCCGCGAAGGCCGTCGCCTTTGGAGAAGCGCTGCGTCCCGAGTTCAAGGCCTATGCCGCATCCGTCATCGAGAACTGCCGCGCCATGGCCGGCGCATTGTCGGATGCAGGCTATGACATTGTCTCCGGCGGCACCGACAGCATCTGGCGCTGGTGGATCTGCGCCCGAAATCCCTGACGGGCGACATTTCCGAAGCGGCTCTCGAACGCGCGCACATGACCTGCAACAAGAATGGCGTGCCGTTTGATCCTGAAAAGCCGACTGTCACCTCCGGTCTGCGCGTGGGCGCTCCGGCGGGCACGACGCGCGGTTTCGGTGCTGACGAGTTCCGGCGTGTGGGTGAGATGATGGCGGAAGTTCTTGATGCGCTGGCCGCCAACAAGGATGGCGGCGACGCCGCAGTTGAAGCGCGCGTCGGGGATGAAGTGATCGGCCTGTGTGAACGCTTCCCCATCTATCCGGCTCTCGGCTAGGCTTCATCCATGCGGTGTCCCTTTTGCTCGAACCCTGATTCCCAGGTGAAGGATTCCCGCCCGGCTGAGGACAGTCAGGCGATCCGGCGGCGTCGGCACTGTCCGGCCTGCGGCGGGCGGTTCACAACGTTTGAACGGGTGCAGCTGCGGGATCTGCATGTCATCAAGTCGGACGGCAAACGCGAGGGATTTGATCGCGACAAGCTGGCCCGGTCCGTTCTTCTGGCGAGCCAGAAGCGCGCCATCGAGCGTGAGCGGGTGGAGCAGATGATCTCCGGCATTGTCCGGCGTCTTGAAAGCCGCGGCGATCCGGATGTCCCCGCCAGCGTCATTGGCGAGCTCGTCATGGACGGCTTGCGTAATCTCGATACGGTCGCCTATGTCCGCTACGCCTCGGTCTACAAGGACTTTCAGGAAGTCGACGACTTCTCCGAGTTCATCAAGGGCGAAAAACTCGGCCATGAGGACGAGCTGGACGGAGAGCAATGACGGCATCCGCCCCGATGCAGGTCACGCTCAAACTCGCCACCAGTCTTGATGGCCGCATCGCGCTGGCGAACGGTCAGTCTCAATGGATTACAGGTCCTGAGGCGCGCGCGAGGTGCACCGCATGCGCGCCAGCCATGACGCCATCCTGACGGGTATCGGCACGGTGCTGGCCGATGACCCGCAGATGACCGCGCGTCCGGATGGCGTCCTGGCGAACCGCCAGCCCCAACGCATCGTTCTCGACAGCCAGCTGCGACTGCGGCCTACGCCGAGATTCTGACCGGTGAGCCGGTCTGGGTCTTCCATACCGGAGGGGCCCGGTCCGACCTTGAAAATGTCGAGCTCTTCGAGACAGAGGCGGATGATGGGGGGCGCGTTTCCTTTTCGGCTGTCATGCAGAGCCTGGCGGCGAGGGGCGTCGGGAGCGTCATGATCGAAGCCGGCGGCGAGATCGCCGGGGCCGCCATCCGTTCTGACTGCGTCACCCGGATCGAATGGTTCCGCGCGCCCAGGCTTATCGGGGCGGAGGGCCGCGCCTGCATTGCAGGGCTTGGCCTTGAGGAACTGTCTCTCGCGCCCACATTCAAGCGCATGGAAGTTCGCGCCTGTGGCGCAGATCTCTGGGAAACCTACCAGAAGGGATGATCCCGATGTTCACCGGCCTCGTCTCCGCCCTGGGGCGGATCGTGTCTATCAAGGACGGCGATGTGCGCCGCATGACCGTCTCCAGCCCCTATGATGCGGACACGATCGCGCTTGGCGCATCCATTGCGCATGCCGGCGTCTGCCTGACCGTTGTGGCGTGTCGCAAGACTCAAATGGGCGCGGAGTATGATCTCGACGTCTCCCCCGAAACCCTCTCCAAGACGACGCTCGGAAGCTGGAAAGCCGGTGACGGCGTCAATCTCGAACGGGCTCTGAAAGTCGGCGACGAGCTGGGCGGTCACATCGTTCAGGGTCATGTGGATGGGGTGGGGCGTGTGACGGCGCGAACCGATGAGGACGGTTGGATCCGCTTCATCGTGGAGGCTCCGACCGATCTGAGCCCGTTCATCGCCTACAAGGGTTCGATCACGGTGGATGGCGTCTCGCTGACCGTGAACCGGGTCGAGGGCGACGAATTCGAACTGATGATCATCCCGCACACCGCCGAAGTCACAACTCTGGGAGCTTTGCAGGCCGGAGCGCGGGTAAACCTTGAGGTCGACGTGATGGCGCGCTACGCCGCCCGTCTGATGCAGGCGCGAGGCGTCGCGCCCCTGAACAATGAGGTCCAGTCGTGAGCGAACCCGCCCCCCAATCCGCGCTCTCCCCGGTGGAAGAGATCATCGAGGAAGCCCGCAACGGCCGGATGTTCATCCTGGTGGACGCCGAGGACCGCGAGAATGAAGGCGATCTGATCATTCCCGCCCAGTTCGCGACGCCGGACGTCATCAACTTCATGGCTCGTTATGGTCGGGGGCTGATCTGTCTGTCCATGACCCAGGATCGCGCCAAGACCCTGCAGCTGCCCTTCATGAGCCAGCGCAACCAGTCGCGCCACTCCACCAATTTCACCGTGTCGATCGAGGCGCGCGAAGGCATCTCCACCGGCATTTCCGCCCATGACCGCGCCCTGACCGTCGCCACCGCCATCGATCCCTCCAAGGGTTCTGAAGATGTGGTGTCGCCGGGCCATGTCTTCCCGCTGGTCGCCCGTGATGGCGGCGTGCTGGTGCGCGCGGGTCATACGGAAGCGGCGGTGGACATAGCCCGTCTTGCGGGCGTGAATCCGGCGGGTGTTATCTGTGAGATCATGAAGGATGACGGGACGATGGCCCGTCTGCCTGATCTCATCGAGTTCGCCAAGGAACACAACATGAAGATCGGCGCGATCGCCGATCTGATCGCCTATCGACGCCAGCATGACCGCTTTGTCGAGCGTCGTCTGGATACCGAAGTCACAACCGGGGCGGGCGGCCCCTTCAAGCTGACCGTATTCCGCTCGCTTGTGGACAATGTGGAGCATGTGGCTCTGCATAAAGGTGAAATCACCGCCGATGCGCCGGCGCTGGTGCGCATGCACAAGGTCAGCTTCGCCGATGACGTGCTGGGCGCGCTTGGCGGACGGACGGGTCTGGTGGATAAGGGCGTGAAAGCGCTGTCCGAGCATGACGGCCCGGCCGCCATGGTGTTCATTCGCGAAACCAATCGCGCCGCGATCACGGAGCGCTTTGGCGCGGCGCCGTCCGATCCGCCCGATACGCGTGAAGAACGCCGCTTGCGGGAATACGGGCTGGGCGCTCAAATATTGCTGGATCTGGGCGTGCGCAAGATGATCCTCTTGTCCACCACGCCACAAAACATTGTGGGGCTGGACGGCTACGGCCTCGAAGTCGTCGAGCAACGCGAATTTGATTGAAGGAGGCGCGAGTGAGCGCTGAGACCCGTGTGCTGCTGATTGCAGCGCCCTTTTACGAAGACATCACCGAGCAGCTGGTCGCCGGCGCCAAGGGCGCGTGTGAAAGCGCAGGCGTGAACGCCGAGGTCGTGGAAGTGCCGGGCGCACTTGAAATCCCGGCGGTGATTGCACTCGCCGAGCAGGGCAAGTCCCCCTATGACGCCTATGTGGCGCTTGGTTGCGTGATCCGCGGCGAGACCAGTCATTTCGATTATGTTTGCGGTGAGTCCGCGCGGGGTCTGATGGACCTGACCCTGAAGGGCGTGCCCGTCGGCAATGGCATCCTGACCGTGGAGAACATCAAGCAGGCCCGTGTTCGCGCCAATGTGGACGAGAAGAACAAGGGTGGTGATGCGGCCAATGCCGCGCTGGCGCTGCTTGATCTCAAGCGCAAGTTCGGGGCGGCCTGATGTCTGATCCCAGCCAGGAAGCCGCCACGGATCGTCGGGCCCGTCTGCGCCGTTCCGCGCGGCTGAGCGCAGTACAGGCGCTTTATCAGATGGAGACCTCGGGCTCGGGCGCGAAGGCCGTGGTCAAGGAATTCCGCGATCACCGCTTTGGCTATGAAGATGAGCCGGGCGATTACGTGGAAACCGATGAGGATTTCTTCGAGGATCTCGTAACCGGCATCGTCTCCATTCAGGCCGATGTGGACAAGCGCATTGGCGGCGTCCTGAAGGAAGGCTGGAAATTATCGCGTCTGGACGCCACCGTGCGCGCCATTCTGCGGGCTGGCGGGTATGAGCTCATTGCACGCAAGGATGTCCCGCCCGCCGTCGTCATCAACGAATATGTCGATGTGGCGCACGCCTTCTTTGAGGATTCAGAGCCCGGTTTCGTGAATGCGACGCTGGATGCGCTCGCAAAGCAGGTGCGTGACGCCTGATCCGATGAGCGGGCAGGGCGAGTTCGAGTATATCCAGTCGCGCCTTGCCCCGCTCAGCGCTGGCCTGCCGGGCGCTGCAGGGCTCACCGATGACGGCGCTGTGCTGTCGCCGCCCGAAGGCTGCGAGTGGGCGATCACGGCGGATACCCTGATCGAGGGGCGTCACTTTCCCCACGATGAAGACCCGGCCCTGGCCGCGCGCAAGGCCTTGCGCGTCAATCTTTCCGACCTCGCCGCCATGGGTGCGGACCCGTATGCCTATCTGGCCTGTATCGTCTGGCCGGAAGAGGGCTGTGAGTCCCGCATGGCGGGTTTTGCTGACGGGCTGGCGCTGGACCAGGCCGAATACGGCCTGCATCTTGCCGGCGGTGATACGACCGCTGCGCCAGGCCCCTGGATGATCTCGATCACCGCTTTCGGCGTGGTCCCCAAGGGGCGCGCTGTGAGACGCGGCGGCGCCAGGCCCGGCGAAGCGGTGCTGGTCACCGGCGCGATAGGCGACGCCGGTCTGGGGCTGTGGGCGCGCCAGGGCGCCTATGCGCCCAACCCGAATGATGCGTCCTATCTTTCCCGCCGGTTCACGCTTCCCGACCCTCGCTGCGCGCTGACGTCTGTCGTGCGGGCCTTCGCGACCGCCGCAATCGATATTTCAGACGGCTTGCTATCGGATGCCCGCCATGTGGCGCAGGCTTCAGGCGTGATGCTGGAGCTGGATCTGGACAAAATGCCGCGCTCCAGAGCTGCGGAGGCCTGGGTGCGCGCCCAGACGGATCATGACGAAGCGCTCCTGAAACTGGCCTCTGCGGGGGATGATTACGAGCTCCTCCTGACAGTTCCGGAAGACCGTGTTCAGGAGTTTATAGAGGCTTCACAAGAGCTTGGCGTGCCCGTATCCCGTCTCGGACGCGTTCTGTCCGAGGATGTCTCCACAGGCGGCGTGGTGGTGACGGCGCGAGACCGTATTCTGACGCCCTCGTCTTTTGGATTTACGCATTTTTGAGGCTTCTCCTGTACGGAGGAGTCATGATTCGGATTTTCGCATACGCACTCAGCGCTTCGCTCGCCCTGACCACGCCCGCTCTTGCAGGTGGTGGCGGAGGAGGCGGCGGTGGCGGCGGAGGTGGGGGAGGCTCCACCGGTCCGGGCGCAGTCGCATCCACAGATCTGCCGCTCTACAACTCTGTTGAAGAGGCCACCCAGGCCCTGATGGCGGAATTCGGCGAGGACGAGACCTGCCCGCGCAATGTGGACGTTCCATCCATTGTGGTTCCGGTCGAGACTCATCAGTATCTGTATGGCTATGCCTTTGTAACGCCTCGGATCTGCCTGGCCCGTGGCGTGAGCGAAACGCGGTTCATCGAGCGTCTTCACTTCATGGTTGATGTGATGGTCCGCTCGGCCCACCGCCATCCGTTCCACATGGATGACGCGGGTGAGATCGATCGCGAGGCGACCCGTGAATTCCTTCTGACCGCGCTTGCCGAAGTGGTGGAGCCGGGACAGATCGAACGGCTTGATCTTCTGGGATCCGATATCCGGCCCATGAACTGATCCGAGAATATAGCTGCACTGCAGCAATTCTCTTTACTGTTGCATCCCCCTGAAAACCATGACTAGGCTTTTGGCTATTAAAGCAAAAGCCGCCGGTCATTGGGGCTTTCCCCATGTCTCTGAAGCGGCTGTGAAAACAGTACTCAGACGCTCGGGGAGGGTGTCATGCAATCAGTGACTATCTGGCTCTGGATCTCGCTGGCCTGTGGCGGGTTGGCCGTGCTCTACGGGGCTTTCCAGATTCGTTCCATTCTGTCGGCCAGCGCCGGTACAGAGCGCATGCAGGAAATCGCCAGCGCCATTCAGGAAGGCGCCAACGCTTATCTCAAACGCCAGTACATGACGATCGCCGCCGTTGGGGCGGCGATTTTGATTCTGGTGGGCGTCCTGCTCGGTCCGGTCGTGGCCATCGGTTTCCTGATCGGGGCGCTTCTGTCCGGTGCCGCAGGCTTCATCGGCATGCTTGTGTCGGTCCGCGCGAATGTGCGCACCACCCAGGCGGCGATGGATTCTCTGCAGGCCGGGCTTTCGATGGCGTTCAGGGCCGGGGCGATCACGGGCATGCTCGTGGCGGGATTGGCGCTGCTGGCCGTCACCGGATATTATCTGTTCCTCACTCAGGGCGCGTCCTTTAAGGCGTCTGAACACCCCAGGGAAATCATTGATGGTCTCGTAGCCCTCGGCTTTGGCGCGTCCCTGATCTCCATCTTCGCCCGGCTGGGCGGCGGCATCTTCACCAAGGGCGCCGATGTGGGCGGCGACATGGTCGGCAAGGTCGAAGCGGGCATCCCCGAGGATGATCCGCGCAACGCCGCCACCATTGCCGACAATGTGGGCGATAATGTCGGCGACTGCGCCGGCATGGCGGCCGACCTGTTCGAGACCTATGCGGTGACCATTGTGGCGACCATGGTGCTCGCCTCGATCTATTTCCGCGACGCCATGGGCGCTGTCACTCTCGACGCGATGATGATCTATCCGCTCGCCATTGGCGGTGTCTGCATGGTCGCCTCGATCCTGGGCGCGTTCTTCGTGCGGCTTGGCAAGGGTTCCACCAATGTCATGGGCGCGCTCTACAAGGGCTTTTTCGCCTCAGCCCTGTTCTCGATTGTAGGACTGGGCATCGCGACCCATTTCGTTCTCGGCTTTGATTCGACCGTTCTGACCGCCATGGGGCGCGAAATCAGCGCCCTGTCGCTGTTCTATTGCGGCCTGACAGGTCTGGCGGTGACGGGTCTCATCGTCTGGATCACTGAATTCTATACCGGCGTGAACTACGGCCCGGTGAAATCGGTGGCCAAGGCGTCGGAGTCCGGCCATGGCGCGAACGTCATCCAGGGCCTTGCCGTGTCGATGGAAGCCACCGCGCTACCGGCGCTGGTGATCATCGGCGCATCATGCTCACCTTCAACCTGGCGGGCCTGTTCGGCATCGCCATCGCGGTGACGACTATGCTCGCGCTGGCAGGCATGGTGGTTGCGCTCGACGCGTTCGGCCCGGTGACCGACAATGCCGGCGGCATCGCCGAGATGGCGGGGCTGGAAGGCGCGGTGCGTGACACCACCGACATGCTCGATGCGGTCGCAACACCACCAAGCGGTCACCAAGGCTACGCCATCGGCTCGGCCGGGCTGGGGGCGCTGGTGCTGTTCGCCGCCTATACCGAGGATCTGGCTTTCTTCGCCTCCGATCCGGAGACCTATCCGTTCTTCGCCGGATTGACGGTGAATTTCTCGCTGTCCAACCCCTATGTGGTGGTGGGCCTGCTGTTCGGCGGTCTGTTGCCTTTCCTCTTTGGCGGCATGTCGATGACGGCGGTCGGCCGGGCTGCCCAGGCTGTGGTCGAGGAAGTGCGTCGCCAGTTCCGTGAAGAGCCGGGCATCATGAAGGGCGAGGTGAAGCCCGATTATGGCCGGGCGGTGGACCTTCTGACCAAGGCGGCGATCCGGGAGATGATCATCCCCTCGCTCCTGCCGGTGCTCAGCCCGATCGTTCTGTTCTTCGTGGTGAACGCCATCGCAGGGCGGGCCGAAGCGCTGGCTAGCGTGGGGGCGATGTTGCTGGGCGTGATCGTGACCGGCCTTTATGTGGCGATCTCCATGACCGCCGGCGGCGGGGCCTGGGACAACGCCAAGAAATACATCGAGGACGGCCATCATGGCGGCAAGGGATCTGAAGCCCACAAGGCCGCAGTGACCGGCGACACCGTGGGCGATCCCTACAAGGACACGGCGGGACCCGCTGTGAACCCGATGATCAAGATCACCAATATCGTGGCCTTGCTCATGCTGGCGGTGCTGGCGGGCCTGTAGGCCGTCACACGGCGCAAAGAAAAACCCCCGGCGCTTGGCGTCGGGGGTTTTTTGTATTCGGGTGAAGGAGCGTCTAGCCGCCCGGGCGCGGACCGCCGGCGCCGCCGGGCAGGTTCTGCTCGCCGCCGAACTGTTCGCTCGGCAGACGGCCCACATTCCCGAGAAGCTGTTCGAGAATGGTCAGCTCGCGGCCGCGGGTCGGGGTTTCCCGATCCACGAAGGCGACGACACGGCCATCTTCCATGCCGTATTCGTCCACCGCGCTCACCACGCCATTCTCGTCAAAGCGTACGGCGATGATGCGGCGTTCGCGCGTGTCCGGACGCAGATAGGCGAGATATTCGCGGGTGGCGGAAATGTAATACCAGGTGTCCTGTTCAAAGCGCCGCGGGTGGAGGGATTGCCCAGGGTCGCCAGGACGGTGGACTGGCTGTCCACGCCGACCGTCAGCTCGGGCACTTCACCGTCCGGATAGCGGAAGCCGTGACTGCGCAGGGTCGGATTGCAGGCCGAGACCAGTCCGGCGCTGATCAGGACGGTAGCGGTGAGGATGGCTCGGCTGAGGCGCATAAGGGCTCCTATAACGGCATCTTTGACGCGGGCGTCAGTGGTCAGTCGGCTTGCGCAGGGCTATCTGCTTGACGTAACCGGATGGAACCATAGCCGCAAGCGCTCAGTGAGGGGAGCCTGTTAATACATGTTCAGCCGACTGTTCAGGAAAGACCGCCGCAAACAGATCGCGCGGCGTCTGTATGACTCGCTCGTGCGCGCCGCCCGGTCTCCCGAGTTCTACGGTCCCAAGGCGGTTGAGGACAGCGTGGACGGACGCTTTGACATGATCGTGCTGCACGCGGTCCTCCTGATGCGTCGCCTGCGAGAGGGCGAGGAGGCGGGCCGCGATCTCGCCCAGCTGGTCTTTGACGTGATGTTCGATGACATGGATGCGGCCCTGCGAGAAATGGCGACCGGCGATCTCAGCGTAGGCAAGAAGATCAAGATCATGGGGGAGGCCTTCTATGGTCGCGCCAAGGCCTATGAAACGCCCCTGAGCGAGGGAGACCGGAGCGCTCTGGCTCAAGCCATAGAACGCAATCTCTTTGAGGAAAGTCCCTTGAGCGCAGAGGTCTGTGATCGGCTGGCCGCCTATGCGCTGGACAGCGCCGAACGCCTGCGTGACCAACCCATCGAGAGCCTCCTTGCAGGCGAAGCCCCCCGGTATGCTCGCCTGTGAGGAAGCGGAGCGCTTCTCTTGCATTGATAGGGTCAATGAGTAAGGTTCGCGCGCCGCTGGCTGCTTGCCGGCGCGTATGTTGATTTAAGACGGATTGTCTATGACCTCACCGTTGGTCCTATCCATCGACGCCATGGGCGGCGATGATGCGCCGAAGATCGTTGTTGACGGCGTGGCGCAGTTTCTCAAAGGCCGCAAACGAGCGGTGAAGCTGATCCTTCATGGCGACGAGGCTCAGATCGCCCCGCTCGTGGCCGCGCATGAGGGTCTGGCCGACGCCTGTGAGATTCGCCATTCCGACAGTGAAGTGGACATGTCCGCCAAGCCGTCCGAAGCCGTGCGCCGGGCGCGGGGCTCTTCCATGTGGAACGCCGTTCTTTCCGTGAAGGAGGGCGAGGCGCATGTGGCGGTTTCGGCCGGCAATACCGGCGCGCTGATGGCCATCTCCAAGGTGGTGCTGCGCATGAAGAAGGGCCGTTCACCGCCCCGCCATCGCCGCCAGCTGGCCGGCCCCGCAGGGTTTCTCCACCGTGCTGGATGTGGGCGCGAATGTGGACTGCTCGCCGTCGCAGCTTGTCGAGTTCGCCGTTCTGGGCGAGGCCTTTCACCGCGCCGTGCATGGCGTAAAGCATCCCACCGTGGGCCTGCTGAATGTGGGCCAGGAAGAGCTCAAGGGCGATCAGACCATCCGCGACGCGGACGCGCTGATCCGCGAAGCCGAGCTGGATCTTGATTATCAGGGCTTCATCGAAGGCGATGACATTTCCGCGGGCACCACGAATGTGGTCGTCACGGACGGCTTTACGGGCAATGTGGCGCTGAAGACCGCCGAAGGCACGGCGCGCCTTGTGGGCGGCTGGCTGCGCGAGGCGCTCACAAGCTCCTTCATCGCCAAGCTGGCGACCGGTCTTCTCAGCCTGGGGGCCCTGGGCCAGCTGCGCGCGAAGATGGATCCGCGCAACGTCAATGGCGGCGTGTTTCTGGGCCTGAACGGTGTTGTGGTCAAAAGCCATGGCGGGACGGATGCGCTTGGTTTCGCCACCTCGCTGCGCATTGCGCTCGAAATGGCGGACAGCCGCTTTTTGTCCGAGATCGAACAGAATCTGGAACGTCTGTCTGCACTTGAAGCGGACGCCGCGTCCGAAGGGGAAACCGCTTGACCTATTCACGCATCGCCGGGATCGGCTCGCACCTGCCTGAGAAAGTCCTGACCAACAAGGGCATGGAGGCGATTGTCGAAACCAGCGACGAATGGATTCGCGAGCGGACGGGCATCACCAAGCGCCATATTGCAGCCGACGGCGAATATACCTCTGATCTTG
>LZQR01000019.1_pt1 | contig 45497 bp, 52 predicted proteins | sample 768601 | NCBI WGS metagenome assembly LZQR01 (sample SAMN05207299, study PRJNA324521) | oil field metagenome | isolation source: sample BH-FW-24 from oil reservoir | place: India: Bombay High | collected 2015-12-04
GCTCCCGGCCGCACCGAAGTCTGGCGCCATCAGCCGCGGGGCGCACATCGCGATCAGGCGATCTGTCTCTGCGTTGGACGCTTCATCTGATGGCCCAGGCTGCGCACTGTGGTCACATCTCCCCCGCACAACGCCGCCGCCCTGATGAGCGTGTCAGGCGCGCGCCCTTTCCCTCTGTCGGCGTTAATTATGCTTAAGAGAAGGTTTAAGTCGAGCCGTTCCGGCCAAACCGGTTCAAAAACGTGGCCTTCCTGCATCGCTTTGACCACAGGTCCGGGGTCGGGGGCGGCCAGAAGCGTCTTGAGCTCTTTCCACACCCGCTCCCGCGCCAGCGCTTTCAACCCGGGCGCGGCGCGCACGCAGGCGGCATGGCCTTCCGGGTCCAGCGCCGAGCCATACCAGGCGTTGAAGCGATAAAACCGCAATATGCGCAAGACGTCCTCGGCCAGGCGCTCATCCGCCTCGCCAATGAAAACCACCCGATGGGCCAGCGCGTCCGCAACACCGTCATACGGATCAAACAGGCTGCCATCCCGGCGCGCATAAATCGCGTTGAGGCGAAAATCGCGGCGGCTGGCGTCGATGGCCCAGTCGGTCGTGAATGCGACCACGGCGCGCCGGCCATCGGTGGAGACATCCTTGCGCAGCGTCGTGATCTCGAACGGCTTGCCCTTGATGACCGCGGTGATGGTGCCGTGATCGAGCCCGGTGGGAATCGCCTTGATCCCGGCGACTTTCAGCGCGTCCAGGGTTTCTTGCGGGGTCAGCTGCGTGGCGATGTCCACATCCTCGACCCGCACACCCTGAAGCGCATTGCGCACCGCGCCGCCCACGATGCGCGCTCGATCCGTCTCGCCCGGGCTGATCGCGTCCAGCACCGCACGCGTGTCAGGCGCGCTCAGAAAAGCGTGCTCGGAAGGGTCCAGCCGCATGCCCGACCTCGCTAGATCGGCTCTTCGGGAGAAGGCGGATCGCGATCCTCGAACTGTCCGGGCCGGATCTCGCCATCCTCCAGCCGGGGCGGCTGATACGCGCCGTCGCGGGAGCTGGAATCCGTCTCAACCAGCACAATGACAAGGAGCATGACCATCGCCGCGCCCAGACCCAGCACAATGCCGAGAATGGCGGAGACAGGCTGCTTGATCACGCCCACGGCCGACAGGATGCGCGCCGCGACATAAGGCAGCGCGAAGGCGGCGAGCATCAGAAGAAAGATGCGGGTCATCAACGGCTCTCCCGTGCGGAGCGGGCCATTTCGCGTGGCCGCCCTTGTGCATAGCGGATCGACAGGGCGCGCAGCATGCCCGCTGTCGCCCCCCAGATATACCGCCCTTTATGGGGCATGGCGTAATAACGCCGCAACATGCCTGCGAATTCACGGGCTTCGAGTTTGTGATTGTCCGGATCCATCAGAAAGTCGAACGGCGTCTCGAACACTTCGGCGACTTCACCGGGGTCCGGGTTCAGTTCAAATCCGGGCTCGATGACGCCAACGAACGGCGTCACTGCGTAACCGGTCACCGTCTCATAGCTTTCCCAGCGCCCCAGCAGGGTGATGGCCTCGGGCGAGAGACCCACCTCTTCCTCGGTCTCGCGCAGAGCGCATTCAGCAAGGGTTTCTCGGCCCGCCATCTGGCGCCCGCCCGGAAAACTGACCTGCCCGGCATGGGCCTGCAAATGGTCCGCGCGCCGGGTGAACAGGACTGTCAGACCGCTGTCGCGCTTGACCAGCAGCGCCAGCACCGCAGCAGGCTTGAGTTTGCGCCCCACCGGACGCGTCACATCATCCAGATCCCCGTCGCCATGGAGGGGACGCGCGGGCGCCGCCCCCTCTACCGGATCGAGCACGCTGCGCAAGCGCGCGAGAACCGCTTCGACATCCGCAGTCATGCAACAGGTCCCAGCGGAAAGAAGACGCCGCGGCTCCACACGCCCATGCAGGGCTGGCCATGCTCGTCCTCGCCGCGCTCGGCGAATTCCACAAGATCATAGAAGGCGGCGCGCGTGATCAGCGCTTCCAGACGTCCACGCACATGCACATAGGGTTCAGGCTCGCCATCCTCGCCCGTCTCCACGCGGATCGGATGTTCGGGCCCGGCGATCACCGCATCGTCCATATTGGTCAGGAAACCAAGATTCTGCTCCTGGCCCTCGCCCGTACGATCCACCCGCACGGCCAGGAAGGGCGCGGCCTCGACCTGGATCTCGATCTTCTCCACCGGCGTGACGAGATAGGTCTTGCCGTTCTCGTCTTTCCTGAGGATGCGCGCGAACAAACGGATCAGCTTTTCGCGTCCGATCCGCGCGCCCTCATGCCACCAGCTGCCATCCCGGCGAATGACCAGATCCATCTCGCCGCAGAAATCCGGTTCCCACTTTTCCACGGGGGATAGCCGTCTGCGGTGTCGATCGCCTGCGCCGCCGAGAGCAGCGACTGCATTGCATCTTGTTCAGACTTCGGTGCGCCCATGGACACCTCCTCTGGCTGCGGCCATGTTTGAGGTCAGAAAACTGCCTCGTTCAAGGATGTAAGCCGATGCCCACCTCGAAGGAAGACGTACAGGCGCTTTCAGCCCGCGCAGACGCTGCAACCGGGCGTCTGGCGGAGGTTCGCCAGTCCATCGCAAAGTCCATCATCGGGCTGGATGACGTGGTCGAACAATCACTGGCCGTGATCCTGTCGGGCGCCATGGCCTGCTGGTCGGCCTCCGGGCGTGGCGAAAACCCGACTGGTGCATGCGCTGGCGGTCGTCACCGGGCTTGAGGACAAGCGGGTCCAGTTCACGCCCGACCTGATGCCGGCGGATATTCTGGGGTCCGAAGTGCTCGACCAGGACGCCGAGGGCAAACGCCATTTCCGCTTCATTCCCGGCCCGGTCTTCTGTCGCTTGCTGATGGCGGACGAGATCAACCGCGCCAGCCCACGCACCCAGGCCGCCTTGCTGCAGGCCATGCAGGAGGGCTTTGTCACCGTGGCGGGCGAGCGCCATGATCTGCCCCAGCCCTTCCACGTGCTGGCGACCCAGAACCCGATCGAGCAGGAAGGCACCTATCCGCTGCCCGAAGCCCAGCTCGATCGCTTCCTGATGCAGATCGACGTGCCCTATCCGGACAAGGATCAGGAGCGCGCCATCCTCCTGGCGACGACCGGTACGGAGGACACGACCGCCGAGCCGGTGCTGAGCGCGCAGGAAATCCTCGACCTGCAACAGCTCGTCCGCGCCATGCCGGTAGGCGAACAGGTGCTCGACGCGATCCTGTCCCTGCTCGAACAATGCCGCCCGGACCGCTCCACCGATCCCGATGTGCGCGAGGGCGTCAGCTGGGGCCCCGGCCCCCGCGCCGGTCAGGCGCTGATGCTGGCGGTGCGCGCCCGCGCGCTCCTGCAGGGGCGTCTCGCGCCCTCGACCGAGGACGTGCTGGCGCTCGCCGGCCCCGTGCTCAAGCACCGCATGGCGCTCAGCTTCGCGGCCCGCGCCGAGGGCGTGCAGCTGGACGCCCTGATCGACCGCCTCGCCCACGCCGCCGCCTAGGGTTTCGATGAGCCAGGCCGCCGCCCCTTCCTATATGACCCGCCTGCGCCATGATGCGGAGGAGGCGGCGGGCGCGTTTTCCCGCGCTGCTGGCGGAGGCCGAGCGCATTGCGGCCAGCGTCTCCCACGGCGTGCATGGCCGTCGCCGCGCCGGTCAGGGCGAAACCTTCTGGCAGTATCGCCACCACCGGCCCGAAGATGGCGCGCGCTTTGTCGACTGGCGCCGCTCGGCCCAGGGCGATCACCTCTATATCCGCGAAGTGGAATGGGAGGCGGCGAACGCCGTCTATTTCTGGCGCGACGGATCGGCGGGCATGCAACTGCATTCGCGCGGCCTGCCCCTGAAGAAGGAACGCGCCTCGATCTGCCTGATGGCGATCGCCAGCCTGCTCAATCGCGGCGGCGAACGCCTGTCCGTGCTGGGCGAGACCGGGCGCGCTCGCGCGGGCCGGCAAGGGCTTGAAACCGTCAGCCGCGCCCTGGCGCTGGGCGAAGGCCCGGCCGAGCATGTGGAAGCGGCGGAGCTGCCCCGCCATGCGCGTCTTGTGATCGCCAGTGATTTTCTGGACCCGGTCGAGACTTGGCGCGCCCGCCTCAATCGTTTCGCCGCCCAGGGCGCAACCGGCGCGCTCCTGCGCATTGTCGATCCGGCCGAAGAGGATTTCCCCTTCAGGGGCCGCACCCGGTTTGAAGCCGCCGCCAGCGGCGACAGCCTGTTGTTCGGTCGCGCCGAAGACGCCCGCACCGCCTATCACCAGGCCTGGGCCCGGCATGCGCGGAGCTCGCGGACCTGTCGCGCCAGTATGGCTGGCGCCTGATCACCCATCGTACCGACCGTCCCGCCGCGAGCGCTGTTCTGGCGCTTTATCAGACCCTGTCAGAGCCGCAGTCATGATCACACTGGGACCGCTTGCCTTCGCCGCGCCCTGGGCGCTGGCCGCCTTCGCGGTGTTGCCGCTTCTGTGGTTCCTGTTGCGCGCCACCCCGCCTGCGCCCTCGCGGGTGATCTTCGCGCCCCTGCGCCTGTTGCAGAATCTCGCGCGGACGCCGGAAACCCCGCAATCGACACCCTGGTGGCTACTGGTGCTGCGGCTTGTGATGGCCGCCCTCATCATCCTGGCGCTGGCGCGTCCGATCCTCAGCCCTGAAACCGAGATCAATTCCGACCGCCCGCTCCTGTTGCTGGTGGATGACGGCTGGCGCTCGGCGCCGGGCTGGCCCGGACCTGCAGGCCCAGGCCCGCAGCCAGCTCATCGCCGCCCGCGGTGAGGGTCGGGACGTGCTGCTGGTCTTCACCGGCGCGCCCGCGAGCCAGACCGATCTGCAGTTCGGCCCCGCCAGCAACGCCCTCTCGCGCCTGAACGCCCACGAACTGCGCGCCTGGCCGCCCGCCCGCGCCGTCACCGCAGAACGCCTTGAGACGATCCTGAACCAGCAAGGGGCGCCCGAGCGCTTTGATACGGTCTGGATCAGTGATGGCGTCGCTGAAGACGAGGGCGACCGCGCCCTCGCCCGTCTGCTCAATTCGCGAGGAACACTCAGCGTTGTCCTGCCCGAACCCGACCAGACCGCCATCGGCCTGACCCGTGTCGGCGTGGAGCCGGACGGCTTCACCGTGCGCCTGGTGCGCGCCGACAGCGAAGCAGAACGCCCGGGTCGCGCTGACGGCCCTGGGCGCGGATGGCCAGGCGCTGGCGCGTCTGGACGGGGCTTTCGAAGCAGGCGAGCAGCGTCTGGATCTGTCGGCCAGCCTGCCGCTCGATCTGCGCAACCAGATCGCTCGCATCACGCTGGATCGCTTCGCCTCCGCGGGGGCGACCCATATCACCGGCGACCGCTGGCGGCGTCCGCGCGTGGGCCTTATCCGGCCCGAGGCCAGCGGGGAACGCCAGCCGCTCCTGTCAGACTATCACTATGCCCGCGAAGCGCTGGCGGGATCGGCCGAGCTTGTGAGCGGGGATCTTGAGACCCTGCTGCAAAGCGAGCCCTCCGCGCTCGTCATGGTGGACAATGCCCGGATCGAGGATGACCGCCTGACCGCGTTCGTGAATGAAGGCGGGCTCCTGATCCGCTTCTCCGGTCCGAACCTCGCCACCCGCACCGATCCGCTCCTGCCCGTGCGCCTGCGCGAGGGCGGGCGTCTGTTCGGCGGCGCAATGGCGTGGGAAGACCCGCAGGGCCTCGCCCCCTTCCCTGACGAGAGCCCCTTTTCGGGTCTCTCCGTTTCAGAAGAAGCGCAGGTCACCCGTCAGGTGCTGGCCGAGCCGGGACCCGATCTTGACGCCAAGGTCTGGGCGCGCCTCGAAGACGGCACGCCGCTTGTCACCGCCGACCGCTATGGTCAGGGCTGGGTGGTGCTGTTTCACGTCACCGCCGGGCCCGACTGGTCCTCCCTGCCGTTGTCCGGGCTCTACCCCGCCATGCTCGAACGCGTGCTGTCGCTCAGCGGCGGCGCAAATCCCGCTCCGCCCCAGGGCGGCGACTGGGGGCTGGAGCGTCAGCTCGATGCTGACGGGCTTCTGACCGAAGCTGCGACCCAGGCCGAGATGATTGCGGCGGACGCCTTCACCATGGCGCGCGCCAGCGCCACCACCCCGCCCGGCGTCTGGACGCTGGGGGCGGCGAGCGCGGCCCTCAATGTCATGCAGCCCGGCGACCAGATGGCGCTGATCGCGCGCGACCTGCCTGGCGCCACCTATCGCACCGGCGCGGGCGGCATCGAGACCCGGCTTGCGGGCCCCTTGCTGAGTCTCGCCCTGATTCTTCTGTGCGTGGATGGCTCATCACCCTGTTCCTGTCCGGCCGCCTGCCCTTCGCCACGCGCAATTTTGGCGCGCTGCGCTTGCAGTCGTTCTGGGCCTGGGCGCCCTGCCGCCCGATGCGCAGGCGCAGAGCGTTCAGGATATTGAACAACAGGCGCTGGAAGTGCGCCTCGCCTATGTGCTCACGGGCGATGCGCGCATTGACGATATCAGTCGCGCCGGCCTTGCGGGCCTGTCCCGTGAAAGCACGCGCCGCAGTGCGGTCGAGCCCAGCGCGCCCGTTGGCGTGGATATAGAGACGGACGAAATCCTGTTCTATCCCATGATCTACTGGCCGCTGACCGAAGACGCCCCCGCGCTCTCTCCCGACGCCGCGGCCCGCGTCACCGCCTATATGAATGCAGGCGGGCTGATCGTCTTCGACACCCGCGACGGTCGCGCCTCGGGCCGGGGACTGGCGCCGCATCCGGGGCTGGTGCGGGTGCTCGATTCGGTCGAGGTGCCGCCGCTCCAGCAGATGCCCGACGATCATGTCCTGGGACGGACCTTCTATCTTCTGAGCGCGTTCCCGGGTCGCTATCCCGACACCCCGATCTGGGTCGAGGCCAACCCTGAAAGCTCGGGGCGGGATGGCGCATCCTCGGTGGTGATCGGCTCCGCGGACTGGGCCGCCGCCTGGGCGATTGACGAGCAGGGACGCCCCCTCGCCCCGGTGGAGGGCGGGCCGCGCCAGCGTGAGCTGGCCATCCGCTTCGGGGTCAATCTCGCCATGTATTCCCTGACCGGAAACTACAAGGCCGATCAGGTGCATGTGCCCGCCATTCTGCAGCGATTGGGGCAGGATTGATGGACGCCGTTACGCTCTCCCTCTCCCCGCTCGTTCCGCCCGCGCTCGCCTATGGGCTGGGCGCGCTGGCGCTAGCTGTGGCGATCCTTGCGCTGGTGCGCGGCCTGAAAGGCTGGCTCTGGCGGGCGCTGGCCGGGCTGGTTCTGACGGGCGCGCTGCTGAACCCGGCTCTGGTGCAGGAAACCCGCGAGCCCCTGAGTGATGTGATGGTGCTGATCACCGATGACAGCGCCTCCATGCAGATCGGCAATCGCAGCGCCGCCGCCGAGCAGACGGCGCAGGCTTTGCGCGCGCTCGCCGAAAGCGATCCGCTGCTGGATCTCGTGGAGGTCAGCGGCGGCGCGTCCGAGGACGGCACGCGTCTGAACCGCGCCTGCAGCAAGGCCTGTCGCAAGCCCCGCGCAATCGTCTGGCGGGGGTCATCATCGCCTCTGACGGCCAGATCCATGACGCGCCGCCAGCCGCCGACGACCTGGGGCTTGAAGCCCCGGTCCATCATGTCCTGACAGGCAATCCGAATGCGCGCGACCGCCGCCTGATCGTCTCCCAGGCCCCGCGCTACGGCCTTGTGGGCGATCCGGTCAGCTTCACCTTGCGGGTCGAGGATGAGGGCGCGGCCACCGGGACCGCCATGGTCAATCTCTATGTGGATGGCGGCGATCCGATCCAGGCGCGCGTACAGATCGGTCAGGACGTGACCGTTCAGGCCGAAATCGCCAATCGGGGCCCGAATGTTGTCGAGATCGAGGTGGAGCCTGGCCAGGGCGAGCTGTCGCTGATCAACAATCGCGCCGCGGTGAACGTCACCGGCGTGCGCGATCGCTTGCGAGTGCTGCTCGTCACTGGCGAACCCCATAACGGCGCGCGGGCCTGGCGCAATCTTCTCAAATCCGACCCAAGCGTCGATCTGGTGCACTTCACCATTCTGCGCCCGCTGGACAAGGATGACAGCGTGCCCGCCAACGAGCTCGCCCTGATCGCCTTTCCGGTCTTCGAGCTCTTTCAGCTGAGCCTTGAGGAATTCGACCTCGTCATCTTCGACCGCTATCGCCGCCGCGGCATTTTGCGCCCGCTCTATTTCGACAATATCGCCAATTATGTCGAAAAAACGGCGGCGCGCTGTTGGTCACCACAGGGCCGCCCTTCGCCGGCGGCGAAAGCGTTTCGCGCTCGCCGCTCGCCAGCGTGCTGCCCGCCGCCCCGACCGGCCAGATCAGCGAAGAGCGCTTCACGCCGCAGATCAGCGAAATCGGCCAGCGCCACCCTGTCACCCGTCCCATGCTGTCGGGTGAAGGCGAATGGGTCCGTGGTTCCGGCGCATCGGCGCGCGACCGCTGTCGGGCGAAACGGTTCTGGAAGCGCCCAATGGCGACCCCCTGCTGACCCTGTCCCATGAAGGTCAGGGGCGGGCGGCGATCCTGCTGTCCGATCAGGCCTGGCTGTGGGCGCGCGGCTATGAGGGCGGCGGTCCGCATGACGAACTGTTCCGTCGCGTCGCGCACTGGCTGATGGGCGAGCCGGAGCTGGACGAAGAACGCCTGAGCGCACGCGTCGTTGATGGCGAGCTCGAAGTCACCCGCAATACGCTTGCAGACGAGGTGCCCGAGCTGGATATCGAATGGCCGTCCGGCGTTCAGGAATCCGTGGAGATGGATGAGACCGGGCTGGGCGTCTACACCGAGCGCATGACCGCACGCGAGCAGGGGCTGGTGCGCCTGCGCTCAGGCGATCTGACCACGGTGACGGCCTCGGGCCCGCTCAATCCTCTGGAATATCGCGATCTGCGGCCCGATCCGGAAGCTTCGCCGCGCTCGTCGATTCCAGCGAGGGCGGGATCTTCACGCTGGGCGAGGAGATCGACTTGCCTGAATTCAGGCGGACCAATGCCCGCGCCCGACAGGCCGGGATGAACTGGGCGGGACTGAAACGCAACAACGCCTATCTGGTCACGGACGCCCAGTCCGTGCCGCTGGCGCCCGGCCTTCTCATCGCCCTTCTGGCGCTCGGTTTGCTGGCGCTCGCCTGGCGCAGGGAAGGCGCGTGACGGCGCCTGGCAGATTCCATATCGTCGCCAGACCCGAACCGTTCTAGACAGTCATGATATCCACGCCTCCGCAGGGTGCTGAGGCGTGCGCACCGGACCCGATCATGGATCTCCTCGAACTTGGCTTCAGAACGCTGGACGAGTGGTCCGTCTTCTTCAGGACCATGCGGCCGGGAATAGAGTCTCAGCGCGCCCAGGCGATGGACCGCATCGCCATTCAAGGCCTGCATGACCCTTATCTGGGCCTTGTCACGCCTGACAGGATTGAACTCGACAGCGCCCGTCTGCGTGAAAGCCTGATCGCCCATTCCTGCACGTCACGCACGCGGGCCATCCTGCATGTACTGCGCACTTACGCCTGCGGGCGGGAAAAGTCGCTGCGGGTCTTCGCCTCGGAACGCCTGTCGCCATTCGCCCAGCGCTTGCGTTCGATCTTTCCGCGCTTCACGGGCTCTGAATACCTGCCGCTGGCTTCGGACCGCCGGGCGCACCCGCGCGTGATGCATCAGGACGTGCAGGCGCTGAGTTTCAGCGATGACAGCTTCGACATCTATGTCAGCTGCGAAGTGCTCGAACATGTGCCGGACATGGACAGGGCCATTTCGGAAGCCGCCCGCATCCTCAAACCCGGCGGTCTGTTCGTCGGCACTGTGCCTTTCAACATGCGAGGGACGGAGCGGACCATCAAGCGCGCCTGGGCCCGGACGGCCTGGAGCATCTGGCGCCGCCGGAATATCACGGCAATCCGACACGTCCGGACGAGGGCAGCCTGGTCTTCGCCATACCCGGTTGGGACTTCGTACAGGACCTTGAAAGGGCGGGCTTTGAAGACGCCGGCATGCGCTTTGTCATGTCAGGCTATTTTGGCCTTCTGACCAATGATGTGGGCGGGGTCTTCCTCTTCGCCGCCCGCAAGCCCGTTAAGCCTGCAGCCTAGAAAACTGGCGCTTCAAGCTGAACCTCTTTCGCCAGACCGGGCGTCGCGCAGACTTGCCTCCAGGCGGGCTCCAACAGGTCGAGCGCCCGGACCATGAAATCCCGGTCGCGGCTGAAGGGGAGGCGCAGATTGTGCGCCCCGCCCTGCTGGAGGAAGAAACGCGGCCCCGGCTCCAGCTTCAGCCCCCACTCGCGGGCCGCGCCGACAGCTCGGGGCTGACCGGCCTGGGCAGGCGCAGCCAGAGCGACAGGCCGCCCTCGACCTTCAGGCTGGTCCAGTCGGGGAAACGCCGCGCGATTTCGCCGCTCAGAAAGGCGTGCTCGTCACGCAATTGCGCGCGCTGACGGTCCACTGCATCGGGGAAGTCCTCATAGAGGATGCGCGTGGTGATCTGCTCAAGCGGCGGACCACCCAGATCAATCGATGAGCGGGCGGCGTGGACCTGATCGATGATGCGTCGGTCCGCCGCGATCCAGCCCGTACGCAAGCCGCCCCAGAACACCTTGCTGGCCGACCCCAGCCGCACCACAGGCGCGCGATAATGGGGCGGATCGATCACGGGCGGCGGCGTATCGCGCCAGAGCTCGCGCACGCACTCGTCGAACACCAGCAACGCCCCGCCGCGCTTGGCGGCCCGCGCAAGACGAAAGCGCGCGTCCGCATCCATCACCTGGCCTGTGGGATTGTGATGATCCGCAATCAGATAGGCCATCGTGTAGCGCCCCTGCGCCAGGTCGCGCTCGAGCTCGGCCACCGACCAGCGTTATCCGTCACCGGATAGCCGCGCATCTGAACGCCTGCCCGATGGAACGCCTCAAGGGCATTGGGATAACTCGGCAGGTCAACCGCCACCGGATCGCCGGGTTTGAGGAAGGCGCGGATCAGCAGCACCAGCCCGTGCTGGGCGCCCTGGGAGATCAGGATCTGATCCGGCGCCAGCGCCACGCCATCTTCAGCATAGCGATCCGCCAGCACCCGGCGCAGCCCGATCTCGCCGCGCATCTCATAGCCTGAATGCGGCAGGAGCGCCGGCAGATGCGCCATCGCCTTGCGATAGGCTGGCGCGAGATCGGGATGGCGCGGGTCGTTGCGGCCGCCAGGTCCATCAGGCCCGGATCAGCGCTCGCCCCTTCCTGCAGCGCCTCGGCGCCGTCGGGCAGCACGGTCACCGAACCGCGCCCCTGCCCGCTTTCCAGAAAGCCCTCGGCGCGTAACAGATCATAGGCTTGGGACACCGTGATCCGCGCCACCTCGAGCTCGTCGGCCAGACGTCGCTCGCCGGGCAGCTTCACCCCCAGCCCGACACGCCCGTCCAGAATGGCGAAACGCAAGCGGTTCGCGATCTGGCGATAGGCGGGCGCGGTGGCGCTGTCGCGCCAGCCCTGCATCAGGCGGCGCAGGCTGAGCAGGGAAAGCGAGCGATCGGACATGGCGTCATCCTCAATCAGGCGGCTCGGGCATCATAGCGCCAAGTCCTGGAGCTTGGCCCTATTTTTTAGGGCCAAGCTCGGGATGAATGCGTGCCATGTTGATAAAACGTCTGATCCAGTTGCACCTGGGCCTCGCGGCCTATGGCGTCTCGCTGGCCTGATGGTTCGCGCCAATCTGGGTCTTGATCCCTGGGATGTGTTCCATGAGGGCCTGTCGGACCGCATCGGTCTGAGCTTCGGCATGACCGTCAATCTGGTCGGCCTTCTGGTGCTTCTGGCCTGGTGGCCGATCCGGCAGAAGCCGGGGATCGGCACGGTCATGAATGTGCTGCTGATCGGGACAGTGGCGGACCTGACCCTGTTCGTCATGCCCGAGCTGACCGGCTACGCAATGCGCGCCCTCCTCCTGGTCTGCGCCATTGGCCTGAATGGCGTCGCCACCGCCAGCTATATCGGCGCGGGCCTGGGTCCCGGCCCGCGCGACGGCCTGATGACCGGGGTGTGCGGGCGCACGGGCTGGCCGGTGGGCCGGGTGCGCCTGGGGATCGAGCTTGTGGTGCTGGCGAGCGGCTTTGCCCTGGGCGGCACGGTGGGCCTCGGCACCGTGCTCTATGCCGTCGCCATTGGCCCGCTGGTGCACTGGCTGCTGCCGCGCTTCACGCTCAAGCCCGGGACAGCGCCTGTTCCCGCGCCGGCGGAATGATCCTTTCCGGATCGGCAAAACTCACCGTCCAACCCGCCGGTTAATGCCGCCGCCTCCCGTCTCTATCTGTGTGTCCAACACACGAGCTAAGGAGGGTTCGTCATGATTGATGTACGGTATTTCGAAGATCTGGGCGCCTTCCAGATCGACTGGCTGAACGCGAAACACCATTTCAGCTTCGGCTCCTATCACGATCCCAAACGGATGGGCTGGGGCGCGCTTCGGGTCTGGAACGACGACGAGATCCAGCCTCGCACCGGCTTCCCCCCGCACCCCCATGCGGAGATGGAGATCATCACCTATGTGCGTGACGGCGCCATCACCCATGAAGACAGCCTGGGCAACAAGGGCCGCACGGTGGCGGGCGATGTGCAGGTGATGAGTGCGGGCAAGGGCATCCGTCACGCCGAATACAATCGTGAAAGCGAGCTGACCCGCATCTTCCAGATCTGGATCATGCCCGATGAACGCGGCGGCGAGCCCTATTGGGACAGTCGCACCTTCCCCAAGGGTGACAAGGCGGGCGAGCTGGTGGTGCTGGCCTCGGGCCGCAAGGGCGATGAAGACGCCCTGCCCATCCGCGCCGATGCGCGGGTTCTGGGCGGGACGCTGAAAGCCGGCCAGTCCGTCCGCTATGCCCTTGAAGAGGGGCGTCACGCCTATCTGGCCCTCGCCAAGGGCGCGGTGACGGTCAATGAGGAAACGGTGGGACCGCGCGACGGGGCCGCGATCGTGGATGAACCCGTGATCGAGATCACCGCGATCGAGGACGCCGAAGTCGTGATGGTGGATTCGCTCTAGGCGCCTCTTCACCCGGCCTTAAGCGCCAGTCGCTAGACAGAAGACCCGGCGGAGCCCCCTGCTCCGCCGGGTTTTTCTGTGGAGCGCGCCATGACCCGACCCGCCCTTGTGATGATCGCCCTCGCCGCCGTGATGATGACGCCCGGCTGCATCGTGGTGCAGACCGCCGATCTCGCGGTCGGCGCAACCGGCGCCGTGGTGGGCGCCGCCGGCAAGGTGGTGGGCGGCGCCGTGGGCGTGGTGACGCCGGGCAAGAGCGTGGTCGAGGACAAGTTCGTCACCGAGCTCTGCGACGACACGCCCGCCTAGGGCACATTGATCCATTTGTGGGTCTGCAGGCTGAGCATCCATTGAGGATGTTGCAGACAATACTCGAACGCGGCCTGAGCATTTTTCATCTGGTCCGGCCCGTCCATGGGCTGCAGCCGGAACTGCTTGAAATCGAGCCCTGAGAAAAGTTCAGGCATCGCCTCGGGCTGGGGGTAGACGAGTTTCAGCTCATCGCCGGAGGTCTGCTTCAAGGGCGCGGTGGATTTGGGGCTGACGCACACCCAGTCGATGCCGTCCGGAGCCTTGATGGTGCCATTGGTCTCGACCGCGATCCTGAACCCCTTTTCGTGGAGGGCGTCGATCAGCGGCTTGTCCAGCTGCAAGAGCGGCTCGCCCCCGGTGCAGACCACATAGGGCTCGCCCCCGCCCGGCCACAGGCTCGCGACCTTCTCCGCCAGCGCTTCGGCCGTCTTGAACTTGCCGCCATTCACCCCGTCCACGCCGACAAAATCGGTATCGCAGAACTGGCAGATGGCGCTGGCGCGATCGCGCTCGAGCCGCTCCACAGATTGCAGCCCGCAAAGCGCAGGAACACCGCCGGCCGGCCGGTCTGGCCGCCCTCGCCCTGCACGGTCAGGAACATTTCCTTGACGGAATAGGTCATCAGCCCGCCGCGCCCTCGCGCCACTTGTTCCAACCGGTCTTTCGCAAATCGCAGGCCGGGCAGTCATCACAGCCATAGCCCCAGTCATGGCGCTGGCCGCGCTCGCCGCGATAACAGGTATGGCTGTGCTCGACGATCAGATCGACGAGCGCCTCTCCGCCCAGCTCATGCGCGAGCAACCAGGTCTGGGCCTTGTCCAGATGCATCAGCGGCGTCTCGATGACGATCTGGCGGTCGAGCCCCAGCCCCAGCGCTCTCGCCTGGGTCTGGATCGTGTCCTCGCGGCAGTCGGGATAGCCTGAATAATCGGTCTGGCACATCCCCCCCACCAACACGTCGATGCCCCGACGATAGGCGAGCGCGGCGGCGACCGTGAGAAAAACGAGATTGCGCCCCGGCACGAAAGTGGAGGGCAGGCCCTGTTCGGTCATGACGATTTCCATGTCCGCAGTCAGCGCGCTTTCCGCCAGCGCGCCATAGCCGGACAGATCCACCAGACGATCCTCGCCCAGCCGTTCCGCCCAGGCCGGAAACGCCTTGATCATCTCGTCGCGAACCCGCTGGCGGGCTTTCAGCTCCACCTCATGGCGCTGGCCATAGTCAAACCCGATCGTTTCCACCCGCTCAAAGCGCGACAACGCCCAGGCGAGGCAGGTGGCGGAATCCTGGCCGCCGGAGAACAGCACCAGGCTGCGTTTGATGAAGCGCGTGTATCCATGTAGCCAGTATATCTTGCTTATGAGCCGCGCCTGCAAGGAGCTCGACCATGACTGAAGCCGCCAAGGGCGTCATCGTCCTTTACACCACCTGGCCTGACCGGGAGAGCGTGGAGCGCGCCGCGGGCCGTCTGCTGGAGGACCGTCTGATCGCCTGCGCCAACATTCTGGGAGAGAGCCGGTCGATCTATCGCTGGGAGGGCGAGGTGCAGAGCGAGCGTGAGATCATCGCCCTGTTCAAGACCTCGGCGGGGGCGGCGGAGCGGACGCGCGACGCCCTGCTCGCGCTTCATCCCTATGATGAACCCTGCATTCTGGCGCTTGAGAGCACCGCCCCGCTGAGCGCATCGGGCTTTACCGACTGGGTGCGCGAACAGACAGCGTAACCCCAGGTTTAATAACGCGACTTTTCGATGAACCTTCCGTGAAACACGCCTTCAATTAAGGGCGCGGCAAGGGCCTGGCGTGTTGGGTAGGCGCGATTTCACCGCCTGCCCCAGGAGCCCGAGCCCATGAGCCGCACGGTTCGCACCCTTTTGCAGAATGCGCCTGTTCTGGACCCCGTCATTACCGGATCGGAGGTCTATGACCTGTTCTCCGAAGACAGCGATCTTCTGGTCTGCGCCGTGGTTGAAGCGGGCAAGCCGATCGGCCTTGTGGCGCGCAACGCCTTCTTCCTGCGCATGGCGGACACTCATGGCCGGGCGCTCTTCGCCAAACGCCCTGTCACCTATGTGATGGACAAGGACCCGCTGGTGGTCGACAGCAACCATTTGCTGTCCCAGCTCAGCCGCCACATCGTCACCGACCGCATCTCGGCCCTGTTTGACGGCTTCATCATCACCGAGAACGGCCGTTATGCCGGGGTGGGCACGGGCGTCGGCCTGATGCGGATGATCCAGTCTGAGAGCGAGGAGCGCAATCGCAAGCTGGTCGCCCTCGCCGAGCAGCTGGGGCAGGCGCGGCTTGAAGCCCTGTCCGCGAACAAGATCAAGACCGAGTTCGTGGCGACGATGAGCCATGAAATCCGCACCCCGCTGAGCGGCATGATGGGCCTGGCCCAGCTGCTTCAGGAGACCGCCCTGGATGAGGAGCAGCGCAGGCTGACCCAGAGCATTCAGCAGGGCGGCGAGGTCATGCTCGACCTGCTCAATGACGTGCTGGACCTGTCCAAGATCGAGGCCGGCAAGATGAAGCTGCGTTCGGTCGACTTCACCCTGAACGATCTCGCCCAGGCGGCGTCCCAGCTCTGGCGCGGACGCGCACAGGCCAAGGGCTGAACTTCGAGGTCCGCACCAAGGGCGATACGGCCAAGCCGCTGCTGGGCGACCCGGTCCGGCTCAAGCAGATCCTGTTCAACCTGATCGGCAACGCCATCAAGTTCACCGATGACGGCGCCGTGGATGTGCGCCTGGCGCTGACGCCGCTCACCCCTACGCGCGTCATCCTGCGCGGAGAGGTGACCGACACCGGATGCGGCGTGCCGCCGATCGCACACGATGCCCTGTTCACCTCCTTCATGCAGGCCGAACCCGAGGCGCGACAGACCGCCAGCGGGACTGGCCTGGGGCTGGCCATCTGCAAACAGCTCGTGGATCTCATGGGCGGCACGATCGCCCATGACCCCAGCCACGAGCCCGGCGCGCACTTCTGGTTCGAGCTGGCGCTGGGCCTGGCCGACACGGACAGCCCAAGCCCGGCCCGGCCTGAGGATGCCGGCGGCGCGACGGCGCACGCCCCGGCGCCCCGCATCCTTCTGGTGGAGGACAATGCCATGAACCGGGCAGTGATCGAAGGCTTCCTGAACCTGCGCGGATGGGGCTGCACCATCTGTGAAACCGGCGAGCAGGCGCTGGAGCTGTTGCAGACAGACGGGTTCGACCTGATCCTGATGGATGTGCGGATGCCGGGCCTGGACGGCCTTGAGGTCACCCGACGCATCCGCCAGATGAGAAGCCCGGTGCGCGCGACGCCCATTCTGGCGCTGACCGCCAACGCCTTGCGCGAGGAGCAGGCGCAATGCCTGCGCGCCGGCATGGACGCTACGCCTCAAAACCGATCCAGCGCGAAGCCTTCTTTGCCGAGATGGATCGCCTGCTGACCCCGGACTGGCGGATGTCCGCCCCCGACCGGATGCATGGCGCCGCCTGAGCCGCCGCCCTTCCCCATGAAAAAGCCGGCGTCACCGCCGGCTTTTTTTATGTCGCGTGAGATCTGCGGTCAGGCAATGCGATAGAGCTGGGCATTGGCGATCGGATCATTGGCGAGCGCCTGTTTCAGCCCGTCCATCAGGACATCCGCACTGACCGGAGAGCGCACCTGCGTCTCCATGGCGTTCACTCGCAAGGGCGCATCCAGCTCCGGCACAAGGCGCAGGATCGGGGTCATCGCGGCCGTGGACGGCAGCGCCCGCACATCTGCGGAGGCGTCCTCGGCCTCGGAGTCTTCAAGCTGGTGCCCCAGGATCACCGCGTCATAGGCCGAGGCGCCCAGCGCATCCACCAGTTCGACCGAGCTGCCCGAGCAGGTGACCACGCAGTTGAAGGATTTGAGATAGCCCAGCAGCACCGAGCGCAGGGCCGGATCGCTTTCGCCGACCAGTATGCGCAGGCGGCGACTCGAGACCGACATCTGCTCACCATCGGCGAAGCGGTCCGCCTTGATGGAGTGACGCAGCTTCACCTCGAACCAGAATACCGAGCCGGACCCTTCCTCCGCCGGCGCATAGCCGACTTCGCCATGCATCATTTCCGCCAGCTTGCGGACCAGATGCAGACCGAGGCCCGTTCCCGCCTGCTTGATGTTGTCATCAATGGCGTCCTTGCCCATGGCGTTGAACAATTGCTCGCGCGAGCTCTCGGGCACGCCGGACCCGGTATCGATCACCGAGATCCGCAAGGCGGACAGGCCGGGCTGATCCTCACGCATGGTCAGATTGACCGTGACCCCGCCCTCATCGGTGAAGCGGATCGCATTGTGCGCCAGGATCCGGCACATATGCATCAGACGACCGCCATCGGCGCGCAGTGCGCGCGACCCGTCGCCGTCAAACTCGACATCAAAACTGATATTCTTGGCGGCCGCATGCGGGGCGTGTTCGCGACGCAGACGGTCCGCGAAATCACACGCGGTGATGTCTTCGAGGATCAGCTCCATCCGCCCCGCGTCAATACGGGAGACTTCCAGAACCGTATTGATCAGGCCCTCAAGCTTCTCACCGCTTTCCAGCAAACGCGAGACCATCAGCGATTGCTCGTCTGACAAACGGGTCTTGTCCAGAAGCTGGCCCATGCCGAGCACGCCATTGAGCGGCGAGCGCAGCTCATGGCTCATATTGGCCAGAAGCACAGCGCTCGACCGCGCCGTTTCCTCGGCCTTGCGGGCGGCCTGGTCATTGTGCTCGGCCAGCCGGGCGAGCGCCGCCGCCTGTTCGAGCGTTTTCTTGTTCGCCTCTTCCAGCGCGATATTGGCCGCCACGGAATCCAGCAGGGTATTGGCGTAGGTCTTGGCCAGCATGGTGATGCCCAGCAGGAAGCCGGCCAGCATCACGGCCCCGATGGCGCCCGTGGACAGATCAATGCGCAGCAGGGCGACCGCCCACAGCGTCAGCGAGGGGGCGGCGTAAGCCAGGATCACGCGCCGTTCGCCCGCAGAGGTCAGCACAGCGCCGGCCGCCATGCCCGCGATCACCAGACCGACGATCTGCGATACGAGCGTCGGCGTGTTGGAGGACAGAAGATGCGGGGTCGCGCCCCAGGCCAGGCCGACCACGGCCGACAGCGCAATGTACAGATACATCTCCGCATCATTGGGCGCACGATCCGCGCGACGCGCTCTCAACATCGCCCCGAACCGCAAGAACGGCCCGACACACAGCAGTCCCGCCCAGATCCAGAGGGACACCGTGTTCACATAAGGATGGATGATTGCGGTCAGCAGCAGCGCGTTCACGATATTCAGCGGAACGGCGCGCAGCGCGCTTTTTGACACCAGCTCATACTGCGCTTGCCGCATACGCGCCTTGATGTCGTGTTTCTGATTTTGTTCTGATGGGTTTATACGACCCATTACACCACCTCCGGGACCGCTTTTCGCGGCTCTTCAGAAGGTTTGTGACAGAAAGTTCTTAAAACTGCGTGCACTTCTCTCTCCCTCTACAGAGAAGGCTGCAATCCTTTACGGGAGTGTTAATCGTGATCTTGCGACGGATTGGTCTGAGTGTGCTTGCCTGCTTTGCGATCACCGCCTGTGGCGAGACCACGCCCGCCCCGCAAGACACGGATACAAGCCTGGTCGCCGTGGATCCCGACGCCGAAGCGGAAGTTCTGGCCTGGAGCGATCTGTTGCCGGAACAGGACCTTGAAGCCCTGCAGGCGCTCAGCGAAGGCCGCGCCGACCCGTCCCTGATGAGCATGATGGGCCAGCAAAGCGAGGTCGAGGGCCAGATCGGCACGTTCAATGTGGTCGAGGATCTCGATGGCCTCGTTGTGCGCATGCCCGGCTATATCCTGCCGCTCGATTTCTCGGAAAACAGTTCGGCGCGGGAATTCCTGCTCCTGCCCTATCACGGGGCCTGCGTGCACACGCCGCCGCCGCCGCCGAACCAGATCGTCTATCTGCGCTCGCCGGAGCTGATCCGCTTTGACAGTCTGTGGGAGCCGGTCTGGGTGGAAGGCCGGATGGAAATCGAACGGGTGGACACCGATCTCGCCGCAACCGCCTATTCCATGGTGGTGCGCTCGGTGGAGCCCTATCAGACCCGATAGCGAAACGGGCGCCCGAGAGCGCCCGTTCAGGTCCTAGTGTCGGCGATCGCACGCGTCTGTGGTGAACAGATCCGCAATCACGCCCTCGCAATCGCGATCCCGGCGCGACCGGTGATACCGGCGATCATAGCGGTCCCGGTCATAGCCATGCCCGTAACCGCGGTGATGGCGGCTCGGCGTGGCGATCTCGGCGCGGATTTCGGCCAGCGACAGCGAGACGTCGGTGAAGCGGTCCTGCGCGCGTTCCCAGGAATGAAGCGTGCCGATGCAGGCGCCTTCCTGGTAATCACGCTGGTGCATGCAGGCGGCATAGGCCCGGCAGGCCCCCTCGGCGAAGCGGTAGGCGGCGTCGAGATCAAGCTCGAAGGCGCGCAGCATCTCGGTCCGCTCGGTTTGCGGCCCTGAAGGCGGCTGATCCACGCGCAGCGTGCCCTCGGTCTCTTCATAGCGCTCGTTGACGTCGCCGCCGGACGCATAGCCCGTGATCAGGAGCGCGCGCGCGGCCTCGATGCGTTCATCCCGCTGGGCGCGCAGGGAATCCACCTCGCAAACCTGCAGCGCCGTGTCGATGGCGAGCGCGTCCGCCGTCGCCTCCACCGGGGCCGTGCTGGGCGGATAATAGGGATCGACCGGATGGACATAGGTCGGGTCGGTCTTGCAGCCTGCGAGCGCGGCGGCGCTGATCAGCACGCTGAGAAGGGTCAATTTGCGCATCGGTCCTGTCCTCTCGATCTTGCCGTCACCGGCTCGCATTGGCGTCCAGACACCCGGCGTCGGCCGGGGGACGCGGGCGCGCATGGCGTTGCGCAGGATTTCCATCGCCCGTTCCCCACGACCGGGCGTCTCACTGGCTTCTTCCTCGATCTCCTGCCGGATCCGCGCCCAGCGGGCCTGGGCGCTCGGCGCCCGCGCCAGCTCGGGCGTCGTGCGGAATCGGCGCGCCAGATCGTGTCCCAGATCGGCGGCGTCACGCAGATAGCGTCGGCGCGTTCGGGATTCTCCACGATGGCGCACAGGCGGTAAGAGCCGAAGACCGCGCCCGTGCCATAGATCACGGCGAGATTGAAATTGGCGTCGGGATCACCCCGCACCGCAGCCATTTCCAGCCATTCCAGCGCCAGATCGGTGTTCTGCACCACGCCCAGACCCACCGCATGCATGATCCCCAGAACGTTCTGGACGCTGGGATCACGGGCCGTCTGGGCCGCGTGACACATCAGCTGGGCGGTCTGGCGCGGGGTCAGCGAAGCGGTCTCGTCATAGCCGAGCTCACGCTGGAAGGCGCGCACGGCGCGGCGCGTCTCCGCGCCATAGGTTCCGTCAATCGAACCATTGTAATAGCCCAGCGCGGACAGCGCGGCCTGACGCAGATTGAGCCCGATGACATCCGCCATGACCCGGTCCGGGTCGCGGGCGATGCGCGCCAGGCTGTCCTGGGTGACGGGGCAGTCCACCAGATGGGCCTGCAGGCGACGCTGGGCGAGGATCGAGGATTGCGCCCCGAACGGACGGCCCCAGGCCACCGAGCGGTTCCAGTAGCGCATCGCCGCCTCGCGCGATTCCGGCATCAACGGGCGTCCGCCGGCGCGCTCGCACCCGAAATCGATGATCGAGGAATAGGTCTCGCCGCAATCGAGCTCCAGCGTGGTCAGCTCGGCGTCCCCGCGCAGGAGCCAGTAGCGCGCAGCCTCGCTGTAGACCCGCGCGGCGATGGGCCGGGCACGCACTCCGCCGCGCCCTCGACGCACACCAGCGTGGCGTTCGTGCCGCCGGTATCGGGGTCCACGGTTTCCACATGGAAGGGCCAGGGTTCGGCCGGGAAGGAATCGCGGTTGCGCGGGAACCAGCTCCGGTTCGGATTGAGCCAGCTGTTCGGGCCCTGATAGCCCGGGCGCTGATAGCCGGGAGACGCATAGCCGCGCTGACCGCCCCGCGGCGTCCAGCGCCCTTGCTGACGCGAGGCTTCGGCCAGGGTGCGCGGCTCCCAGTCCTCATCGCGCGAGGACAGGCTGTCGCGCTCATCCGCCGGGTCCGGCTCGGGCTGGAAATCGAAAATGGACTGACGCGCATCACTGTCCGACGCCAGGAAGGCCGCCGTGGCGCCCGCCAGCATCAGCCCCAGCGCCAGAGTGAGAAGGATGGAGAAGCGGTTCATGAATCCTCGCCCCATGCGCCCGGACTGGAGCCATAAGGCCGTTCCTGGCTTTGCGGGCCATAGGCGTCATCCGCGCCATAGCTGTCCTGGTAATAGTCATAGCGCGGCGGCTCGCACACCGGCACGCCGCAAATGTCGGACGCATCCACACACACCCGCGCATCGCGCCCGGTGAAGGTGTTCTGCGCCAGCCGCCCGTCGAAATAGCGGCGGCGATAGGCGTCGCGCTCCAGATCTCGCACATAGGACTGATAGGCCCGCTGGGAGAGCTGAACGCTCAGAATGCCGGCGAAGCACTGGCAGTTCTTGTCGCCATAGGTGTCGGTGCAAGCGAGGTAGATCGGATCGTCATGATCCTCGCCCCACATGATGCCGGCCATGCGCCATCCGCCAAAAATCAGCAAGATGATCACGATCAGGCCCGCAAGAGCCCAGATCCAGCCTAACCCGTAGGAATATCGATCCTGTTCATGCATGTGCGCCTGTCCCGCCTCACCCCAAGCGTCCACCCTCTGTTAAGGTTAACCTATGCTTAAGGCGTCCACCCGGCAACCAGAACGGATCAAGTTTCGTTGAGTTCCCCTTTTTCGGGTCAGGCCTGCGATTTTTTCACATCACCCCGATAGGGCGTGTCCGGGTCCTTGAAGACCACATACACCGCCGGGATCACCAGCAGGGTCAGCAGGGTCGAAGACAACAGGCCGAACAGCAGCGAGATCGCGAGGCCCTGGAAGATCGGGTCAAACAGGATCACAGACGCGCCCAGCATGGCCGCCAGCGCGGTCAGAAGGATCGGCTTGAAGCGAATCGCCCCGGCCCGCAGCACGGTCTCGCGCAGGGTCTCGTCGGCCCGCGCCTCATGGCGGATGAAATCCACCAGCAGGATCGAGTTCCTGACGATGATCCCCGCCAGCGCAATGAAGCCGATCATCGACGTCGCCGAGAACGGCGCGCCGAACAGGGCGTGCCCGATCAGGATGCCGATCAGCGTCAGCGGCACAGGGGTCAGGATCACCAAGGGCGCCCGGAAGGAGCCGAACTGGGCCACCACCAGCACGTAGATTCCCGCGAGCGCCACCATGAAGGCCGCGCCCATATCGCGAAAGGTCACATAGGTGATCTCCCATTCGCCATCCCAGAGGAGGGTCGGCGCATCATCGCTGATCGGCTGGCCGAAGAGGCGAATTTCCGGCCGCGGCAGGTCTTCGGGCCAGCTGTCGCTCTCGATCAGTTCAGCCACCGCGCCCATGCCATAGATTGGCGCTTCATAGCGGCCTGCGAGTTCAGCCATCACCATGTCCGCAAAGCGGCCATCGCGGCGATAGATCACGGGCGAGCCTTCAACTTCGCGCACGCTGACCACATCGCCAAGCTCCACCACCGTGCGGTCGCCGGGCAGGAGATTCGCGGGCACCGGCGTTGAGAGCAGGCGCTCCGTCCAGACCCGGCCGGACCGCGGCAGGTCTATCGTGATCTCGAGCGGATTGCGGCCATCGCCCTGCTGGGCGTAGCCCACCGCGCGGCCATCGAGCAGGATGCGCAGCGTGTCGAACACATCGCCCTGCTCCACGCCATAGAATTCGAGATTGTCCTGATCGATCACGATCTGAAGACGCGGGCGCGGCTCGCCGAAGCTGTCATCCACATCAACGATATAGTCGACCTCTTCAAAGATGCGGCGGACCTCCGAGGCCACGGCCCGGCGGGTCTCGCCATCGGGGCCATAGATCTCCGCCAGCAGCGTCGCCAGAACCGGCGGTCCGGGCGGGGTTTCGGCCACCTTGATCACCGTGCCTTCGGGCATGGGGATGGCGCTCAGAAGCTCACGCGCTTCCAGCGCGATGTCATGGCTCTGGCGCTTGCGATGGTGACGCGAGGCCAGATTGACCTGCAGATCGCCCTGCTCGGGATTGGTGCGGAAGAAGTAATGGCGCACCAGGCCGTTGAAGTTGAACGGCGCTGACGTTCCGGCATAGGCCTGGATCGACATCACCTCTTCGACGCCAGACAGCACGTCGGCGGCTTCAAACAGGACGCGTTCGGTGTCCTCGAGGCTGGACCCTTCAGGCAGGTCCACGATCACCTGGAACTCGGACTTGTTGTCAAACGGGAGCAGTTTCACCGTCACCAGACCTGCCGGGATCATCATCATGATGACCAGCGTCATGACGCCCGCGCCGATCAGGAAGGTCCAGGCGCGCGCCCGGCTTTTCACCACCCAGCCCGCAATTGACCGGTAGGCGCGACCGAGACGGGTCTCGCTGTCCTCGGCGCCATGGGCGTGCTCGCCGGCATTGCCAGCGATCTTCACCATCAGCAGGGCGTGATCAGCATGGCGACGAAGAAGGAGAAGATCATCGCCGCCGAGGCGTTGATCGGGATCGGCGCCATGTAGGGCCCCATCAGGCCCGACACGAACAGCATGGGCAGCAACGCCGCCACGACGGTCAGCGTCGCGACGATGGTGGGATTGCCCACCTCGGCGACGGCCTGAACGGCGGCGTCGATCTTGTTGCGGCCATCCTTCATCGCCCAGTGACGGGCGATGTTCTCGATCACCACGATGGCGTCATCCACCAGAATGCCGATGGAGAAGATCAGCGCGAACAGGCTGACCCGGTTGATGGTGAAGCCCAGCGTGTTGGACGCGAACAGCGTCAGAAGGATGGTGGTGGGAATGACCACCAGCACGACGATGGATTCCCGCCAGCCCACCATCAGCGCGATCAGCACCACAATTGAGACTGTGGCGAGCCCGAGATGGAAGAACAGCTCATTGGCCTTCTCCGCCGCCGTCTCCCCGTAATTGCGGGTGATATCGACGCTCACCCCGTCCGGGATCAGCGTGCCGCGCAGGGTCTCGACCGTTTCCAGCACATGCTCTGCCACCACGACCGCATTGGCGCCGGGGCGCTTGGCGAGCGCGAGGGTCACCGCCGGCGCGCGGGCCCAGTCCCCGGTCGCGCCATGGCCGTCTTCCGCGTGAGCGTCACCCTCACGGCTGAGGGACCAGACGCGGTGATCGGAGGGTTGAGCTCCGATCACCACGTCCGCCACATCGCGGACATAGACGGGGCGTCCGTCGCGCGTTGTGAGCAGTAACAGACCAATCGAGCGGGATCACGCAGGGTTTCGCCCACAAGGGTTTGCGCCACCGCGCCGTCCTGAAACACCGGCCGCACGGGGAAGGCGGAATTGGCCGCCGCGATCTTGCCCGCCAGCTGTTGCAGGGTGACGCCATAGAGCGCCAGCCGTTCGGGATCGGGCTCGATGCGCACCTGATCAGCGCGACCGCCGACAATGAAGCTGAGCCCCGACCCGTCCACCGAGGTCAGCCGCGATTGCAGCTCTTCGGCCAAAGTCAGCAAGGACGCGTCCGTCCAGCGTTCGCCGAAGCCCGGCTCCGGGCTCAGCGTCAGGGTCAGGATCGGCACGTCATTGATGCCGCGCGCCACGATCAGGGGTTCGGGCACGCCCAGCGGCAGCTGGTCGTAATGGCCGCGAATTTCCTCATGCACGCGCAGGACGGCGATGTCCTCGGGCACGCCCACCTTGAAGCGGGCGGTGACCAGAACCTGGTCGTCCATGGTGTTGGAATAGGTATGCTCCACCTCGGAAATGCCCGAGATGATCGCTTCCAGAGGCTCGGTGATCAGCTCGACGGCGTCCGCAGCGGCCAGACCGTCCGCGCGCACCATGATGTCGATCATCGGCACCGAGATCTGCGGCTCCTCCTCGCGCGGGATGGTCAGGAGCGCAATCAGCCCCAGCCCAAGCGCCGCCAGCAGGAAGAGCGGGGTCAGCGGCGACCGGATGAAGCCCTTCGCCAGATTGCCGGACAGTCCCAGTTTCATGGCTGCACCAGCAGATCGCCCGGTTGCAGACCGGAGAGGATTTCAACCTGTTGCGCGCCGTCGTCGCCCACGCGCACCCCGCCGCGCTGGACCACCACGTCATGAGGGTTGCCGTCGGCGTCCAGCACGCTGACATAATCAAGCCCGTAGCGGGTCTCGATCAGCGCGGAGGGAATGAGGATGCCCGGACGGCGTCGGTATAGATCAGGACGCGCACCCGCTCGCCCACGAAGAAATCGCCCAGGCCCTCCACGACAGCATCGGCCGTGACGCGGCCCGCCTCGATGCGCGGATAGACCTGTCGGATCGTGCCGGTGTTGGCGAGCCCGTCCGCGGTCATCGCCCCGCCTGCAAGCGCGATGGGGTCGCCCTCGGCGATAAAGCGGGCATGGCGCTCGGGCACGGACAGGCGCAGCACGTAAAGATCGGTGGCGATCTCGCGATCTGCTCGCCCGGCATCACCACACTGCCCGCCGTCACCGGCACGGACAGGACGACGCCCGTGGCCGGGGCCAGCACATCGCCCTCGCGTGAGCGCTGCACGGTCACGGCGCGTTGCTGACGCGCGGAGGTGACCTGGTTCTCATAGCCTCACTGGTGCGCGCCGCTCGAGGCGCGCCTCGCCACAAGGCCCGCTCATACAGGCGCTCATCGCGCGAGAGGTCGGCGCGAGCCTGTTCGAGCTGGGCGGTCACGGCGGCCAGCTGCGAGTTGAGCGAGCCGATCTGCGGCGCCAGCTGGTCATCCACGACCACCGCCAGAACCTCGCCCGCTTCAACGCGGTCGCCCTCATCCACGCGCAATTCGCCGATCGTGCCCGACAGGCGCGCCCGCGCCATGGTCACATCCACGCTCTGCACCGTGGCGAACACGGCCTTCTGGTCGGTGATCGAGGTTTGTTGAACCTCATAGGCGTCAGATTGCGCCCAGCCAGCAGCCGGGCCCAACACCAGCGCGAGCGATACCAGCACCATCGAACGGATCATGCACGTCCTCCTTGTGCGCGCTCGGCGGGACTCAATCCCGGCGCACTTGTCACTTATCAAAATAGATAAGTGTTGGAGGCTTGTCACCCGCCCGCGCTGCTCTGCCGCACCTGGGGTGCTGGAGCGTGGCGCACATATGAAAAACGCCCCGTGCGGGGCGTATGGATGGCGCTTGATCTGCAGGAGAAGGGGTGGTGGCGGGGGGAGACTTGAACTCCCGACCTCACGATTATGAGTCGTGCGCTCTAACCAGCTGAGCTACCCAGCCAAACCGTGTGTCCGCAACAGGGTGGGCTGCGAACCGGAGGGAGGCGTATAACCGCGCGCGGGCCGCCTTGCAAGGGGCCCGCGCTGATGCGGCGACACCAAAGTCAGTTACGCGGCGCGCACCGAAGCGAGGAACTCGCCGACCGCCTTGCGCAGCCCCGAGGATTCGGTGTTGAGCGCATGGCTGGCCGAGTTCACCTGGGCGGCGCACTGGCCGGTTTCCGCAGCGGCGGCGTCCACCTGGCCAATGGATTCGGCCACTTCACGGGTGCCCGAGGCCGCTTCGTGGGCGGCGCGGGTGATTTCCGACGCGGCGGCGCGCTGTTCTTCCATGGCCGCGGCGATGGCGGCGGAGATGTTGTTCATCTCCGAGATGACCTCGCCGATATTCTCGATGGCGGAAACGGTCTTGCCCGTCGCGCCCTGAATGCCGGAGATCTGGTCGGAGATGGACTTGGTGGCGTTCGCGGTCTGCTCGGCCAGGGTCTTCACCTCGCTGGCCACAACCGCAAAGCCCTTGCCGGCCTCGCCCGCGCGCGCGGCCTCGATGGTGGCGTTCAGCGCCAGCAGGTTGGTCTGCTCGGCGATGCCCTCGATCAGGTTGACGATATCGCCGATACGGGCGGCGGCCTCATCAAGCTGGGCCACATCGGTATTGGTCTGCTGGACGCGGTTGGCGGCGTCCTGGGCGATCTCGGTGGAGCGGGAGATCTGCTGGCGATCTCGGCGATCGAACCGTCATCTCCTCGGCGCGGCGGCCACCGTGTCCACGTTCTCGGCGGCGCGGCCGCCCGAAGCGTTCACGCGGGCCGTGGTCTCGCCAGCGCTGCGCGAGGAATGATCCAGAGCCGTAGCCGCGCTTTCCATTTCCTCGGCGGCGTTGCCCACAGCATCAAGCGCGCGACGGGAGACATCGTCGAACTGGGCGACCAGCTCCTCGATCCGCTTGGCGCGGGCTTCACGGGCGAGGCGCTCGGCTTCGCTTTCCTGCTCCAGACGCTGACGCTCGATGGCATTCTGACGGAAGACCGCGACGGCCTTGGCCATCTCGCCGATCTCGTCCTTGTCATTGTCCTCGATCTCCTGACCAAGATCGCCCTTGGCCAGATCCTTCATGGCGCGAGCGATGCGGGTCAGGCGGGTCAACAGGTTGCGGGAGACGTAGAAGTAACCCACAGCGCCGCCCACAGCGACGGACAGGACCGCGAACACCCACATCAGGGTCGAGCCGAAGGCCATGGCGTTCAGGCCGCCCTGGCTGGCTTCCGCCTGATCGGCGAGCGCGGAATCGCGGGTCTGGGTGACGATCTCGGCGAGCGCAGCGTCCATGATGCGCGCGTCTTCGACGAGCATCTCGGTTTCGTCGATCATCTCAAGCTCGGTCAGGCGCAGGTTGAACATGCCCTGGTCGCCTTCGGCATAGGCCAGAAGCGTGTCGATGGCGTCGCGCAGCTCCTGGGTCGCGACATCGCCCAGAATGGCCATGTTGATGCTCAGATCATCAGCCGCGTAATAGTATTCGTCCTGGATTTCAGAAACTTCGCCAGCGCTGTCGGCCGTGCTGAGCTCGGCGAAGCGCGCGGCGACAAGGTTCACGGCCATGGACGAGCGCAGAAGCGTTTCGATGACGCCTTCGTCGCTGGTTTCATCCAGCGCCGCTTCGAGCATTTCAGAGACAGCCGCGCGCTGACGCAGGACGCCGCGCATGGCAGACTCGCGTGCGGACACGGCTTCCAGCTTGGCGCTCACCGGGCCGGAGGCCTCGTTCACGGCGGAGCCGACGCCGTTGAGCGCTTCGGTCAGCGCATCGGCGTTGGCGGCGTTGAGGCCGGCCTGACGCAGGGAGTCGATGGCGGCGCGCGCCTCACCCATCAGCGTGTCGAGGCGCGAGGCGGACACCTGCTGGTCAATCGTGTCGCGCGAACGCGAAAACGCCGCCAGTTCGCCTGTCAGGGCGCCCGAGGCGGCTTCAAGTCTTTGGGCTGCGGCGGCGCGAGGCGCTGTTTCCTCGACAATGGCGTCCAGAGCGTTCCTTGAACTCGAGAATGCGAACAAGCCTGCGGCGCTGGTCGCCAGAGTAATCACGATCACGGCGGCGAATGCAGCCAGCAGGCGTGTCTGCACAGAGTGGAACGAGATCGCCATCAGTCAGCCCCAATTAAGGTTAATACTCTCACGCACAAAAAACGGCGCAGCCAATTTCTGACTGCGCCGTCTTGATAAAAGGTTTATCCGCCGAAGTTAAAATCGAAGCGGCGTTCAACACCCTGGGCGCCCGGGCCCGAGGCGTAGCGCCAATCTTCCAGCGCGCGCAGCACGGAGCGCTCGAACACGCCGGCCGGAGTGGCCTCGACAACTTCAACGTCAGACACGGCGCGTCGGCGGTCACATTGTAACGCACCACGACATGGCCTTCGATTTCACGACGCTCGGCCGCACGCGGAAATTCCGGAGCGGACGCCTCAACCAGTTCCGGCTCCTGCGCCAGCGCCGGAGCGGCGCCGAAAGCGGAGATCAGAGACACGGCAGCGAAAACACCAGCAAACTTTTTCATAGTCACACCCAAACCTTGCAAGGGGGCCTGTTTCTGAGGCCCACAAACTTCCCAAAACGTCTACGTCAGAGCGTGTTGTCCGCCCTTTGAACGTTCGACAGTGCAGGTTTATGACAGAAAGGGCTGAATCTTCGTTTAAGGTGTATGCCTAACAGCGCGTAAATTTTCGCTCAGGTCTTCTGGTCCGCGCAGGGCCCGGTTTCGACCTCCACGGTGACGTGGGTGAGCTTGTAGCGCTCGGCCAGGCGGGACTTGATCGCCACGATGATCGCGGGCGCATCCGCCTCGGGCTCGATCCGGGCATGCAGCGTGGCCATGGGGCGGTCCGGCGTCAAGGACCAGACATGCACATGGTGGATGTCGAGCACATCCTCGATCTCCGCCGTCAGGTCCGCGCGCAGCACGCTGGGATCGATATGATCGGGCGCCGCCTCCAGCAACACCCGTCCCGCATCGCGCACCAGCCGCCAGGCCGATATGCCGATCAGCCCGGCAATCAGCAAGGACAGCAGCGGATCGATCGGCGTCCAGCCGGTCCACCAGATCACGCCTGCTGCGATAATGGCCGCCACAGACCCCAGAAGATCGCCCATCACATGAGCGAGCGCGCCGCGGATATTGAGATTGTCGGTGTCCGCGCCGTGCAGCACGCCAAAGGCGGCGATATTCACGATCAGCCCCAGCACCGCGATCACCATCATGCCGGTCGCCTCGATCTCGTTGGGATCAAACAGGCGCATCACCGCCTCGCAGGCGATCCAGACCACCAGGATGGACAGCGTCACCCCGTTGGCGAAAGCCGCGAGGATCTGCAAACGGTCATAGCCATAGGAGCGTTTGTCGGTCGCCGGGCGGCGCGACAGGCGGAACGCCCCCCAGGCCAGGATCAGCGCGGCGAAGTCGGTGAGCATGTGCGCCGCATCCGCCAGCAAGGCCAGCGACCCGGTCAGCAGCCCGCCAATCACCTCGGCCAGCATGAAGCCGCCCGTCAGCGCGGCTGCGATCAGCGTGCGCGTCTCGTTGCGCCCATCCACAGGATGAGCGTGAGAATGACCATGGCCGTGATGGTGATGGTCGTCCCCATGATCATGGTCATGGGCGTGATCGTGAGACGGGTGTGCGTGATTGTCAGACATGCCCCTCCCCTAGCGCTTCGCCCGGGACAAAGGAAGCCATGACATAACGTTACGCCTTGCCCGCACCCTCCTCAGAGGCGAGGATCGCTCCCGGATGCGCTCCGGAGGGGAATCGAGATGAAGCAAAGCCTGGCGCTGACCGTGCTGTACGCGCTGTTGCTGCTGACAGCCTGCGCAAGCGTGCCGTTCTCCACGCTCGCCGCCTATTCCCGGCTTGAGCTCGAGGATATCGACTTCGCCACAGCGCGCCTCGCCGTGCATTATCCCGGCCTGACCGATCATCCCGGCGAGTGGATCGTCACTACGACCCTGCGTCAGGATGGAGAGGTGCTGGAGGAGGCCCGATTCGACCTCGTGGCGGACCAAGGCCCGGTCGAGCGCCTCCCTTTCCTTGGTCTCGCACCGCAGGACCGGCCGATCATCCTGCGTTTGTCAGAGCGCGACGTCCAACGCGCCGAGGCGCTGCGCGACCGCATCAATAGAACCGAAGCCGGATCGCTCAGCTTCGTTTTTGAAACGCGGTTTCAGGCCGATCAGCTGTGCGGATCAGACGCCCGCGCCAATGTCTGGACGCGTCCCAATGGGGAAAGCGAGTATCGCCGCGCCGCGCGCAATGCGGATGTGGCGAGGCTGCTCGGGGACAGCCTCACCCAGGCCTGCGAGACCTGATCACACCGAAATGTGGATCGGGTGGCCCAGCGCCGTCAGCACGCCTTCCGCGAAGCCTTCGGTCAGGGTCGGGTGCACGTGAATGGTGCCCGCCACGTCTTCCAGGGTCGCGCCCATCTCCAGCGCCAGGGCGAACTCGCCGGACAATTCGGAGACGTGTTTGCCGACCGCGTGAATGCCGAGGATGACATGATCGCTCTCGCGCGCGGTCACGCGCACGAAACCGCCATCCGCGCCGCCTTCCATGGTCAGCGCACGGCCCGACGCCGCCAGCGGGAACTTGCCGGTAATGACCGTCTCGCCTTTCGCCTTGGCTTCATCCGGGGTCAGGCCGACGCCCACAAGCTCAGGCTCAGTGAAGCAGACCGCCGCGACGGAGACCGGATCATAGGCGCGCTTGTGGCCGGCGATGATCTCGGCGACCAACTCACCCTGCTTGGTGGCCTTGTGCGCCAGCAGCGGCTCGCCCACCAGATCGCCAATGGCGTAGACGCCGCGCATGGCGGTGCGGCACTGATGGTCGATCTTCACGAAGGGGCCGTCCATGTCGACGCCCATAGTCTCCAGGCCCCAGCCTTCGGTGACCGGCTTGCGGCCGACCGCAACGAGGATCTTGTCCGCCTCGATACGCTGGGTTTCACCCTTGGCGTCCTCGAACTCGAGGAAGGTCTGACCGCCCTCCTCGACCGCGCCCTTGGCCTTGCAGCCGGTGTGCAGCGCGACCTTGTTCTTCTTCAGCCACATCTGGACCGGGCGGATCAATTCCTTGTCATAGCTGGGCAGGATGGAATCGAGCGCTTCGACCACGGCGACGTCAGAGCCCATCTTGCGGAAGGCGATGCCGAGCTCGAGGCCGATATAGCCGCCGCCGACCACCACCAGCTTTTCCGGGCGCTCGGTCAGTTCCAGCGCCTCGGTCGAGCCGATGACATCGCCGCCGAACTTCATGAAGGGCAGCTCGGTTTCCTTCGAGCCCGTGGCGAGGATGACGTTCTCCGCCGTGATCTCAACGGTTTCGCCGTCCTCCATCTCAACCACACAGGTCTTGGCGTTCTTGAAGGTCGCCCAGCCGTTGATGGCCTCGACTTTCGCCGCCTTGAGCAGCTGACCCACGCCCTTGGTGAGTTTGGAGACGATGCCGTCTTTCCATTCGGTCACGCCCGCCATGTCGAGGGTCGGGTCAGACACTTTCAGGCCCATCTCGTCTTTCTGGGCGTGATGGACCATCTCCTCGAACTTGGAGCCGGCGTGGATGAAGGCCTTGGACGGGATGCAGCCCCGGTTCAGGCAGGTGCCGCCCAGGCCGTGCTTGTCCACGATGATGGTGTCCAGGCCCAGCTGGCCCGCACGAATGGCGGCGGGATAGCCGCCCGGGCCGCCGCCGACGACGAGAACCTGACACGTTTTAGACTGGGCCATGAGCAAAACTCCTGCGGGTCCGGTATAGATTGGCGTGATGTTTAGACGCTCGGCGTCCAACAAAAAGGGGCAGGCTGAAACCTGCCCCATGCGCCAGTAAAGGTCCGTACAGATTAGCTCTTCTCGACATTGACCTTGGTGTTGTCCGCCCAGCGTTTGGTCAGCCCGGCGCCGCTGGCCACGGCGATGCCCAGGAAGATCATGTCCGCGATCACGATCCAGGTGGCGGGGATGCCGACCTGCACGAGCGCCCAGGTCAGACCGCCAATCGCCAGAAGCGCGCCCATCAGGAAAATGCCGAACGTTTTCATCTCATCACCCATTGTCTGTGCTGGGTGAGGAACGCGATGTCGCACGCGAAGGTTCCGATCAGGCGCGCCCTGGCCAATGTCATAGGCGGTGAAAAAGGCCTGCACGAGGTCGGAGCGGTGCACCTCGGACCGGTCCGGCCGGTTCCCCCACCACAGGCTTTCTGTATTGGCGAAGGCGATCAATGTCAGGCCGCGTTCGGGGACTTTCAGATAGATCGCGGAATAGGCCTCCGGCTGCCAGCCGGAATGAAACACAAGACGTTCTCCCTGATAATCCTGAAGGAACCAGCCATTGGCGTATTCCGATGGCGTGCCGTCGGCATTGCTGGGCGGCGTCCACATCGCCTGTCTCTGGGCTTCTGTCAGAAGCGTGCCGTCATCCAGCGCCCGGTCAAAGCGCGCCAGATCCATAGGCGTCATGTAGAGCCCCGCCGCACCCCGGAAATCATCATCCGGAAAAGCCTGCTTCACCAGACGCTCGCCATCAAAAAGGAAGGGCGGCGCCAAATGGCTGAGCACGTGGTAATTCCGGGTATCGCGCCAGCCCGCCATGGTGTCGGTCATCTCAAGCGGATTTAGCACATAGGCGCGCACCAGAGCGCGGAAGTCCCGCTCATGCACCTCATCCACCCAGCGGCCCAGCCGCGCAAAGACCAGAGCGTTGTAATAAAAGTCCGTTCCCGGCTCCCCATTGACCTGCATGTTCACCACCTGGCGCAGGGTCTGGCCCTGACAGGTGAAGTCCGGGAACATCACGCCCCCCACGTCTCCGCCCGCCAGCGGAATGTCGGAGTCCGGTAACCACTCGCACAAGCCGCGCCAGTCCTCGGCGTCCGCCATGGGGCGATCGAGATCGATCTCGCCCGCCTGATCGGCGAGAAACAGCGTGGTTCCGGTCACGGTCTTGGTGACAGATGCGGTGAAATAGGTCGTGTCGGCGCTCGTCGCGACTTCGCCTCGTCATCAGACCAGCCAGATAGGCTTCGACCTCGGCCTCGCCATCGCGCAACACCAGCACGGACAGGCTGGGGATCTGATGCGCGCGGCGATACTCGGCCAGGCCGCTCTCAAAGGTCTCGGCCGGCGTCTGGGCGCAAGCCAGCCCCCCGGCCATCAGCGCCAGCGCTGTCGCGAATGCGGCGTGTCTCATCATCTCGGCTCTCCTTATGGGAGCAAGCCTAGCAGATGGGCCGGACGCTTGGATGAGTTCGGCGTAAGGCGTCACGCCTCGGCGGGACGAGCGCCAAAGCGCAGAAGCTGGCCCTCCAGAACCCCGCGCACCTGATCAATGACGAACGCCTTGAGATCGTCCGGGCTGCGCGGCATCAGGGAGGCCGTACTCGCCAGAGTCACCAGGCCATAAGCAGCCGCCAGCGCCGCGAAGGCGAGATCACGCGCATCTGTCTCGCGCTCGCCCTTCTCTGCGCCCAGCGCCAGACGCGACCAGATCATCAGCTGATCAAGCTCGGCCTTGAGCGCCTCGCCCAGTGCGCAATGGCTGTCCATATCCTGCCGCGACCGGGTCAACATCAGCGTGTGAAGATAGGACCGGTCGAGCGCGAAACGGACATAGACCTCGAACGCGGTCTGAAGCGGGCGCGACGCGTCGTGACATTCCGCCATTTGCGCGCTGAGAAGCTGGCGATAGCCCTCGGCGGCGACTTCGGCCAGCACCGCGTCCCTGTCCGGGTAGTGGCGGTAGAGCGCGCGATGATCCACGCCCACCGCCTTGGCCAGCGCGCGCATGGTCAGCGTGTCGGCGCCCTCCGCCTCGATCAGAGTCAGCGCCTGGCGGATCGCCGTCTGCCGCACCTCGCCATGATGGTATTTGCGCCCGGCCATCAGCCGGTTTTCTTGACGTGCCAGTTCACCACCATTTCGGCGACGGTCACGCCCTCGGCGTCGGCAATCGCAACGTTGATATCAAAGACGACCTTGCCGACGTCAGCCGAGTTCCTGGCGGATCGCCTCGCGTCTCGGTTCGCCACGGCCGTCGCCGTCAGACCGGTCTTGCCGGTCTTGAGATACTTGATGCTGGCATCCGCCGCCACGGGCCGCGCCGCCATCAGCTGGTCGCCCAGCACGCCGCCCAGCGCCGCGCCCGAGGCCGCCTCGCCCAGCGTGAACATGGCGCCGGCATGCATGGTCTGGATGTGGTTCTCCACCTCGGGGCGCTTTTTCAGCGCCGCCACACCGCGCTGGGGCGAGACTTCAACGAGCTCAACGCCTGTCACCGTCGCGAACGGCACGGATTTATCCATATGATCCCGGATCATCTCATAGATCGACATCAAACCCTCCTAATGTCACCAGTGGTGACATTAGGAGGCGGAGGTTTGGGTGGCAAGGGGGAAGTTGGGGAATGAGTGCGACGTTGGCACTTCCAATGGGTCCCCGGGCGAAGCCCGAGTACCGAGATGTGTCGCTCTACCCCTCGGCCTTCGGACTTGATCCGGAGGCCCATGCACCACCCGTCTCTCCCCATGTCATTCACCGGTTTATCCGGTGAATCCATGCCGTGCCCTGTCATCGGACCCACCGGCATGGATCCCCCGCATGAAGCAGGGGATGACAGGATTGGGGAACGCGTTGGTCACACAGAACCCGTCATCCCGGCCTTGAGCCGGGATCTACTGCATGCGTCTCTGTGATCAGAACAGAGCGGTTTCGGTAGATCCCGGATCGCTTCGCGTCCGGGATGACAGCCATTTGATTGCTCGCAAACAAAAAGCCCGGCGCGAGCGCCGGGCTTTCATACGTTTCAGACAGGGCCAACCCTAATCCATGAACAGCGTCGCGGGGTTTTCGAGATACCCCTTCATCTCCTGCACCAGCAAGGCCGCTTCATAGCCGTCCACGATGCGGTGATCGAAGCTGGAGGACAGGTTCATGATCTTCTTCGGCACCACGCGGCCCGCCTCGTCATAGCGCGGCAGGGTCTGCATCTTGTTCACGCCGATGATCGCCGTCTCGGGATGGTTGATCACCGGGGTGGTGACAATGCCGCCAATGGCGCCCAGCGAGGTGATGGTGATGGTGGAGCCCGTCAGCTCGTCCTTGGTGGCCTTGCCGGCCTTGGCCGCATCGCCCAGGCGCTTCACCTCGGCGGCGACTTCCCAGATATCGAGACTTTCGGCGTGCTTGATCACCGGCACCATCAGCCCGTTGGGCGTGGCGGCGGCGATGCCGCAGTGGATGCCGTCATGCTGGGTCAGCAGCGAACCATCGGTGTCGAAATGCGCGTTCGCCTGCGGGAATTTCGGCAGGGATTTGACGAGCGCCAGAACAAGGAAGGGAATGATGGTCAGCTTGGTCTGATCATCGGACTTCTTGGCATTCATGTGCGCGCGCAGGTCTTCGAGCGCGGTCAGGTCGATCTCGTCCACATAGGTGATGTGCGGGATGGTGCGCTTGGCGTGCGCCATGTTCTCGGCGATCTTGCGGCGCAGGCCGATGACCTTAATGTCCTGCTTGCCGGTGCGCGGCGCCTTGGACGCGCCAGCCCCACCCGCTTTCGAGACAAGACGACCGCCCGCGGCGATGAAATCATCAAGATCATTATGGGTGATCCGGCCCGCAGGCCCCGTTCCCGGCACATGGGCGAGATCAATGTCGGCCTCAAGCGCGCGCTGACGCACCGCCGGGCTCGCCAGCGGACGTTCGCCATTGGAACGCGCAGGCGCGGCGGTTTTCGCCGGAGCCGGTTTCGGCTCGGGCTTGGGTTCCGGCTTCGGTTCGGGTTTCGGCTCTTCCTTGGGGGCCTCGGCCTTGGGCTCCTCCTTGGGCGCGTCCTTGGTTTCCGGCTCCGCCGTGTTCTCGACATCATCGGGCACTTCGCCATCCACATCGATGACGAGGATTTCGGTGCCGACCGCGATCACTTCACCGGGCTCGCCGACAATGGATTTGACCACGCCGTTCACGGCGCAGGGAATCTCGACGGTCGCCTTGTCGGTCATCACATCGAGGATGTGCTGGTCTTCAGTGACCTTGTCGCCGGCCTTGATGTGCCATTCGACGATTTCCGCCTCGACGACGCCTTCGCCCACATCGGGGAGCTTGTACTTGTATTCGCTCATGCTCAGGCCTCCGTCACGGTCTTCATCGCGCGGGCAAAACGGTCGCGCGTGGGGAAGTACGCCCATTCATGGGCGTGCGGATAGGGAATGTCCCAGCCGGTCAGGCGGAAGATCGGCGCTTCCAGAGCGTAGAAGCATTCTTCCTGGATCTGGGCGGCCAGCTCGGCGCCGAAACCCGAGGTGCGCGGCGCTTCCTGGGCGACGACGACACGACCGGTCTTGTTCACCGACTTGGCGATGGTCTCGATATCATAGGGCACGAGCGTCTTGAGATCGATGATCTCGGCGTCGATGCCCGCCGCTTCGGCGGCCGCCTGAGCGACGTGAACCAGCGTGCCATAGGCGATGACGGTGCAGGCTTCGCCTTCGCGGACGACTTCCGCCTTGCCCAGCTCGACGGTGTAATGGCCTTCGGGGACCTCGCCCTTGGCGTGCTTGGCCCAGGATTTCAGCGGGGTGTCCGGCACGCCGTCAAACGGGCCATTATAGATCCGCTTGGGCTCGAAGAAGATCACCGGATCGCCGCTTTCCAGCGCCGCGATCAGGAGCCCCTTGGCGTCATACGGGTTGGACGGCACGACGACCTGAAGGCCCGGCACATGGGTGAAGAAGGCTTCCGGGCTCATCGAGTGGGTCTGGCCGCCGCGAATGCCGCCGCCCCAGGGCGAGCGCACCACGCAGCCCGAAGTGAACTGCCCCGCCGAGCGATAGCGGATGCGGCTCATCTCGGAGATGATCTGGTCGATGGCCGGGAAGATGTAGTCGGCAAACTGGATCTCGGCGATGGGCTTGAGCCCCTTGGCCGCCATGCCGACCGCCATGCCGGCGATCGCCGCCTCGTTGATCGGGGTGTCGAACACCCGGTCGAGGCCGTATTTCTCCTGCAGCTTGTCGGTGGCCTTGAAGACGCCGCCGAAATAGCCCGCATCCTCGCCGAAGATCACGACGTCCGGATCACGCTCCAGCAGCACGTCCATGGCGGAGTTCAGCGCCTGAATGATGTTCATGGCCGGCATGGATTAAACCCCCAGATCCTGGCGTTGACGGCGCAGGCGCCAGTCAGGCTTGGCGTACACGTCCTCAAAAATGCTCTCGGTGGGGCTGAGCGGGCTTCATGCAGCGTGCCGTGGCTTTCCGCTTCCTTGTAGGATTTCACCACCAGCGCGGTCATCTGCTCTTCCAGCTTGGCGTGGCGGTCTTCATCCCACTCGCCCTTGCCGATCAGATGCTGCTTGAGGCGCTCGATGGGATCGCCCAGCGGCCAGCGGTCGAATTCGGTCTTCGGACGGTATTTGGTCGGGTCATCCGAGGTGGAGTGCGCATCGGCGCGATAGGTGAACAGCTCAAGCACCGTCGCGCCCTTGCCCTGGCGGGCGCGCTCGGCGGCCCACTGGGTCGCGGCGTAGACGGCGAGGAAGTCATTGCCATCCACCCGGATCGACGCCAGGCCATAGCCCAGCCCCTTCGCCGCGAAGGTCGGCGCATCGCCGCGGGCGATGTTCTGGGTGGAGGAGATGGCCCACTGATTGTTCACGACGTTGAAGATCACCGGCGCGCGATAGGTGGACGCCAGCGTCAGACCCGCGTGGAAGTCGCCTTCCGCCGTCGTGCCGTCGCCAATCCAGCTCGCGGCGATCTGGTCCTCGCCCTTGTAGGCGCACGCCATGGCGTAACCGGCGGCCTGCGGGAACTGGGTGCCCAGATTGCCCGAGATCGTGAAGAAGCTGCCTTCCGCCCAGGTGTAGTGCACCGGCAACTGACGCCCCTTGAGATTATCGCGGCTGTTGGAGATGCAATGGCACATCATGTCCACGATGTTGCGCCCGCGTGCGAACAGGATGCCCTGCTGGCGATAGCTGGGGAACACCATGTCATTGGGCTTGAGCGCCATGGCGGCGGCGACGGCGACCGCCTCCTCGCCCGTGGACTTCATGTAGAAGCTCATCTTGCCCTGGCGCTGCAGCTTCAGCATGCGCTCGTCATAGATGCGGGTGAGCACCATATGGCTCAGACCCTCGCGCAGGACTTCCGGGCTCAGCTCCGGGTTCCAGTCCCCGACCGCCTGGTGGTTATGGTCGAGCACGCCCACAAGGCCGGTGGCCAGGTCGCGGGTCTCTTCCCAGCCCGAAGACGGATCCGGGCGCGGCGCCTCGCCAGCCTTCTGCAGGTCAAGATGGGTGAAGTCGGGCTCGTCCCCCGGCCGATAGGGCGGGGTCGGAACATGGAAGCGGGATTGGCCGTTCGACATGCTTTGTCCGTACGTTTCTTCAAGCCATACAAGGCTTTTCGGGCTGCGAGGTAGCGATCTGGAGAGCGTTTGGCAAGCGACGCGCGGCGGACAAAGCCATGCTGCAGCGCGTCATAAATCGAGAAATTACGGCGGAAGGCATCGCACCGGGGCCGCAATTCACCTCGCCTGACAGACGCTGCAACGCTGCGCGCGCCACTTGATTTACCAATCAGAAGTTACACCCCGGACAATCATGACCATATGCCGAATGGGTGGACCTCATGCCTCGCGCGAATCTGGCGAACATGCTCATCTGCAACAGACCGCGGATCTGGTATCTCGCTGTGACGGGACAGGAGACGGTTCGCGGAGCCATGGGCAATCTGCAGGAATTGCAGCGGCGCATCGAGGTCGATCGCATACAGGGCGCCATCTTCGATTTCCGAAAGCTGGACGGCTATGACCCGATGCAGGACTGGATCGGCTTCCTGAAAGGACTGGCGATCAATGTGCCCCATGGCCTGCCCCTGGCCTGGCTGGCGCATTCTCATGGCGCCAACGCGGCTCAGAGACTGGCGCGGGCGGCCCAGAAGTCCGGCGCCCTGTCCCAGTTCTGCATGAACTGGGAGGCGGCGTTGATGACCGTCGGGCTTCCGCAGAAGTTCAAGGATCCGCTGCCCGGTCTTCTGACGCCCCCCGATGATGACGTCCTGTTCCTCGACTGACACGAAAAAGCCCCGACCAGCAGGCCGGGGCTTTCTCGATCAGCACTCGGCCGCCGACTAGTTCAGGCGCTCGATCGCGACTGCGGTGGCTTCGCCGCCGCCAATGCAGAGCGAGGCGACGCCCTTGGACTTGCCATGCTTTTCCAGCGCGGCGATCAGGGTGACCATGATGCGCGCGCCGGAGGCGCCGATCGGGTGACCCAGCGCACAGGCGCCGCCATTGACGTTCACCACGTCATGGCTGAGGCCCAGCTCCTTCATCGCGATCATCGGGACCACGGCGAAGGCTTCGTTGATTTCCCAGAGATCCACATCATCCTTGGTCCAGCCCGCCTTCTCCAGAACCTTGCGCATGGCCGGAACCGGCGCGGTGGTGAAATAGGCCGGCTCGTGGGCGTGAGCGGCGGTGGCGACGATCTTCGCCAGCGGCTTGAGGCCGCGGCGTTCCGCTTCGCTCTGACGCATCATCACCAGCGCAGCTGCGCCATCGGAAATGGCGGAGGCGTTCGCCGCGGTCACGGTGCCATCCTTGCCAAAGGCCGGTTTCAGGCTCGGGATCTTCTCCGGGCGCGCCTTGCGGGGCAGCTCGTCGGTCTCGACCACCGTCTCGCCCTTGCGGTCCTTGATGGTGACCGGGGTGATCTCGCGCTTGAAATCGCCCTGTTCGGTGGCGCGGATGGCGCGGGCGAGGGTTTCCAGCGCATAGGCGTCCTGGTCCTCACGGGTGAACTGGTGCTCACGGGCGATCATGTCGGCGAACACGCCCATGGCGTTGCCTTCATAGGCGTCCTCGAGACCATCCTGGGCCATGTGATCCTTGATCACGTCATGGCCATACTTGAAGCCGGTGCGGTGGTTCGGCAGCAGGTGCGGCGCGTTGGTCATGGATTCCATGCCGCCCGCCACGATCACAGAGGCGTCGCCCGAGGCGATGGAGGCGCGGCCCATGATGGCGGCCTGCATGCCGGAGCCGCACATCTTGTTCAGCGTGGTCGCCTCGACCGATTTGGGCAGACCGCCCTTGATGGCCGCCTGGCGCGCCGGGGCCTGGCCCTGGCCAGCGCTGAGCACATTGCCCATGTAGATGAGGTCCACATCGTCGCCTGCGACGCCGGCTTCGGCGAGCGCGGCCTTGACCGCTTCGGCGCCCAGCTCATTGGCGGACAGGCCCGCCAGTTCACCCATCAGGCCGCCCATCGGGGTGCGAGCCATACCAACGATGACAATCGGATCTTCGGCACTCATGGTCCGTCTCCTATCATTATTGCGGCCGGCTCGGCGGCCGGTCATTGGGCAGGAGAAAAAGGCCTTGTTTCGCACCGCGTCAAGTCTGCTCGCATCCGCAGCAGCCCGGCTCAGGACGCTTCCGGGCCTGCAAGGCCTCGTTGAAGGAGCAGCTGCGCTGGGGCTTTTCGGGCTGACAGCTTCGCAATTCACACACTTATGAGCCCCATTCACTTTTCTATGGGGCTGCCGGGGCTGCGCAATGATCCGGATGCATTTCTACGTCTGGCGGCAATCGCGCTCTTGATACCCGCTCTGGGTGAGGAGCTGGTGTTCCGGGGGATTCTCCAGCCTGCCCGCATGTCCACGACCAAAGACTTGGCGATCAGCGCGCTGTCACTGGGCGCCTTCGTGCTCTGGCACCCGGTTCAGGTCTGGCTCGGCCTGCCCATGGCGCAACCGGTCTTCACCGAGCCGGCTTTCCTGACCCTCGTCGCGGTTCTCGGTGCGCTCTGCACCGCCCTCACCCATCGAACGGGCAGTCTGTGGCCCGCCATGGCGTTGCACTGGGTCGTGGTTGTGGGGTGGAAAGCGGGGACGGGTTAAGCCGTCGCCCGGATCCAGCCGCCGCCCAGCACCCGGTCATGATCGGGATGAGAATAGAAGACGCAGGCCTGGCCCGGCGCAACGCCCTCTTCGCCCGTTTCCAGCAGCACGAAGACGCCGTCTCCGGTCACCTCCAGAATCGCCGGCTTGGGCGGACGGGTGGAGCGCACCTTGATGCCGACGGTCAGACCGTCCGCTTCGGAGAGGTCGCCATCCCCGATCCAGTTCACGTCCGTCAGGGTGATCCTGCTGACCTTCAGCGCTTCGCGCGGGCCGACAATGACCTGCGCGTTTTCCGCGTCCAGCCGCACCACATAGAGCGGCTCGCCCGTCGCAATGCCGAGCCCGCGACGCTGACCCACGGTGTAGCGCAGCACGCCCTCATGCTCGCCCATCACCCGACCATCGAGATGCACGATCTCGCCGGGACGCGACGCGCCCGGACGCACCTTCTCCACCACCGCGGCGTAATCGCCGTCGGGCACGAAGCAGATGTCCTGGCTGTCGGGCTTGGCGGCCACGATGAGGCCCAGCGCGGCGGCCAGCTCGCGGGTCTGCTCCTTGTTCAGATGACCCAGCGGGAAGCGCAGATAATCAAGCTGCTCCTCTGTGGTCGCGAACAGGAAATAGGACTGGTCCTTGCCCGCATCGGCGGCGCGGCGCAGCTCGGGCCGGTTCCCGCTCATGGTGCGCTGTATGTAGTGCCCCGTGACCAGACAGTCCGCGCCCAATTGCTTGGAGGTGGCCAAGAGGTCGGCGAACTTCACGGACTGATTGCAGCGCACGCAGGGGATGGGGGTGAAGCCCGCCAGATAGGTGTCGGCGAAATCCTCGATCACCGCTTCGCGGAACCGGGTTTCATAGTCGAGCACGTAATGGGCGAAGCCCATGGCCTCCGCCACGCGGCGGGCGTCATGGATGTCCTGGCCCGCGCAGCAGGCGCCTTTACGGTGCACGGCCTCGCCATGATCGTAGAGCTGCAGCGTCATGCCCACGACCTGATAGCCCGCGCGATGCAGCACTGCCGCCACGACGGAACTGTCCACCCCGCCGGACATGGCGCGACCACGCGGTGGTCAGAGGGCTCGCCGCCCAGATTGAGGAATTCGCCCGTCAGCCCGTACTCGGCCATCAGCGCGTCCACGCGCGCTTCATCCAGAGCCGGTTTCGGCATGTCAGGCATTGACGCGCCCGCGTTCGAACGCGGCGCGTTGGAAATCAATGTCGTCATCATCCTCTCCCCCGCCGGGTCAAGATCGGCGGCAAACAGCAACAGGAGCGCGGCATATAAGGCCAAAACGGCTTCAAGGCCACACAACCAGATCACATTTTCTTTGTTAACGCCTTCGCCTCAGACTTCTTCAGCTTTTGTTAGGCACACTCATGAGTTCGTGGGTGAAGTCGATACATGGGGATTTCAATGTCCAACTCTCTAGTGACGCGGCTCGTGGCCTGATCCTGGGTCTTGTGGCGATCGGGATCGCGCTGACCGCCATCTCGGCAGGCTGGGTGATCAACAATTCCATTTCGCGCTCCGCTTCCGAGGCGCAGGAGATGAACTTGCGGGTGGCGGCGGCCACGCTGCAGGCGACGCGATTGCCGGAACTGGAGATCAGCTATAATCGCGAAGGCGATATCACGCGGTTGGTGGCGCCCGCCCTGCCGGAGTTCAGCTCCCATGAGATGATCGACTCCATCGGCCAGCAAACGGGACAGACCGCGACGCTGTTCATCTGTCTCCGGCCGAGAACGACTTCTTTCGCCGCACGACCAATATCGTCAAACCGGACGGCAATCGCGCCGTCGGCACGCCGCTGGGCCAAGGCGCGGTCTACAATTCCATGATGGCCGGGCAGGGCTTCCGCGGTCAGGCGACGATCCTGGGCAAGGACTATTTCACTGCCTACCAGCCGGTCTTCACCCCCGATGGCGAAACCATCGGCATTCTTTATGTGGGGGTCGAGAAAGCCGCCATCATCGCCACGCGCAATCATGTGCTCATGATCACCGGTCTGCTTGCGCTCATGGCGCTCGCCATTGCCGGCGGCGTCGGGTTCTGGGTCAGCCGTCGGGCTCTGTCCCCGCTGAACACGATGACCCAGACGATTGATGAGGTCGCGCATGGCAATTACGCGCCCAATCACCAGTTCCTGGACCGCAAGGACGAGATCGGACGCATCGCCAAGGCGGTGCAGGATCTGTGCGCAAAGCTGAAAGACGCCGAAGCCCTGCGTCAGTCCGAACTCGACAAGCAGACGGGGGAAGCCGAACGCGCCGAGCGACTGGCTGAAGAAATCTCGAAATTCGAGAATGCGGCTCAGAAAGTGCTGAGCGCCGTGATCGAGGCCGCCCGCGAAGTGCATGCCTCCGCTGAAGCGACCAAGTCCACCTCCATCGAAAGCCGCGACCGCCTCGTGAAGGTGAGCGAAGCGGCGCGCGCCGCGAGCGCCGGGGTGCAGACCATGGCCGCCTCCACCGAAGAGCTGAACGCTCGATCGGCGAACTGCGCGGGTCAGCGGCCCGGGTGGCGGACCTCACCTCCGCCTCTGCGGGACAGACCCAGCAGAGCCGGGCGAAGATGGAGGATATCAGCGAATCCCTCAGCGACATGACCGAGATCATCGCCGGGATCGACGCCGTCGCCGAACAGACGAACCTGCTGGCGCTGAACGCCACGATCGAGGCCGCGCGCGCCGGCGAAGCGGGCAAGGGCTTCGCGGTGGTCGCGAGCGAGGTGAAGGCCCTTGCCGAGCAGACCACCAAGCTGACCGAAACCATCAACGCCCGGATCCAGAACTTCAAATCCCTGGTTCAGGACGCGGGCGAGGCGACCGAAAGCGTCGCAGAGGCCATGATCCAGATCGATCAGGCGTCTTCTGAAAGCGCGTCCGCCGTCGAACAGCAGACCGCCGCCGTGGCCGAGATCAGCCGCTCCGCCCAGACCGCCGCCGAACGGACGGGGCTTGTGGATGAGGAGACCAGCACGGTCATGCAGGGCGCGGAACAATCGGTCACCAATGCCGAGCAGATCGCCGCCCTGTGCGAGGAGCTCGAGACCAACGCCTCGTCCATGTCGCAGACCATCAACGATTTCCTCAAATCGGTCCGCGCCGCCTGAGCATAAGATTATTCGCCCCATTCCCCTCTGATGAGTGTGGTTTTGCACAGGCTCATTAGGGGGGATTAACCGAACCGGCCGCATCAGAAATCCAGTCCCCAGCTGAGAGATGCGCCATGCCTGCCCTTCCGCTTTCCGTTCGCTTCATTCTGGTCTTTCTCGGACTGATGACCTTTGGAGTGATGCTCAAGACGGCGATCTACGCCGCTCTGGGCGCGGGCTGGGTCGGCTTCTTGCTGGCGACCGCCATCGCAGGCGGCATCACCGCTGTCGCCGCATGGCCGGTCATCCAGCGCATGTTCAAGCCCATGCTGGATCTCGCTGCGCGCATGGACGCCGTCGCCGAGGGTGATCGCAGCACCGATGACAGCCTGGACGCTCGCGGCGACGAGATCGGCCGCATCTCGAAGGCGCTCAATCACATGACCGCTCAGCTGCGCGACGCGGAATCCGCGTCCGCCGGCGAGCTCTCGCGCAAGGCCACCGAGCGGAACGCGCCCAGAAACTCCAGGCGGAGATCGAGACCTTCAAGACCGGCGCGGGCCAGACCCTGCGGGCGGTGGAAGCGCTGCTGGAGCAGGTCGTCAACGCAGCCGAGACATCCCGCCATGCCGCCGAGGACGGCCAGACGCGCGCGTCCTCCATGAACGAAGCCGCCCGGGAAGCCAGCAATGGCGTGCAGACCATGGCG
>LZQR01000020.1_pt1 | contig 44191 bp, 48 predicted proteins | sample 768601 | NCBI WGS metagenome assembly LZQR01 (sample SAMN05207299, study PRJNA324521) | oil field metagenome | isolation source: sample BH-FW-24 from oil reservoir | place: India: Bombay High | collected 2015-12-04
CGCCTTCCAGCGACGCCAAGGCCACCGAGCTGGGTCTGTTGCGGGTCAGTTCCAGCGTGGCGGTGGAACCGAGCACCACGCTTCGCCGTCATCCACATAGGTCTGGTCGATGGCGAGAAACGCGAACATTTTCAACAAGAACTTCAGAGATATAGCCCATATCGCGCGCAGAGGTCGTGACCAGCACATCCACCCGGTCATTGGGCAAAATGAAGCCGCCGGCGCCGGACTCCGCCGAGATCGGCACGGCCACGGCGCGCATGCCCGGATCAATGACGGCGGCCATGAAGCCCGCCTCGCCCGGCTGCACCAGCTTGCCCGGCAGGATCGGTTCGCCATCCACAAAGGCGGCGCGCGTCACGGCGCCGCTGAGCTCATCCATGGCGTCCGGACGCGCCTCACGTGTGATGAAGGCCGCATCACGGCCTCGACCGGCCAGTTGGTCCAGCGAAAATCCGCGCCGCTGACCCGTGAGGACGGGCTCATGTCGCGCGCCGCCACCAGCACCTGAACAAATTCGGGAGCCGCAGCCTGTTCGACCACGACGGGCGCCGGCGCGGCGGCAGGCTGCATGGCGCTGCGCACGAAGAGTGCGGCGAACACGGCCGCCAGCGCAGCGACAGCAAGCACGATCAGGCGGACAGCATTCATGACGGACCCCAAAACCCTTTTGCGCACAAGGCGTCAGCAGGCATCAGAGCCGATAATTCTCAAGGCCGCGTTAATGCACGGTGATTACACCGTTAACTACCTGTGTAGACGGCGAAGATCTGGGCTTGCGGCAGGACAAGCAAAGCCCCCGCCGCAATGGCGATGGCGTAAGGCACCGGCGCGCCCTGGGCGAGCGCCGTGGATCCCAGGCGATCCGACGAGATGGGCAGCAGATGCGCCATCTGGCGCAGGATCACGAGGATCACCGCCAGCACGCCGCCCGCCGCCACCGCAATCAGCAGGAAAGCCAGCCCGTCCGGCCAGCCGAACCAGAGCGCGCCCGCCGCCAGCAGCTTGACGTCGCCGCCTCCGACCCAGCCCGGCGCCCACAAGGCCATGCCCAGAGCCAGCACGCCCAGCCCGGTCAGGAGCGAGAAGCCCGCATCCATCCAGCTCAGCCCCAGAAACGGCGCCGCCAGGACCAGCCTGCAATCAGCGCCCCCGGCACCCAGTTGGGGATGGTGAAGCTCCGCACGTCATACCAGACAGCGCACAGCATCAGGAAGGCAAAGCCCAAAAGGGCGATATTTGAAATCATGGCTGCGCCCGCATCCGTCAATTCGATGTGCGGAGCCTAGGCCGTCATGCTTAAGGCTTTTCAAACAGCTCGCATCTGATCGCAAATGCAGAAAAGCCGCCCCTTCCGGGACGCTTTTCAGACATGCGATCAGATGATCAGTGCAACGGCTTAGGTGCCGCTGCCGCCAGAACCGCCGCTGCCGGCGCTGTTGGCGGTCGAGAGCTGGGTCCCGACATTGGTGAAGGTGGTGCTGAGGTTGGTGCCCAGCGTGGTCACGGCCGTGATGATCACGACGGCGATCAGCGCGGCGATCAGACCGTATTCGATAGCAGTAGCGCCAGACTCATCTTTCAGAAAGCGCGAAACCAGGTTTTTCATCCCATCCACTCCGTTTGGTTTTATCAGACCCAGGATCGCAGACTTGTCCCGCCCCGTCCTGAATGCACGGTGAGTAAAACCCGAAGACGATTTAAACCGGGTAAAAATCCATGCTTTATTTTTTGTAAATCTGCGAAACGCAGAGCATGGTGAATAAAGCGTAAACGCCAGATATCGCTACCCAGCGCAAATCAATACAAATAAATGCGGCATTAAGAGCGCGCTCTACTACGCCTCCCCTACCCGTCTGGCAAGCGACGGACTGCATGCTCTGCCTGTTTAGGTTTCCTTCACGGCCCGCCCCCATACTCTGGCCAGCCATATACAGAGAGGCCTGTCATGGGTTTTCGAGCGATCGCTGCCGCACTTGTGATGACTTTGGGTCTGGGCGTCGCCCAGGCGCGGGAGTTTGTCGTCACCGCTGACCAGGCGGGACTGATCCGTCTGCCGGGCGACGCCTCCGGGGTGATCGTGGGCAATCCGGGCATTGCGGACGCCATGCTCTATGACTCCCGCACGCTCTTTGTGACCGGCAAGGTTTTCGGGCGCACCAATCTGATTGTCCTCGATGAGGCCGGTCGGGTGCTCTACACCTCCGACCTTGTGGTGACCCAGCCTGACTCCCAGACGGTTCAGGTGTTCCGCAGCAAGAGCCGCCCGGAAACCTTTGTCTGCGCTCCGACCTGTCAGGCCATCCCGCAAATCGGCGACGATGCGGACTGGTTTGCCGAAATGAGCCAGCAGCGCGAGACCACGCGCACCGGGGCCAACTCCAATTAACCTCGCCGCTTCATCGGGCATTAAGCGCTGTCTGACAGATTATTCGTCTGTTTGAGGGATGAATGATGTCAGCATCTGCCAGGATCAGGGACCGCATCACGCGGTTTCATCGTGCGCGCGAGGGCGCTGCGGCGGTTGAATTCGCCCTGATCGCCGCGCCGTTCTTCCTGTTGATCTTCGCCACGCTGGAAGTGGCGCTGTTCTTTCTGGGCTCCACCATCATCGAGAATGGCGTCAACGAAGCCGCGCGCAGCATCCGCACGGGCCAGCTGCAGCAATCGGGACAGACGGTCGAAGACTTTCGCGGCGCCATTTGCGAGCGGATCAGCTCGGTGGCGGATTGCAGCCGCATCCAGCTCGATGTGCGCACCTTTGACTCCTTTTCCTCCAGCTCGATGACCAGCCCGCTGAACGCGGATGGCGAAATCGACGATACGAACTTCACCTTCGATCCCGGCGGCGGCGGGGATGTGGTCGTGGTGCGCGTCTTCTATGACTGGCAGCTCATGGCGCCCGGCGTGGTGTCCGGCATGACCAATATGAGCGGAAACAAGCGCCTGATCTCGGCGACCGCCGTCTTCCGGAACGAGCCTTTCGAGTAAGCCATGCGCCAGCTAATCCGCAAATGTCTGGGTTTTCACCGTGATGAGCGCGGCGTCTCGGCAGTGGAATTCGCCCTGCTCGCCCCCTTCATGATCGCGCTGTATCTGGGTTCGGTCCAGCTCACGCTCGGTCTGACCGCGGACCGCAAGGTCTCCCAGGTCGCCAATTCGGTGGCGGATCTCGTCACCCAGGACGATTTCGTTACGGATGCGGACCTGCTGGACATCTACGCCGCTGCGGACGCCATCCTGAACCCGTTCGCCCCTGCCCCGCTGAGCCTGCGCATCACGTCTGTTCGCATGGATGCGGATGGCGAGATCTTTGTGGACTGGAGCGAGGGCGACGGCATGCCTGCGCTCGACACCGACAGCCTGCCGGACCTGCCGGACGGGCTGCTGGCGCCCATGAACTCGATCATCATGGTCGAGGCGAACTACCGGTTCGCGACCAATCTGGGCGAGCTGACGAAGACGCCGATCACCCTGTCGGATACCGCCTATCTGCGCCCAAGGCGCGGCCCTGGGTTCGCCGGGGCTAGAGCGCGCTGTCGCAGACGCCCGAAACAGCGCGACATCCGCGCCGCGCCGGCGCCGGGCGTCCGTTCAGTTCCGCCACCGGGGTCAGCCCCGTCACGGCATTGGTGACGAAGATCCAGTCTGCATCGCCGAGCTGGTCAGCAGAATACGCGCCCTCTTCGACGGCGACGCCCCGCGCCTTCAGGCTTTCAATCAGGGCCGCTCGCGTCGTGCCCGGCAGGCAACCGCAGGCCAGCGCGGGCGTGAAGACCACGCCCTGCTTCACCCAGAAAAGGTTCGCGCTATCCGCGCTCGACACATGCCCCGCGCCGGAGAGCACGATTGCGATGTCCGCCCCGGCGCGATGCGCCGCACGGCGCGCTCCCAGCATGTCGGCGTAACCTGTGAGCTTGTGCCGGCTGGAGAGATTGCGAACATCCCGCCGACTCTCGTCCACCAGATGCGCAGACAGGGCGCTCGGGCGCTCGGGGGCAGGCTGTGCTGTCGCCAGCACAGTCGCCGTGTCGCCGGACCGCGCGGTCATGCCGCCGCCCAGAGGCCCTCGCGAGACGGTGAGACGCACAACGGCCGCCTCCAGCCCGACCGCCTGAACCAGATCGGCGATCCCGGTTTCAATCCGGCTCCAGTCCGGCGCGGTGATCTCAAGCGCTTCGAGCGCCCGGGTCAGACGCGATCTGTGCCGGGGCCAGCGCCGCAGTTCGCCCGCCTCCAGGCGCATCGTCTCGAAGGCGCCATCGCCCAGAAGAAAGCCGCGATCCTGCGGATCGATCCGCGCGGCGTCTATCGGCGCCAGCTCCCCGTTCAGCCAGACCGGATTCATACTCCGCCCTCCAGCGCGCCCCTGAGAGCGGCCGCCTTGTGGCGGGTCTCCTCAAGCTCGGCCTCGGGATCGGAATCGATGGTGATGGCGCCGCCGGACCGGACCTCGACATCCCAGCCGCCGCCCGCTCGAAACAGGCTTGCGGTCCGGATCATCACATTGAGATCACAAGCGCCGTTCGCCCCCAGCCACCCCAGCGCGCCGCAATAGGCGCCCCGGCTCTGCTGTTCGAGCTCGGCGATGATCTCCATGGCGCGCACTTCGGGCGCGCCGGTGATCGAGCCCGGCGGGAATGTGGCCCGGATCAGATCGAATGCCGTTCGCCCTGGACTCAACCGCCCCTGCACCGTCGAGACCAGATGATGGACATTGGCGTAGCTCTCGACGCTGAACAGTTCGGGCGTCTTCACACTGCCCGCTTCACAGACCCGCGCCAGATCATTGCGCATCAGATCCACGATCATGAGGTTCTCGGCCCGGTCCTTCAGGGACGCCGCCAGGGCCTCGGCTTCGGCCCGGTCCTGTTCAGGATCGGCGCGGCGCGGCCGCGTACCCTTGATGGGACGGGTCTCCACTGCGCCGTCGCGAGACACCTGAACAAACCGTTCCGGCGAATTGGTCACGATCACCTGGTCCGCGCTCAGCCTGAAAAAGGCGGAGAAAGCCGCGGCGCTGCGCGCTGTCAGACGTTCAAAGACCGACAGCGGCGCATCCTCGCCGTCAACATGACCGGTGAAGGCATGGGAGAGATTGACCTGGAACACATCCCCTGCGGCGATGTAGTCGCGGGCGCGCGCCACAGCTTGCAGATACCGCTTATCGGGCCAGTCCTGTCTGAGCGCCTCGCCCGTCAGGCCTCGCGCCTGGAGGGGCCGTGGAGGAGCGTTCTCCAACTGAAGCACAAGCCGCTGCGCCGCATCCGCCTGCCCCAAGGCACGCACCTGACGCGATTGGTGGTCAAACTCCAAAACGCGTCATACCAGCCCATGGCGACAGCCGGACACGCCCCCAGCCCCGGCGGGCTGGCGGGCGTCTTTTCAAAGGCCTGTCCGAGATCATAGCCCAGAAGGCCCGCATAGCCGCCCGCAAAGCCGTGCTGGTCGGGCTGGCGGGCGGGTCGAAATCCGGATTTCAGCCGGTCGAAGCCGCGAGCCGGATCGGCATCCTCCACGATGAAATCCGGATAGGCGCACAGATAGCTCTTGCGCCCCCAGGGCTGTGGGCCGCCGCCGTGCAGCAATAGCGTATAGGGTTCGGCCTCGAAGGCGTTCAAGGCCTGGACCGGCTCGACCCAGCCCAGCGCCGAAGCCCGGTCAGGGGCGGGACTCACGGAGTTTTCAGCCGCTCGTGCAATTGCGCGATCACGGTCTCGCTCAAGCCCAGCTCATTGCGAAGATAGCCCGACACATCTCCCATGGCGTCCAGTGCGGTGGTCAGATAGTCGCCCTCGACGCCCAGGAAGGCGCGGATTTCCCGATCCCCCACATCCCGGCCCATCGTGTCGCGAATGCGCTTGGCGAAACGGGGGGCCAGCTCGTCATAGTCCACGGCCGTGTTGGTCATCAGATAGTCTTCGCGCACGGCCTCGGGATCGACGCCCAGCTCGGTCAGCAGCAGGGCGCAGAAAATCCCGGTCCGGTCCTTGCCCGCCGCACAATGGACCACAAACCCGTCCTCGGCGTCGGACTGGGCCAGCGCCTCAAAGCCGGCCTTGAACACCGCCTTGTTGCCGGCGTCGAAAGGCAAGCGCTGATAGGTCTGCATCATGAAGCCGCGAATATTGTCGAGCGTCAGATCAGACTCGCGCAGGAAGGCCAGATGCGGCGGCTCGGCGTGACCGGCATGATCGGAGCTGAGTATCGTCACCCCGTCATGATCCACCCAGTGGGACGGTTCCGCCTCGCGCTCACGCGGTCGACGCAGATCGGCGACATAGCGAATATTCAGGCCGGCCAGAGTCTGGACGTCGTCTTCCGTCGCCCTGGAAAACTGGCCCGAACGAAACAGGCGGTCACGCACCTTCCCCCCCGACTGGAGCGGATAGCGCCGAAATGGCGGAAATTGTAGACGCCGGCGAGCGGCAGAACACGATCAGTCATGGCGCTGAGTTAAGTCCGAATAGGATTATGAGCAAGGGGAAGCGAAACAGGTCTGTGCGGCTAAGTGCAAATTAACACTGGCACGTTACAGAGTTCATCCTCAAGGAGAACTCATTGCGCGTCCTGACCTGCCTGGCATTCGAACATCATCTCCCGAGCGTTCTGTTGGCGGGGCTGGTCTGTGTGATCAGCTGCCTGCTCAGCATGCGCCTGCTCCGGCGGAGCGAAGAGAGCGACAGCGTCGTCCAGGTCGCCTGGCTGGTGGTCACCGCCACCTGTCTGAGCGCCGGCATCTGGTCAACCCATTTCATCGCCATGCTGGGCTATCGGCCCTCCGCAACGGTCAGCCTGCAAGTGGATGAAACCGCGCTTTCCGCGCTGATCATCATGTGCGGCGCGTTGATCGGCTGCTATGTGGCCACCTTGAAATTCACATTCGCCAAAGCCCTGGCCGGCTCTGTGATCGGCGTGTCCGTGACCGGCATGCACTATGCCGGGATGATGGCGTACAATCTGGATGCGATCGTGGCATGGGACATGCGCTATGTCATCGCGTCCGTCGTGTTCGCCGTCTTCTTCGGCGCCCTCGCCTTCGAAGCCTCCGAGAAATTCGACAAGGGTCTGCACCGGCTCATTCCGGGCGGTCTGCTCGCCATCGGCGTGGTCTCGCTGCACTTCACCGGCATGGGCGCCATGACCGTGGTCTCCCTGGGCGTGTCCGAAGGCTGGATCCGGTCACCTTCCAGATCCTGGCGCTGACCACCGCCGTGACCACGCTTGTGGTCGTGGGCGCCGGTGGCGCGGGGTATGCCGTGGAGGCGAGCCTACGCGAACGCACGGATCGGCGTCTGCGGCACCTGGCGCTGCATGACATCGTCACCGACCTGCCAACCGCGCCTGTTTCACGGCGCTCGTCGAACAGGCGATCGAGAACCGCAAGGGCAAGAATATCGCCGTGCTCGTCATTGACCTGAACCGCTTCAAGGAAATCAATGATGTCTGGGGACATCAGGCGGGCGATGCCGTTCTCTGCGACATCGCCGATCGCTTGCGCGGGCATGAACGGCCGGGCGGGTACGCCGCCCGACTGGGCGGGGATGAGTTCGGCATCGTCTTTCCGGTAGAGGGGGAGACCGAGCTGGTCGAAGAGCTGAAGCTGATTGAATCGCTCTTCATGACGCCGGTCCGCCACGCCGATTTCGAGATCGTCACCAACGCCAGCCTGGGCGTCGCCGTCTACCCCGAGGACGGACGCGATTGTGAAACCCTGATGCGCAACGCGGACCTGGCCATGTACAAGGCCAAGACCGATCCGCTGAATCGCATCCAGCATTACGAACACGCCCTGGGCGAGGCGGTCCGTCAACGCCGCGAGCTGGCGCAGGATCTGCGCACAGCGCTCGAAACCGGCGAGCTGCGCATGTTCTACCAGCCCCAGATCGACCTGAAATCCGGTGAGGTCTGCGGCTATGAAGCGCTGGTGCGCTGGCCGCATCCGGTGCGAGGGATGATCTCGCCCGCCGAATTCGTGCCCCTGGCCGAGGCCAATGGCCTGATCGGGCGTCTGGGCGACTGGGTGCTCGAAACCACGTGCGAGGAAGTGGCGCAATGGCCGGGCGCGCCCAAGGTGGCGATCAACCTGTCCGCCATACAGCTCAATGACCCCCACCTTGTGGGCAAGGTGCTGCAGGCCATGGTCTCGACCGGGCTCAGCCCCAGCCAGCTCGAGATCGAGCTGACCGAGACCGCCCTGATCCATGATCTGGGTCAGTCGCTGAATGTTTTGCGGCGGATCAAGGCGCTGGGCGTGTCCATGGCGCTGGACGATTTCGGCACGGGATATTCGGCGCTCGAGACGCTGCGGCGTTTCCCGTTCGACAAGATCAAGCTCGACAAGGGGTTCACCGACGGCCTGTCCGATGGCGGCCGGTCGCGCGCCGTGATCAGCGCCGTGGTGACGCTGGCGCACAATCTAGACATCCCCGTCCTCGCCGAGGGCGTGGAGACCGCCGACCAGCTGGACCTTCTGAACATGATGGGATGCGAGCAGGCTCAGGGCTATCTCATCGGCCGCCCGGCGCCCAGCGTGAACGGGCAACCGCCCGCTGCGCTGGACGTGATGTGGCGACCCGCAGAGCAGGCCGCCACACAGGCGTCCGGACACACGGGCTAGGCCCTAGCGGAAAGGCGGCTCGTCAAAGCTGCGAAGCTTGCGCGAATGCAGGGCGTCCGCCCCCTGACGCTTGAGGATTTCCACCGCTTCAATGCCGGCCGCCAGGTGCTCGGACACCGACTTGGCGTAAAAGCGGTTGGCCGCGCCGGGCAGTTTCAGCTCGCCATGCAGCGGCTTGTCGGACACGCACAACAGCGTGCCGTACGGCACCCGCAGGCGGAAGCCGTTCGCGGCGATGGTGGCGCTTTCCATATCCACGGCGATGGAGCGCGACTGGTTGATGCGCCGCGCTTCCTGATTATAGCGCAGCTCCCAGTTCCGGTCGGCATAAGTCACCACCGTGCCGGTCCGCAGACGGCGCTTGAGTTCGCCGGCGTCATCGCCGCTGACGCTTTCAACCGCCTCCTGCAGGGCGACCTGGATCTCCGCGATCGGCGGGATCGGAATCTCCACCGGCAGATCGCGATCGAGCACGCTGTCATAGCGCAGATAGGCGTGCGCCAGCACGTAGTCGCCCAGACGCTGGGAGTGACGCAGGCCGCCGCAATGGCCGATCATCATCCAGCATTCGGGGCGCAGCACCGCGAGATGGTCGGTGATGTTCTTGGCGTTCGACGGCCCCACCCCGATATTCACAAGCGTGATGCCCCGGCCATCCTTGGCCTTCAGGTGATAGGCCGGCATCTGGAAGCGCCGCCAGGGCGCCGCGCTGATCTCGCCCACCGGATCGTCGGTATTGGCGTCCACATTGACGAACCCCGCAGCCGACAGCGCGACATAATCGGTATTGTCATCCTTCACCTGCTCCACCGCCCAGTCCACGAACGCATCCACATAGCGATGATAGTTGGTGAACAGGATGAAGGGCTGCACGTCCTCATAGGGCGTGCCCGTATAGTGCCGTATGCGTTGCAGCGAGTAATCGGTGCGCACCGCGTCAAACAGGCTCAGCGGACGGGGCGTCCGGGGATGGAGGGACGCTCGCCATTGGGCAGGGCGTCATCAATTCCGGCCAGATCGGCATAGGGGAAATGGCGCACGAGCTCGGCGGGCGAGGCGGCGTCCATATCCAGATCATCCGCGCCGTCGAGCACATAGGAGAAGGGAATCTCCTGCACCGACAGACCCGTCTCGATCTTCACCGGATAGGTGTCGGACAGAAGCTCGATCTGCTCCACCAGATAACGGCGGAACTGTTCGGGATGGGTGATCGTCTGCTCATAGACGCCCGCTTCGGAAAACTTGCCGAAAGCCCGGCTGATCGGCGGCACGGCGCCGTCCGGCTGATAGATGATGCGCAAGGCGGGATAGCGAAAGCGCCGGCGAAGCGATCCGCCTCGGACGGCGGCGGTCCGCCATCGAGATAGATCTTCAACTCGTCGCGCAGCGCCTTGACCGAGGCGTCGAACAACAGGCACAGCCGATCCACCGCTTCAGAGGCGCTGGCGGCGCGTTTGAAAGTCTTCTCGACCGCTTCGTGAGACACGATGTCGGTATCGCCCAAAATCTAGTCCTCGCGTTTGATGAAGGTGACCGTGAACAACGGTTCGCCGTCAAAGACCGGCTCGGTCCGGCCTTCCTCATCAATCATCTGGAAGGAGGTGGGCTCGATGCGACCTTCCATGCGATAGCCGCGTTCGGCCATGCGGCCACGATGGAATTCGAGCGCCGCCGCCGAAAACGTCTTGGCCAGGAAGGTGATGCGATGCGGTTCGTCTGCCATGGCGGCCTCCTTAGAAACTTAGATGCGCGCGGAGCGCGGTCCTTTAAGTCGTACCGCTATCTCCGCGCGCTTCCAAGCCGGGATGACCGTCTGGGGCGAGGCTTTTACTGCGCCGGGCAGCGACCTGCGGTCACACGGGCGACCTCGGCCGGATCGCCATCGGTCCGGGCCGGCTCCAGGCCCAGCGCGCAGGCGATCATCAGATAGACGTTCACATTCTCGAACGGAGCGACCATTCCCACGCCGTCAAAACGCGGACCGGCGGCCACAAAGGTCGAGCCCATGATCGGATCGAGATTGTCATAGCCGTGATTGCCCGGAATGATCCGGCGCGGCGATTGCTCCAGGCTCGGCGCCACAAGCGACCAGCCCGCATCCGCCACCACCAGCAAGTCCGGACCGCGGGTCGGGTGATCGAGATGATAATGGGCCGGCATCTCATGGGCCTTGTAGGCGACCACATGCGCGTTGCCCGAATTGTTGATGGCCTCGAAGGCCTCGTCGATGGCCGCTTCCTCGCCCTCTTCGGAGAACAGGAAGATATAGGGCTGCGCGCCGGCGCCCCAGCGCCCTTCCATGTGCGGGGAATAGACCCGGTCAAAATCGATCCACTCATCCACCGCCACGATGCGCTCGTCCGACAGCTGGGCCATGCCGTGGTCAGAGACGATGATGATGTCGGTCGTCTCCAGAAGGCCGCGCGCCCGCAGGCCCTCGACCAGCTGGCCCACATAGCCGTCCACTTCGGCGACCGCTTCGGCGACGGCGTCATTCTCCGGCCCATTGCGGTGCGCGACGCTGTCCACACGATCAAAATAGACCGCCGCCAGACCCGGCATGTCTTCAGAGGGCGCGTCGAACCAGGCCAGAACCTCGTCCACGCGTTCCTGATAGGGCTTGTCATGCTGATAAGGCGTCCAGATGGACGGACGCACGCCATCATGCTCGACCTCCGAGCCCAGCCAGAACATGATCGCGCTTTCCACGCCCTGTTTCTCGGCCGTGATCCAGATCGGCTCGCCCTGCCACCAGAACGGGTCCTGGGCCGACATCGGGTTGACGAAACCGGTGCGCGCCTCGCGGTCGTAAGGCGCATTCTCGGTCATGCCGTGGTTCTCGGGATAGAGCCCGGTGGCGATGGAGTAGAAATTCACGAAGGTCTTGGACGGCATGACAGGATCATGCGCTCGGCGCGGGCGCCGCGCTCGGCCAGCGCCTCGATGTTCGGCGCATCATAGAGATCAAGGAAGTCGGCGCGGAACCCGTCGAGCCCGATCATCAGCACGCGCTCGGGCTGCTCGCTTGCAGCGACGTCCGGCGCGGACGCCGTGTCAGACACGCTGGCGCAGCTCGCCAGAGCCAGCGCACTGCACGCCGTTATAGTATAGACAAATGACCGAAACATGACGCATCCCCATGCGATGACTGGAAATTTCCAGCCCGCCCTAGCCCATGCGCGAACCGGGGTAAAGTGAACATCGCGAATGAAAACTTTCGCACTGCAACATGGCGCGCTATGGGATCGGCCTCTCTTGAATTCTGGACGATCCGATGACTGATCAAACCCCTCTCGCCAACCGTGTCTGGACTGTTTTGAAATTCGGCGGCACCTCCGTGGCCAAGCCGGAAAACTGGGCTGTTATCGCAAAGCTTGCGAAGGCCCGGCTCAAACAGGACAAACCGGGCGGGAAGGTGCTGATCGTCCATTCCGCGCTGTCAGGCGTGTCCAACCGCCTCGAGGCCCTGCCCGATCAGGCCTTGCTGGGCGATGTCAGCAGCGAGATCGCGGCCATCAAGGCGGTGCATCTGGACTTTGCCGAAGCCGCGCTTCTGGACGGCTCCACCCTGCTGGCCGGCCATTTCGAAACGCTCGACCGTCTCGCCGCCGGCATTGCGCTGGTGCGTGAGGCCAGCCCGCGCGTGCGCGCCGAACTGCTGGCGCTTGGGGAACAGATGGCGAGCGTTCTGGGCATGGAGCGCCTGCGCCAGGAAGGGCTGAGCCCGGTGTTTCTCGATGCGCGCGACGCCTTGCAAGCCGCCTCCAACAGCGAGGATGCGGGCGGGTATCTGTCCAATTCGGTGATCGAGGGCGCGGACGCCCGTCTGCAGATGCGCCTCAAGGACGCCGATCTCGTCCTGACCCAGGGCTTCATCGCCCGCAATGCCCGCGACGAGACCGTCCTGCTGGGCCGGGGCGGGTCGGACACGTCTGCCGCCTATTTCGCCAACAAGCTCGATGCCGCCAAGCTCGAGATCTGGACTGATGTGCCGGGCCTGTTCAGCGCCGATCCGCGCCTGACCGAGGGCGCCCGGCTCCTGCAGGCGCTGTCCTATGACGAGGCGCAGGAAATCGCGACCATGGGCGGCAAGGTGCTGCATCCGCGCTGCATCGGCCCGGCCCGCCGCGCCAATGTGCCCGTGGAAGTGCGCTCCACCCTGCGCCCCGAACTCGCTGGCACGCTGATCACCGCCAAGCCCGGCGATGACGCGCCGCAGCTCAAGGCCGTGTCGGTGAAATCGGGTGTGCGCATTGTCGCCATGGAAGGCGCGGGCATGTGGCGTCAGGCGGGCTTCCTCGCCGATGTCTTCGCCTGCTTCAAGGAGTGCGGCGTGTCGGTGGACCTCGTCTCCACCTCCGAGACCAACGTCACCGTCAGCTTGATCCCGATCCCAGCCTTGATCAGGCGCGGCTCGACGCCCTGCGCGCCCGGCTGGAACGCTTCTGCCGGGTCAAGATCATGGACGATGGCGCGGCGGTGTCCCTTGTCGGTTATGGCGTGCGCCGCATCCTGCACAAGCTCGCCCCGGCGCTGGAAATGTTCCAGGACAAGCCGATCCGGCTGGTCAGCCAGGCCGCCAATGACCTCAACTTCACCGTGGTGGTGGACGCCAGCGAAGGCCGCGCCCTGCTGCGCGCCTGCATGAAGAACTGATCGCGCCCGCCCCGTCCGGCCCCGTGTTCGGACCGAGCTGGGCGGAGCTCAATGAGACCGCGTCGAGCAAGCCGCAGCGCCCCGATCCGTGGTGGGTGACCAAGCGCGACGCGCTCATCAAGATCGCGCCGCAAACCGGCGGACGCTATGTCTATGACCTCGAGACCATCAAGGCGCGCGCCAGCGCTGTCGCGAACATCAAGAGCGTCAATCGCGCCTTCTACGCCATGAAAGCCAACCCGCACCCGGACGTTCTGAAAACCATCTTCGAGGCCGGGCTGGGCTTTGAGTGCGTCTCGCCGGGCGAGCTCATGCGGCTCAAGGACACCTTCCCCGGTCTTGATCCCAAGAAGGTGCTGTTCACCCCCAATTTCGCCGCGCGCCATGAATACGCCGCCGCGATCGAGCTCGGGACCAACCTCACCATTGACGGGCTGCACCCGCTCACCGAATGGCCCGAACTCTTCAAGGGCGTCGAGGTCATCCTGCGCATCAACCCGGATCGTCCGCGCGGCCACCACCAGCATGTTCAAACGGCCGGTCCCAAGGCCAAGTTCGGCATTCCGCTCGACCAGCTGGACGCCGCGCGCGAAGCCGCCGCGAAAGCGGGCGCCAAGGTCATCGGCCTTCACGCCCATGCCGGTTCCGGCGTGATCGAGGCGGGTCACTGGCGCGAGATCGGCGCGATCCTCGCCCGCGCCGCCGAGGGCTTTTCCGATATCCGCATCCTCAATGTGGGCGGCGGCCTCGGGGTGCCCGAAAGCGCCGAAGCGCCGGCGCTTGATCTGGCGCTGGTGGACGCCGAGCTCGCCAAGCTCAAACAGGCCCTGCCCGATTACGAGATCTGGATGGAGCCGGGCCGCTATCCGGTCGCGGAATCCGGCGTGCTGCTGTCAGCGGTGACCCAGATCAAGCACGCCTTCGGCACGCGCTTTATCGGTCTTGGCACCGGCATGAACTCGCTGATCCGCCCCGCGCTCTATGGCGCCCGCCATGAGATCGTGAACCTCAGCCGCTATGATGAAGAGGGCACGGGCATGGCGTCCATTGTCGGCCCGATCTGCGAAAGCGCGGACCTTCTGGGCGCCGACCGTCTGATGCCGGAGACAAAGGAAGGCGATGTCATCGCCATCGCCGAAGCCGGCGCCTATGGCGCGGTCATGTCCAGCCGCTACAATCTGCGCGAACCCGCGGATGAAGTGGTGATTTAGGGGGAAGCACAAAGCTCACGAGGTAGCGGCCGAACATTCACTTTTGGCGAATTTCTGATTAGCTTTTACACCCAGTAAGAGATTTTTCGTGGAGCCGTATATGCGTTGGGATAAGCTTCTAAACAGCGAACGCCTGCGGGATGCCAAGTATCAGGCAGACCAGAATAGATCCATATTCGTGCAAGATTATGATCGCATAGTATTTTCTGCACCCTTTCGTCGCCTAGCAAACAAGACGCAGGTTCAACCACTATACGAGAATGACCACGTACATCATCGACTTATCCACTCGCTTGAAGTCAGCAGCGTTGGTCGGTCCCTAGCTATGCGGATCGGAAATTGGCTTGAAGAGGAAGGGGAAATAAACCCCGGCCAATCTAATGATTTGGCTAATATAGTCCAAGCGTCGTGCGCTGCTCATGACATCGGCAATCCTCCTTTTGGACATTCCGGCGAGGCTGCCATTGGCGAATGGTTCTCCGAACAATTTGAAAACCCTAAATCCATAGCTGCTAAACTTGATGAGCACCTTCGCTCAGAGTTCATCAATTTTGAGGGTAATGCTCAAGCTTTCGAATACTGACCCGCCTTGAAATGTACAAGAATGAAGGTGGCATGCGCTTATCCAAGGCGATGCTTGGTGCATTTACAAAATATCCTGCAACCGCCCGAACGAGTACAGACTTATATGATCGAAACACCAATTCGTACGTTGGATTGAAAAAGTTTGGTATCTTCCAATCAGAATACGAATTGTTTGAGGAAGTTGCTAGAAGTTTAGAGCTTCCTGAAGAACATCACAATTCAGGCAATTGGTGGAAGCGCCACCCATTAGTGTTCGTCGTCGAAGCTGCAGATGATATTTGTTACAATATTGTAGACCTAGAAGACGCATATGCGACTGGAGAACTTTCCTTTGAATCAGTTAGCTCGCTTCTCCATAGAGCGTCTGGCTCCACCAACAGAGATACCAGTCAGCTTAATAAAACTGAGCACATCGCCCTACTACGCGCATTGAGTATCGGCAAATCTATCGAAAGCTGTTTTGAGGCATTCAAATCGCACTACACATCCATAATGGATGGTTCATTTTCAGGTTCATTAACAGAATACAGCTCAATGAAAGATATTTTTCAAGAAATGGGAAAGATAACAAAAGAAAAAGTATTTACCGCCCGAAGAAAAACTGAACTTGAAATAACAGGAAGGCAAATTATTAGAAATGTAATGACAGGAATACTTCCAGTTTTTGAAGATCTATCTAATAATAATTGGAATCAAGAAAAAATAAACCCTCACAATAAAAAAATTGTTCGAGCTTTAGATATAGACACTCGCCACATAAATAACATTTATGACGCTCTGCACTCATTGGCAGACTTCACATCTGGGATGACGGATCGGTTCTCTGTACGAGCCTCCCAAATCTTAAACACCAACGGAAGTTGATTATTAGTCTATTCTAACAAAAAGCCCCGGTCACATCGACCGGGGCTTTGTCGTTTCAGGGGTGACGCGACCTAGTCGTCGTCATCATCCTCATAGTCATCATCATAGTCCGCCTCGACCATCGCGGCGGTGGCGCTCCACCCGTAAGCGTGGGTGATGACGTGGTGGAGGGTGTTCTGCTCCATCGTGCCATCACCAGGTGCGCCCAGGGGCCGACGGCGAAGGCGATGACGTCTTCGCCCGAATGGGTTTCAGAACCCATCGGCATCGCCGATTGCTGGCGATAGTTCGGATCCATCACGATCTCGTCGGTCAGCGGTTCGCGTCCTCGCCGCGCGGCCGCAGCGGGCCGCCATTCTGATAGCCGAGCGTGGTGTAGGGACGGCCGTCGCCCGCCGGCATGGGCGGCGTCTCGGCGTCGGTCAGGTTCGGCGCCGGCGGACGCACCAGACCCAGGATCGGATTGCCGCGACGCGGATAGCCCGCAATCGTGAAGACATGGCCATGGTCGGCGGTGACGATGATCAGCGTCTCATCGAGATCCACCATGGACTGGGCGGTCTCGATGGCCTCGGCCAGGGCAAGCGCGTCATTGAGCGCGCGCGCGGCGTGGCGCCGTGATGGGCGTGGTCGATCCGGCCGCCCTCCACCAGCAGGTAGAAGCCGTCCTCGTCATTGGACAGGCGGTTGATGGCGAACTCGGTCAGATCAGCGAGCGACGGCTCCTCGTTCGGATCCCGGTCGATGGCGTAGCTGAGGTGGGAGTTGGTGAACAGGCCCAGCACCGGCTTGTCGTCATCGGCGTCCAGCGCGTTGAAACCCGCGAGATCGTCCACATAGACGCCGCCTTCGGACACCCATTCCGCCGTGAGGTCGCGATCGCGACGCTGGCCGCCCTGGTCTTGCGTGGTGAACGCCGCGCGACCGCCGCCGAGCGCCACGTCAAGGCCGTCGCCATACGGGCCCGTCCGGGTGCCGATCAGCTGGGCGGCGATATCGGTGCAGCCCGCCGCGACGGCGTAGTCGGGCAGCGCTGCATCGCTTTCCCAGCCCCGGTCGGTGACGTGGGCATAGGTGGTGGCCGGGGTGGCGTGCGTCAGGCGCGCGGACGACACGATGCCGGTGGACAGGCCGTGCTCTTCGGCCATCTCCACCAGCGTTTGCGGCACCGGGCCGCCTTCGCAAGGTTCAAGAATGTCGCGCGCATAGACCGAGATCGCGCCCGAATGGGTCTTCACCCCGGTATGGATGGCCGAGGCGGTGGCGGCGCTGTCAGGCACCTGCGCGTTTTCCGAATAGGTCTTGATCAGCGCCGTGTGGCCCCATTGCTCGAACGGGAGATAGTTCTCCTCCCCGCTCATGCCCTGGTTCTGACCGTCAAGGATGCGGCTGGCGACGATGGTCCCCAGGCTCATGCCATCGCCGACAAAGACGATGACATTGCGCGCGCGGCCTTCGCGGTGCGGTCGGTTCAGGCGCGCCAGGATCTCGTCCTGAGAGCGGGATCGCCATTCCGCGCCAGGCCCCTCGAACTCGGCCGGCTGGGCGATGGTCGGGGCCGGAGCCTCGCTGCGACCGGACCAGTCCAGATCAGACTGAACGGAGACGTTCTGGCAGGCGCACAGCGCGAGCGCGCTGGCGGAAAACAGGGCGACGCGGAAGATCATGATGGATCCCTTCTCTGACACTGGCGTTGGTTTAGCGCGGCTTTGTGACGGATCAAAGCATCCCTCCTGCCAATCATGCGTTATAGAACAAGTACGCCGCCTTCATCGGAGACCACCGCCTTGAAAACCTTGTCCCTTGTGCTGAACGCCCATTCCGGAACCACGCGCGAGCTGGGCAGGGAAAAAGTGCTGGAAGCGGTGCACGGGTCGGCGGACTGGGCGAAGGTGATCGTGCATGACTGCTCGGAAACCTTCAAAGAGCGCGTCAGCAAGGCCTGCGCCGAACCCTCCGACTATATCGCCGTGGCGGGCGGGGACGGCACGGCGGCGGCGGTGCTGAACGAGCTGGTGCGGACGAATTGCCGCACGCCGGTCATTCCCCTGCCGCTGGGCACCGCAAACCTTCTGCCCAAGCGGCTGTATGGCGCCCGGTCCATCGAGACGATCCTGCGCGAGGCGCCGGAATATCCCGTTGAGCCGCTGCACGCAGGCGAGGTGGACGGGCATCTGTTCTTCTGCGCGCTCATGGCCGGTTTCCCGGTCCGCTTCGGACAGGCGCGCGAAGCCCTGAGACCGGATGGCGAGGGCCGTCAGCCCGGACGCGCTCTGACCTATCTGCGCAAGGCCATGCAGGCGTTTGGACAGACCCGCATGCGCCTGAAGGTGGATGAGGACGAAACGATGAAACTGCGCCGCGCAAACGCGCTGATGACCCTTCCGGGCGGGGCGGCGGCCATGATCCATGGCGCCCGCCCCGGGGAAGAGGTGCTCGAGCATGTGTTCACCCATACCGAAGACCTCTCCGACGCCCTGGGCGCGCTGACCGGCTTTCTGGGGGAGATGCTGAACATGGGCGAGCTCAATCCGCTCCGCTCGCAGGAGTGCGCCGTGCTCGACGGTCCCTCGAAGATCACCGTGATGCTGGATGGGGAGGTGTTGACCCTGAAGACCCCGATACGCATCTCCTTGAGACCCAACGCCGCCCTGTTCGCAGCCCCGGAGCCTGACGCATGACGCGACTGGCGCAAATCTCGGACCTTCATTTCGGCGCGGAATCCCCTGGCCTGCCCGAGGCCCTGCTGGAGACGCTCAACGCTCTCGCGCCTGACGCCGTCATCGCCTCGGGCGATTTCACCCAGTATGCCGCCGGCGCGAGTTTGACGCCGCGCGCGACTTCTTCAGCGCCATCAACGCGCCGGTCATCGCGGCGCCGGGCAATCACGACACCCCCTATCTCAACCTCGCCGCCCGCGTGGCCGCGCCCTGGGCGCGCTTCGAGAAACGGCTGGGCAAGGGCGTCACGCCCAGCTGGCGCTCCCCCACGCGGCGGTGGAATCCTATCTGACCGCACGCGGGCTGCAGGCCCAGCTCGACTGGTCTCTGGGCCGGGCCAATCCCCGCCACGCCGCCCGGATCGCACAGAGCCTGAATGATTTCAGAGGACTCAAGGTTGTCGCAGCGCACCACCCGCTGATGGCGCCAGGCGGATTGAAAGGCCGGGCCAAGACCCGCGGCGGTCGCGAGGCGGCGGATATCTTCGTGCAGGCGGGCCTGGACCTTGTGGTGACCGGCCATCTGCACCAGGTCTTCGCCCTGCCCCAGCGCCGGCCCGATGGCGGCTCGTGCTGGTTTGTCGGCGCGGGCACGGCGCTGTCACATCGCACGCGCGGCGAGCCGCCCAGCTTCAACCTGTTTGATCACACCCTCGAAGGGCTCAGCCTGACGGTGTTCGCGGCCGAGGACGGAGAGAACCGCTTCACGCCGCAGAAGACACAGGCCCTGCACCGCTAGGACCGGCTGCCGCCCAACAAAAAGCCCGGCGCGATGCGCCGGGCTTTCCGTTTGCGAGCAATCGCCCTGTTACCAGATGCGCACGCGCTGTTCCGGCGGCAGGTACAGATCGTCTTCCTCGGTCACGCCGAAGGCGTCGTACCAGGCGTCCAGGTTCCGGACCACGCCGTTGATGCGGTACTGCGCCGGGCTGTGCGGATCGCCCAGCAGCTGGGCGCGCAACGCATCCTGGTGATCAGGTTGCGCCAGACCTGGGCCCAGCCCAGGAAGAAGCGCTGGTCACCGGTCATGCCGTCGATCACCGGAGCTTCGCCGCCATAGACTTCGTCCACATACTGACGCCAGGCGGTGTAGGCCATTTGCAGGCCGCCCAGATCGCCGATGTTCTCGCCCATGGTCAGACGACCGCTGACGCACTGGCCTTCCACCGGGCAGAACGCTTCGTACTGAGCGCCCAGCTCGCCGGCGCGCTCTTCAAAGCGGACATTGGTCTCTTCGGTCCACCAGTCGCGCAGACGGCCTTCGGCGTCATAGCGACGGCCGTTATCGTCAAAGCCGTGGCCGATCTCGTGACCGATCACGCCGCCAATGCCGCCGAAATTGACCGCCATGTCGGCGTTCGGGTCAAAGAACGGCGCCTGCAGGATGCCGGCCGGGAAGGTGATCTGGTTGGCCAGCGGAGAGTAGGACGCATTGACGATTTGCGGCGGCCAGCCCCATTCACGGGTGTCGACCGGGCTGTTGAGGTCCTCGATCTGCTCGGCCCAGTTGAACTCGGCCATGCGGGTGCGGTTGCCGAAATAGTCGTCGGCGGAAATTTCCAGGCCCTCATAGGAATCCCAGATTTCCGGATAGCCGATGCGCGCTTCAAAGCCGGCCAGCTTGGTCAGCGCTTCGGCGCGGGTCTCGTCGTCCATCCACTCAAGATTCTCAAGACGCGATTCAAAGGCCATGGTCAGACGCGCGACCAGGTCTTCCATCTGGGTCTTGGAGCTCGGCGGGAAGTGACGCTCCACATAGATCTGGCCCACGGCGTGGCCCAGGCGCCGCCCACCAGGTTGACCGCACGACGGTCACGCGGGCGCTGCTCGGTCTGACCGCGCAGGGTGCGGCCGAAGAAGTCGAAATTGGCGTCCTCGAACTCGGTCGGCAGCAGCCGGCGCGGTCGGAGATGAAGTTGAACGCCATCCAGTCCTTGATGGTCTCAAGGTCGGTGTCTTCCAGAATGGCGGAGGTCTGGGCGATGGCGGTGGCTGAACCACGATCAGCTCGTCCACGTTCAGGCCCAGATTGGCCATGCCTTCGGGGAAGTTCAGCGCCGGAGCCAGCTCGTCGAGCTCGGCCACGGACATCACGTTGTAGGTCAGGGTGACGTCGCGGCTGTCTTCACGGGTCCAGTGCGCGTCCGCGATGCGGGTTTCGAACGCCAGGATCGCTTCGGCTTTCTCCTGACCGCCTTCAATGCCGGACAGTTCGAAAATGCGCGCAATATAGGCGACATAGGCGTCGCGGTATTGCTGGAAGCGCTCGCCTTCATCCAGGTAGTAGTCGCGATTGCCCATGCCCAGGCCGCCCTGGAACAGGCGCAGCGCGTTCACGGACGGATCGGCCGGGTCGGCCCAGACGGCGAAGCCATAGGGCGACTGATGATGCACGCTGGCGAACAGGGCCGTGGCGTCATCCAGGCTCTCCACCGCGTTGATTTCGGCCAGGTAGGGCTGCAGCGGCGCCGTGCCGGCTTCGCTGATCGCCGCTTCATTCATGTAGCTGGCATAGAGATCGCCCACGAGCTGGTTGTTCGAACCGGCTTCGGCGTCGGCTTCGCCGGCTTCAAAGATGATCGCCTGAACGTCTTCCTCGGCTTCTTCGGACAGCACGGTGAACATGCCGAAGCGCGAACGGTCGCCCGGCAGCTCGGTGGTCTCCATCCAGCCGCCATTGGCGTACTGGTTGAAATCGTCGCCCGGATCGACATCGGTGTTCATGCCGGCGACGTCAAAGCCGAACTCGCCATAGACCGGCGCGCCCGATTGCGCGGTCTCGGTCTGGGCGGCGGTCTCGGTTTGCGCCGAGGTATTGCTCTCGGGCGCGTCGGTCGGTCCGCACGCGGCCAGGCTGAGCACGGCCAGCGCCGAGCACGACATCAGAATCTGTTTCATAGGGTTCCCCTTAGCATTCACAAACGACACCCGCCCGGAGTGCGAGATGATGTCATAAATGTGGCGCACCCTCACGCCCGCCAAGATGGATGGCAAGTGAAAATGCGGTAAGCGGGGTTTTGCAGGCGCAGAGATTTGTGAAATTCGCTGCGCACTCTTCCGCGCAGATCAAATGGCTCAGCATGGATAAAGACGATCTAGCTAGCGTTGGAAGATACGCGCCACATTGTAGACCTAGCTATAACCTACAAAAATTTTCTAATTGCTGGCCTGTAAGAAACAATAAACATTCTTGAAATTACAAACAAAATAAAAGAGCCGACAATAACTATAACTGCTGAACTTAAATTTAAAACCAAATTAAATAAAAATAATATTATAGTGAAGTGGAAAAAGACAGAAACGAACCAGAACAAAATCCTAAATAAAATGTCACCCGCTACCCACTTTGCGTACAAAATTTCATCTTCCTCATATATTTCAGCTTCATAGAAGCTGTTTGATAGCGAATTCTTCAATTCGATTACATTTTGCGCCGACCTCAATCGAACAGGCCCAAGACCTAACAATCTTCTGTGAAAATACGTAATTACATCTCTCATTTTCAACCCTTTGCCCCCGATATCAAAATAGTACAGCCAACACCCCCACTGTATCCAAATTAGCAACCATATTTAGCTGGATGATAGATTTAAGTACATGTCACCATCCTCAAAATCTGATGCTCCCTCACCACTTTTAAATGAATCTGGGAACAATTAACGAGACGCATCTGACTAGCTCATATTGGGCATTTATTTCTGCGCTAAGAGAATACCCCTATTGCCCACACCCATGAAAAAGCCCGGCGCCTGAGCGCCGGGCTTGAACGGTTCCGATCGAGGTTGGTCTACCAGATCGAAACGCGCTGTTCGGGCGGCAGGTAGAGATCGTCGCTCTCATCCACGCCGAAGGCGGCGTACCAGGCGTCGATATTGCGCACCACGCCGTTCACCCGATACTCGGACGGGCTGTGCGGATCGGTCCGCAGGCGGCTGATGAGGTTGTCCTCACGATACAGGCGACGCCAGACCTGGGCCCAGCCCAGGAAGAAGCGCTGATCGCCGGTGAAGCCGTCAATGACCGGGGCCTCGCCGCCATAGTGCGCGTCGACATAATCGCGCCAGGCCGAATAGGCCATTTCCATGCCGCCCAGATCGCCGATATTCTCACCCAGGGTGAAGCGACCGTTGACGGTGTGGCCTTCCAGCGGCTCGTACTGGTCGTACTGGGCGACCAGCGCGTCAGAGCGCTCCAGGAAACGCTCATTGGTCTCTTCAGTCCACCAGTCACGGATGCGGCCCTGAGCGTCAAAGCGACGACCCTGGTCGTCAAAGCCGTGGCCGATCTCGTGGCCGATCACAGCTCCGATGCCGCCAAAGTTGACCGCCATGTCGGCGTTCGGGTCAAAGAACGGCGCCTGCAGGATGCCGGCCGGGAAGGTGATCTGGTTCAGCAGCGGGTTATAACTGGCGTTCACGATCTGCGGCGGCCAGTCCCATTCGCGGCGATCCACCGGACCCGCGAGGTCTTCCAGCTGCTCGGCCCAGGCGAACTCGGCCATGCGCATGCGGTTGCCGAAATAGTCATCCGCCCGGATCTCGAGACCCTCATAGGTGTCCCAGACTTCGGGATAACCGATACGCGGCTCGAAGGTGGAGAGCTTCTCCAGCGCCTGGGCGCGGGTTTCGTCATCCATCCAGCTGAGATTTTCCAGACGTTCGCGGAACGCCGACTGAAGCCCGGCCACCAGCTCTTCCATCTGGGTCTTGGATTCAGGCGGGAAGTGACGATCCACATAGATCTGGCCAATGGCGTGACCGAGCGCGCCGCCGATCAGGTCCACGCCGCGCTTCTCACGCTCGCGTTGCTCTCCACGCCGTTAAGGGTGCGCGAGAAGAAGTCAAAGCTCGCCTGGTCGAAGTCATCGCCCAGCCAGCTGGCGCGGTCGGACAGGAAGTGGAAGGTCAGATAGGCCTTCAGCGTGTCGAGATCGGTTTGAGAGAAGATCTCGCCGGCGTCCGCGATGGCGCTCGGCGTGGCGACCATGAAGGTTTCCTGACCGCCAAGGCCGAAAGCCTCGAGATTGGCGCGGAAATCGAACTCGGGCGCCAGCTCGACCACTTCGTCGAGCGACAGCACATTGTAGATCTCGGTGATCTCGCGGGTGCGCTCCTGGCTCCAGTGAACCTCGGCCAGCGCGGTTTCCAGCGCCATGATGGCCTGGGCCTTGTCGGCGCCGCCTTCAATGCCGGCCAGGTCAAAGATGCGCTCGATATAGGCGACATAGGCGGTGCGATAACGCTCGGACGCCTCGTCTTCTTCAAGGTAATAGTCGCGATCGGGCAGGCCCAGACCGCCCTGGCCCATATAGAGGGTGTAGCGGGAGGTGTCGGCGGGATCGGGGATCACGCCCACGCCCCAGGGCGAGGCGTAATGCACGGTCGCGAACAGAGAGGCGACATCCTCCCAGCTCGACGCGGCGTTGATCCGGTCAAGATAGGGCTGTGCCGGCGCCAGACCGGCGGCGTTGATGGCGTCCGCGTCCATCCAGGACTTGAACAGATCGCCCACCAGCTGGGTGTTGGAGCCGTCCGGCGCATCAACCGCGGCGGCTTCATCAATGATCTCGCGGACATGGTCTTCCGCCTCGATGGCGAGCTTGGTGAACATGCCGTAATTGGAGCGGTCGGACGGGATCTCGGTGCGCTCAAGCCAAGCCTGGTTGGCGAACTGAAAGAAGTCATCGCCCGGATCGAGCTCGGCGTTCATGCCGGTGACGTCAAAACCGAAATCACCCAGAACCGGCGCATCTTGCGCAAAGGCGGGCGCTGCGGCGGCGAGCGCGATGAACGCAACGCCAGACAACAGGTTTTTCATGCGTTTTCCCCTTGGTAATCGTGTCATTGCAGGCGCCGAAAAAGCGGGCGCTGAAGTTAGGTCCTGCGGCGCGAAGCGTGTGAGGCGTCGCCCGCGCCGCAGGATCGTGAGGGTTATTCGGCCGGAGCCGTTCCCTCATCCGGATGGCCGACATCAACCCCGTCCGGGCCCGAGTCATGGCCGATATAGCTCTCGCCGACGCGCGGCTGCTTCTCACCCGTCCACAGCCCCTTGAAGAAGCGGCCGATATCCGCGCCGATCGCATACAGCGCCGGCACCATCAGCAGCGTCAGGAACAGGGCGAAGATCACCGCAAAGCCCAGAGAGATCACCATCGGCTTCAGGAACTGGGCCGCGGTGGAGCGCTCGGCGATCATCGGCAGGATGCCGATAAAGGTGGTGACCGTGGTCAGAAGGATCGGGCGGAAGCGCTGCACGCCCGCATCCACCAGCGCCTGCATGGCCCCGACGCCGCGTTCACGCAGACGGTTCACGAAGTCCACCAGCACCAGGTTGTCGTTGATCACGATCCCGGCGGCGGCCCCGATGCCGAACATGGAGAACAGCCGCGAAGGCTCGCCCAGGATCATGTGGCCGAAGACCGCGCCGGCATAGGCGAAGGGAATGGCCGTCATGATCATCAGCGGCTGGGCGTAGGAGCGGAACGCCACCGCCAGCAGCACATACATCATGACCACCATCATCAGCTGCAGCCGGATGACCTCGGAGAGGAATTCCGCCTCGCCTTCGGCTTCGCCGATGCGCCGGTGGAGATGCCCGGATACCGCTCGCGCCATTGCGGGAAGAACTCTTCCTCCAGCTCCTGGCGGATGTTGGCGGCGGCGTCATTGTCGGTCAGCTCGGCGCTCACCGTGACGGTGCGCTGACGCTCCCGACGGCGGATCTGGTTGATCCCCGGCGCGAACTCGGCGTCGACCACCGCCGCCAGCGGCACTTCACGGCCGTCATTGGTGCGGATGCGCAGATTGTTGACCGCATCCAGGCTGTTCCGGGCCTCCCGGGGATAGCGGACCATCACCCGAACATCCTCGCCATCGCGCGCAGGCGCTGGACTTCATAGCCATAGAAGGCCTGGCCCACCTGACGGGTCACGTCCGCCAGCGTCAGGCCCAAGGCCTGGGCGTCCGGACGCAGGGTCAGGCGCAGCTCGTCGGCGGAGGACTGCAGATTGTCCACGATGTCATAGGTGGTCTCGAACGTCGCCAGATGCTGACGCAGTTCCGCCGCCGCCGCCCGCAACACATCCAGATCGGGATGGTTGATGGCGAACTGGATGGCCGGGCCACTGTCATTGAGGGTGGCCTCGAAACGGATTTCCTCCGCATCCGGCACCGGCCCCAGGGCGTCGCGCAGGCGTTGCGCCACCTCGGCGGTGGGCGTGCGGCCCGGACGGTTCTCCGGCGGCGCGATATTGATCCAGGCCCGGACCGAACCGTCGGTCGCCAGCGTGGAGCGCGAGCGGATCATGTCGTCCTCGCCCGGGAACTCCTCGCGATAGGCCTGCTGCACTTCCAGCTCGGCTTCATCCAGACGCGAGCGGATCTCGTCGGTCCGCGACCAGGGCGTGCCCTCGGCCAGCTGGATGTTCACCCGGATCAGGTCGCTTTCGATCTCCGGCATGAAGGCGGACTTCACATAGCCGTTCGCCTGCAGGGCGATGGCCAGGCCGAACACCCCGATGAAGAACATCAAGGTGGCGTAGCGCAGGCGGATCGCCGTCGCCAGAACCGGCGCGTAGACATGGTGCGCGAAGGCGATCAGGCTGTCAGCGATCATCGCCTGGAACTTGATGAACGGACCAAAGAAGCCGTTCGTGTTCTGCGGTTTGATGTGCGCCAGGTGCGCCGGCAGGATGAACAGCGCTTCCACCAGCGAGAAGGCCAGAGCCGCGATGATGACCAGAGAGATCTGACGCGTGAACTGCACTTCGGGCCCGGTCAGCATCATCCAGGGCGCGAACGCCATCATGGTGGTGATGACCGCGAAGACGACCGGCTTGGCCACCATCTGGGTGCCCACGACCGCCGCCGTCAGCCCCTGCTCGCCGCGCTCGACGCGGGCGTGAATGTTCTCGCCCACGATGATGGCGTCGTCGACCACCACCCCGATCACGATCAGGAAGGCGAACAGCGACAGGAAGTTCAGGGTGATGCCCAGCATGGGCAGGATCAGGAAGGCGCCGGCGAAGGCGGTGGCGATGCCCACCGTCACCCACAGCGCCACAATCGGACGCAGGAACAGCACCAGCACGCCCAGCACCAGCGCCAGACCCAGAAGGGCCGAGCTGCCGATGACGGTCAGCTGCGAGTTGAACTGGTCCGCGCCGTCCCACCACACCGACAATTGCAGGGTGGAGGGCAGTTCGGCGTTCTTGCGCTCGAGATACTCCTTCATGGCGTTGGACACATCGATGATGTCCGAGCTGCCGGTGGAGCGGATCGCGATGATCACCATCTGCTCGCCATCAAAGGTGGCGTTCAGATTGGCGTCCACGAGACCGTCGATCACGGTGGCGACATCGCCCACGCGCACCACGCCGCCATCAGAGGTCTGGCGCACGATGATGTTCTCGAATTCGTAAGCGGTGTCCGCCAGCTCGCGCGAGGCGATGCGCACATCCCCGAGATCGGTGCGGACCGAACCGGCGGAGGTGTTGATCGAGGAGTTGGCGATGGCCTGGGCGATCTCGGCGAAGCTGACGCCATAGCGGCGCATGTCTTCCTCGGAGACCTCGATGGCGACTTCCTCGCCCAGCGTGCCCATCACCTCGACCAGCGAGGCGCCGGGAATGGTGGAGGAGATCTCGTTCCGGATCTCGCGCGCCACCCGTTGCAGGTCGCGGCGCTCCACCTGGCCGTGCAGGGCGAAGCCGGCGATCTGGTCAGAGTTCTGCCAGCGCTGGACCTGCGGACGATAGGCTTCGCGCGGCATGTTGTTGATGGAGTCCACGCGCAGCTTGATCTCGTCGATGAAGGCTGACGCTTCCTGGGACGCAGGCCGGACACATAGACCGAACCTGAGCCTTCGCGGGCGACGGCCTCAAGCTCGTCCACGCCGTCCAGATCGCTCAGCGCCTCTTCGATGCGGACAATGATCTGCTCCTCGATCTCCTGGGGCGACGCGCCCGGCCAGGCCACCGAGATCGACGCGCCCGGGAACACGGCGCCGGGATTGTTCTCCCGTTGCATGGAGAAGTAGCCGACCACGCCGCCGATCAGGGCGATCAGCATCAAGAGGTTGGCGGCGACGGAGTTCTTGGCCCACCAGGCCAGCAACCCCTTGTGCTTGTCGTGTTCAGGATTGTGAACCATGTCCGTTCTCCCCGATCCTGACTAGTTGGCGCGCGAGGCGGTCGTGGTCTCCTGGACCAGCGCTTCGCTCTCGGCGTCATTATCATTGGCGGCGTCGGCTTCCGGTTCGGGATCGAGCGGATCGCCATTGGCGTCCATCGCCCGCACCAGCATGCCTTCGGCGGCGCCGCGCAGCGGCGAGGTGACAACGCGATCGCCCGGTTCCAGACCGGCGGTCAGAACCACGCGCTCGGCGCTGGTGTCCACCACATTGACCTGACGGATCGACAGGGTGCCGTCGAGTTCGGCCACATAGACCTCGTTCGAGCCGCGCAGGGCGCTGCGGGGCAGCACGATGGCGTTCTCCAGCTCGCGACCATCAATGTTCGCGGCGACGAACAGACCCACGGCCAGCGGGGCGCCGCCTCTTCAGCAGCCGCGCCATAGGGGTCCTCGACCTCGATGATGGCGCTCATGGTGCGGGTTTGCGGGTTGATGGCGCTGTCGGTGCGCACAAGGCGACCTTCCCAATGACGCTCCTGACCGGCGACGCTGGCGCTCAGATGCGCGGGGCGGCCCGGATTGGCGTCGCTGGACTGGAAGGCCAGCGGCAGGTTCAGGATCGCCAGCTCGGCATTGGTCAGCGGCAGACGGACCTGAACGCGATTGGTCGCGAAGACACGTCCCAGACGGGTGCCGGGGCCGACATACTGACCGAGATCGGCCGACTTGGCGCGAACGCGGCCGTCAAACGGCGCGGAAATGCGCGTCCGGCTCAGATTGAGACGGGCTTCGTCCAGGCTGGCCTGGGCCGAGGCCAGCTGGGCGCGCGCTTCCGCCATCTGCGGTTCGCGCAGGGTCAGCGCGCTGCTTCGCCATCGCCCAGCGATTCCCATTCTTCACGCGCCAGCTCGGATTCGGCCTGCTCGCGCACCAGCGCCTGACGGCTCTGGGCGACCAGCGCTTCGGCGCGCGTGACCGCCAGGCGATAATCGGCGTCCTCGAGACGCACCAGCACTTCGCCCGCTTCAAAGAAGCCGCCATCAACGAAGTTCGGGTTCACATAGGTGATCCGACCTGACACCTGGGCGGTGAGATCGATCTCGGTCAGCGGGGTGACCTCGCCCTGTGTGGTGACAGACAGCTGCACCGGGCTCAGAGCGGCTTCGGTGACGAAGACCGCAGACGGACGCGCGACGATCTCGGCGCGCTCGGGCTTGGGCGCCGCCGCAGCCAGCACGACATAGACGACGATGAACGCAAAGAGCACCGCAACCGGCAGCCCTATAATCAACAAACGACCCAAAACTTGCTCATGACCAACCTCTTTTGTCCCCTGACCGGTTTTACCGGTCTTATGATGTCCTAGTTCTCGATATTGGATGCAGTGACGCCGCCGCCGGCGCTGAAGTCGCCAGCAATGGCCAGATGCAGCGCGATGCGGTTGTCCACCCGCTCATTGCGCGCTGATATCAGGGCCGACTGCGCCGAGATCTGACGCGTCTGAGCGTCGATCAGCTCGAAGATTGTCGACAGGCCCGACGCATACTGACGCTGCACGAGAGCCAGCGCTTCGCGGGCTTCATCAGAAGCGACCGTCAACGCATCGACCCGTTGCGCCAGGCGGCGATCCGCTTCGATCGCGTCCTCGGCTTCACGCAGCGCCGTCAGGGCGGTGCTCACCAGATTGGCGGACAATTGTTCCGCCTGGGCCTCGGCCCGGTCGCGCTCGGCGCGCAGGCGTCCGCCCTGGAAGATCGGCGCCGAGATCGACCCGACAACGGTCTTCACCAGATCGTCAAAATCCAGCGCATCGGCGATGTCCGCGCCGCCATCGGCCAGGCTGGCGCGCAGGCCAAGCCCCGGATAGAGCGCCTTCTGAGCCGCGGACGCCGAATAGCCGGCGGCGGCGAGGCGCGCTTGCGCAGCGACCACATCCGGACGACGCGCCAGAAGCGTTTCAGGCTGCCCCGGATTGGGCAAGGCGCCCAGTGCTGGCAGTTCGGCGCCAGCGGCGATCGAGGCGGACGGATACCGGCCCAGCGTCACTTCAAGCACCCGCGCCGCATTCGCTTGCGCCCGCAGACGCGAGGCCAGAGTGGCTTCGGAAGAGGCCAGGGCCGAACGCGCCGTACGCACATCCGAGGAGCGGACCACGCCGCGCTGGAAACGCCGTTCGACGATTTCGAGCTGATTGGTCCGGGCCTCCACATCGGCCTGGGCCAGCTCAGCCTGCTGGCTGGCGGCGATCAGGGCATACCAGGACCGCGCCACGGAGGCGGCGATCGACAGGCGCGCGCCATACCAGTCGGCGCGTGCGGCTTCCGCCGTCAGGGCGCCAGAGCGCGCCTGGTCACCCAGACGCCCCCAGACATCCGCCTGCCAGTTGACTTCAAGACCGGTGCTGAAGCCGGTATTGCCCGGCTCCTGGTCGGTGTAGCCCACAGAGCCGTCCAGCGTTGGAAGACGGGCTGCGCCCGCAGACCGGGCGCCGGCGCGGGCCGCATCATAGCTTGCAAGAGCCGACGCAACCGTCGGATTGGCGTCCAGCGCCTCGGCGACCAGCACCTGAAGCACCGGATCCTCGAACGCCGCGATCCAGTCGGACGGCGAGGCGTCCAGCTCGGCCGGCGCCGCAGAGAACGTCTCCGGCGCCAGGACAAGATCGCTGGCGCCCGGCGTGACGACGCTGGCGCAGGCGCTCAACAGCAAGGGCGCAAAAACGGTGAAATACGCAAAAGGGACACGGGCCCTCCCCCGGGAAAATTACAAAACCTGAACTGCACCCTATTTGGGCGCTCTCGAAAGTCAATCAAAACTTATCGAAAAACGACAAAAGTTTCTCGAATTACAAAAAATTTATACAGGCATTCTTCCCGGGCCTCCGAACAAATCCGCAAAACAACAAGGGTTTCCGAGGTGTCACATTCCCATGCTACGAGAAGGTATGACTGAAGATCGTAACACCCCTGCGAAACGCATGACCGGGGACCGGCCGCGTCGCCGTGATATTGCCCTGACGGCCTCGATCGGCGTGGTCGTGATGCTGGTTCTGGCTGTGGCCGGCGAGCTCTCCGGCGGCGCGTTCCTGGGCGGGGCGGCCGCCTTCATCGCACTGGCTTTTGTCTATTATCTCACCGCCTTGACCACGGCAGAGCCCAATCCGCGCCCGCTGGCGGTGAACGCGCCGCGAGACCTGGAGGCCGAGGCGAGCGTCACCATGCTGGAGCGCCTGCCCATTCCGGTGCTGCTGATCGGCGCAGGCGGACGAATCGAACGCGCCAATCCAGCCGCGCGCACTTTCCTGGGGCTGGGGACCGAACGCGGCCTTTTGTCCACGGTTCTGCGCCAGCCGCGCGTTCTGGAGGCGGTAAGCGCCGCGCTGCGCGGGGATCGCGGCGCGACGGTCGAATATTCAACCCTGGCGCCGCTGGAGAGCCATGTGCGCGCCTATGTGGAGCCAATCCGCCTCTCAGCGCCCGGCCCCATGCCGTTTCGCGCCATGCTGGTTCTGGCGGACGACACCAATTCCAAGCGCGCCGAGCGGATGCGGGCGGACTTCCTCGCCAACGCCAGCCACGAGCTGCGCACGCCCCTCGCCTCGCTGGCGGGTTTCATCGAAACCCTGTCCGGTCCCGCCCGGGATGACGAAGAGGCGCGCGACCGCTTCCTCGAGATCATGACGGTGCAGACCGAGCGCATGCGCCGTCTGATCAATGACCTGCTGTCGCTCAGCCGGGTCGAGATGAACGAGCACATGCCGCCCACGGGATCGGTGGATCTCGACAATCTCACCGCGGATGTGTCCGAAGCCCTCGCGCCTGTGGCCGCGAGCCGGAATATCAGTGTCGAGATCGATGAAGCGGGAACCGAGGGCGGCGCGCAGGTGCGCGGCGATCGCGACCAGCTCTATGAAGTCATCGAAAACCTGGTCCAGAACGCCATCAAGTATTCTCCGGACGGCTCGCAGGTGAAGGTCAGCGTGCGATACGGGATCTCACGGGACGCCGCCGAACATCTGGCGCCCGGATCGACCCTGATTCCGGACGCCTGACCCTGACCGCGCCTGCGCTCGACCCCGAGGCGAAGTTCGGCGTTGTGCGCGTGCAGGATCAGGGCGGCGGGATCGAGCGGCGCTATCTGCCGCGTCTGGCGGAACGCTTCTTCCGGGTGGACGGACAAAAGAGCGGCCCCACCTCCGGCACCGGTCTGGGCCTCGCCATCGTCAAGCACATCGTCAATCGCCACCGGGGCGGCTTCACGGTGGAGAGCGCGCCCGGAACCGGCTCGGTTTTTACAGTCTTCTTCCCGGTCGCTGCGGCGATGAAAACCCTTGAAACGCCTGAGCTCAGGGATCAATCGGACTCGGCGGCGCAGTGAGGGATGCGTGGCGTCACATAACTGTCACCAAACTTACATATTGGATTGATCGTTCCTGACCATGGTCCGCCGCTGATCAAGCTTTGGGGAGTTTTGCGCCCGGCGCAGAGTTCAGCTCCCTGACCAGGTGGTTTCATGCAGTCCTCGCTTTTCGCTGTCCTCGCCCTTCTGGTGCTGACAGCGGTCGGATTTCTGATCGGTCGGCGCCGCGCTGTCGCGGCGGCCAATGGTCGTGCGTCCTGGCTGCACTCCCTGCCCAATTATTACGGGTATTATCTGGCGCTCTGGACCGGCCTGCCGGCCTTCATCCTGCTGGCCCTGTACGGCCTGTTCGGCGCCAGCCTCGTCAACACGCTGGCCCTGGGCGAGCTCGAGCGTGAGGCGGCGCCGCTGATCCGGGAATACGAGGCGCAGCTGGCGCGGGATCCCGAATACCAGGCGCTGGCTGAGGAGACGCTTCAGATCGAGGCGGAAGCCCTGTCCGCCCGGAACGAGATGTTCCGCGCGGAACGCGAAGGCGGCGACGCGAGCGCTATCTGCGCGCGCTCGGAACCCTGACCGCCCAGCGCAATGAAATCGCCGCTGAACGCCAGGCGCGTCGCGATCGCGTCGCCATCTCTGTGGCGGCCCGTGCGCCGCACACTGTCCCCGGGGTCCGCGCCCGGGCCGGTTTCGAATACTGGCGCGCGCCCAGCGAACGGCGCGAGCTGTTCATCTCGGACGCCCGCGCGCTCGCCTTCAATGAAGGCTCGCCAGCCGCAACACCGAGGAAATCCGCGCGGCCGCCCTGGCCCTGCGCCCCTGGGAAGACCTGTTCCGCTGGAGCGCGGCAGCGTCGCCCTCGCCCTCGCGGTCGGCGGCCTCGCCTTCGCCCGCACCCGCATTCGCGCCGGGTTCAGGGCGCGCGACCGGGTGGAGGGTGTGATCGGGCTGGCCCTGATGATGACCTCGGCCATCGCCATCCTCACCACGCTGGGGATCGTGTTCTCGCTCCTGTTTGAATCGATCCGCTTCTTCGCCTCGATCGACTGGCGCATTCATGAATTCCTCTTCGGGCTGCACTGGAGCCCGCAAATCGCCATTCGCGCCGACCAGGTGGGCCAGTCCGGCGCCTTCGGCGCGGTGCCCCTGTTCGCCGGCACGGCCCTGATCACCGTGATCGCCATGCTGGTGGCCGCGCCCATCGGCCTGATGGCGGCGATCTATCTGTCTGAGTATGCGAGCCCGCGCCTGCGCGCCTGGGCCAAGCCGGCGCTCGAGATTCTCGCGGGCGTGCCCACTGTGGTCTACGGTTTCTTCGCGCTTCTGACCGTGGGGCCCTTCCTGCGTCAGGTCGCGATGATGCTGGGCTATGAGGATGCGGTGACCCAATCCGCCCTGTCGGCGGGCCTGGTCATGGGCGTGATGATCATCCCCTTTGTGTCCTCCCTGTCCGACGACGTCATCAACGCCGTGCCCCAGGCCCTGCGCGACGGCAGCTACGCCATGGGCGCGACCAAGTCCGAGACCGTGCGGCATGTGGTCTTCCCGGCCGCCTGCCGGGCATTGTCGGCGCGCTGCTGCTGGCGGTCTCGCGCGCCGTGGGCGAGACCATGATCGTGGTCATGGCTGCCGGTCAGGGCGCCAACCTGACCGCCAACCCGCTGGAATCGGTGACCACCATCACCGTGCAGATCGTCATGCTGCTGACCGGCGACCAGGAATTCGACAGCCCGAAAACCCTCTCCGCCTTCGCGCTGGGTCTCGTGCTCTTCATCATGACCCTCATCCTGAACATCATCGCCTTGCGCGTGGTGCAACGCTTCCGGGAACGCTATGAGTAACGCGCCGACCATACGCGACGCGGTTCAGGCGCGCCTGGCCAAGCGGCATCGCGCCGAGCAGCGATTCCAGTTCTATGGACTGGCGGCGATCAGCGCGGCCGTGCTGTTCCTCGCCGTCCTGCTCGGCTCGCTGATCATACAGTCGGTCCCCGCCTTCACCGCGCACAAGCTGGTGCTGGATGTCGACATCCGCCCCGAGATCGCGGATCCGCGGGGCGACGCCAGCGAAGCCTCCCTGCGGCGCGGCTCGTACAATACGCTGATCCAGAACAGCCTCTGGGCCCAGTTCCCCGAAGCCGGCTCCGTCAGCGAAATGCGCGAACTCTTCGGCCTGTACAGCGCCGTGAACGCCGCACGCCTGCTCAATGAGGTCGTGAACAATCCCGACGTTCTGGGTGAGACCATCCGGTTCACCCTGCCCATCTCCGATGATGCGGACCTCTATCTGAAAGGTCTCACCACCGAAGAGGAATTCCTGCCTGGCGCCGCCCCGCTCAGCCTCGCCCCGGCGGCTGATGGCGGGGTCATCCTTCGCTCCCGGACGGGTGCGCCCGTTTTCGATGGCTTTCTGGACCTTGTGCAGGCGCGCCAGGACGCCGCCCTCGCGCAGGCGCGGCGCCGGGCCGAACAGACCGCCGCCCAGGCCGCCGAAGAACTCGATACGGACACCCGCAACAGCCTGGAGGCGGAGGCCCAGCGCGCCCGCGATCTGGTCCGGGCGCTTGAGATGGCGCGCTCGGACACGGCGCCGGTGCAGCTGAATTCCCAGACGGCCTCCCTAATGCTGCGCGCCCAGGGCGGGGTTCTGCGCATTTCACAATTGCAACAGGACGGCCGCAGCGCTCAGGGCGACTGGCTCATCGGCCCCGATCACGCCTCGGACAGCGCAGAGACCTGGTCGCTCTGGGTGATCGAGACCCCGTCCATCGCCCGACGGATCACTGACCGCCAGATCGTCTGGGCGCGCACGCTCAAGGAGCGCGGCCTGATCCGCAACGGCCTGAACACGACGCTGTTCACCAATGCCGACAGCCGCGAGCCGGAACTGGCGGGCGTTGCGGGCGCCCTTGCCGGGTCGATCCTGACCATGATCGTCACCATGCTGCTGGCCGTGCCGATCGGGGTCGGCGCCGCGATCTATCTGGAAGAATTCGCGCCCAAGAACCGGCTGACCGACTTCATCGAGGTCAATATCAACAACCTCGCCGCCGTCCCCTCGATCGTCTTTGGCCTGCTCGGGCTTGCGGTCTTCATCAACCTGTTCGGCATGCCGCGTTCGGCGCCCCTGGTCGGCGGCATGGTTCTGGCGCTGATGACCCTGCCCACTGTGATCATTTCCGCTCGCGCCGCGCTCAAGGCCGTGCCACCCTCTATCCGGGAGGCTGCGCTTGGCGTCGGCGCCTCGCGCACCCAAGCGGTGTTCCACCACGTGCTGCCGCTGGCCATGCCCGGCATCCTGACCGGCTCCATCATTGGTCTGGCGCAAGCTCTGGGCGAGACGGCCCCGCTTCTGATGATCGGCATGGTCGCCTTCATCGCCGACCCGCCCACGCTGGGCCTGTCGGGCTTCACCGAACCGGCCACCGTGATGCCGGTTCAGATTTACATTTGGTCTTCAAGCGCAGAGCGCGCCTTCGAAGCGCGCACCGCCGCAGCGATCCTGGCGCTGTTGACGCTGCTCGTCAGCTTCAACGCCGTCGCCATCTATCTGCGGCGCCGCTTCGAACGGAGATGGTAGGTAGATGTCCATGAGTCTCGATTTTCCGGTCGACAACCCGCCGACGCGGTATCACCCGCTGACGACGCAATTGCCGATCAAGGTCGCCACCGATGCAGTCAGCGTGCGCTATGGCGACAAGCTGGCGCTCGAGGATGTCTCGCTGGAGATTCCGGATCGGGCGGTCACCGCCTGCATCGGTCCGTCCGGCTGCGGCAAATCCACCTTTCTGCGCTGTCTGAACCGGATGAACGACACCATCGACACCGCGCGCGTCAGCGGATCGATCCGCATTGATTCCGAGGAAGTGAACGGCCGCGATGTGGACCCGGTGGTGCTGCGCGCCCGGGTGGGCATGGTGTTCCAGAAGCCCAACCCCTTCCCGAAATCGATCTATGAGAACGTCGCCTATGGCCCGCGCATTCACGGTCTGGCGGAAACCAAGGCCGAGCTTGACCACATCGTCGAGACCAGCCTGATCAAGGCGGGCCTCTGGGCGGAAGTGGCCGACCGTCTGCATCATCCGGGCACCTCGCTGTCGGGCGGCCAGCAGCAGCGTCTCGTCATCGCCCGCGCCATCGCGGTGAACCCCGAGGTGATCCTGATGGATGAGCCGTGCTCGGCGCTGGACCCCATCGCGACCGCACGCATCGAGGAACTGATCGACGAACTGCGCGAGAACTATTCACTGATCATCGTGACCCACTCCATGGCCCAGGCCGCACGGGTGTCCCAGATGACGGCCTTCTTCCACCTCGGAAAGCTCGTGGAATACGGGCCGACCGAGGAGATCTTCACCAACCCGCTCGATCAACGCACCCAGGACTACATCACCGGACGTTTCGGATAAGCCCCGCGCAATCGGACCTTTGAAAGGCCAACGCAATGAACACGCCGCACACCGCGCCGCATATCGTCAAAGCCTTCTCCGAAGAGCTTGAACAATTGACCGCCGATGTGGCGGCCATGGGCGGGCTGGCCGAGAGCATGGTCAGCGACGCGCTTCAGGCTGCATCCAGCCGTGACGGGGATCTGGCCGACGAAGTGCGCCTGCGGGACGCCCAGGTCGACCAGATGCAGCGCGATATCGAGAAGAAGATCATCCGGCTGCTGGCCCTGCGCCAGCCGATCGCCCAGGATTTGCGGGTCTGCATCGCCGCCCTGAAGATCGTCTCCGATCTCGAACGCGTGGGCGATCTGGCCAAATCCATCGCCCGGCGCGTGCACACGCTGAACGCCTCCGACCCGACCGCCCTCAACGGCGCCGTCGAACGCATGGGCCGCGTCGTGCAAAGCCATCTGCACCAGGTTCTGGACGCGTACGCGACGGGCGAAGCCAGCCGCGCCGTCGCCGTCTGGGAACGCGATGACGATGTGGACGAGCATTACAACGCCCTGTTCCGCGACCTCGTCACCGCCATGCGCGAGGATGGCTCGATGATCGAGCCGGGCGCGCATCTGCTCTTCATCGCGAAGAATCTCGAGCGTATCGGCGACCATGCCACGAACGTCGCCGAAGTGGTCCATTACCTGGTTACCGGGCAAGAGCTGACGGCTGATCGGCCGCGCGGCCCTCGTCCAGAAACGTCCTAGCGAAGGGGGTTCGCCATGCAACCGCATGTACTGGTCGTAGAAGACGAAGACGCTCTGTCCGAGCTGCTCTCGTACAATCTCAAGAAGGAAGGCTTCCGGGTCTCCCTCGCCGCCGATGGCGAAGAGGCGATGATGCTGGTGGAAGAGCGCCAACCCGATGTGGTGGTGCTCGACTGGATGCTGCCGAAGATCTCCGGCATCGAGGTCTGTCGTCGGCTCAGAAGCCGTCACGAGACGCGCAACCTGCCGATCATCATGCTGACGGCGCGCGGCGAGGAAGCCGATCGGATCCGCGGCCTCGACACCGGGGCGGACGACTACATCGTCAAACCCTTCCTGATGAAGGAGCTGTTCGCGCGGGTTCGCGCCGTCCTGCGCCGCATCCGGCCGGGCCTGGCGGAGGACTCTGTCACGGTCGGGGACATCACGATCGACCGCGTCGCCCACCGGGTGGTGCGATCCGACCTTGAAATCCATCTGGGTCCGACCGAATTTCGCCTTCTGGACTATCTGATGCAGCACCCTGGGCGCGTGTTCTCGCGCGAGCAACTGCTTGATGCGGTGTGGGGCTCTGATGTTTATGTGGAGGCGCGCACGGTAGACGTGCATATTGGTCGCCTGAGAAAGGCGCTCAGCGCAGGCGGAGAACACGATCCGATCCGGACCGTTCGCTCGGCCGGCTATGCCCTGAACGCCGCCTGACCCATCGAAATGCGACGCCTAAGGAGCTGCAGACCCTGCGGCGTCGTTAAAAAGGCCGGCCTGGTTTTCCAGGCCGGCCTTTAACTTTTCAGGTCATATACCTCTGGCTTGCATTTATTGACAGCTATGCAACTCTCACGGAAATAGTACGTAGCAGGTGCTTCATGATTGATAATGATGACATTTCAGAAGCTTGGGACGTTGAGGAAAGCGACTCCTCAGACACTGAGTCCGAAGACCATCTCTCTTATGACATTAGTCACTATCCAGCCGACATCACACTTGAAGGGTACAAAAGTAGGTTTGAAAAAGGTTCACTATTGGTGCCCAAATACCAAAGAAATTATGTTTGGGACCAAGTTAGAGCGAGCAAATTAATAGAGTCATTTTTGCTGGGACTGCCCATCCCTGGTGTTTTCTTGTACAAGGAAAGAAAATCTAATAAACTTCAAATAATTGATGGGCAGCAACGCATAATGAGCGCCATCAAATTTCTCGACGGGAAGTTTGACGACAATAGAGTTTTTAGACTTAAAAATATTAGAGAACCATGGAACGGGAAATCATTTAACCAGCTCAGCGAAGCCGACCAAGATCAGTTAGAGAATATGGTGCTAAGAGCCACTATCATTCAACAACTCGACCCTATGGATGATTCAAGCGTTTACCATATATTTGAAAGATTAAATACTGGTGGAATTAGATTGAATTCTATGGAAGTGCGAAAGTGCATATACGAAGGCGACGCCTTCGATACCATTGAACGCCTCAATGACAATTCGACTTGGCGAAAGATTCTAGGCAAAGAAAAGAAAGACAATAGGCTAAGAGATGCAGAGCTTGCGCTCAGGGTAGTGTGCCTTGCGCGCAATTGGGAAAGCTATGAAAAGCCAATGAAAATATTTCTGAATAACTTTTTTCAGAAATAAAGAACTCAAGAAATCCCGACTCAACCCTCGAGGAAATTGAAAACAACTTTATAAATACATGCGAATCTATTTATCGCTCAATAGGCGAGAAGCCCTTCCATCTCCGCGGAAGACTTAATTATGCCTTCATGGATTCATTTATGTCTGCTGTATACAATTTACAGATTCAGGACAATATTCTGATTGTCGAGGCGATGAATGAACTCAAGGGAGATGATGAGTACGTAAAAAACTGCACGTACAATACTAGCGATGAATCCGTATTAAAAAGTCGCTTTGAGAAAACATTTGAGGTTCTCGGTCATGCGACTCATCAGAACTGAAATGGCGATTGAACAAATCGACGCTCTACCTGAGGATTTGCTAGACAGCGCCATACAGTCATATATAGCACAATTTTCAGCAATACAATTCTGTGCAGAGATGCAACAAGAATTACGAAAAATAGTCATTCAATCCGCAGAAAATCACTTTCCCTTAGCAAAAAACTTGAGTGAAAGCGCTTGCGATAAAATGCTACGAAGCGTCAAGAAAAGCGAAATATCTGGATTTTTGGGCAACTTTTCTGAAAACCTGAAAGATATTTTTAACGAAAACATCAATGATCAAGTTGAAAGTCGTTATAATAAGGTGGTCATAGCAAGACACAAAATTGCGCATGGCAGCATTGGAGACATAACTCCACGTGACGTCTTACTTGGCATGGAAGCTGCTTCAATAATATTAGAAGCATTTACTCTTGCCTTAAACGCTATACATGAAGTCGGGCGAGAGGATAACACTCCCGCCCGACCAAAACGCCTAGAGGACTTCGAACAGACCCGCAGCGCCCATGCCGCCGCCCACGCACATGGTGCAGACGACGTATTTCACGCCGCGGCGCTTGCCCTCGATCAGGGCGTGGCCGACCATGCGGGCGCCCGACATGCCATAGGGGTGGCCGACCGAGATCGCGCCGCCATTGACATTGAGGTTCTCGTTGGGAATGCCCAGCTTGTCACGGCAGTACAGGACCTGCACGGCGAACGCTTCGTTCAGCTCCCACAGACCGATATCATCCATGGTCAGGCCATTGGCCTTGAGAAGCTTCGGCACGGCGTAGACCGGACCGATGCCCATCTCATCCGGGTCGAGGCCCGCCACCGCAATGCCGCGATAGGCGCCCAGCGGCTGAAGACCGCGTTTCTCCGCTTCCTTGCCTTCCATCAGCACGGCTGCGGATGCGCCGTCAGACAGCTGGGAGGCGTTGCCCGCCGTGATGAACTTGCCTTCCTTGATCTGCTGACCATTGGCGAAGACGGGGTTCAGCGATTGCAGGTTATCCAGCGTGGTGGACGGACGGTTGCCCTCGTCCTTCTCCAGCGTGACCTCCTGCTTGGAGATTTCGCCGGTCGCCTTGTCCTTCACCAGCATGGTGGAGGGCAGCGGCACGATCTCGTCGTTGAACTTGCCCGCTTCCTGCGCCGCAGCGGTGCGTTGTTGCGATTGCAGGGCGTACTCGTCCTGGGCCTCGCGCGAGACGCCGTAGCGTTCGGCCACGATCTCGGCGGTTTCCAGCATGGACATGTACAGATCCGGGCGGTGCTCATTGATCCACGGATCAAACGCCTTGTGCAGGTTCATGTGCTCGTTCTGCACCAGGGAGATCGACTCAAGGCCGCCGCCCACGGTGACGTTCATGCCGTCCGAGATGATCTGCTTGGCGGCGGTGGCGATCGCCATCATGCCCCGAGGCGCACTGGCGTCCATGCTCATGCCCGACACAGAGGTCGGCAGGCCGGCGCGGATGGCCGCCTGGCGGCCAATGTTCTGGAAGGTCGAACCCTGCTGCATGGCGGCGCCGATGATCACGTCCTCGATCTCGTCGGGGGCGACCTTGGAGCGTTCCACGGCGTGCTTGATGGCGTGGCCGCCTAGTTCCTGGGCCTGGGTGTCGTTGAAGGCGCCGCGATAGGCCTTGCCGATCGGCGTACGGGCGGTGGAGACGATAAGCGCTTCACGCATGGTGAGGCTCCTTTGCTGGCTTAAAGGATGGGAACCTAGCCCAGGGCGAGGTCGAAATGCTTGGCGGCGTACTGGATGAACTTGAAGGTCTGGCGCGCGCCCTCTTCAAATTCCTCCTGGCCGTGATCAGAGGTGATCTTGTCGATATTGGCGAGCACGTTCTCCGCCGTCTGGTCTTCCGGCGGCAGATAGATGCCCGGCGTTTCATAGATCTTGGTGGCGGCGTAACCGCCCGCGCCAGCGCACAGAATGGTGCGTTCAGGCGCGGTTTCGGCGCACAGGGCGACCAGGCCGGCGGTGACGCTTTCCGGCGTCATCAGCTTGGCGGCCTCTTCAGGGATCAGCCTTCGGTCATGCGGGTATGGGCGGTCGGGGACAGGGTGTTGACCTTGATGTTGTTCTTGCGCCCTTCCAGATGGAGGACGTTCATCAGGCCCACAACCCCCATCTTGCGGCGCCATAGTTGGACTGGCCGAAATTGCCATAGATTCCAGAGGATGAGCTGGTCATCACGATCCGGCCATATCCGGCCTCCTTCATGTGATCCCAGACCGCCTTGGTGCAGACGACCGAGCCCCAGAGATGGACTTCCATCACGCGCGGAAGTCATCCAGGGTCATCTTGGAGAAGCTCTTGTCGCGCAGGATCCCGGCATTGTTGACCAGGATGTCGACCTTGCCCCAGGTCTCGCGCGCGGCGTCGACCATGGCGGTGACTTCATCAGGCTTGGTGACGTTGGCGCCGTTGGCGATGGCCTCGCCGCCGGCGGCCTTGATCTCTTCAACGACGGTTTCCGCCGCGCTCAGGGACGAACCGGTGCCATCCACCGCGCCGCCCAGATCGTTGACGACCACCTTGGCGCCGCGACGCGCCAGCTCCAGTGCGTGTGAACGTCCAAGACCGGCGCCGGCGCCGGTTACAATGGCGACGCGGCCATCAAAACGAATATCGCTCATGGCAAAATGCCTCCCTGATCAATCGGTCTTTTCGCGTATGCGAACCGGTTTTGATCAGGAAAGCAATTGCTGCGGCGCCGCGCAAGGTACTTAAGCTATAAAAGAAAGGCCGGCTCAGCCACCCGGTCGAACCCGCTGCGGCAGATGAAAGCCTGCACCGATGCGTTCGAAAGGCCGGAAATGAAGTCCGGGTCGGTCAGCGGGTGTCGGCCATCCGCTGACGGCTTGATCTGGCTGCGGTCATCACTCATGCCGCCCACATGACGCTCCCAGTCGTCCAGCGCCTCTTCGACAGCCTGGGGATCAAGATTGAGGCGTCGACACACGCCGAGAGCCGGGCGCCGTCGTGTGGCGCAGATCGAGGACGATCTGCAGCTTGAGCACTTCCTCGATCGGCCAGAGGCGCATCCGGCCGCCATGGGGACGCACGCCATGCACCGCCTTGATGAAGCCCAGCCGCTGAAGGTGACGCAGCACGCCTGTCGAGACCGGACGATCCACCGCTTCGGTGATCACTTCGTCATCGGTGAACAGCTTGCGAAGGCGCCAATCATAGACCAGCAGTGCGCCCAGCGCGCCCGGGTCCCGCAGGGTGAAATCCGTCCGTTCAGCAAGTGCAGCCATAAGAGCCCCTATGCCCACGCTTCAGTGATTCTGAATGCGTATAATGAGTTTGTCTAATAAACATATTCGTCGAATTGTCTTAATGAACAATTTCGAGAATTCATGAGTTATATGCGAATAACTCTCAATCATCTCTTTCAAAATACTGATTTTATTGCATCGCTCCGGTCAGCGTGCCGAAGCGGCACATAGACCTTGGTGGAACTCCGGCCAATCGCTGCGTGAGCTTTCCATTCGCCGAATCAGTTCACCGAAAGCAAGATGAACACGTTCGACCGCCTGCGGCCCCATGCTGCAACCGATCGTCTAGCCGTGCTCGCTCTCCGGTTCCGTGAGGAGGCGTTGGTAACTCTCCACCAGCGCCAGATAGGGCGGAACATGGGTGTTCTGCAGCCCCTGCCCCGTCTCGACAGCCATCCGGATCTCGAAATGAAGATGGATGGTCGTCGCATTCCCGCCAAACTCGTTGGAGACGAGCCCAAGGCGCTGGCCCCGCACAACCTCATCGCCCGGCGCAATCAGCAGGCTGTCCCGGTCCAGATGCAGATAGGTGTAACGCACGCCCTCCGGGCTCATCAGCCTGACCGAATAACTTCCCACTGAGGTGATCACGCCGTCCCCCGCCGCCACCGCCCAGTGACGGGCGTCCTCACAGCTGGCCGGACGAATGTCCTGGCCCTGATGCCCCGTTCCGGCCGGACACAGTGGCGTGGCGTAACCGCGCGTCTCGCAGAAATTGTCACGCCAGGCATAGCTGTAATTCTCGGCGTCGCACTGACCGCCGCCGGGGCCCAGATACCCGCCATGACCATAGACCTGAGAGTTCGCATACGCCTGACCCGCCTCGAGCGGGAAGCGCATCTGCGGCGCGTAATTGATCTGCAAGGCCTGCCCGACGCCGCTATCGGGCGCCAGATCGCCCGGCGGCAAGAAGGCCACAGGGTCCAGACCGTCATCCAGCAACGGACCTTCCGGCTCAGGCTCAGGCTCAGGCTCAGGCTCAGGCTCAGGTTCGGGTTCGGGCTCAGGTTCGGGCTCAGGTTCGGGCTCAGGCTCCATGAAGGGGTCTTCGTCCATCACAGGCGCATCGGGCGCCGGCGGCGGCGCCTGAATTGGCCAGAGCACCAGAAGCGCTCCACCCAGGATCGCGACCAGAACTGCAAGAACCAGCTCGACAGGACGGGGCATCATGGGGCCTCCCTGTCACGCGTACCGGGCATGAGCTGCAAGGACGCCCAGAGCCCTCGCCATACTCCGGCGCGGTGCAGCGCGGATCCGTCTCGGGCGCCTCGCATTCCAGCGTTATGGAATAGGCCGCGTTATAGCGGTTGAACGTGATTTCCCGGCCATAGGCGGTGGGCGTGCTGCGATAGCCTTCCGCCCCCGCGCCGCGCAGATGACGGGCGGTGAGCGCGTCCGGCGGCGCAGCATGCGCGAGGCGCGTGCCGAAAACCTCGATCAACAACCCCTCGCCCTGGATGACGAGCGTATAGAAATCGCCCCGCGCGTAGAGACGCGCACCCGCAAGCGGATTGAACCGCAGCGCTTCCTGCGTTGGCGTGAGGATCGGAACTTCGGTCTCACCCCCCTGTTCCACCGTCACGTTTTCCGGGATGACGGGTCGCGGCATGGCGCGAACCGCCGTGAACCCGGCCCGCTGGCGCTGGAGCACGTCCTGGC